>Ga0126371_10003663_pt1 | contig 13480 bp, 16 predicted proteins | sample PanSoiMetaPlot_4_FD_110145 | JGI IMG/M metagenome (GOLD analysis project Ga0126371, IMG submission 110145) | Tropical forest soil microbial communities from Panama - MetaG Plot_4 | ecosystem: Environmental > Terrestrial > Soil > Tropical forest > Bulk soil | place: Panama | collected 2016-02-17
GCTCCTGCCGTTCATTCCGATCACGATCATCGCATGGGGCCTGTACGGCATCCTGATGCCCACGATCTGGAGCCCGATTGTCCATGCTGGCGGGAACCAGTGGTATGCATTCGTCCGGGTCAGCGACGAGTTCACAGCGCTGCTGTGCCTGCCGCTTGGGGTCGCATTTGCTGCGCTCGGACTCTGGATCGCCCCACGGTGCCTGAGCTGGTACGGCCAGGCGGCGCGCTCGATGCTGGCGCCGAACAGCCAGGCAGCCCTCGAGCAGCGGGTGGCTCAACTGTCGGAGAGCCGCGCCGAAGTTGTGGATACCGGCGCCGCAGAGATCCGCCGGATCGAGCGGGACCTGCACGACGGCGCACAGGCGCGGCTGGTGGCGATGGGCATGACGCTTAGCGCCGCCGAACAGGTGCTCGACCACAACCCGGATGCGGCGCGTGCATTGCTGCTTGAAGCCCGCGATGCGTCGGCCAGGGCACTCACTGAGCTCCGCGACCTGGTGCGCGGGATTCATCCCCCGGTGCTTGCTGACCGGGGCATCGGCGAAGCGGTCCGGGCGCTGGCTATGGACAGCCCGCTGAAGATCCGGGTCACCAACGAGCTGGCAGGCCGACCGCCCGCGCCGGTCGAGTCGGCGGCCTACTTCGCGGTCAGCGAACTGCTGGCCAACGTGTCCAAGCACGCTGGCGCGCTCCAAGTCTGGATCGACTTGCGGCACGAGCGCGGTCTGCTTCGGATCGACGTCGGAGATGACGGCCGGGGCGGAGCGGACCCGAGCGAGGGAACCGGCCTGCGAGGCATCGAACGGCGGCTGTCCGCCTTCGACGGCATACTCGCCCTAAGCAGCCCGCCAGGCGGGCCGACCGTGGCGACTGTGGAGCTGCCATGCGAGTTGTCATCGCCGAGGACCTCTTCCTTCTGAGGGACGGCCTGATCCGGATGCTCGAAGCGCACGGCTTTGAGGTCGCGTCCGCTGTGGACACCGGGGCCGGGCTACTGGCTGCAGTGGGCGAGCATCGGCCCGATGCCGCGGTCGTAGATGTCAGGCTGCCGCCGACCTTCACAGACGAGGGGCTTCGGGCCGCGCTGGAGGCCCGCCGCCGCGTCCCCGGCCTGCCGGTCCTGGTGTTGTCGCAGTATGTCGAGCCGATCTACGCGCGCGAACTGCTGGCCGATGGTACCGGCGGAGTCGGTTACCTGCTCAAAGACCGGGTTTTCGACAGTGGTCAGTTCGCCGAGGCGCTGCGGCGGGTTGCCAGCGGAGGCACTGCGATGGACCCCGAAGTCATCTCTCGGCTGCTGGCACGCAACGCCGACGACAGTGAGCTGGGGGGGCTCAGCCCGCGCGAGCGGGAGGTGCTGGAGTTGATGGCCGAGGGCCGGTCCAATGCGGCGATCGCGCAGCGGATGGTAATCACCGAGCGGGCGGTGGCCAAGCACACCTCGTCCATCTTCACCAAACTCGGCCTGCACCCGTCCGACGACGACAACCGCCGCGTTCTCGCCGTCCTTGCCTACCTCGGCCGCTGACCACCTGCCCACCGATGCCGGTGGAGAACTCCACTCCTATCCGGCCGCCCAATCAGGCACGTGGCGGGCGCATGGGTTGGGCACCCCCGGATTCTGCGCCCAACGCATGGGTAGCACCTGGTCATGAGGATCGCGGAGGGAATTCACCGGATCGGCGACAAGAGCATGATCAACGCCTATCTGGTCGAGCAGGCCGGAGAGGTGACCATCGTCGACGCCGGGGTGCCCGGCTACTACCACGACATCGACCGGGAGTTGGCCGCGATGGGGCGGACGCCAGCTGACGTACGGGCGCTGGTCCTCACCCACGGGCACTCCGACCACATCGGATTTGCTGAGCGGCTCCGCCGCGAGCGGCGGGTGCCGGTCTCGGTTCACGAAGCCGACGCGGCCCTGGCCCGCGGTGAGGTGCCGAATCCGGCGAAGGGCTACGGCCCGATCAGGCTGGCGCCAATGGTCGGTTTCGTGTGGTTCAGCCTGCTGCATGGCGGAGTGCGCACTCCCAAGTTGCAGGAGGTCGCGACGTTCGGCGACGGGGCCACCTTGGACGTGCCGGGCAACCCGCGGGTGATCTTGACTCCCGGCCACACCCCGGGCAGTGCCGCACTGCACTTCGCCTCGCTGGGCACGCTGTTCGTTGGCGACGCGTTCGCCACCTACGCCGTGACCACGGGCGCCCACGGTCCGCAGGTGGCCCCGTTCACCGCAGATGCGGACCAGGCTGTGCAATCGCTGAGCCGCATAGAGGGGATTTCCGCCGATCAGGTGCTGCCTGGGCATGGCGACCCATGGACCGGGGGCGTCGACGAGGCGATCCAGCGGATACGCCGCGCACATAGCAGGAGCAATTAGCCCGGACGGCATGGAGCCACGGGGTCGCCCGACTACGGCGAGAGTGTCGACGGGCCGGGCACCGTCCAGGTGAAGCTCACCGAGCCGGTGATGCCGGACGGCGTAAGCGCCGTGACCGTTACGGCGTGCTCGCCTGCAGCCGAGGCCGGTACGGTGCCGGTGATCAGCCCGCGGGCGTTGATCGAAAGGCCGCGGGGCAGACCAGCCGCCGTGAAAACCGTCGGCTGCCGGGCGGCCGCGGAGAGCGACCTGACCTGCAGCCGGATCTTGGTTCCTGGCAAGCTGCGCTGATTGCCAGGATCGAGGAGCTGCACCGCTGCGCGGGCGAAATAGCTGACGTCGACCTGCGCAGCGATGCCCGGCACCTGCCCGCGGCTGGTGTATTGCCAGAACGTCCACTTCCGCCAGCCAGACGGCATCGGAGGAGAGGTGGGTCCATAGGCGGCGACCCACAGGTTGTCCGAGCCGAACGCCCTGCTGTCTCCTGTGCAGGAGCGCCACCAGTCCGCGGTGGTGTAGATAATGGTCGGCTGTCCGGTAAGCCGGCGCGCCTCGGCGGTGAACGCCGCGATCCACTTGACCATCCGGGCGGCGGTGAACCCGTAGCAGGTGGCGCCGTAGGGGTTGTACTCGATGTCCAGTGCGAGTGGCATGGCGCGCCCGTCCGACGTATAGCGGGCATGCTTCACCGCGTAATCGGCCTGGCTGGCTCCGCTGTCGGCGTTAGGCACGGCAAAGTGGAAGCCGGTTACATACAGCCCGACCGCTTGGGCTTGTGCTACATCGCTCGCGTAGTACGGGTTGGTGTAGTAGTTGCCCTCGGACGCTTTGATGAACGCGAACTTGTAACCCGCGCGAGCGACCTGGCCCCAGTTGATGATGGCGCCGTGCGGGTGCTGATTGCTCGCCACGTCGATGCCGCGCGCTGCCGCGCTCGCGGGCAGAGCGCCTGCTGCCTTCGTCGGGCCGCCGGAGAGCGCACGAGACAGCAGTGGCGAGTGCGCGGACCCGACGTTGACCCGGCGCACACCATCGACCAATGGCGGCGGTTTCGCCGCGGCTGCAGCTAAGGTCAAGCTGAACGCTTGTGCGGCCCCGCTCCCGCCGGACAAAGCTACGGCGGCAACGCCGCCTCCTGCCGATGCGATCACGTGAGCGATAGCGATCCAAATTGTCATGCGCCTGCGGGCGGCGCGTCTCATGTCGCTCCTGGCGGACGGCAAACGGGTGGCACGCACAACCGTAGGCGCCGCGAGGCCGAAATGCTAACGATATGCAAGGCTCGGCCGCGAACTCGTGGATGCGGCCTGTTTCCTGCCACAGGCATCGCCACGACGACAGCGGTCGGCGGGGTTGAAAGAGTGCCCATGGCCCAGGGCTGCCTATTCATTGATCCAACGCGTAGCTACTTCGCCGGTAGATTACCTTTCGTAAGAGCCTGAAACGTCGGGCCGAGGCTGCGGTGGCGTACGAGAGCATTGGTACCGGCGACCGGCTCTGCGGAAGGCCACGACGTCATGCCCCGAACCTCGCCGGACAACGAACCGGAGACCGTGGCTGAGTCGCGGCCGCGTGGCATTCAGTCGCTCTTGTCCCGACTGGCGGGTAGCACCTTAGCCGCACAGCTCACCGACGACTACTCCACCGAGAAGTCCAAGCCAGTTCCGCTTCGTGCCCGCGTCCCGCAATGGCACTTCACGGCGCTGTGGATCACCATGCTCGGCGGTATCCCAGCTCTGGTCGTCGGGGTCGACTATTACCAGAACGGCTACTCGCTCGCCCTCGCTCTCGCCGCGATGGCGACCGGCGCGTGCTGCTACCTTGCATACGCGATCCCGGCTGCCTACCTCGGTGCCCGCACCGGCCGGGGAACGGCACTGCTGACCCGGGCCGTTTTCGGGTCGGCCGCGTCCGCGGTGATCTCCGACTTGCTGGTCGCCGCCGGCGCAGCCCGGCTGGCCTTCGTGTCCACCGTGGTGGCAAGCCTCTACAACGGCGTGCTCGGGTGGCAGCATGTGGCGCTGATCGCTGCGGCGCTCGCTGTAGTCGCGGCCGCCGTCAACTTGTTCGGATTCCTTGGCATTGCGGCTGTGTCCCGCTATCTGACCGCGCCAGCGCTACTCGCGTGGGCAGGTTATCTCGTGATACGCGGCCTCCTGACCCCGCATGTCGCGCTCGGCGCGCCTGGACCGCAGACGCTGTCCTTCCAGGCGGGCGTCGGCGTAGCGATCAGTGCTTTTGCCTGGGGCAACGAGCCCGACGTGTGGCGCTATGGGAAGGCCAATCCGCGCTCGTTGGTGACGCCCTATCTGGCGGCGCTCGCGGCCGGCGGCCTGCTGCTTACCGCGGCTGGTTGGCTGATGGCGAGCCTGTCGCACGGAGCCACCCAAGTCACGTTCGCGCACGGCGTCCAATTCTCGACGGTCGGTGTACTCGCTCTGGCGGCCGTGGTCATCACCATGCTGCAGGTTGCGAACTCCAGCGCCGCCTGCTACCAGATGACCAACGCGATACAGAACCTTGTCGGCCAACTGCGCGGCTGGCGTCGGTGGCACACGGCGGTTCTGGTGGCAGCTTTGGGCGGGCTGACCACCTGGGCGATTCATGGGTCCGTGATGGGCTTCGCGCGAGTGGCCGCCTGGTCCGCGCTGGTACTGCCGAGCGTCACCGTCCTGATGTGTGTCGAACTGCTCGCGCGGCGGCGACAGCAGGGTGATCGCAGCCGCCGAGTCAAGATCCCGCCCTGGGGTCGGGGCGCTCGTCGGTCGAACTGGGCAGCGATCGGCGCCTTGCTGGTGGCTGACGGGTACGGCGCTTGGGCCATGGCGCTGCTGCCAGGCCAGCACGCGGCCACCCGGCTGGGGTTCATGCCTGCAGAGTCGTGGTTGCTGGCGGGTGGGCTCTACGCCATGGTCGTGGCTGCGCATTCCATCTACAGCGGGACGCTGTCCGCACTTCGCAAGGCGCGCAGTACAGCCAGACAAGCCGCTGCGAGCCGTGCTGAGGCCAAGCGGCAAGCTGCTGCCAGCCGTGTTGAAGCTAAGCGGCAAGCTGCTGCCAGCCGTGCTGAAGCTAAGCGGCAAGCTGCTGCGAGCCGTGCTGAGGCCAAGCGGCAGGCGGCTGCCCTTCGGGCGAAGGCGAAGCGACAAGCGGCCGCCCGGCGAGCTCAAGCCAAGCGGCGGCCTATACGCCCTTCGAAGCGCGCGCCAAAACCGGTCACGCCGCCCAAGCCGCGCCCACGCGATTATCTTGAGGCAATCCGGCGTGACCTGAAGAACGACGCAGCCGCTAATCCATACCTCGAACTGGTCACGGCGGGCGCGGTGCCACGCGTTCACCTTGCCGACTTCGCGGCCGAGCAGACGAATATGCGGGCGAGCGACCGACGCAGTTTCCTCTACCTGGCCGCGAGGTCAAATGACCCGGCAGGCTCTCTGTTTGCCGACTTGGCGGACGCCGATCGCCGAGCGATGGACCTGCTAACAATCTTTATCGAAGCACTCGGCCGACAGGTCGTGTCCGGTGCCGGTCCGCAGCGGGCGGGCTGCCGTGCCTACCCGGCATTCGTAGCCTGGCTCGCGCTCAACGCGCAACCAGTGGACGCCGCGCTGGCGGTGGTGGCATGTAGGCCTACGTGGAGTGCCAGCTTCGCAGGCATGGGCCGGGCCTTGCGCGAGCGTTCGGGCTACAAACTTAACGAGCGAGCCTGCGCTTTCTTTGATCTGATGGCCGCGCCCGATGCGCAGACAGAAGATCAGCTGATCCGAATGATCTCCATCAGCATCGACGCGGGACAGCCGCCGCTGCAAGCAGCAAGCTACGCGCGCCTGCTGGCGTCCTACCAGGAGATGTTCTGGACCACGCTGGCGGAGGAGGTTACAGACGGCGCTATCACTACTGGCTAGCAAAATGGACATTCGGTCTGCTGCAGGGCTCGGCAGGCGGACTAGCCCGATGTGGTCGATGGGGTGACGATCGGATAGCGAGGGATGGGCCGAGAAGGGCACTCGATCCAGACGACCACCGGACTTCCTGGAGCATTGGCGACCGGCGCTGCGTTGACAACGCCGATTTTAATGCGCTGACCGCGGGACAGCGGACCCATGCAGGCTGGCCGCGTGCCTTCCTGCCAGATGCCGTACGCGTTGCGCCAGGTGACAGTGCTCGGCAGGCCGTAGCCGGTGAGCTTGCGCTGTCCACTGAGCCGGATTGTGAACTCGTCACCGTTGATACCCACGAGACCGACCGTGCCGGTCTGCACCGTCGGTCTGAGGCTTGCGGTAGTAAGCGACTTGCCGACCCAGAATCCAGCGGCGGCCAAGACGATCGCGGCAGCGCTAAGGACCACGCGGGCCTTGTTTCGCGTCATCGTAAACGATTCCTCAATCTGTTTCGTAGGCTCTGCGGGTAGCCGTCGGGAACCGGCCCGACGGCCCGGCCCTACGGCGGGTCGCTGATGCGAGCGATGATCTGGCCGCTCTGGTCGTAAGCGGTCTCGCTCGTGACGTCAGTGCCGCTATAGCTGCTGCCCGGCACCGGGATCCAGGCAACGAAAGCGCCGACGGTCTTGCCGCTGCTGATGGGTACCGGCACGACTATCGCGCTGACGTCCCGGCCGAATGCCGCGAGCACGACCCGGACTGCCTGTGGGCTCGTCAGCCCGAGGATCGGCCACGCGGTACCGCTGCCAGGCACAGACGACGACGCTAGCGCGACATCCGGGACCAGCGGGCTGAAGGCGCTGCCGCTGCCCGGTACCTCTGAACGATCCCACTCGGGGCACTCGACATCCGTAACGGCGGCCTGCACGGGGGAGCGGAACGTCGCCCAGCACACGTCGCCGCGCCTGGTGGCCCAGGCCACCGTCGTCCAGTGCCGTGGCCAGTTGCTGATTAGCGTCAGCTTGCCATTGGCCGGCGGATTCTCGGCCACCTGGGCATCAATCGGCGCTGCGCTCGGTGTAGCTGACGGGCCCGACTGGCTCGGGAACATGCTGATCGTGAAGCCATGCGCGCCCGCGATCACGCTTCCGGTCGCGACGCACGCAGCCAACACGGCAGCAGCCTGCGTCAACCTGCGCCTGCGGCGGATCCGCCTGCCGCGTTCGATGATTGCTCCCACGTCCAGGTTCGGCGGCTGCCGTTCCGGGTAGTGCAGGTCAACCGGACACGCATGGCCGGGTTGCGGAGTGGTCATGACGCGACCTCCGATCGAAGCTCGGCATCGGCACGCAGCTTGGCGAGCGCCCTAGACGATGCGCTCTTCACCGTGCCCGGTGAGATGCCAAGCTCTTGCGCAATTTGGAGCTCCGTCAGGTCCAGGTAGAAGCGCAGCGCCAGCACAGACCGCTCCCGGCTGGTGAGCTTGGCCAGCGCGCGTAGTACTAGGTCGCGCGCTGCGGAAGCAGCGGCCAGATCGAGCTGTACGAATCGCTCAGGTACCTGGGGCGAAGGCTCCTCATACCGAATGCGACGCCGCCAGAAGTCGGTGTTCGCATTAATGATGCAGCGTCGCACGTAGGCCGCAGGATCACCGGCGCGGATCCGGTCCCAGGCTGCATAGGCCTTAGCGAACCCGTCCTGGGCAAGATCCTCAGCTCGGCCGCGGTCACCGGTCAGCAGCTCCGCTAGCCGGACCATCTTGCCCTGGTAACCCGCGACGAATTCCGTGAACTCGCCGAGCTCATCCTGTCGGGACAACGGGCCGCCTTGTGAGTGTGCTGTCTGGCCTTAACGTTCCAGACGCGGCAGGGATGCGCCAGGTTCTGCAACTCCTGAAGAAAGCAGATGAGCGCGTGGAGGCTGGGACTGCGCACGCTTCTTGTCGAGTGGGCCAGAGGCGGGGCAGATGCATCGGGATTGACGATGATTTGCCTGGCCGGAAAGCTGTTGCCGTGACCGGGGAACAGACGCAGGCAGAACTATTCGTCGAGCTCTTCCGCGCCGTCTACCTGACGTTTCATCGCCGGGACCAGCCGCGGAGCGAGCTGCATGGCGCTTCGCGAGCGGTTCTTGAGCACCTGGCGCTGGCCGGCCCGCTCACGATTGGCGAAGCCGCGGTGCACATGAACAGGGCCCAGTCGGTGATCAGCGAGATCGTGACCCATCTGGAGCGCGATGGCCTGTTGGAGCGGGAGAACGATCCGGGAGACCGGCGGCGGACGCTGGTCTGGCTGACACCGGACGGTGATGAGGCCTTGCGAAGGGATCGCCAGGTGCTCGGAGTCGACCTGCTCGCCCGCGCCATGACCCGGCTACTGCCTGGCCAGGCCGATGCGCTGAACGCCGCGATGCGAGCCCTAATCGAGTCTGCCCAGTCAGACGGCGCAGGGACTTACGGAGGAGACAGTCATGCCCACGACGTCAAGCTGTGAAAGTTGCGGCATGTCCATCGAGAGCGGCCGGTACTGCGGCTACTGCACAGATGACAGCGGCGCACTCCGGTCCTTCGATGAGCGGTTCGCCAGGATGGTTGCGTGGCAAGCGCGCCGCGATCCAGCAGCTTCGAAAGAAGACATCGAAGGGCAGGTCCTCGCCTACATGGCCACCATGCCTGCCTGGCGCGACCATCCCAGGGTCCAGGCACGCTGATATTCGGCCAGCGCTATCCGCGCCGAAGCTGGCGCAGCAGTCTCGCTGGGCCAACTGCGGGGCGATCATTACCACCTACGAGTTCTAGGCTTCGCAGCCGACAGATGTCGGATCGGCCGTGCAACCTTTCATTGCCGCGCGTCGTGCAGTAACTATGTGGAGGGTGCAGCGAAGCTGGCGGTGACTCGGGCGGTGGCTGAGAACTCGTTTGAGGAGTTTGTCGCAGCGTCGTCAGGTCGGCTCTTCACGATGGCGAGGCTGCTCACCGGCGGAAATAGGGCCGAGGCCGAGGACCTATTGCAGGGCGCTTACGAGCGCGCCTACCGGCACTGGGGCCGGATCTGCCGCCGGTCAGAACCCGAGCGGTACGTACGGCAGATCCTGGTGAACGCGTCAGTCGACCGGTTGCGCCGGTTGCGTCGCCGTCCCGAGGTGCCACTTCTATTGGACCTCGAGGCTGGCACCGGGGACTCGGCGGGCGCGATCGAGGACCGGGATCTGCTAGTGCGAGGACTGGCTGACCTGCCTCCTCGGCAACGAGCGGTGCTGGTGCTGCGGTACTTCGAGGATCTCACTGAAGCTCAAATTGCGGCTGTGCTCGGCTGCACCGCGGGCACCGTGAAGAGCCAGGCCGCCCGCGGGCTGGCCAGGCTGCGAGCAGCAGTCGACACCGCAGAGCCACCAGGCGTTGGCGCCAGCGAAGGGAACGGTGCACGATGAGCGAATTCGAGCGGCGGCTGCGGGCCGCCATGGCAGCGACCGCCGGGCCTGCGCCTTCCGGGCTGCTGGAGGGTATCCGCCGTCGGCACCGCCTGTACGTGACGCGGCTCACTGCCGCCCTCGCCGTCACGACCACTGGCATAGCGGTTGCGGTACCGCTGGCCGTGCATGGCATCGAAGGTGGCCATGGCACGCCACGTCCCGTAACGTCCGGGCTGCCTGGACCCACCGTGCCAAGTCGGCCGCACGCTGGGCCCAACACCGCGCTGCGCGATTGCCAGAACGCGAACGGTGGCACGCTGAGTTCGGACTGGAAGCGGCAGAGCGTGCATGCTGGCCCGGTGTGGTTCATGTTTGCTCGGCCGGCAAATGGCGTGCAGAAGCCGAGGCCCAGCACGGTGGCCGCGTCTGCGCTGCCGATCGCGGTTAGCAATGGCCACACCGCGGTAGTAACTGCGGCACCGAGCGTCGCCGGACGATTCCGATTCCTGGCGAGCTTCAATTCCGCCAACCAGCCCTACACACTTAGCGAGGGCAAGCGAGCGCTGAAGCTGGTCGGTTGCCCGGCCGGTCCGACTGGGTTCGACATCCCGGCTAGCTACGCACCTGGCTTGACGATGTGGTGGCAGGGATACGTCACCAACCTACGCGGCTGTATCCCGCTAGATGTACGCGTCCCGCCGGCGACGAAAGTGATCCGGGTAAGCCTGGCTGCCCCAGGTTGCAAGACCTGAGGGACGTCGGGTTCTGGCTGATCTCTAAGCGGCGTTCCTGGTATGAGGCCCGGTTCTAACGCGCGGCGACGTGTTGCGGCGCTCGGACCAAAACGATGGATGCACGCCACCAGTCGACCTGCCGATCGTCACGACCCGGCAGGAGTGTGGGACGCCCCCGACTCAGCTGGACGGCGGGTTGTAGCCGACGTCGTCCAGTCGGGAGCGGCGAACGCCGGCCGCCTTGCCTGACTCGGCCCCTTGCGGACTCGGCGCCGGGGCGATGCCACGCACGATCTGCTCGGCCATCTCGTAGAGCAGCGGAAGAGCGCCCGCGACGACGCCACCGACTCGGTTGATGTGCGCCACGCCTGGGCGGATGACCTTCGCATGCTCATCGATCTTGCCGACGAGTTGAGCCGCGTCCTCCGTTTTCGTAGCGATCCGGTTCAGCAGCGTTCCGACCCAGAACAGATAGAGCGCCAGCCCGCCCGTGAGTACGGCGATGGCAATTACGGTCAGCGTCACAAGGCGCTTCATCTCTTGACCTTCTCGAGCACCCGGCCAAGGAACAAGTGATGCTCGAGCCCCTCGGCCAGCACGGCGTCGACGCCGTCAGCGACCTCCGGGATCAGAGTCGCCTCGGCCGTGTTGGTCTCGGCGGCCTGCAGTGTCTCCCGCACGTCAACAACGCGTCGGTCGATGCGCTTGTCCAGGTAGATGAGGAGGCTCAGCAGCGCGGCCACCGCGACATCGACGAAGAAGCCTGCTGCGATGGCCTGTACCCAGGCTCTGCGGTCGTTGGCATGCATCCGCTAGCCTCCTAGTCGCGCGCGGCCGCGCTGCAGTCCGCCGACGATCGCTTGTGCATCATCGATAGTGGTATGCAGAGCTACAAGCGGCGCAGTGTTGCGCTCGGCATCCTTGAGAGCGGTGTTGATCTTCGGTGCCTCGTCGCCGATCGACCTCGCATAGGCCAGGATCGCCGACACCAGCGCGACGACGACCGCGACAACAGCGCCGCCGATGGAATAGCCAGCTATCCAGCCGGACTTGTGGGCGCCGGCTGGCCTCAGCCTGGATCGTTTACGTCGCTGCATTGGCATTACACCCCCGTGAATAGCTCAGACCGTGTCGCAGAAGTCACGGACCGGCTTGAGGCTTTCATTGACCGATGTCAGGCGTGCCGGGACGGGCTTGGTTAGGTCCGCGACCTTTTGTGACGCCCCGGTCGTGGCGGCGAGATTCGCCTGGATGGCTCGTAGATGGAAGATCACGCGAATCAGGCCGACAGCCGTTATGCCGATGATGAGCGCTGATGCAGTAAGCGTCGTCTGGGCGACTGGTCGCATTGGTGTTTCTCCTCGATTCAACCCAGCAGCTTGGCCACGGAGCCCGCATATCGCGTCGCGCCTGCCGCGACATCCTCGATGGTCTGGTCGGTAGTCGCGAGAGCCTCAGGCAATCCGTCTAGGTCGCTGACGAGTTCCGAGCCTCCGGCCACGATCTCATCGCTGGCGTACCGGATCCGCTCCAGCGCCGCTAGCATGCGGTTGAGCAGGTAGATCACCAAGGGCAGGACGAGCAGCAAGAGCATGGCATTACCGATTCGCCACAAACGCATGACCATTCCCCCCGGCTATGTCCAGTGCGCGTGAGCTGCGTCGCATGGGATGTACCCAGGAACAAGCGCGGCGCACGCCCCGACGGACGTTCGTATCTCAATGGTGAGATGGTCTGCTTGTGAGTGATCTGGACGTGGTCGTCGTCGGTTCCGGTCCGAACGGGCTGGCTGCGGCGCTGACGCTGGCACGAGCCGGGATGCGCGTCGCAGTTCTCGAGGGCTCCGCAGAGCCCGGCGGCGGCTGCCGCACGACCGAGCTGACGCTACCTGGCTTCGCTCACGATGAGTGCTCGACTGTCCATGCGCTGGCCGCAGCATCTCCATTCTTCGCTTCGTGCAACTTGGCAGCTCGGGGCGTGCGGCTGCTGACTCCGCCGGTAGCGGCAGCCCATCCAGTAGCGCGCGGCAGGGTTGGCGTGCTCAGTGGCTCCGTTGGCGACACCGCTGGCGGAATGGGTGAAGACGCACCCGCTTATCGGCGGCTGATGGCACCGCTCGTACGCGGCAGCGACGCGATTACGGGCATGACGCTGGCGCCACTGCGTTCGGTGCCAGCCAAGCCGATCTTGGCAGCCCGATTCATCCGGCAAGGATTGCTGCCTGCGACGGCGCTTGCGCACCGTATGCGTACATCCGAGGCGCGGGCTCTGCTCGCGGGGATGGCTGCGCACTCGATCCGCCCACTAACCGCACCGCTGAGCGGCGCATTCGGGCTGACGATGATGCTGCTGGCCCACACCACGGGCTGGCCCGTCATCGAAGGGGGCAGCGGTCGCCTCGTCGCGGCCATGACCGCCGAGCTTGCTGAGCTAGGCGGGACGGTGACTACCGGAGCCTGGATAAAGCGGCTCGCGGACGTGCCGCAGGCGCGCGCCATCGTTCTGGACGTCACACCGCACCAACTGCTTGCGCTGGCGGGCGATCGACTTCCTCCCGGGTTCCGACGCGCGATGCGACGGTTCCGTTATGGCCCGGGCGTGTGCAAGGTCGACTGGGCCCTGGCGGATGCGGTGCCCTGGCAAGAACTGGCATGCCGGGAGACGGTCACGCTTCACATAGGCGGAACGCTCGAGGAGGTCGCCGGCAGCGAAGCGGAAGTAGCCGCAGGGCGGCATCCCGAGCGGCCATTCTGCATCGTCGCCCAGCCTGGGGTCGTGGACAGCAGCCGCGCTCCGGCTGGCAGGCAGGTGTTGTGGGCCTACTGCCATGTGCCGCCGGGGTCAGAAGTCGACATGGCGGATCGGATCGAGCGGCAGATAGAGCGCTTCGCTCCTGGATTCCGCGATCTGATCCTGGCCAAGTCGGTCATGACAGCGGCCGATATGGAGCGTTACAATCCCGGCTATCCGGGCGGCGACATCGCGGCGGGCGCGAGCACGCTACGGCAGGCTATCGGTAGGCCGACGCTGCGGTGGAATCCCTACCGGACGCCAATTCCGGGGGTCTACCTA
>Ga0126371_10003664_pt1 | contig 13480 bp, 8 predicted proteins | sample PanSoiMetaPlot_4_FD_110145 | JGI IMG/M metagenome (GOLD analysis project Ga0126371, IMG submission 110145) | Tropical forest soil microbial communities from Panama - MetaG Plot_4 | ecosystem: Environmental > Terrestrial > Soil > Tropical forest > Bulk soil | place: Panama | collected 2016-02-17
AGTGTTTTCAAGGAGGAAGCGCATGGGACCCGGTGGTCCTCACGGTCTTCAAAACCGGCGGGTGGCATCTAGCGGTGTCATCGATGGGTTCGACTCCCATTCGCTTCCGCCATTTGTTTTCAGCGCCTTACGGTTATCATTAAGTTTTTGGTCTTCTTTCGAACGAACCCCAGCGTGATAAAACCCCGTGATAATCAACTGCAAGTTCCGGCATTAATTTGCGAGGTGACATCTTTGAAATGCGGTGTTTTGTACTCGGCAACTTCCGACTTTTTGAAAGGGAAACTGCGGGATTGAAGCTGCGTTCCGAGTTTCCTCCTCAAGTGGCAGTCTGAGCGATCTCACGATCTGACACGGTTTTCGGCATAGCTTTATTGCTGATGCTGGGGTAAACTCCGAACGCTTATTCAGTGTCGTCCCTCAGGGTTAACTTGTGCGATCGCGCCATCGCGTCGATTCTGGGGGGACTCCGAGGCCCAAATGCCGGCGACGCATGGGAGGAGTTCCTGGACCTATACGGTCCTGTGCTCTATCACGCCGCTCTCGCCCACACTCCCAACGAAGATGCAGCTGCTGACTGTTACGTCCACATCTGTGAGCGACTCGCCGACAATCATTTTCGACGCCTGCTGAAATTCAAGCCGGAAGGAAATGCGAGCTTCACCACGTGGCTCCGGGTTGTCACGCGGAACTTGTGCTTCGATTGGCACCGCAGCCATTTCGGTCGCCACCGACCATTCAAAACATTGGGTGATCTGTCTCCGGTGGAGCTGGAAATTTACAAGTTGCGCTTCGCCCAAGGTGCTTCGCAAGCCGAAACCGTCGAGAGAGTAACAAAAACATTTCCCGCGTTTGCCAGCCAGGAAATAGTCGCCATTGAAGAGCGGCTTCAACGATCGCTGAATTCACGCCAGCGGTGGGTCCTTAGTACACGACATCACGGCCGACTTAAGGCGACGGCGGCGATCGCGACAGAAGAGGATGATGTCGGAGGCTCCGAGGTAGCAGATCCGGAGCCAAACCAGGAGACGGCCTTCGCCACAGCTGAACAGCAGTCGCAACTCCGAAAGCTCGTCGCATCGCTTCCTCCTCATGAACGTCTTTTGCTGCAGCTTCGGTTTCAACAGGAACTCTCGCTTGACGAGATTGCCAGGCTATGCGGATTAGGAGATGGTCAGCGAGCACATCGCTCGATAAATGCCGTACTCAAAAAGCTTCGTTTTGCGATGCGATAAAAATTTTCGGGGATGTTGAAGCTTTGTCCGTGCATAGAAGCAGGACGCAAGATGCTGGACGATTATTCGGACAAATGGACTATTAGCGACGACCGCTTTCATACCATGGCATTCGAGCGCACGAACAACCCGGTCAAGCGACGGTGGACGTGTCCAGGGGATGAGACCATTGCGGCGTATGTGGATGGCGCCCTGCGGGAGGTCGGCAAGACGCGAGTTGAGGCCCATCTAGCAAACTGCGAGAGTTGTCGGTCCGTTGTCGCGGACGTAGTCAAACTGAGCCGAGCCGCTGAATTACCGACTCCACCGCTTGCGGTTGCCAAGAACGCATCACTGATTCTGCCCAGAACTCGTACTCGTTCTGCCTTCATTTGGGGTCCTGCAGTGGCCATGGCCGTTATAGGTTTGATAGCCGCTATTATCATCTTGCGTCGGGAGCCGCCGAAAATTGCTTTAAGTTCACCATCAGTTTCTTCGGCGCCGTCGGTCGCCAAAGTGATCCCGACAATTCCGAACGAGGGCACAGTCCGTGACATCACACGGCAACCGCGAATTCCTAGCATAGCGCCCGTAATAGTATCGCCTCGGCAGGACAGCACCATTGAACGCGATCACCTGCAATTCACCTGGAAGGCATTTCAGCGGTCCCGCTATTACGAGGTTAGCGTGGTTACATCCGATGGGGACCTGCTATGGTCAGGCAGAACTCAAGCTTCGTCATTGCGTTTACCGCGAAAAGTGGTGCTTAAGCGGGCTTCGTACTTTGTGTGGGTTACCGCCTATCTCATGGATGGTCAGGTTGCAAAGTCGTCGCCGACGAAATTTATAGTCGATCGTTAGCCTAAGCATGACAACTTTCACCGAGCTCTTCTTCACCCTTGGATTGCTGTCCGGATTAGTCTCGTTCCAAGATGCACCTAATTCCACTGAGGCCCTGCTGGGTACAGCAAAACAGATTTACGTGCAAGAAGGACCCAAGGCGGCGCTGCCAAAATTCGAGGAAATTCTGAAGATTTTCCAGTCCGACAAGGATCGCCATGGCGAAGCGATTACGCTCGGTTACATGGCGAATTGCTACCGCAAACTCGAGGATCTCGACAAGGCCCTACAGTTCGCGCGGCAAGCGCTCGAAATGAAAGAACAGCTTGGTGATCCGGATGAAATCGGAAAAACGCATAATCAATTGGGTTTGATCTATTGGGAACGAGCCAATTATCCCGAATCTATTACGAATCTGCAGCAGGCGATTGAAACTGCGACGAGAGTCGGCGACAAAGAACTCGAGGGCTCTGCGCGAAATAACCTGGGTCTTGTATTCGATGAGCAGGGCGAATATTCGCAATCCATCGAGCAATACCAACGAGCACTGGATCTGCATCGAGCGACGCACTTCGAGCGTGGCGAAGGCGACGTCCTGGGCAATATAGGCGGGGTTTACCTGCTGTTAGGTCAGGTCAAGCGAGCTCTCCCCTATTACCAGCAGGCCTTGGCTATAAGCGAGCGCCTCGGCCTCAAGCCGGCCTCCAGTGACGACTTGGGAAACATCGCATCTTGCCTCGCAGGTTTGGGAGATATCGACGGCGCACTCAAAACCTTTGATCGTGCCTTGCAACTAGCACATGAAACAGGATTGACCAAAGAAGAAGCCGATTGGCGCAAAGGCAAAGGCTCGGCATTGCTTGGGCTTGGACGCTTCGACGCCGCACTCTCGGAGTTCGCCGCAGCGGAACAGGTTTATGAGCACGCAGGATTGAAGCGAGAACTCGTTGAAGCACTCTCAGATACGGCACAGGTGTATGGACTGCTGGGCGATGTGCACGCGGCTCGCGAACGCTTTGAGCGGGCTTTTCGTGTAGCAACTGAAATCGGAAACGGATCTGGTGAGAGCGCAAGCCTGCTTGCGCTGGGTGATCTCGAGCGCCGCGAAAAAAATTACGTCTCGGCCGATTCCCGTTTTAAAGAAGCCCTGCAGAAGGCGCGCGCAACAGGAGAAGAAAACAACGTCGTTTCGGCCCTGTTGTACCGGGCCACAAATGATCTGGACCGAAAGCACTACGATTCGGCACTGCCGAACGTTTCTGAGGCGCTACAGCACGCCGAGGAATCACAAAACGTACCTGCAATCGCGTTGGCTCACTATGTGCTTGGCGAAGTTCGCCGCTCGCAAGGCGGGTTTCCGGAATCGCTTGAAGAATATTCGGCGGCAGAAAAAATCAACGAGCGGCTACGAGATCCTGAGCTTGCATGGCGCATTTCATATGGCCGCGGGCAGACCTTTGCCACTGAAGGAAAGACTCAAGACGCTGTTGATGCCTATAAGGACGCGGTGCGGATCATTGAGGAAACACGCGCCGGTATCGTTGAGGAGCAGTATCAGGCTGGTTACATCGAAGATCGTTACCAGGTATATGTGGCGCTCGTGGAGTTGCTGCTGAAACTACACAAGCCGGACCAGGCTTTCTCGTACTCGGAAAAGCTTCGCTCGCGAGCGTACCTCGATCGCGTAGGTTCTGAGGCATCGCGCGAGACTACAGGTGCGGCGCCGCAAATGCGCGAATTAGCAGAGCGAATACGCAGGCTCAGACTCGCTCTTGCAAAGGAGTACGCGGTCGGGCAAAAAGAAAGACGCGAAAACGCTCTGGAACTTTTTTCCGCGGAACTGGCCAAAGCGGAGCGAGAGTATCAGGAGTTACTCAACTACTCTGATCCCGCAGCAGCGCATGAATACAGCGCAGGTCTGCTGTCGGCCAATGTTATACACCAGTTGTTGCCCCGCGACGCTGCTCTAGTCGAGTACGTTGTCGGCAAGCGGATGCTCAGTATTCTCCTTATCACACCGTCGGCAATCATTGGCGTTCCCGTTCCCATCAAATCTGAAAATCTTTCATCCCGCACGGAACTGCTGCGGTCATTGATTCTGGAAAAGAGGCCAGAGTGGACTGCCCCTGCCCGTGGCCTTCACAAGGTATTGCTGGAGCCAATTGAAGCGAGACTTACCTCAATTCGGCAACTTTGGATCGTGCCGGATGGCATTCTTAACTATTTGCCGTTCACCGCTCTGCCCGGCATCAACGACCGAACCCTTGGAGATCAGTTTACGGTCGCATATCTTCCTGCTGCAGCAGCTTTGACACAACGCGTCGAATTGCGTGGCAGCGGAAGACTACTGGCTATGGCACCGACCGATAGTGGATTACCCAACGCGCCGGTCGAGGCCCATCAGATAGCTCGTATTTTTGGATCAAAATCGAAGGTAATCATCGGGAACGCGGCGACGAAAACCCTCTTCAAGCAGATCGCCGGTGACTACGAGTATCTGCATCTCGCGACTCACAGCAGCCTCAACCGAAATGCACCATTACTGTCGGCAATTGAGCTTTCCCCAGATAGCGATAACGATGGCCGCCTAGAGCTATATGAGATCGCTGGCATGGAGCTACATGCGCGACTCGTAACGCTCAGTGCATGTGAGACGGCGCTCGGCAAAGGCTATTTCAGCGAGATCCCGGCGGGCGACGAATTCGTAGGCTTGACCAGGGCCTTCCTGGGCGCCGGAGACCAAACCGTACTCGCGAGTCTGTGGGCAGTAAACGACGAGTCCACGCGCCTGCTGATGCTGAGCTTTTACCGGCACCTACGAGCAACCACCGCTGCGGAAGCCCTGGCATTGGCGCAACGGGAGGTGCGCTCGGACGCCCGCTTTGCCCATCCGTATTATTGGGCTCCGTTCGTCGTCGTAGGAACAGAAATTAAAAACGGGGAACTCAGAAAAGTGTCCGTGTATAGCGACAAGGAACATTAGTTGGCCGGTTCTTCGGAGGTTGAGAGATGAAAACCACTTCGTCATTGTCCTTGCAACGCGTCGCTTGGGCTGCAACTTTTGTTGTATTGTGCGCTGCTTCCGCCGGCGCCCAAATCCAGGTCAATTCCACCAGTCCCAATTCGGCGGCCCAAGGCACCATTAATCTGGACATCACCGTCAGCGGCAGCGGTTTCAAGAGCGGTGCCCAAGCACAGTGGTTTGTGACCGGAACAACGAATCCCGGCGGAGTGACCGTGAACTCTACGACATTTGTTAATTCCAGTCAGCTCACGGCCAATATAACTGTCTCGTCGACCGCGACCATCAGCGGTTACGACATTCAAGTCAAGAATTCAAACGGGCGCACCGGCAAGGGCACTGACCTGTTCGCTGTGACCCAAAATGGGAACGGCTCGAACATTGCAAATTGCAGCTACAATGTGACCTCGGTTCTCTACGACACTGATGGTAACAGTGTGCCGTACCAATATCAGAGCGATGGACTCGGACCGTACACTACCTACAACAAGGGCAACAACTCCGTAAGCTCGATTATCCAGAAGTCCTGCAGTTGGGACCTGGACACTACGGGTTCCAACATGCGTGGGATGGTCGTGACGTTTGCTTATCCGGACTCAAGCAGCCCGCAGCCACCGTTTGTCGGGCCTCAAGAGGTTCACGGAGTCTTCCACACGGAATGTTCTGCAAACCCTGCGAACAACAACCTGAATTTCGGCACCATGACCTTCGTGGGCCAGGTCTTGGCCTGCCCCATGCATTTTGTGTTCGCTTACAACGGGGTCACTTACAATTTGGCACTGGCTCCGCCGACCTGGTCGGGAACCTCCTACATGCAGGTGACCTGCACCGGAGCGAGTGGGGGGAACTGCAATCAATGGGCGGTCCAGCCGGACCCGAATACGTCTTTTGTCAACCCAGCCACGAACCAGCTCTCCGGAATTGCGGAACTATTCTTGCCCTCCAGTGCCGGCAGCGGAACCGGCACGCCGCTGGGGGAATTTTATATCTCCTTCAGTTTCCTGATTCACAAGTGATCGCTAAGGCCGACGAGTAAATGCTCAGCCGAGCTTTCGTCGCTGCGAACGCAATCTGGTTTGGGCGCCGGTGCGTTGCAAGCGGTTCATCAACTTTAGAGGAGTGATCTCATGAAATGCGCCAGTAAGGTTCTGGGTTTGTGTTTTTTGCTGGCGGTGCTGGCGGGATGTGGAGGCGGTTCAAGCACCACTACACTGCACCCTCCTGTGCAGCAACCTCGGCAGCTACCTGCCGGTACGGAACTTTTGTATGTTGGCGACGACGTGGGTGTAATCCATGGATTTGGTGTCGATCCGAACTCCGGTAGTCTGACGCCATTACCGACGGTGGCGGTCACGAACGGAACTGCCGCTGCTGACGTTGGACTGACGGCTGATGCAGGCGGCCATGTACTGTATGCCACAAGTGATGGAATCGGCGGGCCTAACCTGGCGTCATTCGTCGTGGATCAAACGACGGGCGCTTTAAGTGTCTCGAGCCAGCTGTCTTTACCAGTACCTGTTCGCAAACTTGTGGCCGCTCCTGGCGGGGGCGCTGGACCGCCGTGCTGCGTCTACGTTATACCGGATTCTAGCGCCAAAGCCGCCCAGCTTTTTCAATTCACAGTTGACAGATTTAACGCTGCTCTAACGCAGGTGACCCCGTCTATTACACTTCCGTGTGTACCAGATGATCTGACCTCAGATCCTGCTGGATCTTGGTTGGGCATAACTTGCCAGGGAAACTTGGGAGGGGAGGCCGTGGGTTTGGGAAGAGATCCCGTGACAGGCTCACTAGGAACTACCATGGGTGTAGCCACTGGCGGCAATAGTCCGCAGGGCATACGAGTTACACCGGACGGGAACTTTGTGGTCATCGCTAATCAGGCGACAAACAACGTGTCAGTTTTTTCGCTAGATGCTAACACTGGCGTATTGACCGCGGTCACGGGATCTCCATTCGCCACTGGCGGCCAACCTGGACCAGTAGCTATCGACCCAAGCGGCAAGTTCGTATTCGTTGGCGACACCGGAGGGAACAGCCTTTCGGCTTTCACTATAGACGCGGCAGGCAGCTTGACACCGGTGCCCGGAACAGCAGTCTCTCTCGGAATCAATGCTCAGCCAGTAGCCATTGCCGTGGATCCAGGCGGTAAATTTGTATACGTAAGTATCGTGCCGCAACAAGTCGCCGGATTTGCCTTTGACTCAAACACGGGAGCGTTAGCGCCCATCACGGGCTCGCCCTTCTCATTAGGCGCTGTAGCGCGCGATATGGCGTTCGTGCCATAGCTTCAACTATTTGCCTTATACGCACACTTTCATTACCGATAGTGGTGCGATTCTACTGTACGCAATCCCGAACGTGATAAGAACCTGATAGTTCCATGTTCATAACGGATCAAAGTGGAGCCAAAGAGGTCAGAACGCATCCCTGGTAAGCCGTTGAAAGATCAGATATAGTAGAAAATTTTCATAACGGATCAGAACCCACCGGTGATCTTCAAAACCGGCGGGTGGCATCTAGCGGTCTCACCGATGGGTTCGACTCCCATTCGCTTCCGCCATTTGGTTTTAATGATTCACACGCCCCAACAGCGCCTCTATCGAGCGTGTACCAGCCGACAAAGCGAAGGGCCGTGATAAAACCGTGATAATCGTTTTTCGTTTTTTCGCTGCCGATCATGATCGGTTCATTGCGCTTGATCGCGAGTTTCCGGACTGCTTCGAGCGTTTCGTCATCGCAACAAACGTTGCTTTCTGGGCTTCTAGCCCGAGTTCAAAGAATCTTCCGCGACTCCTCAGCCCTGGAGAAGGATATTTCAACAGTCTTTGCGCAGGCAGGAGCCGTTGGGCCTTTACTCCCTCCGCGAAATCAGCACAGAGTGCGGCGACGGCGGCATAGGATGGAACTCGTGGGCTGTGAAGCCCGCATTGCGCATCATGCTTTCTAGTTCTGCGCGTGTATATGCGTCTCCCGAGGGCGTGTCTGCCAACATGATCAGCGCGAAGGTCGCAGGCATTGGCGGACTGACCCGGTCATCATTGGGTACAAATTCGAGTGTAGCGACTCGACCGCCTGGCACGAGGGCGGCGTACAGTTTTCGCAACAGCTTTTCGTTCGTCTCTACGTCGAAGTGGTGCAAGAAATTCGGAATCAGCACGAAATCGTATCCGGAGCCTATATCCACGTCGAAGATACTGCCGGCTAACGTTCTGTAACGTTCAGCCACGCCAAACTTCTCCGCATTTTCACGCGCCACTTCGAGCACGTTCTTCCAATCCACCGCCGTTACCATTGCGTTCGGGTTAGCTCGCAGCACAGCAATTCCGAACAATCCATGCCCCGCCGCAATGTCGAGCACCTTCAGGGGGCCCGTTTCCTTTCCAATGACTAGCTTCGACAGTTCCTGTGAGGCCATCATCATCATGGGAGCCATTGAACGCGCAAAATCAACCCAGACGGATGATTCTGGCTCAAGAGCCATACGATCAGTGGCACCGCCATAGCGCACCGCATCGGAAAGCTCGAGAAAGCGCCGACGGAGTGAGTCGTTGAGGAGAAAGCGCGTGCATGTTCCCATGTATGCCGGTGACTTACGGTCGAGAAACATCGCACTATCATCCGCTAACGCATATTCCTGACCAGACTTCGTGAGAAAGCCATGGACAACTAGAAAATCGCAAAGCATCCGCGCACCACGCTCTGCGATCCCACACTGGCGCGCAACGGCAACCGGGGTGCTCTGTCCGGCGCCAATCGCGGTAAAGACATCGAGTTCTATGCCGCTTCGGATAGCGTCGGTCAGCTGATAAGCGTTAATCGCTTGGAAAAGGCGAAAAGGAGACACTTGCGCGCGCTGCTCCGTCGAACTGGAGGAAATTGGGAGTGTCGGAGACATGACTCACCTCGGGCGTGGATTCTAGCACGACGCGTGCGTGTTACTACCCTGCGAGACGGCCGCCTTTAACTCGCGTCGTGCAGGAGAGTCGACCAGTGGCCGCTGTCACGAGATCTAGCGAAGTTAGGTGTACACGATCTTTCTGACCATTTTCAAATTCAACGTTGCCGATCGGGTGATAGCCTCCTCGCGCCCACGCCCTGAATACGGACGAACAAGTCCTTACAAACCCTGCAGTACGCGTGGCGTCGCACGGCGGCTCAGTGGACTGGTTGCACTTTTGGCTGCACAGCTACAAAGATCCCGACCCGACCAAGGCTGACCAGTAGTAAGCGCTGGCGCGAATTGAGAACGTTACAAGCAGACAAGGAAAAGAAAATACCTACTCCTCAGGCCAATATGTTGCCGGCAGTACGCCCTCACTAGCCTGGCCAGTTGCTTCGAACAAGTCGCCTTACCCATGCAGCACGCGGAAATGGCAAAAATCGGGCAAAGCAAAAGAGAGCTTTCAATCGTCTGTCGCCTGCCGGACGGGCAAACCGCAGAATGGGAAATGTAGGGTTTCGGAAAGTGGACGAACCATTCTGTTGTATACGCGCAGGGGTTCTTTTCAGTGAAAGTTTCTTGCCAACATAATCTCGTAATCTTCCGACTCGGTTCGGCTGTACAACAACGACTTGCCATCGGGAGCTAACGCCAAACCAATTGCTGGCTTCTCCACCACATCGATCAGAACTCTCTGGCGCGTGGTGAAGTCGAAGAACTCAATCTTCGACTTTTCGGCGTCAGCTGGGCTGACGAAATAAATCCCTGTGGGGGCAAGGGTCCAGTTGAACCAGTTGAAGCCCTCCGGTTGGTCCAAGACGCGCTCCTCTTCTCCCCCGTTCAAGGGCATCTTCCATATTCCTGATTGTTCCAGCTTGGAAAAATAAAGAAAGTGGCCATCATCGGACTCATTCGCGTACACGCCGCCGTTTTTCGTTATTCGCACTGGCGTCCCACCCTGAAAAGGCACTTTCCACAATTGCAGATGTCCTTCCTCATAGGTGGAATAGAAATAAATCCACTTTCCATCGCGCGACCAGTTCGGCGCCCCATTATCTGCTTCAGGAAACGTAGGCAACCGGCGAGGCCGTCCGTCGGCTATGTCGAGTACATAAACGTCATAATAATGTTTCGACTGAAATTCAAACGCGATCGAATGTCCGTCCGGTGACCAGCGGGCTGTGCCTGCCGTGCCGCGTAGTGAAGTCAACCGCGCGCAATTCCCTCCGTCACTATTGCAATACCAAATATCGGGAAATCCCAGGCGATCAGACTCAAATACAACCTTCTTTCCATCAGGAGAAAAACTGGGCCGGTAATTAATCTGTCCTCTAGCCGTTATAACGCGGGTTGGTGGATTTATCGGATGCATTCTGTCTTTAAGGCTGATGCGCCAAATACCGCTGCTCAAAGTGGCGTGTCCGTATGCCAGCAGGTTTCCCTTTCTGGATATAGAGGGGCCGTATGCTACTGCACTCACACCGGCAATGGGCCGAGGCGGTCCCCCATTTGCCGAAACGCGCCACAAAGTCTGAGGTCCGCCACGATTCGACGAGAAGACGATCTCAGAGCCGTCCGGAGTCCACGCAGGAGAGCCACCCCAAGCATTATCGAAGGTAAGCCTTCGCACATCGCCGCCGCTAACCGGAACGACAAACGTATCCACCGCAAGTCCGCCGATGCTCCCCCGTCCGAAGGCCACTCTCGAACCATCAGGCGAAAAGGCGGGTTCACAGTCATACTCCTGTGTGATTGGCGAAGTCAGCGGCCGTATCGATCTATCATCCAGAGAAATCAAGGCAATCCTATAGGTGGATCCATTGGTTCGTGGTTCCGCAAAGGCCACCCATTTCCCATCCGGGGACCAATCCAGGTGATCACAGTGTCCACGCAGTCCGCCCGCCGCGCTGTATAAAGTCTTTTCGGCGCCGCCGAGTGCAGAAATCACATTTATGCTGAATCCCTTTTCCAGGAAACGCATGAACGCGATTTGTCGACTGTCCGGCGACCATGTAGGACAGCAGACTCCTGATTTCACAGTCAACCGCAGAGGTTTGTCGCCGCCGACGAGAGCCGTATAGATCGCGCCATCCTTACCTTCGTATTCTCCAAACGCGACCTGATTGCCGTCAGGCGAGAACGCAGGACGAGCCTGGTTTCCACCCAGAGCTACCAGTGGTGCCACCTCGATCGAGGCAGACGGTGATGGCAAAGGATTTCGGGTACGCGAGGCAGCCAGGGTGAACAATAGACCCACACCCACCGCAGCCCCTACTGTCCATAACCAGCGAGCTCTTATTCTTTGAACACGCGCATGCGCAACGTCAGCAACAGGCGCTTCTGTCCGCGGCTTTTCCACCGCGGCGATAAAACGATATCCCTGTCGAGGCACGGTTTCTATGAAGCGGGGCTTCTCAGCTGAATCATTGAGGGTTTCCCTTAAACGCGCGACCGCACTGTTGAGTCCGTGCTCGAAATCAACAAAGGTGTCCGCTGGCCACAACTTCTGGCGCATTTCCTCCCGGGTAACTACCTCTCCAGAGCGTTCGAGAAGCATGCCCAAAATACGAAAAGGCTGGTCCTGTAACTTGATCTTGCGGCCGTGCTTCCTCAGCTCTGCCGCGCGAAGATCAACCTCGAAGACATCGAAGCGAATTACCGCCCGGGATTGGCTAGACAGAGCCATTCGAACCTGCTTTGGCAAAAAAGTGTATCACCGCGCCAACGACCAGAAAATGGACCTCCACCTTGTCGGATCGATCCAGCGGCCATCAATGTAATTTCGCAGGCTTTGTCACTGACGCTGCAGCAACGTGATAGTGCCCATCTTTCTCGCAATGCGCTCAGGTGCCTCAGACCTGCGAAGGCGTTGCTTCGTTCGCGGCAACCTTCTTATTTTGCAACTGGAACGGCACGGAGATCGCAATTCCTAGGACAGCCCAGATGGCGAGTGCGATCCATTCATAAACGGTGAAGTGGCCGGGAACGAAAGGCAGGATTTTTGCCAGTCCCATCATTGCGGTCACGAGCACTCCAAAAGCCGCGGCAATTCGCCCCACCAAATTCGGCTTCATTAATAGGAAGGCGACACACGCTGACATCCATCCAAGGGCCGAAGAAATTGCGCCGACCTCCAGGATGGGGACCAGTCCGGCCTCTCCGAGAAACATGGTGAGTGCCGTTGCCACGCCGACCAGCACAACCGCGATGGATGGAGTATGCGTGTCGGGATTAACGTACTGCAGCTTCGGCAGCAGAAGGTTGCGTCGGGCCATGGCAAACAGCACACGCGACGATGCAATCAAGTTGGCATTGAAACACTGCACCAGGGATACCAATGCGGAGGACAGGATCAGAACCACAATCCAGTGTGCGTGCAGGGCGCGCTCGAACGCCACCGCAGTCGGAAACTGCTGGTTCGTCTTGAGCGCTTGCCAGGGAGCGACATAAGCCACGGCAGAGATCACGATCCAGAAAAACACCATCCCCGTGCCAATCGTAAGCGCGATGGCTAGGAAGTACCCGCTGCTCTTGAAGTCGGGACTTGCCTCCTCACAGTATTTTCCGACGGATTCGAAGCCCGACAACAGCCATGGCACCACCTGCCATACCAGAAAGACTGACAGCAGCAGACTGTGGCTGAACAGGGGGCGCAGATTTCCCGAGTTTCCGTGGCCAGCACCCGCCAGCGCAAAAACAATGACCAGGGCCAGGAACGTGAACGTAGTTGTTTTTCCCAATCGCGCTCCGGCCTGAATGCCTCGATAGCTGACCCAAGTCAACGCGATCGTGATGAGAAGCCCCAGGACAAGATGCGGAAGATAGACCGGATAGCCTCCCAGTCGATAGAGTTCGTGGGTATTGAGAAATGGGAATAAATATCCTGCGATTCTTCCGGCAGCAAGTCCTTCGAACGGACAGGTCAGGAAGTAGCTTAGAAACACCATCCAGCCCGTAGCGAAGCTGACGCCACGCGGAAAAAACTGCGCAACATAAGCAGCCTCGGCAGCCTCATCCGGGACCATGGGCACGATGCGGCCGTATACATAGCCGATCGGCATCAGCATGAGGGCACCCGCAGTAAATCCCAGAAGCGCGCCTAGCGGCCCGCCGCGCTGCAGAATGTCGTCCATTACTACCAGCCAGGCCGTTCCTACCATCACGCCAAACGCGAGGGCGAAGTAATCAGAAAGACCAAGCCGGCGGGCAAGAGTGTTCATCGGGTCGGAAGAACGAGGAATTCGGCGTTCGTGAAAGTCATCGGGCGTACTGAAATCAACCTAACCATCACAGCGAAAAACCTTGGCGGCCTGGCGGAAGCCGCCCCAAGGTTGAGTATCTTCAGAATTCGAACCTCAAATCAAACTGCATCACTCGCGGACTGGTGAGCAAACCCGTGTAGGAGCCAAAGCTGTTCGGCTGCTGGATGGAAGCGATACACGCACATGCTGCGCCGCTTTG
>Ga0126371_10003665_pt1 | contig 13473 bp, 14 predicted proteins | sample PanSoiMetaPlot_4_FD_110145 | JGI IMG/M metagenome (GOLD analysis project Ga0126371, IMG submission 110145) | Tropical forest soil microbial communities from Panama - MetaG Plot_4 | ecosystem: Environmental > Terrestrial > Soil > Tropical forest > Bulk soil | place: Panama | collected 2016-02-17
GCCCGGGCGGCGTGCCGGCACTCAAGACGTACACGTTCGACGACATTGTGAATGCCCTGAACCAAATTGCGCCGTACGATTGGCGCGGCTTCTGGACCGAGCGTCTCACGAATCACGGGCCGGGGGCGCCGCTGGGCGGGATCGACGGGAGCGGTTGGAAGCTGGTCTATGACGAGACCGAGGGTGACTTTTTGCGCAGCGCCGAGCGGTCGGAGAGCGAGATTGACGAAGCGTACTCGCTGGGACTGTTGCTAAAAGACGACGGCGAAGTGTCTGACACCGTAGAGGGCATGACGGCTGCCAAGGCAGGATTTGGTCCGGGCATGAAAATCGTCGCACTGAACGGGCGCAAGTTTTCTGCCGACGTGCTGCACGACGCGATCAAGGCAGCGAAAGGAAACTCGAATCCGATCGAACTGCTGGTGGAAAACAGCGACTACTTCAAGACCATCAAGCTCGACTATCACGACGGCGAGAAGTACCCGCACCTGGTGCGCGACGAATCCAAGCCGGATTTGCTGGGAGAGATCATCAAGGCGAAGTGAGAAGAGCTACAAGCTGCGAACCTCGGGCTACGAGCAACCTAGACGGGCGTAACCAGGTTTGGCAACTTTACTTCGCTGCGCTGGCAGTCGAGGCCTCTACCCCAGCCAGTAGATCCGTTTCCTGCTCAATTTGTCGCGGCGTAGCCGTGGCGGCCAGGTGAAACATCTCTTTTGGACTGCGCGCGAGGATGTTTTCCTTCACAATCGGAAACACCGGCGCTTGCGTCGTGTGGGCTTCGAAGGCAGCCACTTTCGTGACAACGTAATTGGTGATATCGATCGTCGCGGTGATAGGCGAGGGGCAGATCGGCGGGCGATCGCGAAGAACGTAATCCGCGGTGGTGTAGTACAGCTTTTGCGTACAGTGCGGCTGCACGCCGTCGATGAGCTGATCGGGAAAACGATTCGGGCGTCCCGCCCACTCGTAGGCGAGCGTCGCGAAAACCGAAGCCATGGAATGATCCGTGTGGCCCGTGACCGAGCCCTCCGGACCGAAGGTGAGAATCACATCAGGACGAAACGTGCGGATATGCCGCACCAACTCTTCGACCACGCTGTAGAGATCGAGTCGATGTAGCTTGCCGTCGGCATAATCGAGCACCACACTGCGATCGATTCCCAGAATCTCACAAGAAACCGCAAATTCCTTGCGGCGAATGGTAGCCAGTTCATGGTCGTTCTTCGACGTTCCACGATGACTGGCCGCTTGTCCAGCAGTCAGGCAAACAACGTAGGTTTCAACGCCGCGGTCGTGATACAGGCGCAGGGAGCCACCGAAGGCAGCAGCTTCATCGTCGGGATGCGCGGTAACGCAAAGAATGCGAGCCATGCAAGCATTCTAAGCGAAGAGCGGCGAGCAATGAGTTTCGAGCCGCCGTCAGTCGCCGGCGACTTCCTCAAGGAGGGCTTGCTCGGCGGCTTGAGCTTCTTGCTCGGAAGCGCTGCCTTCGAGCATGAAGCTCAGAACCTCCTGCGGGATAGGAGCGTTCCACACCGGAGCGAACGACTGGCGATGCAGAGGCGAAGGCCCATGTTCGCGCAAAGCGGCGAGATGATGGGGAGTGCTGTATCCCTTGTTGGAAGCGAGGCCGTACACCGGGAAGACGGGATCCCAAGCTGTGATCATCCGGTCTCGTTCGACTTTGGCGAGGATCGAAGCCGCGGCGATCGAGGCCGAGAGCGCGTCTCCGTGGATGATGGCTCGCTGCGGCTGGTCCCAATCAAGGCGCAGCGCGTCGATCAGCAGATAGTCAGCAGCCGGCGCGAGTTGCGAGACCGCGATTCGCATTGCCAGGCGCGAAGCCTGATAGATGTTGATCTGATCGATGCGCGCCGCATCAACGGCAGCGATCGACCAGGCGATGGCATGCTCTTTGATACGTTCGGCTAGAACTTCGCGGCGCTCCGCGGGGAGCAACTTTGAATCGCGCAATCCGCGGACGCGGTAAGCGCGATCGAGGATTACGGCCCCGGCGACCACGGGCCCGAAAAGCGATCCGCGACCGACCTCGTCAACACCCGCGACGAGGAGCGCGCCTGCATCCCAGGCTTTCTTTTCGTAGCGGAGCGTGCAGCGCAGGCGTTTCAGCAGACGCAGCTTGGCGGCCGAGGCGGAGAGTTTCTTGGCAGCGGTCTTGGGTTTCCGGGGCACAGATCGGGAGCTTTTACAAATGTTCGCCCAGGCCGCTGTGGAAACGCAAGGGGGAAATCTTTCACGACAGGGGACACAGAGTGCACAGGGAAGCAAGCGCCGCGATGGACCTGGTTACAACTGCTTATCGTTTGCTCTTGTGTGTTTACTGATTCGCCTTCGCGCTCTCTGCGTCTACGTCAGCGACCTCTGCGGTAACGCTCCTTGCTTTCCTATTCTCTTGTGCGTACTTTCGCCTCCCAAAATGCCTCGGATTGTAATGGCCGCTCCGTAACATCACCCGTTGGGTACCGAGGTAAATTGAGCAAAATTTGAACAGGGGTTACTCTCGGAATGTCCCCAAAAGGGCCGTCAAGGCCCGCCGATCCCAGGAGAGGCCGGATTAAGCTGTGCGCCACGATTCCAAAAAAAAGCAGTCGCCTGATCGCACCGAAAAACGCATTCATGTCGCTCTTCCCGTTCGCGTCACCTTCTTCGACGACGACACCAAGCCCCGCCTGGAGATGGCTTGCACCTACGACATCTCGGCGCATGGCGCGCGTGTTACAGGCCTTCGCTGCGTAAAGGAAGCGGGACAGATCCTGGTGGTTGAGCGGGGCCGAAGCCGCGCCTATTGCCGCGTGGTTTGGATCGGCGAGGCGAATTCGTCGTTGCATGGTCAGATTGGCATTCAATGCGTTGAGGCGGAGAAGACGCTCTGGACCGCCGAACTAAGCGACATGGAGCAGATCTATGATCCCATCGTTCGCGATCCTGCGTTTTACAAGCTGAGCGCGAGATCCAATGGTCCGGGTAACAATCGCCGAAAGTATCCGAGGTTCGCGATGCAAGGAGCTGCGGAGCTTCTGCAGAAGATTCCTGGGGCAGGACGGCTGGAAGGTGAACTGATTGATGTGTCGGAGGTGGGTTGCCTCGTGAGCACGAACAGCCTGGTGTTGCCGGGAACTGAGCTGAAGCTCGTTGTGAATGTCTCGAATTACGATTTGAGCTTCAAAGGCCAGGTACGGCACGCTGCGGTCGATGTCGGACTGGGAATTGAGTTCCGCGAAGTTCGCAAGGGCGATCGCGCGATCCTGCAATACATGCTGAAGAAGTTGGCGGAGAAAGAAGCGCCCGTCGAGAAGCTGGAAAAGGCGAAGGTAAAATCGGTCGCGGTGATGTAGCTTATTGCGAACTGCTCTTCGAGTTCGAATCGCACAGGCGCGTGTGGCTCTAGCGCACGTTAGCAATCCAAACCAAAAATCAAAAAGTAGACCCGCAGGCACGGAGAATTCCGCGCCTGCGCGAGACGTTGTTTTTGGGGCGACTATTCTGCCGCGGTCGTGGCGGCTTCCGCGGTCTGACGCTCGCGGTCGACGTCCTTCAGGCGGGCAGCCTTGCCCTTCAGAGCGCGCAGGTAATACAGCTTCGCGCGCCGGACTTTTGAAGACCGCACAAGCTCCACGCGATCGATAACCTTCGAGTTCACGGGGAAAATGCGCTCCACGCCGTGGCCGAAGCTCATCTTGCGGACAGTGAAGCTGGCTTGCGGGCCCTTGGCCTGGGAGATCACCACGCCCTCGAACGCCTGCACGCGCTCCTTGTCACCTTCACGGATCTTCACGTGGACGCGGACGGTGTCGCCCGGTGCAAATGCGGGCAGGTCGGTGCGCTTGCTCTTTGCCAACAGTTTTTCGATGATGAGGTTCGACATAAGCGTGTCCTTCTTCAATCGTTCTAAATTTTCTTGCCCGTGACCTGGGCCAGCAATTTCTTGTCATCTTCGCTGAGCGTTGCCGGATCTAGCAGATCCGGACGATTCCGCAGCGTTTTTTCCAAAGCCGTCTTTCGTCGCCAGCGGCGGATTTCGTCGTGATTCCCGTTCATCAAAACTTCCGGCACCGCCATCCCGCGAAAGTCCGCAGGCCGCGTGTAATGCGGGTAATCGAGTAACCCGCCGGAGCCGCAAGTGGAACTCGGAACGTTTTCCGGGGCCGCGGTCTTCTCAACGCGATCCGCGGGCGCCGTAAACGACTCCTGTTTAGTGGAGTTCTCGTTCCCAACCGCTCCCGGAATCAGCCGCGTGACCGTGTCGACGATCACCGCTGCACCGAGTTCGCCACCGCTCAGCACGTAGTCGCCGATCGAGACCTCCCGATCCGCCAGATGCTCGCTCACTCGCTCGTCGACGCCTTCATAGCGGCCGCAGATCAGGACGATTCGTTCGAGTGCCGCCAACTCGTTCGCGAGTCCTTGATCAAGGCGGTGTCCCTGTGCAGAAAGCAGGATTACCGATTCCTTCGCGCCCGCGATCCGTTCTTCGCGCGGCGCCACGTTCAGCTTCTCAATACATTCAAAGATCGGTTCCGGCTTCAGGACCATGCCCTCGCCGCCGCCAAATGGGCGGTCATCCACGGTGCGATGTTTATCGCGCGTAAATTCTCGCAGATCGTGGATGCTGACTTCCACCAGGCCCGCTTCCCGGGCCCGGCGGAGAATTCCGTAATCCAGCGGCCCGCGGAAGAAGTCGGGAAAGATCGTGACAATGTCGATCTTCATCGCGAACCTTCAAAACCAAAACCTCACCACAGGGCACAGAGACGCAGAGAAAAACTGGGATCTTGCGATTCATAGTCCCTAGTGCTTTGGTTTCTCGCAAAGCCGAGTCTTACTTCCCGCCCTGCTGCTCCCGCTTTTCCTCTTCCGTCAGCGGCGCGTTAATCTCGAGCATGCCTTCCGGCAACCGCATGCGCACTTGTTTCGCTGCCGGATCCACCCTTACCAGATACGCTTCGGCAAAGGGGATCTCGTAGGGCGCCACTTGCTTGCCGCCTGTTTTTCGCGGCGATCCGTCTTGCGGCCCACGCGAAACAATCAGCAGCGGTACTTCACCTGCTCCGAACTCGACACCCTGAATCCGACCAATCTCGCGATCGCCGTCAAAAACGGTGCAACCGGTAAGATCGCTGATGTACGTCCAGCCTGCCTCAAGTTCAGCGCGCTCAGCACGCGGAACCTGCAACTCGCAACGGAGCAAAGTCTCGGCATCGCTGATCGAGTCGATCCCGGCGAATTTCAATACCAAATCGCCCTTGTGCGGCCACAACTCTTCGACCTTCAGCTCACGCCGCCGGCCGGCGTCGTCGAGAGCCAGCAAACGCATGCCTTCCGCGAATCGGTCGGGAACGTCCGAATGAACTTCCACGGCGACTTCGCCGTGCCGTCCCTGCGTTTTCAGGACGCGAGCCAAGGTGATGTACTCGTCGCCCATCGTGATCCTATGCGTGGGTCCGTTTCGAAGCCGAGCCTTCGAGTCCTACTCCAGGATCTCGAGCGTGTAGCGCTTGTGCGCCTTGATGCCAGCCGCACCCAACAATGTGCGCAACGCGCGTGCCGTGCGTCCCGACTTGCCGATCACTTTGCCTAGGTCGTTTTCGGCGACGGTGAGCTCAAGAACGGTCTCTCCGTCTTCGTCGACCGCATTCACCGACACCTGTTCGGGCGCATCCACCAGGGCCTTGGCAACCTGTTCGAGGAGAACCTTCGCGTCCCCACCTTGCTCGCTCATCTGCGGCTCCTTACTTGTGGGGTGAAATGCGCTGTGCCGAACACGGCGCGCTTAAGCGGCGGGCCCGGCCGTTGCCGCGGCGGGAACTGGCTTAGCCATGAGTTTGCTTACGCGATCGGACATCTTGGCGCCCTTCGATACCCAATAGTCGATGCGGTCGCGCTTGAGGTCGATGTGGGCAGCAGCGCCCCGGGGGTTGTACGTCCCGACAACTTCGACCGAACGGCCATTGCGCGCGCGCTCCTTCTCGATCACCACGACACGGTACTGCGGTTGTTTGCGCGCACCCGTGCGCGCCAGACGAATCATTAACACGGAACTTTGTTTCCTTTCCTAGTCCTTCCGGGAGGGGTAAGACAAACCATTATTATCGCGGAAGTTAGCGGGATTGGCAAGGGTCGGGGTAACGGCGCCGCTTCATCAAAAGCGTGGCAGACGGATCCACGCGTTGGGGAGTACACCCCGGTAATCTTTCATCAAACCCCACAGGCGTACAGAATGCTCAAAGCAGTCCGGGCCGAACCCGTTGCCGATGCAGCTTCAAGTACGCAATTCTGGGCTAGTTCGAGTTGGGGTATCCCTCGCAAGGCTTTTGGCCATGCCTCTACTGGTCATGGGGCTCACGGGTTGGGTCCCAGGCAGGCTTCTCGCGCCCCTGGAATTTTGGCCTGTGATGGGTGTGTTCGGATTCTTGTGCGTGCTCGTCGGATTTGTCGGAGCGCTTACCTAGGCGCAAACTAAGGGTCCCCCACTACTTCAAGCTCGCCACCCTGGATGAAATCAATTCGATTCCGTAATTCGTGGTTCGTTCGAGCGGGTTAGCGATCTTTGCGATTTCTGCCGTGCCTCTGACTGTTCTCGTTGCGGTTGGTTTCACCACTGGAAAAGAGTTTGAGGCTGGCCCGACGGGAATCCTGTTCTTATGCGGCGTTGTGATAGGACTTTGCTCCGTCGTCTTGGGTGGGACCGGCGTACTCGTGCAGCGCCACGAAAGGCGCGCCATCTGCGAGCACAACGTTGTGGACGAAAGAGGTTCAAATAACTAGCCGTTCTGCCGCGAGCGCTTTCGAATCAAACCAGCCAGAACCCCAAAAACCGTTGCGATCAGTAACACCAGCGCCGCGGTGCGCGACGCACCTCCGTGAACGTACAGGCTCACGATGATCACGCTGATCAGCGGAAACAGGATTACGATACCCGCTGCCTTCATCGCAATCGGTCCAGGATCTCCGCAGGCTCCGGCCGCTCGGTGTAGTCTTCGTTCGCGGAACGATACAGAATCGTCGCATCGCGATTAAGAAAGTACGTTGCCGGAATCGGCAGTTCCCAACTCTCATCGCCATTGGTGAATGGAAGATTGATGAACGCACGGCGATAGATAGCCTGCTGCTCGTCGGGCACACGATAAACCAGCCGGAACTGGCGCGCTACCGCGTTGCCCTTGTCACTCAAAACCGGGAAGCCCAGCCGGTGCTGGTCCGCCATGAAGAAAGACTGCTTCACGGTTTGAGGTGAGATAGCGACCAGCGACCCGCCAGCGTCCTGAATCGCCGAAACGATTTGATTCATGGCTTCCAATTGTCCGCAGCAGAACGGATCCCATCGGCCGCGGAAAAAACAAACGACGAGACGGCCACGGCTCAGTAGATCATCCGAACAAATCGGCTTTGCGTTTTGGTCCGGCAGCGTGAAGGGCGGAGCTTTTTCCCCAGCCGCCAGAGCATTGGCCGCCAGACCTTGCGACCGCAACTCGGCAATGACCCGCTGATGGACCACCTGGGTCTCGGCCGGAACATACTGCGCGATCTTCTCCTTGCGCTCGGCAAAGATCTCGCGCAGCGAACGCATGTCCGCTCCGCGCGCCGATTCTTCAAGGGATCTCCATTTCATAAAGGCAGGTGTCAGGTCTTCGGCGTCAGGTCTCAGGAAAATATTCGGGCTTTAGATGTCGGTGTTCGGTTGCCGGTCTTCGGTTTTCGGAGCGCATTGTAAGACGTTGGCGCATTCAGCTTCGCTCGTGGTCGTCAGTACGAACTTCCACGCCACAGCAATGCCGAACACCGAACACCGAAAACCGAGTACCGCCGTCCTAACGCTTGACACCTAAGACCCGAGACCTGCCTTCACATTCCCGGCATCTTCATTCCCGCCATCCGGCGCGCGAAGCTGGGCTTACCCATCTGTTTGAACATCTTCTTCATCTGCGCGTACTGCCGCAGCAGGTTATTCACTTCCTGCACGCTCGTGCCCGAGCCCCGGGCAATGCGCTTGCGCCGGCTGCCGTTGATCGCCTCGTGGTGATTGCGCTCGTACACGGTCATCGAATTGATGATCGCCTCCACGCGATTGATCTGATTTTCGTCGACCTTATCCGCGGCTTTTTGCAGGCCGCTGAACGGGCCAATCGAGGGCAGCATCCCGATGAGGCTCTGGATCGAGCCCATCTTGCGGACCTGCCGCAGTTGGTCACGAAAATCTTCGAGCGAGAAGCCGTCGCCAGCCAGCGCGCGGCTAGCCATCTCTTCCGCTTTTTTGCGGTCGATCTGCTGCTCGGCCTTTTCAATGAGCGACAGGATGTCGCCCATGCCCAGAATGCGCGAGACGATGCGGTCGGGATGGAACGGTTCGAGCGCATCGTATTTTTCACCCACGCCGATGAACTTGATCGGTTGCCCGGTCACGTTGCGAATCGAGAGTGCCGCGCCGCCGCGGGCATCGCCGTCCATCTTGGTGAGCACCACGCCGGTGAGAGTGAGTTTCTTGTGGAACTCGTCGGCCGACTTGACCGCGTCCTGTCCGGTCATCGCGTCGGCGACGAACAGAATCTCTGAGGGATTGAGCAGCTTTTTGAGCGACTGCATCTCCTCCATCAGTTGATCGTCGATGTGCAGGCGGCCGGCGGTGTCGACGATGAGCACGTCGCTGCCGGTGTTGATTGCTTCGCGCCGCGCTTCTTTTACCAGGCGCTCGACGGTCGCCGTGTTCGCTTCAGTGACTTCGCCTTCGTATATGTTGGCCTTGATCGCGTCGGCGACAACTTTCAACTGCTGCCGAGCCGCCGGACGGTAGACGTCCACCGAGACCAGCAGCGGCCGGTGCCCGCCGTTCTTAAGCCAGTTGGCAAGCTTGCCTGAAGTGGTCGTTTTGCCGGAGCCCTGCAGGCCGGCCATGAGCACGACCGTTGGAGGCTGCGAGGCGAACTTCAGCTTGGCGGTGTCTTTGCCCAGGATCGCGACCAGTTCGTCGCGCACGATCTTGATGACTTGTTCGCCGGGAGACAGCGCGGTGGCCACTTCCTGGCCCATGGCCTTGGCCTGAATCTGGTCGATGAGATGCTTGACGACCTTGAAGTTGACGTCGGCCTCGAGCAGCGCAAGCCGTATCTCCCGCAAGGCCTCCTGCATGTTCTCTTCGTTGAGGACGGCCTGCCCACGGAGGGTTTTAAATGCGCGCTGAAGTTTCTCGGAAAGATTCTCAAACATAGGAGTAAATGGTTATTTTAGCAGCCGGGACACGGCTGATAGCTGATGGCGGTAGCTGATGGCTGCTAGCTGATGGCTGGCCGATCGGCGATGGCCGGTAGCGCCGGCTGATCACTGATACGAAGTGGGCGCTAGCTTATACGGGAGTGGCGGGTGCCGATCATCCAGCTAGCGACTGCCGGCCGATAACAGGTTGCAGGTGTTGGTGGTGGCGGGTGCTCGGTGGCTGGCAGACGGCAGCAAGGTACTAGTGGCTACATGGCGGGGACTGCCCAGTCACAGAGTGCAGGTCACACCTCTACAATTTCATAAACGCTGTCATCCTGAGCGAAGTGAGGCGCTAGCCGAACGAAGTCGAAGGACCCCTTGCAGCTGGGCGCAACTCGCGTCACTTGAGGGAATTTCTACCGACAATCATCGTCCGTGAATCGACTCCCCGGCAAACGCCATCTGCCATCCCCACTTCTCCGCAAGATCTTCCCACCGCGGATTGCGCGATTCGATCAATGCGATCTTCTTCGCCCTTCGCCAACCCTGGAGTTGTTTCTCCCGGGCGATTGCCCTAAAACATGTGGTCGAAGCCTTCGTAGTAGATCAATCGATCGCAATGATATTTCTCAGAGAAGCCCGCAATCTGACCACCCTTGTGCTCCCACATCCGACGTTCGAGACTGTTTGTGACCCCGATGTAAAGTGTTCCGCTTCGGCTCACGACGATCTACGTCCAATACGAATGATCCATGCTGAAATGCCTTTTCAGGCCCGTGTAATCGCAATCGGGTAGGTCCTTCGACTGCGCTCGGCTCCGCCTCGCTATGCTCAGGATGACAGTGATTAGGAGGATGGTCGGTGATGAGTGAACAAGCAAAGGGAACCTTCCATTATTGGGGCCGGAACACATTAGGGACGGGAAAGCACTCGGGACACGCATTAGCAATGCAAATAGGAAACCTCAGCCATCGATATCCACCCACTCCCCATCCTGCGGAATCGCGACCCGATCCCGCACACGGGCAGCGTCCAGTTGAAAGGCGAGGTCAGCGCGGGTCAGTAGGCAGTGATTGATGGATTCAATGTGCACGGCGACCAACCTTGCGATTTTCGAGGCCTCGGCTGTCGCAATGACATCGTCTGCGGACATCGTGATCGGTCCGCCCTCGAGGAATTGCGCCGCTCCGGCGTTGACAACGATGATCGCAGGATTATGTTCACGGATCGCTAGCTGTACTTGGTCGCACCAGATCGTGTCGCCGGCGATGTAGACAGTCGGTTCGCTGGCCACGCTTAGAACGAACCCTGAAACCGGCGCCATCGCCTTGCCGATTTCACCGCGCCCGTGCTGACCATCAGTGCGCGTGATCTCGATGCCATTCCACGGTATCGACGACGTCACTGACTCTACATTCGTAAATCCCTGGCCGCGGAATTTCGCTTCGTCTTCGATTTGTCCGAACAAGGGGGTCGCTTTCGGAAGCAGCCGCGCTGCCGTCCCATCCCAATGGTCGCTATGTGTGTGCGTGACGAGTACTGCCTCCACGCCGTGCACGACTTCTTCTGCAGCAATCGGTAGTGGCACAAGCGGATTGTTCCTGGGATTTGGGGCGTTCTGAATTGCAGGACGAACACCCTGATCGTCGAGCATCGGATCGACGATGAACCTGCGCCCGCCGTACTCAACAATCAAAGTTGCGTGACGGATCAAGCGTATGCGCACGTTCATTTGCTCCCGAACACTTCCTTGGCAGCAACAACCGTATTGCAGTGGATGGTCACCGTGTCGTCGACCTTCTGCGCGTACCCCCCCGCATACGTCACCATGACGGGAATGCCGCGCGCTCGCGCGACACGGAAAACGAGTTCGTCCCGCTTTTTCAGTCCCTCAATCGACAAGTCCAACCCGCCCAACTGGTCTTCGCGGTAGGGGTCCGCGCCCGCGATGTAGCACAGCAATTGCGGCTCGAATTGCCGGAGTCCGGAACTGAGTGCATTGTCTAGCCACGCGAGGTAATCATCGTCGCCGATCCCGTCTGGTAAATCGACATCGATCGAAGACGGTGGTTTCCATGCCGGGTAATTGTTCTCCTGGTGGAGTGAAATGGTGAAGACGTCGCCTGCGTGTGCATTACGAATTTTGGCCGGGCGCGACGCCCCAACGGTCGACCCTGCTACCGACGGCAGCGGATCAGTCGGCACCCGGACGCCGGCAAAAATCGCAGCCGTACCGTTGCCCTGGTGAACATCGCAATCCACGGTCATTGCGCTACGAATCTTGTCGTCGCGCTGCATCCGGCGGATTGCCACCGCGACATCATGAATCATGCAAAACCCCTCCCCGTGATCGGGAAACGCATGATGAAAACCGCCACCGATGTTGAATGCAACCCCATCGTTCAATGCGTGGTTGGCCGCCGCGATCGATCCGCCCGCCGCGAGCCAGAACGCCCGCACCAGTTCGGGAGAGTAGGGAATCTCCAACTCCAGTTCTTCCCTTGCCGAGAGGGTCCCGGTTTTTAGCTTTTGAACATATTGCGGAGTGTGCACCAGGAGGATGTCCTGGTCGGACGCGGGATGCGGAGCGATGAAGTCCTGCGGTTCCGCAACTCCGGTTTCCATCAGACGTTTGTGAATCCGCTGATATTTCTCGGCTGGAAACACGTGGGCGCCGATGGGCAGGAAATAGTCGTCGCTGTAAACGAGCTTAAAAGGCAGCATGAAGACAGGCGTCGGTTGTCAGTCGTCAGGTATTGGTGGACCAGCAAAGGACCCTTATGATACGCCCTTGCCACCCGCGATTCCCGATATGGAGAAAACCAGGTGCACGGGAAGAGATTCTCTTTCGGGAAGTCAATCGAGCCCAGCTGGGACAACCCCGTTGTTGGTTCGCTCATCTTGTCAATTTGAGAGTCCCAGGACTGATCGACAGATACGATTCCGATGATCGGCCGGTGGGATTCTTACCTCGCCCAGGGCTTTCCGTCTGTATCCGGTGCTCCGGGCCGGGTGCACGCAGGAGAGGGAACCGATGCGCACCCTTCTTTGCCTTTCACTTCTAGCTTTCGCCGGAATTGCCTTCTCACAAACCAACACAAACGACGGCGGCCGCGCCCGTGTGTATATCACCGACAGCAAGTCTTGGACGGTCGGCGGCGGAGGCGGCGGAACGTCCGGCGGGTTTGGTGTCGCCGCGAGCGGCGGTGATCGGCCACAGACGGCAGAAATCGCAAAGACCTTCGGCCAGCGGTGTCCCGACGTCATGGTCAACAACAAGCAAGACCGAGCCGACTACGTGGTCCTCCTCGACCACGAGGGTGGCAAAGAGATTTTTCTCCGGGACAACAAGGTGGTGGTCTTTAATAAGGACGGAGACTCGATCCTCAGTCACTCCACCCGGACGCTCGGCAACTCCGTCCAAGATGCTTGCGACGCCATCTCCAAGGATTGGCCCGCCCGCCGTGCCCGGGTCGCAAATGAGAAGGCCGGGCTGCTCACGGCCTCCACAGGCTCTGCGCAAGCAGGGGTGCCCGGAGACACAATGCCAGCGCAGATCGAGGTGATTTCGACCCCAGCAGGCGCCGACATTGAGATCGACGGCAATTTTGTGGGAAGCACGCCTTCATCATTGTCTGCAGCGCCCGGCCAGCATGAAGTCGTCGTGAAGAAAGCAGGATACGAGGCCTGGCAGAGAAAGGTGACCGTCACCGGCGGCCACGTGCACCTCGATGCGCAGTTGGAAGTGAATCAATCGGCATCGGCCAAGTAGCTCCGCATTTCTGCCGATCTTCAGATAATTGCCTTTCGATCGCCACGGACCACGTGGGTACTGGCGCCCTCGCCTGTACGGCCGTGGCGATTTCTGCCACGGCTATGCCTGATACAGGAGGTTAAATGCGCCGTAGACATCGTAGCTGTCGAGCTTCGCTCGACTAGACAGCCAGGCGCGACTGTCCCCACACGTGGGCGGTGGAGGGACGGGCGTCTCGCCGGTCGAAGCTACTTCTTTCGTAGATTGGGCACAAGCGGCCTTCGCAGCGGCACAATCGCTCCCTTGGCCGCATCGACAGAAGACGCTGCATTCGCGCGGTTGATCACTTCTTCCTGCATGTACTTCACAAAGTCCTGAATCTGCCGCTGCATCTCTTCCATGCGCTCGCGCATTTGAAGGATGATCGCAATCCCACTGATATTCACCGCCAAGTCACGGGCGAGCGTGAGGATGAACTCCAGCCGCTGCAGATCTTCGTCCGTGTA
>Ga0126371_10003666_pt1 | contig 13470 bp, 11 predicted proteins | sample PanSoiMetaPlot_4_FD_110145 | JGI IMG/M metagenome (GOLD analysis project Ga0126371, IMG submission 110145) | Tropical forest soil microbial communities from Panama - MetaG Plot_4 | ecosystem: Environmental > Terrestrial > Soil > Tropical forest > Bulk soil | place: Panama | collected 2016-02-17
CGAATCCGGCCGCGAGAAGTAGATGTATTCGAACACGCAGGGCCGCGGCGGCTTTGGCGGGAACGGCTTGTGGCTTTGCGCGCCCTTGTCGTCGAACACGATGATCTCGCCGGGATCGACGTCGCGGACGAATTTCGCGCCGATGATGTCGAGGGCGCAGGTCTCCGAGGTCAGGATCGGGCAGCCGTCGAGCTCGCCGAGCACCAGCGGACGGATGCCGAGCGGATCGCGCGCGCCGATCAGCTTCTTGTTGGTCAGGCAAACCAGCGAATAGGCGCCTTCGATGGCGCGCAACGCCTCGATGAAGCGCTCGATGAAACGGCTGCGCCTGGATTGTGCGACCAGATGCAGGATCACCTCGGTGTCCGTGGTCGATTGCATCATCGCGCCGTTGCGCACGAGCTCGCGGCGTAACGTCAGCCCGTTGGTGAGATTGCCGTTGTGGCCGACCGCGAAGCCGCCGGCGTTCAGCTCGGCGAACAGCGGCTGCACATTGCGCAGGATGGTCGCGCCGGTGGTCGAATAGCGGACATGGCCGATCGCGGTGCTGCCGGGCAGGCGATCGATCACCTCGCGGCGGGAGAAGGTATCGCCGACAAGGCCGAGCCGCCGCTCGCTGTGAAAACGGCCGCCGTCGAAGGAGACGATGCCGCAGGCTTCCTGGCCGCGATGCTGCAAGGCGTGCAAGCCCAGCGCGGTGATGGCGGCCGCCTCGGGGTGACCGAAAATGCCGAACACGCCGCACTCTTCGCGCAGCGTGTCCCCTTCAAGGTCGTCTTGTAGTTCGTGCTCGACCGGACCGGGATGCGGATCGAGCTGGGCGTCGTGGTCGGGGCCTATAGTCTCTTCCATCGCGCCTCTCTCTTTGGCTGAGCTCACTTCGCCGCAGGCTTCTCGATCAGCTTTTTCAGGCTGTCGCGGGCCGGTTTGCTGTAGCCATCACCGCCGGCCGCTGGCGGCTGGTCGGCGTCAGTCTGTTCATCTTCAGGCTTATTCTTCTTGAACTTCTTTAAGATGGTGTTCTCCGGGTCGTCCGGCAAGAGCGACATCAGCCAGTCCCCAGTTCCTTGCAGGACCACCCGGGATTTCGCCCCCGTCACCCAGTCCGGGCGCTGCTTTTCCGGGACCAGCCAGCTGAAGAACAGGAAGGCGACCACGACGATCAGGAGCCCGCGGGCGAGCCCGAACAGAAAGCCCAGCGTGCGGTCGAGCGCCCCGATCCGGGAATCCAGGATCATGTCCGAGATTCGTACCGTGATGACGGAAACGACGATCAGGGTACCGACGAATACGCCGGCCACCACGACCACGGCCGCAACCGTGTCGTTGCTGAAATAGGTCTTGGCGGTCGGCAGCAGCTTCGAAAACGAGTACAGCGTCGTTAGCGCCGCGGTGCCCCAGGCCGCGATCGACAGGATTTCGCGCATGAAGCCGCGGACCATCGCGAGCAGCCCGGAAATCAGCATCACGCCGAGCAGGATCAGGTCGAGAATCGTTATCGGCATTGGCTGGTGGTCGCTCGTCAGTTCAAAAAAGTTCCGAATCGGCGTTGTCGGATCGCCCTGTATCAGACCGCCCTTGTATCAGACCGCACTAGTCAGACCGTACTAGTCAGATCGCCCTGTGTGAGGGTGAATCGCGACCCCCGCAAGGCCGGAAACTGCGCGATCCCGAACCCTTTACTAGAGGGGATCGACCTTGACTAAAGGGGATCGACCTTGCGCGCGATGTATAGCGATGAGGGCCGGGCAGGTCACGCCCGCCTAGCCCTCCTGGCGGCGGAATCTGTGAGGTGTGGCATTTTTCTCAGATGGCGCGGTTTCCGGGCCGGATTTGGCCCGGCCGCGCGCGGCGATCTCCGCAACCAGACCGGTCAGCCCGCCGACGCTGTTGAGGCTCAATCCAGCGTCGCCGTTGACCTCGCCACGCGCGGATTCCGGCAGCACGGCGCGGCCAAATCCGAGCTTGGCCGCCTCTTTCAGCCGCGCCGAGGTCTGCGCCACCGGTCTTACAGCGCCGGATAGAGAAATTTCGCCGAAATAAACCGCGTCTGCCGGTAAGGGTGCATTTACCAGCGACGACACCAGCGCGGCGGCGGCGGCCAGATCGGCGGCCGGTTCCTGAATGCGCAGGCCGCCGGCGACGTTCAGGTAGACATCGTGGCCGGATAGTTTGACACCGCAATGGGCCTCCAGCACCGCCAGCACCATCGACAGCCGGCTCGGGTCCCAGCCGACCACGGCGCGGCGCGGCGTGCCGAGAGAGGTCGGAGCTACCAGGGCTTGCAGTTCGACCAAAACGGGCCGCGTTCCCTCGATGCCGGCAAACACTGCCGTCCCCGGCGTGCCCAGGTCGCGCTCGGAGAGAAACAGCTCCGATGGATTGGAGACCTCGCGCAGCCCCAGACCCGTCATTTCGAACACGCCGATCTCGTCGGTCGGGCCGAAGCGATTCTTCACCGCGCGCAGGATTCGGAACTGTTGCGAGCCTTCGCCTTCGAACGACAGCACCGCATCCACCATGTGCTCGACGACGCGCGGACCGGCGATCTGGCCGTCCTTGGTGACATGCCCAACCAGGATGATCGCGGCGCCGGATTTCTTGGCGAAGCGAATCAGCGCCTGCGCCGAAGCGCGCACCTGCGTCACCGTGCCGGGGGCGGATTCAACCGTATCGGTCCACATGGTCTGGATCGAATCGATCACGATCAGTCGCGGCACCGCGCCTTCGGAGAGCGTGGAGACGATGTCCTCGACCGAGGTTTCGGACGCAAGCTGCACGGGGGCATCCGACAGCCCCAGGCGCTCGGCGCGCAACCGGACCTGCGCCACCGCCTCCTCGCCGGAAATATAGACGGCGCGATGGCCGGCGCGCGCGAGCTGGCTGGTCGCCTGCGTCAGCAGCGTCGATTTGCCGATGCCGGGATCGCCGCCGACAAGCAGCACCGAGCCGCGCACGAAGCCGCCGCCGGTGACGCGATCGAGCTCGGCCATGCCGGAGGACAGGCGAGGGGCGTCCTGGCTCTTGCCGCTCAGGCTTTCGAGCTGAAACATGCGGCCCTTGCGCTTGGAGCGGATCGAGACCGGCATCGAGGCCGCGCCGCTGACATCCTCCTCGGCCAGCGTGTTCCACTCGCCGCAGGATTCGCATTTGCCCTGCCAGCGGTTATACGCCGCGCCGCAGTTCTGGCAGACGAAAGAAAGGGTGGACTTGGCGGTGGACTTGGCCATGCGGTGGAATCGCGTCTCAGGAGGATTGCATCGCATCCCATAGCATGGATAGGCCAGCCGCAAGCATGATGGCGTCCATCACCAGCCGGAAGGCGTCGGGCTTGAGCTTGCGCACAAAGCGCTTGGCGATGAACGCGCCGAACATCAAAGAGGAGCCGGCGATCAGGCCCTTGATCGCGACATCCGGCGTCAGCGCGCCGAAGCGTTGGAAGGTCACCGACTTGCTGAAATAGAGCCCGAGCGAGCTTGCGGCTTCGGTTGCGAGGAACGCTCCCTTTGTGAGGCCGTAGAACAGGAACAGCGGCACGCTCAACGGGCCGGTCGAGGCCACGATACCGGTGAGATAGCCGATGAGCGCCCCGCCCAGCGCAAGATGCCAGAGCCGCGCCTTGAGCTGATGCCGTGCCAGCCAGTGCCGCACCGGCACCATCATGATCAGAAACAGCCCGATCGCAATGTCGACCACATGCGAAGGAAGCGCCAGCAGCGTGCGCGCTCCGAGTGCCGCGGCGGGAATGCCGGCCGCGGAATAAGCCGCGCAGGCACGCCAATCGACTTCGCGCCACCAGGCGAGGATGCGCGAAAGGTTCGCCAGGACCGCGGCGACCGCCATGATCGGCACGGCTTGCTTGGGCCCGTACTGATAGACCAGCACCGGCATCAGCATGATCGACGAGCCGGTGCCGACAATGCCCGACAGCGTGCCGGCGATCAGCCCGACGGTGAGAACGAAAAGGAAGCCCAACGGATTGCAGCTCCAAGACCGGCGGGACGCCGAAAACAAGACCGGCGGGACGCCGAAACGAAGACCAAAGGGACGCCGAACAGAAGATCGGCGGGACGCCGAAAATCGCAATTGTGAGGCAACGACGCAGGCGGCCGATGGCCGGCTGTTGGTTAACGCGCAGTATCGAGGAAAGCAAGAAAGCCCACGGACCAAGGCGCTGATCCTTAAAATTCGAGGTGTATCCAAGTCGTCGCGAATTCAAAGGAATCGAGCGACGCCATGAGGAACGACCATCAGTTTTCCGCTCTTGACCGCCACGCCGTCCTGTCCGGCTCGGACGACGGCTTCCCGTGGTATGCAGCCTCGATGCTGGCGTTCGAATCGAGCGAGGTCGTGCGGATGCGGCTCGAGAAATTCGCTCATGGCGATGACGAGGCCGGACAGGAAGCGCGGCTGATGGTCAGCGAAAAGATCGCCGCGGCATTCGAGGCGGCGACGAGTTGGCTTGCCGGCGCAACGCCAGCGGCGATCGTCGGCCGCTACCGCGAGCATGTCGCGGCCAACGCAAAACGTCTCTCGGCGCATTAATTCGGCGCATTAACTGAGCACGATCCACGCCGGCGCATGGTCGCTGGCGCCATCTTCCCCGCGCACCTGGCGGTCAACGCCGGCCTTGGCGAGGCGCGGTGCGAGGGCCGGGCTGAGCAAGAGGTGATCGAGCCGCAGGCCCGCGTCACGCGGCCAGCGGTTGCGCTTGTAATGCCAGAAGGTGAACATCGGCTCCGACGGATGCCTCGCGCGGATTGCGTCCGTCCAACCCTGCTCGACCAGCGACTTGAACGACGCGCGGCTTTTCGGCTGGATCAATGCGTCCTTGTCCCAGGATCGTGTCGGATAGATATCGCGCTCGGTCGGCGCGACGTTGTAGTCGCCGGCGAGCACGACCGGCAGATCCTGCTTCAACAATTTCCGGGCATGCAGCTTCAGCCGTCGGAACCAGTCGAGCTTGTAGTCGAATTTCGGGCCCGGCTGCGGATTGCCGTTCGGCAGATAGAGGCTCGCGACGAGGATGCCGTTCACGGCGGCTTCGATGTAGCGCGCCTCGTGATCGTCGCGGTCGCCCGGCAACGCCGTTCGGGTCAGCACCGGCTCGACGCGACGCGCCAGAATTGCGACGCCGTTCCAGGCTTTCTCGCCGCGCCACACCGCGCCGTAGCCTGCGCGTTCGATCGCTTGTGCCGGAAATTCGGCGTCGAGGCATTTCAGCTCCTGCAGACAGACAATGTCGGGCTTCGCTGCGCGCAACCATCGCAACAGGTTGGGCAGCCGACGTTTCACATTGTTGATGTTGAAGGTCGCGATCTTCATTGTGGAGGATCGCATCGCGTTCAGAGCATGATCCGGAAAAGTGGAAACCGGTTTTCCCTCGCGACAAACCCGGAACGGGTTTGCGCGGAGATCATGCTCAAATAAAGAGCTAGAGCATGATGTCGGTTCCACCTAATCACATCATGCTCTAGGCGCGCGGCGCCCCGGCTGCCGGCGTATCGGTCTTCACTTCGTCGGTTTTCGCGTCATCGGTTTTCGCGTTGTCGGTCTTGGTGTCGGCCGCGCCGCCCTTGTAAAGCCGTGCATAGCGGCGGCCTAGACTGGTCAGTACTTCATAGCCGATACTGCCGAAGTGATGCCCGAGCTCGTCGACGGTGATGCCTTCGCCGATCAGTGTCGCCATGTGGCCGCGCCGCACCGCGTTCGGCGGCACATCGGTGATGTCGACGGCCATCAGATCCATGGAAATGCGGCCGGCGATCGGGCAGCGTTTACCGGCCACGATCACCTCGGCGCCGCGGGTGCCATCGGTGGCGCTGGCCGTGCGGAAATATCCGTCGGCATAGCCGGCCGAAAGGATTGCAAGCCGGGTGGGCCGCCGTGCGGTCCATGTGCCGCCATAGCCAACGGTTTCGCCGCGCTCGACACGGCGGGTCTGCGCGATGCGCACTTTTAGTTCGACGACCGGCTGCATCGGGTTGTCGGCCTCCGGCGTCGGATTGACGCCGTAGAGCGCGGCCCCTGGGCGCACCAGATCGAACTGGAAATGCGATCCGAGATAGATGCCTGACGAATTCGAAAGCGATGCCGGCACGCCGGTGAACAGGCTCGCGATCTCGCGGAAGGCGGCGAGCTGCCTGGCGTTGACCGGGTGGTTGAGCTGCTCGGAGGAAGTGAGGTGGCTCATGACGAGCGTGATGCCGTGGTCGCCGGCATGGATGCGCGGGATCAGGCCTTCGGATTCGGTGATGGTGAGGCCGAGCCGGTGGACGCCGGTGTCGATCTGGATGGCCGCGCCGCCCTTCCAGCCCGAGCGGCGGCAGAACAGGTCCCATTCGGCCAATTCGTTGAGATCGCCGATCACGGGCCTGCAGTCGATCTTGGCATAGGCGTCGCCGGTATTCTGGAAGAGGCCGTTGAGGACATAGATGGCTGCGGATGCCGGCACCGCCTCGCGCGCGATGCGCGCCTCATCGAGGGTCGCGACGAAAAACGTCTTGCAGCCGGCCGCGGCCAGCGCGCGTGCAACCGGCTTCGTTCCGCAGCCATAAGCATCCGCTTTGATCACTGCGCCGCATTCGGCGGGAACGGCGGTCTTCTCAAGCCTGCGCCAGTTCGTGACGATGGCATCGAGATCGACGGTCAGGATGCCGGTTGCCGCGGCAAGCGCTGGCGCCTGGTTGGCTTCAGACGAAAGGATCGTGCCTTCGCCGGTCAGTCTCGGGTGAGAGACAAGGTTCATAGGGTCCGCTTTTACGCGGCACCGCGCGCCGGTTCAAGGCGCGGAAACGCTTCACGTCTGCGAGGAGAACTTCGGCATTCGCCCAAAGAGGCTCTAATAGCCCCGGTCCGGCAATTGACCGTCGGGAGAGAGGTCGCCAAATCGCGTCACGGAGGCATCGAACTGCAGATCGACGGTGCCGGTCGGACCATGACGCTGCTTGCCGATGATGACTTCGGCCTTGCCGTGCACCAGCGACATGTCGAGCTGCCATTTCTCGTATTCCGGCGTGCCCGCGCGCGGCTCCTTGTTGGCGAGGTAATACTCCTCGCGGAACACGAACATCACGACATCGGCGTCCTGTTCGATAGAGCCGGATTCGCGCAGATCGGACAGTTGCGGGCGCTTGTCGTCGCGCGACTCGACCTGACGCGACAATTGCGACAGCGCGACAATGGGAACGTTGAGCTCCTTGGCCAGCGCCTTCAGGCTGGTGGTGATTTCGGTGATTTCCTGCACCCGGTTGTCGTTGCCGCGTTTGCCCGATCCCTGCAGAAGCTGGATGTAGTCCACCACGATGAGGTCGAGGCCCTTCTGCCGTTTCAGCCGCCGCGCCCGCGCCATCAATTGCGCGATCGACAGGCCGCCGGTCTCGTCGACATAGAATGGCAGCGACTGCAGCTCGATCGAATAGTCGCGGATCTTCTCGAAATCGTTTTCGGTGATGCCGCCACGGCGGATATTGCTCGACGGGATTCCGGTGCGCTCTGCGATGATGCGCGTTGCGAGCTGCTCGGCCGACATTTCGCAGGAGAAGAAACCGACCACGCCGCCATTGACCGCTTTCATGGTGCCGTCGGGCTGCACTTCACCCTGATAGGCCCTGGCGATGTTGTAGGCGATGTTGGTGGCAAGCGAGGTCTTGCCCATGCCGGGACGGCCGGCGAGGATGATCAGGTCGGAGGGCTGCAAGCCTCCCATCTTGGTATCGAGATCGCGCAGCCCGGTCGCGATCCCCGACAGCTTTCCGTCGCGCTGGAACGCCTTCGCCGCCATGTCGACGGCGACCGTGAGTGCCTGCGAAAAGCGCTGGAAGCCGCCGTCATAGCGGCCGGATTCGGCGAGTTCATAGAGTCGGCGCTCGGCATCTTCGATCTGCGCACGCGGTGCGAAATCCACCGGCGCATCGAAGGCGACATTGACCATGTCCTCGCCGATGTGGATCAGGTCGCGCCTGAGCGAGAGGTCGTAGACCGTGCGCCCGTAGTCCTGCGCATTGATGATGGTGGTCGCTTCCGCGGCGAGGCGGGCGAGGTATTGACCGACCGTCATGCCGCCAATATCGGCGTCGGCCGGCAGAAAGGTTTTGAGCGTTACGGGAGTGGCAACCTTGCCCATCCGGATCAGGCTGCCGGCGGTCTCGTAAATCGTCTGGTGGATCGGCTCGAAGAAGTGTCTGGGCTCGAGAAAGTCCGACACGCGGTAAAAGGCGTCGTTGTTGACCAGGATCGCGCCCAGAAGACTCTGCTCGGCCTCGATATTGTGCGGTGCGCTCCGATAGGCCGGCGATGCCGCATCGGGAGCGAGTTTGAGAACATTCGAATCAGTCGAGACCATGGCAGCGTGTTTAGTCGGAGGCAGGGCGGGGATAAAGCGCCTGTCTCACGCAAAGCGGAAGCAAAAGCTGGACGCTATGCACTGTTCTTCAAAAATGTGGATGAATCGTCAGACCGCATCTCGCGATGCTTGACGGGCTTCGGCCAAAATTGGGCGGCCTCCGGGCGGCGTTAAGGCGTCTCGTCCAAAAAATTGAAGCGCTGTCTGAACCACATTGCGTCGGGAGCATACCCATCGCTCTGCGCAAGGCATGCTTGGACTTGAGGATGGCTGCGGGATCAGGTCAGCAGGAGGTAAGCGAGCGCGATCAGCGCCGAACCGACGCCGGTCAGAATCAGCGCATAGTCGGTCGCCAGGTCTTCCTGGATGTCGAAAGATGATTTGTAGGGCTTGTCGGCCATGCTGAAAGGTTAGGGGAGCCGACCGATGGGTTTTGTGAGTTAGTTCACAGGTGGCCGAATTTCTTTTCGGCAGGCGTTGACCATTCGCGGATGGACGAGATCGGAACCAAGGTGCGGATGATCGTGCACGAGCTTCGGGCCAAGCACTCAGCCGGTGGCAGCCCTCAGGGCGCGCCAGGACTTTCAGCCGTGGCAATTGATTGCGGCGAGGCCGCGGTTATTCGCCAGCCATTTTGAGGCTCGGTCGGCTGCCCTGCTCGGATGTGCGCAGCCTTGCTTCCTGCTGCGCGATATAGCTGCGTGTCATCGGCGTCACGCCTTGCCGCTTGGTGAGCTGGATCTGGAAATTCATGAAGTTCTGCTTGCGGAAAGTCATCTCTGCCGCGGCCAAATAGAACTCCCACATCCGCGCAAAGCGCTCGTCATAGAGCTGCACGGCCTCTTCGCGCCGGGCCATGAAACGCTCGCGCCAGGCTTTCAATGTTTCCGCGTAATGCAGCCGGAGGATTTCGATGTCGCAGACCAGAAGTCCGGCGCGCTCGATTGCGGGAACGACCTCGGACACCGCCGGAATGTAGCCGCCCGGAAAGATGTATTTCGTGATCCACGGGCTGCTGACATCGGGCCCGGTCGAACGGCCGATCGAATGCAGTAGCATGATGCCGTCGTCGGTCAGGAGTTGCGCGCAGTGGTTGAAGAATGTGTCGTAGAAGTCGACGCCGACATGCTCGAACATGCCGACCGAGACGATGCGGTCGAACGGTCCGGTGACGTCGCGATAATCCTGCAACAGGAATCTAGCCCTATGCGCCAGGTTTTTCTCCGCCGCGCGGGCGTTCGCAATCTGCAACTGTTCGGTGGAGAGGGTGATACCGGTGACTTCGGCGCCGGTCATCTCGGCGATATAGAGGCCAAGTCCGCCCCAGCCGCAACCGATGTCGAGAACGCGCGCGCCGCGCTCGAACATCAGCTTGGCGGCGATATGGCGCTTCTTGGCGAGCTGGGCATCGTCGAGGCTCACATCGGGAGTCTCGAAATAGGCGCAGCTATATTGCCTGTCGGAATCGAGAAACAGCGAATAGAGCCGTTCATCGAGATCATAATGGTGCGCGACGTTGCGTTGCGCACGTTCGCGCGGATTGAATTGCCTGACCCGCCTGACCAGATAGCGCATCCACCACTGCGGCCTGGCCCAGCGCGGCAGTATTTGAGGTTGATCGAGCAGGATGGCAAGCGCGGCCGCGATCGAGCCCCTCTCGATCACGAAATCGCCGTCCATGTAGACCTCGCCGAGCGCGAGCTCCGGGTTCATGAGAACCCTGCGCTCGGCGGCTAACGTGACGAAGCGAGCGAAAACCGGTTCACCGGTTCCATCCCCGCAACTGAATCTTTCTCCAGTTGCGGTCGTGAAAACCATCGTACCGCGGCGGATAAAAGTACTCAAAAGACGACGCAACAAACGGTCCATCGAAATCACCGCAATTGGCGATACCCCGAGGGGTTGATTTTCCCGGCCGTCAATTTGACGCAGAGAGGTCCAACCGGGTTCCCTGCGCCACCACACTATAATCTAGTTAGCGTGGCAGCGATGCACTATTGCGTTGTGAACAAAGCGGATATTCCGAAACACGGTGATTGCGGCGTGACCGGGGTGAGCTGCCACTCGCGCGACGATCGGAAAAAAGATGCAGCCCGCCGGCGCCGGAATCGAGTATCCTGGTAGTACCTATCTGGAGAATTCAAGAATGGTGAGCCGAGCGCTCGGTCTGTGGGCAGTGATGCTTCTCGTCGGCTCTTTTGCGGCGCAGCGGTCGGAGGCCCAGGCGCAGAACCTCGAGGCCGGCAAGAGCCCTTCCCAGATCTTCGCGGGCACCTGCAGCGCCTGCCACAAGAGCCCGCGGGGTCTTCTGAGGACCGTGGCGCCGGGATCGCTGCCGGGCTTCCTGCGCCAGCACTACACGACCAGTCCGGACATGGCGAACGTGTTGTCCTCGTTCCTCGTGTCCAATGGTGCAAACGACACGCGCTATGGCGCCGCCCAGTCCAGGGGCGGCAGGGATAGTAACAGGGATGGCGCCAAAGACGGCGCCAGAGATGCAAGATCCGATGCAAGACCGGATGCAAGGTCCGATCCAAGATCCGATCCAAGATCCGATCCAAGGCTCGATCCAAGATCCGATCCAAGGTCGGAGGCGAGGTCCGAAGCAAGATCGGACCCGAAGCCGGAGCCGAAGCCCGACGCCAGGCCGGATCTGTTCGAGCGGCTAGGACTCAGGCAGCGTCCCGCACGGGCAAACGAGGAGGCGAGCCGGCCCGATTCCGAGCCGAAGGAGGCGGCGAAACCTGAAGCTGACGGCGCGCAGCAGGGTGAACCTGCCGGCCGCCGTGGCCGCAACGCGAAGCGTCTGGCGCGGCCCGTGGAAGCCCCCGCAGATACCGAAGGAGCCGACGTGGACGGTCAGGTTCCCGCGCATGCGACAGGCGAGCGTGGTTCCGATGGCCGCAGGCTGCCCAAGCAGAGGCTAAGCAAGCGCGGCAAGCCGGGCGAGGACGCGGCCAAGGACAGGGAGCTGTTCAGGGAGTTTCTCAGGGAGCAGCCCAAAGCGAAGACCGAGCCGGCAAACGAAGAACCAGCTGCGTCTGGGGAGCCGACGGCAAATGATACCGCAAATGCCAATGCCGCCAACGGTAATACCACCAACGCTAATACCACGAAGTTCGATCCGGGCAACGACACTGCCAGACCGGCGGACGCGGGCGCATCGCAGTCCGCGAAGGTCGAACCAACCAAGGAGGGCGACACGCCGGCGCTGCGATTGGATTCGGGCCTGCCGGCAACGGCTCCCGCGCCTTCCGACGCCGGGCCGCCGCCGTCGCTGTCCGGTCGCGGCGACGCCGGCAGCGGTTCGGATGCCGCCTCAACGTCGTCCACTGCCGCCTCTCAGCCTGCGTTTGCGACGTCAGCGTCTCCGCCACCCGCGCCTCCCGCGGGACCGCCGACCCCTCCGATGTCCCAGTAACTATTCTCCAGAGATGATCGAGCCCGGATCGGAAAAGCCGGGCTCGATCGACTCGAACGCGCGTTACTTCTGTTCTGCCTCGGGCGCTGGCTGCGCCAGCTCCTCGTGCTGGGCCTCGGGGTCGAAGAACTCGCCGGCGGCGGCAAGCGCTTCGGCGGCGGCGTCCTGGTCTTCCTGACGGGTCGAGATATCGTCGCCGCGCTTGATGCGTTCGGCTTCATCGGCGTTGCGGGCAACCGTCACGGTGATGACGGCCTCGACCTCGGGGTGCACGGCGATCGTCACCTTCTGCTGGCCGATCACTTTGATCGGCGCGTCGAGCCAGACCTGCGGCCGGCTGACGGCGATGCCCTTGCTCTCCAATGCCGCGACGATGTCGCGCACCGAGACCGAGCCGAACAACTGGCCGGTTTCGGAGGCCTGGCGGATGATGAGGATATCGAAACCGTCGATCTTCTCCGCAGCCTTGGAGGCCTCGCCTTTGGCCTTCAGGTTACGCGCTTCGAGCTCCGCCTTCATGCCGTCGAACTTGGCGCGGTTGTCGGCGGTGGCGCGCAAGGCCTTGCCGCGCTTCAAGAGATAATTGCGGGCAAACCCGTCCCTGACACGGACGACTTCGCCCATCTGGCCCAGCTTGGCGACACGTTCCAGCAAGATGACTTCCATATTCCTTCTCCTTCGGATGATCTGAATTGCTCAAGGGGTGGTCATTCAGGACGCGGGCAGCGGCGGCGGCCGGCCCTGCCGGTAGCGCCGGCGAAAGTCGAACAAGGCGTCGGCGAGCCCGAGCGCCACGATTGCCAGAATGGGCCAGCCGAACACGACGACGATCGTGTAGGTCATGCCGAGCCAGAACGCGCGGCTTCTCATGCGCAGCGTCAGGATGTGCAGCACCGCGAAGCCGACAAAGGCGTAAGCCATCATCAGCGCCGCGGTGACGATTCCCGCGAGGATAGCGAGGAAGCCGCCGACAAAGCAGAAGGCGATGGCGACGCACAGCGCCGCCAATGTCATCGGCGGCAGGGTCGTGCCGCGAAGATCGGGCCAGGGGCGGCGCAGAAGCCCCGACGTCTCCGTGACTTTCACGGCAAGCCAGAGGTTCAGCGTCAGCATTGTCTGCGCAACGGTGACGCCGACGGCCGGCACGATTGCGGTGAGCATATCGATCACGTGCTCGACGTCTTCGTTCAACGCCACGCCGTATTTCACGAAGAAACGTTGCCAGCCCCGGTGCAGGACACCCGTGATGGAGGCCGCGTCGGTGCCAAGCGTAAACAATGCGGCGACGATGCTCAGGGCTGCAAAGCCCGCGACCCACAGCAGAATGCGGCCGACCGGATACCATTCGAGCTCCGGCTCGTCGGACGAGTCGTCGCCGGATGACGGTGCGCCACCGGCGATCGGCCGGCCAAGCAGCGCGAGATGGCCGAGCCACCAGGCGGGCAGCGCGACCGTGAGCGCAAAGGCGAAACCGTAGGAGAGACCGAACACCGCGGCGAGGGCGGCCGCTGCCACAGCGCCGCCCGCGGCGGCGCACAGGGGTCCCCATCCGATCGCCGCGACCAGCAGCGGCAGCGGCGCCAGATAGCACAGCAGCAACGAGAACAGCGCGCCCGAAATGATCGAGGCGAACATCAGCGCCGACGTCAAGCCCGCGGCAAGGGCCATGAAGATCATCGCATTCATCAGCTGTCCCGCCCCTTTC
>Ga0126371_10003667_pt1 | contig 13469 bp, 8 predicted proteins | sample PanSoiMetaPlot_4_FD_110145 | JGI IMG/M metagenome (GOLD analysis project Ga0126371, IMG submission 110145) | Tropical forest soil microbial communities from Panama - MetaG Plot_4 | ecosystem: Environmental > Terrestrial > Soil > Tropical forest > Bulk soil | place: Panama | collected 2016-02-17
CGATCGACCTGCGCTTCCGCGCCACACTCGGGAACACCCTCGCCGCCGGCACGACGGTCACCAACACAGGCGTCGTCACCTGGAACAACCCGCCGCAGACCGCTTCGGCGAGTGTCTCGATCGTGGTGGCCGCCGTGACGCCGCCGGCGCTCACCCTCATCAAGAGCGGCCCGGCGACGATGTACATCGGGCAGCAGGGGACGTTCTCGCTCAACGTGCAGAACACCGGGACGACCGATGCCTGGAACGCGACCATCGTCGACAAGCTGCCGACGGGCGCGACCGGCGGCATGTGCACGGCGACCCCACAGATCCTCTCCGCGCAGGTGTTCGAGGCCGACGGCGTGACCCCGGTGGCGGGCAAGGGGCCGCTCGCGGCCGGCACGGACTACATGCTCACCTATGCCGGCGCGCCGACCTGCACGCTCACCCTCAACCTCCTGAGCGCCGCGGCGGTGATCGGCCCGTCGCAGCGCCTCATCGTCATTTACCAGACACAGCTCGATGCGAACAGCCAGCTTGGCGCCACGCTCACCAACGTGGCCGGCGCAACCCAGTGGTACAACGGCCCGAGCAGCAACGCGGGTCGCCAGAGCTTCAACTGCACGCTGACCAACGGCACTCCCGGAGTGCTCGATTGCCAGGATGCGCACACGGTGACCGTGACGGCCTCCGCGGTGAGCATCACCAAGTCCGTGACGGTGGTGGGCGGCGGCGCGCCGGCGCCGGGCGGCAGCCTCGACTACCTGGTGCACGTGACCAACACCTCGACGCTTCCCGTGAGCCCGGTGGTGATCACGGACGATCTCAACGCGGCGGGACCGGGGGCGCTCACGTACGTCGCCGGCACGGCGACGATGAACGGCTCGGCGACGGGCGTGACGGTTACCGGCAACGCCATCACCGCGAGCTATTCGTCGACCTACGGGCCGCTCGCCCCCGGAGCCACGATCGATCTGCGCTTCCGCGCCACTCTCGGCAACACGCTCGCCACCGGCACGACGGTCACCAACACCGGTGTCGTCACGTGGGGCAACCCGCCGCAGACCGCTTCGGCGAGCGTCTCGGTCACCCTGGACACTCCGCCCGGAGCAATCACGGTCGGCAAGACGACCCCGCTGGTTCAGGTGACGCGCGGACAGCTCGTGCCCTACACCATCACCGCCACCAATGTGCTCGCCGGGGTCGTCCAGGGCGTCGCGCTCGTCGACACGTTCCCCGCAGGCTTCCGCTATATCGCCGGATCCGCGCGCCTCGACGGCACGCCGGCGGAACCCACGGTGTCCGGGTTCCAGCTCACCTGGGGGAATCTCAGCTTCACAGCCGGCGCGCATCACACCGTCGAGCTGCTGCTGGCCGTGGGCGCCGGGGTGGGCGAAGGCCGGTTCGTGAACCGCGCCCAGGCCTTTACCCAGGTCGCCGGCCCCGCCGCAAGCCGCACGCCGGCAACCGCCGCCGGCGCGCGTGCTGCGGCAGGTCGCGTCGTCCCGACGGCGCCCGCCGCGCTCGGCAGTCCGGTGTCGAGTGAGACCAGCGCGACGGTCGTGGTGGTGCCGGACACGACGTTCGATTGCACGGACGTAATCGGCAAGGTCTTCGACGACAAGAACGGTAACGGCCACCAGGATCCGGGAGAGCCCGGCCTGCCCGGCGTGCGCGTCGTGACGACCCGCGGCCTCGCGGCCATCACCGACGAGTTCGGGCGCTTCCACATCACCTGCGCGATCACGCCGCTCGAGGGCCGGGGCAGCAACTTCGCCCTCAAGGTCGACGACCGCACGCTGCCGAGCGGCTATCGACTGACCACGCCGCAGGTGCTGGTGGAGCGCGCCACACGCGGCAAGGCGCTGCGCTTCGAATTCGGCGCCTCCATCCACCGCGTCGTGAGTCTCGACCTGTCCGACGAGGTGTTCGAGCCGGGAACCGCCGACATGCGTCCGCAATGGCAGCCGCGAGTCGAGCTGCTGCTCGCGGAGCTGCGCAAGTCGCAGTCGGTGCTGCGCCTGTCCTATGTCGCCGACGTCGAGGCTGCGCCGCTGGTCGATCGCCGGCTCGAAGCCGTCGCCAGGACCATCAGGGACGGCTGGCGCGCGCAGAACCCAAGCTACGAGCTCACGATCGAGCGCGAAGTCTTCTGGCTGCGTGGTGCCCCGCCGAAGCAGCCGGTCGAGCGACTGCGAGGCTCCAAGTGAGCGGCGCTGCTAAGCGCGGCGCCTGGCTGCTCTTCCCGCTGGCGCTGGCCGCGGCCGGTGTACAGGCGCAGACCGCGGGCGAGACGCCGCTCGGCAGCGCGGTCGAGCGGCAACTGCCGGTCGAGCAGCCGTTGCCGTGGGCGCGGGACCCCGAGCAGATCAAGAACGAGGCGGGCGACCGGCTCGAGCAGCAAGCGGTCGTCGGCGAGACCTTCGACACCGTGAAGCTCAAGAACGTCATTCCGCCCATTCATTTCGGATCGGGAGTCGCCAGGATTCCCGACGCTTACGTCGAGACCTTGCGCAAGGCACTCGAGAACCTGCGCGATCGGCGCAATCTGCGTCTGCACCTGGTCGGCCATGCCGACAACCAGCGCCTGTCCCCGGCGCTCGCCAGAGTCTTCGAGGACAACGCCGGGCTGTCGCGGGAGCGCGCCGGCGAAGTGGCGGAATTCCTCCAGCGCGCACTGCACCTCAAGCCCGAGGGGATCGCCTACGAGTGGGCCGGCGACAGCCAGCCGATTGCCTCCAACGACACTGCCGAGGGCCGGGCGAAGAACCGCCGCGTCGAGGTGGAAGTCTGGTACGACCAGCCGAAAGCGCGTGAAGCGGACCAGGAAGTGCTCGTGCGCCAGCAGATCAAGCAGGTCAAGGTCTGCCGCGTGCAGACACTCTGCAAGCTGAGCTTCAAGGAAGGGGCGGCACGCCGCTCACGTCTCAGCAATGTCGTCCTGCCGCTGCATTACGGTGAGGACAACGTCCAGGTCTCACCGGAGTTCATCGAGCAGATCAACAAGGCGCTCGCCACCCTGCAGGACAAGTCGAACCTGGTGATCAAGTTCATCGCCTATACAGACGATGTGGCGCTGAACGAACGCGACGCGCGCATCTACGGCGATCTCATCGCACTCTCGAAGGCGCGCGCACACCGTGTGGCCCTCGCCGTGCAGGAGGCGCTGAAGCTCCCGGGCACGGCGGTTGCGAGCGATGGGCGCGGCTCCGCGGCTCCGCTCGCCCCGAACGACACCGCTCAGGGGCGCTCGCTCAACCGCCGCGTCGAGGTGCAGTTCTGGTACGACGATCCGTTGCGCGAGCTCCCGGACGAACCGCAGATGTGCCCGACCGTGGGCACCGAGGTGGTGACCAAGGTCTATCAGCCGGCTTGGGGCGACATCGCGCCTCTGCAGCTGGAGAACGGGCGCGCGATCATTCCGCCCGGCTACACCGAGAGCCTGCGGCGCGCGATGGCGGACGTGCACGACAAGGCGCACGTGCGGCTGCGCTTCGTGGGCTACACCGGCAACCAGCGGCTCGATCGGCGCACCGCTGCGGTGTACGGCGATGACGTCGGCCTGTCGGCCGCCCGCGCAGGGCGGGCGATGCAGGTCGTCTCCGACGAGATGCATCTGACGTCCTCGCAGGCCGAGCACGAGGGCCGGGGCTTCGTGCAGTCGAGCGACGTGGTCAACGTGGGCTTCACTCAGGGAGAGTCTTCCTACGTCGTGGTGCAGGTCGTGTACGACGAGCCTGCCCTGCTCGACGACCTCGAAGGGGTGAAGGTCACGCCTCTGACGCACGAGCTGACGCCGCGGAGCCCCTTCGGCGTCAACCCCATGCACATCACCGTCGACGGCGTGCCCATCGACGATCCGGCCCGGAGCTCCGCGGACGTGCAGCGCTGCACCGACGTCGCCCTCGACAAGGCGGACATCCTGTTCCAGTTCGACAACCTCAAAGCGCAGCGCCGGCTGAGTGCGGCGGTGGCGCCGAGCGTCATCGCGGTCGAGCAGAGCCCGGGGGGCCTGTTCGCGGGGCCGGTGCGCTTTCACATGTACAGCAACTACGGGGCGTTCATCGAGCGCGCCGAGGTGCGCATATTCGAGGCGGGGCGCTCGCCGCAGAGCACGCCACTCGCCATCATCAAGCTCGATGCCGACGGCTCGGCGGACTGGCAGCCTGGGGCCAGGGAACTCTCTGCCGCGTCGCGCGAGTTGCAGTATCTGGTCCGCGCCTACAGCAAGGACGGCAGGTTCGACGATACGAAGCCGCGGTCGCTGTGGATGGTTGCGGATGGAGCCCGCGCGGCGGCCACCCCGGTCGCGGCCGCTCCGAAGGAAACCCCCGAGACGCCGGCGACGACGGCGGGGCCGGCAGCGGCGGCTGCGCCAGGCGGCGGCGCCGACCCAGCGGCGAGCGCGGCTCCGGCGGCGCCGGCCCAGGGCTCTGCCTCTTCTCAGGATGCGGCCGTCAAGCACGCGCCGCTGAAGGAACCCGAGCTGCTCGCCGCCTACGGCGAAAGCGCGCTCCAGGATCAGAACATCCGGGTGAGCGGCGGCACCGTCACCGTGCGTGGTGGCGGCATTCCGCCCAAGCATACGGTGTGGATCGCGGGGCACGAGGTGCCGGTGGATGCCAAGGGCAACTTCATCGCCGAGGAAGTGCTGCCGCCGGGTTCGCACACGGTCGAGGTCGCCGTGCTCGACGAGGAAGGCAACGGCACGCTCTACCTGCGCGACCTCGAGTTCAAGCCGAGCGACCGCTTCTACTTCGGCATGGCCGACCTGACCGTCTCCAAGAGCCACACCAGCACCGTGGAGCAGGAGATGCAGGGCACCAACGCGCCGTTCGACTACGATGCGAGCGTTTACGGCAGCCTGTCGTTCTTCGCCACCCAGAAATTCGCCAACGACTGGCGTGTGACGGCGAGCGCGGATACCCGCGAGGCGCCGGTCAAAGACCTGTTCAGCAATTTCCTCGACAAGGCGCCGGACTCGCTGTTCCGGCGCATCGATCCTTCTTATTACTACCCGACTTACGGCGACGACAGTGTCACGCAGGAGATGGCGCCGACGCTCGGGAAGTTCTACGTCAAGGCGGAGCGCCACGACGACTACGGCCTGTGGGGCAATTTCAGGATCGACTACGTGAACAACGAGCTCGCGCAGGTCGACCGCGGGCTGTACGGCGGAAATCTCCACTGGGTGTCCGAAGGCACGACGCGCTTCGGCGAGAAGCGCATCGCGGTCGATGGTTTCGCCGCGCAGCCGGGCACGATCGCCGGCCGCGACGAGTTCCTGGGAACGGGCGGCTCGCTGTACTTCCTGCACTTCCAGGACATCCTCACCGGCTCGGAGCGCATCCGCATCGAGCTGCGCGACAAGGACTCAGGGCTGGTGACCGGAACGGTCGACCTGCGGCCCTCGATCGACTACGAGATCGACTATCTGCAGGGCCGGGTCGTGCTCGCCGAGCCCTTGTCCTCGACCGCGTCCGACAACCTGCTGGTCCGCACCAGCGGGCTCAGCGGGCAACTGGCGTATCTCGTGGTCCGCTACGAATACACGCCGGCCTTCCAGGACATCCACACCTGGACGACGGGCGGGCAGGCGGATGCGTGGATCAACGACTATATCCGGCTCGGCGTCACTGCCAGCTCCAACGACGCGGGCGTCTCCGGCAGCAGTCTGCGCGGTGCGGATCTGACGCTGCGCAAGAGCACGGACTCGTGGGTGAAGCTGCAGAGTGGCAAGAGCACCGGGCTCGATTCGGGCGCGAACTACTCGACCGACGGCGGCTACGGATTCGCGAGCGACAACCCGGCTTCGTACGCCAACGCAAGCGCCGAAGCCTACCGTGCCGACGTGAGCGTCGGGCTCGGTGACTTCCTGACGGGGAGCAAGGGCCGCCTGACTTTCTATACCCAGCACCTCGATGCCGGCTATTAGGCGCCGGGGTTCGATGCGCTCACCGCCATGGAGTCCTACGGCGGGACCCTCAAGCTGCCGATCGGCGACAGCTGGAGCGTGAACGCCAAGGCCGACAAGAAGGCGCAGGACCAGGGCCTCGAGACCACGGCCGAGGAAGTCGACGTCGCTTACAAGCTGACCAAGCACTGGACCGTGAGCACCGGCGTGCGCAGCGACGATCGCGAGGACAAGTCTGCAGTGGTGCCGGTGACTCAGCAGCAGGGCAAGGAAACCGACGTAGTGGCGCAGCTGGGGTATGACTCCCTCGCCGCATGGCGCGCCTACACCTTCGTTCAGGACACGGTATCGAGGAGCGGCGACCGCGAGGAAAACAATCGCGCCGGCATCGGCGGCTCTTATCGCTTGAGCAAAGAGATGAGCATCGAAGCCGAGGGGTCCGAGGGCAGCCTCGGGCCGGGCGGCAAGCTCGGCGCCAAGTATCTGGTCTCCGATCACACGACGCTCTACCTCAACTACTCGCTCGAAAACGAGCGCTCGGACACCGGCCTCTACCAGCGCATGGGCACGCTGGTCTCGGGGATGAAAGAGCGGCTGTCGGACAGCAGCAGCGTCTTCGTCGAGGAGCGCTATCAGGACATCGACTCCGCCTCCGGTCTCACGCATTCGACGGGCGTGAACTTCGCGCCCGACGATCGCTGGAACTTCGGCGCCAATGCGGAGGTCGGCACGCTGATCGACAGTCAGACCGACGCCGAGACCCGGCGCAGGGCGGCCGGCGTGCGCGTCGGCTATGGTCACGACAAGATCCAGTTCTCGAGCGGCGTCGAATACCGCAACGATGACATCGAGCAGCCGGATGCCAACCGCTACGACCTCAAGACCTGGCTGTTCCGGAACAACTTCAAGTTCCAGATCACGCCCGACTGGCGGCTGGTCGGCAAGTTCGACCACTCGATGAGCAACAACTCACAGGGCGCGTTCTACGGCGGCAAGTACACCGAGGCGACGCTCGGCTACGGTTACCGTCCGGTGCAGAGCGATCGGCTGGACATGCTGGTGAAGTACACCTACTTCTACAATCTGCCGACCGCAGGCCAGCTGACTCCGCAGGAGGTCGCAGCGCAGTTCATCCAGAAGAGCCAGATCGTCTCCGTCGACGTGAGCTATGACCTGACTCAGCAGTGGTCGCTCGGCGGGAAGTACGCCCACCGCATGGGAGCGGCGAGTCTCGACGCGGTCAACCCCCAGTTCTTCGACGACACGGCGGATCTCTACATCGTGCGCATCGACTGGCACTTCCGCCAGGAGTGGGAGGCGATGCTCGAGGGCCGCGCGCTCAAACTGCCCGATCTCGGCCAGACCCGCTCGGGCGCGCTGGTGGCCTTCTATCGCCACTTCGGCAAGCACGTGAAGGCCGGCCTGGGCTACAACTTCACGAATTTCTCGGAAGACCTGACCGACCTGAGCTTCAAGAGCCACGGAATCTTCATGAACGTGGTCGGAACGCTGTGAGGCGCGCGTAGCTGACGCCTAGAGCCTGAGGTAAATGCGCTTGCGGTCCATCGCGTACGCCACCGTCCAGCAGCACAGCATGTACGCGACCGAATAGAACAACGACCCGGCCTTGTCACCCGCCCAGGAGGCGAAACCGACCGCATACACCCACTCGAGCACGTTGTGCGGGCCGACGCGCGCCATATGGAGCAACTTCTCCGCGGCCTCGCTGAGGAGGTAAATGACCAGGGTGTTGCGGCCGAATACTTCGAAGAAGTATGTCCAGCCGGGCTGCCGTTCCTGGGGCACGAGAAAGATGAGCGCCGCGAGCACGCCGCAGTCGATCCCGACCGTGCACAACACATAGGAGCTGGTCCAGAGCTTCTTGTTGATGGGAAAGACCGTGTTCCACCACAGCGCGACAAGAACGCAGACAGCTCCCGCCACGAGCAGCCAGGCGATCGTGCCGCCGTTCGTGCCGCGGTCTCGAACGAAACGCCCGGCCAGATAGCCGGCGAGCACGTTCACGATCGCGGGCAGCGTGCTCAGGATCCCTTCCGGATCGAAGGCGACGCCCTCGCCGTGGTACATGTGCGCCTCGCCGAGCACGAGCTTGTCGAGCTTGATCTCGGCGTTGCCGGCCAGCGAGTAGTCGCCGTAAGCATGCATCAGCCACCAGTAGCCGAGCAGTGCGGCGAGCCCGAAAGCGACCGCGCCGGTGCGCCTTCCGTAATGCACGATCAGCGCGGCGGCGCCGTAGCCGAGGGCGATACGCTGCAGCACGCCGAAGATGCGCGTGTGTGAGATGGGAGCGAGGAAGGCGTGGCCAGTGGCGTCGATCCTGAAGAACGGAAACCAGTAGAGCAGGTAACCGCACAGGAAGATCAGCGCAGTGCGCGTGAGAACCTTGCGCAGGACTGCCGCGTCACCGCGGAGCTCGTATTTGCCGAGCGTGAAGCTGAGCGACGTTCCGACCACGAACATGAACGTCGGAAACACGAGGTCCGTCAGCGTCAGGCCATCCCACTGCGCGTGCAGCAATTGCGCGTAGGATTTGCCCTCGCCGATCTGGAGGTTCACGACAATCATGAGCGCGAGCGTGAGACCACGCATCACGTCGATTGCCAGGAACCGGCTGCCCAGCTCCCTCGCCACGCCGGGCGCGGGATCGCTCGGCTGAGGTCGAGCCGCAGACTCGCGCGGTGCGCCGGAAGAGCGAGGAGGGGTCATTGCTTTGATGGCTCCGGGTGGCCGCCTGGTTCTCAGTCAGATTGCCTGAGCGCCTCCCCGGCAAGCAACAGGCCAATACCCGCTCCGCGGCGACCGCACGCAAGCGCGTAAACTGCCCAAAAGGGGCTGCTGGAACCGGAGTCATGAAACGCACTTGGGCGGTAGTGCTCGCCGGGTTGGCCGTCGCCTGTCACAGTGACACGGCGCCGGATCTGGGACGTCTCTATGCTTCCGGACTGGAACAGGCCCGCACGCCGCCGGTCATCCTGATTCCGGGAGCGCTCGGTTCGCGACTCCTCGACCAGCGCAATGGGGCCGAAGTATGGCCGGGATCGACGCTGACTCTGCTGGCCGGCTCCAAGCAGGACCTGGCGTTGCCTTTTGATCCGGTCACCCTGCAACCGGTCGATGACGGCCTGCAGGCGAGCGGGCTGTTTGAGGAGATTCTCCAGGCCGACTTCTACGGCGCGATCCTGCAAACGCTGCGGCAATCGGGAGGATTCGTCCCCGGCAAACTCGGCGAGCACGCCGATCCGCGAGTGCGGCGGTATTACGTATTCGCATACGACTGGCGGCACGACAACGTCACTAGCGCGAAGCGTCTCGATGCGCTGATCGAGCAGCTGCGCCGCGACTACGATGATCCGAATCTGAAGGTCAATGTGATCGCCCACAGCATGGGCGGCCTGATCACCCGCTATTACCTCCGCTACGGCACGGTCGATGCGCTGGAGGGCGAGGGCGATTTCCCGATCAACATGGCCGGCGCGAAAAAAGTCGGCACCGCGGTGTTACTGGGAACGCCCAACCTCGGCTCGGTGAGCTCGCTGCAGAGCATGCTGCTCGGTCACCGGGTCGGACTTCGCCGGATCGAGCCGGAAGTGCTGGCGACCATGCCCAGCGTCTATGAGCTGCTGCCGCACCCCCTGACCGACTGGTCAGTAGATTCGAGCGGTAAGGACCTGGATCTGGACTTGTACGACGTGGCGACCTGGAAGCGCATGCAATGGTCGGTGTTCGACCCGGCCGTGATCGGCCGCCTGCGAGCCCGCTTCAAATTGCCGAGCGAGGCAAACGCCCATATTTCGGCGCTGCAAGCCTACTTTGCCCGAAATCTCGAGCGCGCACGGCGCTTCATCTGGTCGGTGACGTTCGAAGAGCCGAGCTCCCCGGTCAAATTCGTCGTGTTTGGTGGCGACTGCGTGCTGACGCCCGCGCGCATCGTGATCGAGCCACAGGCCGGCCGGTCGCTGGCGCGGCTGTTCCCCGCAGATGTGCAGCACAAGCTCCCCGGCGTGGACTACAGCCGCCTGATGCTGGAGCCAGGGGACGGCGAGGTAACCAAGCCCTCGCTGCTCGCGCGCGAAGCGCTCAATCCGGTGGTGCCGCGCAACGATGCGTTGTTTTTCCCGCTCGCCTATGCCTTCTTTCTCTGCGAGAGTCACGAGCGCCTCACGGGCAACATAAATTTTCAGGACAACCTGCTGAACGTGCTGCTCGCCCGGGAGCACCCCTGGGACGCAGCTCGCGAGGTGAGGCGCTGAGAGTCGAGGAACGGTTGGCGGCGCTGCGCGTCAGAGTAATATCCTGGTAGCGGAGGGATGTCACCATGCTGCATAGATCAAGGTTGACGGCTCATTTTTCCCGCGCGGGCATCGTCACGGGAATTCTCATTGTCGTACCTGGCTCGGCACTGGCGGCGGATCCGGTGCAGGAAGCGCGGCAGCAACGCACGCCGGACTGGCGGCGCAGGGCGCCAGTATCGAGCAGGTGCACATGCATCTGCACCACACGGTCAATTGTCTGGTGGGGCCCAATGGGCAGGGGTTTGATGCCAAGGAGGCGAATCCCTGTCAGAAGCTCGGGAGTGGCGCGATTCCTGATAACACCGATCAGGCGCTGAAGGGCAAGCTGACTGCAGCGCTCGCGCGAGCGGAGGCCGGACTGAAATCCGACGACCTGGCCGCGGCAAAGACAGCGGCGACGGAAGCGCAGGCAGCCCTCAAATAGCTGCGATGAACTGCGATCGGGCCAGGCGTGCTGCGCTCAGGCGGCTGACGGCATGCTTCCTCGCTGCTGCGACCGGCGGGATCTCGGTCGCGCGCGGAGCGGAAAAAGAGGTTCTCGTCTGCGCCAGGCCGGGCGCCCTCAGCGCGGCCGAGAACCAGCAGCGCAAATTGGATAACTACACCGAGCAGTCACCGGACCCCGCCAGGACCTGCAGCGGGTGCAGCTTCTTTACCGCCGGAGCGCAAGCGGCAGCCTGCGGCAGGTGCGCGATCTTCAACGGTCCTGCCAATCCGAAGGGCAAGTGCGACGATTGGGCGCCGCGGCCGACAGGTCGCAAAGACGCCGATTCGCGATGATCAGGGCCGGTTGAGCTCCGGCTTTGATAGAAGTTGCATTGGGCCGAGACCCTATGTAGACTTACAAGTATGGGTAGAGGCGATGTCCGGTTGTCGTTCCAGACCTTGAAGGTCCTGGAAGCCTTTCTCGAGAACCCGGGCGACGAGCTCTCGGGCGCGGACGTCCACAAGCGCAGCGGCATCGCCTCGGGCACCTTGTACCCGATCCTTCTTCGACTCGAATCCGCAGGGTGGTTTGTCAGCCGTTGGGAGGCGATCGATCCGGCGAGTGTCGGTCGCCCGCGGCGCCGGCTCTATCGCCTGACTCGCAGTGGGCTTGCGCATGCCAGCGGGGTGTTCGCGAGCTTCGGCCGAGGAATACCAGTATGAACGCACATGACCGGTGGTTCGACGGGATTGCGCGGAATCTGATCCAGCATGCCGCACGCAAGACCCCTCCCGCGTTCTCAGAGAGACTCGGGGAGGAGTGGCTCGCGGATCTGGCCGTGCGATCGGGGGCCTTCGCGCAGCTGCGCTTTGCGCTCGGGTGCTGTTGGGCGACGCACGTGATTGCGCACGAGTTTGGCGCTCCGGTGCGAGCGGCTGTGGCAACCGCAACCGGCAAGACCACGGCCGTCCACGACGCAGGCTCCGAGCCCTCGTTCTCGCGTCGCACCGTGGTCATTCTCGTGGTCATCGGTCTCCACGTCCTGGTGATCTGCGTTCTCGCGGCTGCAATCGAGGCGCCCAAGGTTCTCAAGACACTTCTTCCTCCCAGGATCGATGTCAGCTTTGTGCCGAAGCCGGCGCCTCCTGTGCCGCCGACACCAGTCGATGCGAAGCTCGACATCATTCGGCTCGTCGATCCTCCTCCGCCTGTGGGGCCGCAGGTCCCGCCGGAGCGGCCGAATGCGATCCAGGGCCAGGTCACCGAAGCCCCGCCTGTGGGGCCAACCGGTCCGCCATTGCCGGGGACAGTGACCCGCGTACTGGGAGGACCGGGAGCGGGATTCCCGAAAACGGATGACTTCTATCCACAGTCGTCAATCCGCCTGCATGAGATGGGCACCGCTACCGTCAGTGTCTGCGTAGACGGCGCGGGAAGGCTCATGCGAAAGCCGGCGATCGATCAGTCTTCCGGGAGCGGGAGACTCGATGAGGGCGCGCTCAGACTCGCGAACGCGGGCTCGGGACACTATCGGCCCACGACCGAGGACGGCCGTCCTGTCAGCGCCTGCTACCCGTTCCGCGTGAGATTCCAGCTTCGGGACTAGCGGTCCGCGCCTGCCGGGGAGTACGGCTTCGGCTTCGCCATGACAGCCCACGCGTACCACCCCCGATCGATTTTCTCGCCGAGGACGCCTCGGGCTGCCGGTGGCGGCGATTTGTGTGAAATCAACACAACTCCGCTCATCGACGTCATGCTGGTCTTACTTGTCACGCTGATCATTACGCTCCCGATGATGACCCACACGGTCAAGCTGGATCTGCCGCAGAGTCCTCCCTCTCAGGAGCCGCGACCACAGGTTATCGAGCTCGAGATTGACTTCGATGGCACGGTCGTGTGGAGCGGTACACCCCTCGAGAGCGAACAACAGCTCGAGAGCTACTTCCGCGCCGAGGCTCAAAAGGTTCATCAGCCGGAGATCCACCTGCGCGCCGACCGCCGCGTGAAGTACGACTTTGTCGCCAGGGTGCTCGCCTCAGCACAGCGCAATCGGATCAAGAAGATGGGCTTTGCGGATACGGCGGAGTTCCAGGACTAGCGGTTTCAGGGCCCGGCGATGCTGCGGCCCCCACCGAGTCGCGCCGCGAACCGACATAACACGCACCATTTAACCCCACGGCGCCGCTTTGTGAGCTTAAAGGTATAGAGGAAATCTGGCCGGCGGCGAGCCTAAGCTATGTACGGGCCGCCGAGCCTGCCCGAGGTCTTTCCATATGCTCACGCGTACCGACGTCGATTGGGCCCGAGGGTGGGGTTGGCTGCGCAAGGGATTGGGCGTGATCCTGCTCATGGTCTCCGCCGCCGCCGGTGCGCAGGAGACTGTGCCGCCGGCGCTCCATGGCTGGGAGGCGTGGGTGCTGCACGGGCACGAGACTCACCGCTGTCCATGGCTCGCGCCGGGACGCGCGGTAGACGAGGAGCGCATTTGTGCGTGGCCGGCGACCCTCGAGCTGCAGGTGGATGGCCGCGGCGGCCGCTTCAGCCAGCGCTGGCAGATCGGGACAGAAGCCTGGTTGCCGCTGCCAGGGGGGCTGGAGCAGTGGCCGCAGGAAGTGACGCTCGACGGCAAGCCTGCCGTGGTGGTCGCGCACAACCGCCTTCCGGCGCTCCGTGTGGCCCCCGGCGCGCATACGGTGGCGGGCGTGTTCGCGTGGACCCGGCGCCCGGAGTTGCTGCCGCTCCCGACGGACGTTGGACTCATGGCGCTGACGATCGACGGTACGCGCATTGCCATCCCGCAGCGTAACGGCGCCGGCGTCGTGCTCGGGGCGCA
>Ga0126371_10003668_pt1 | contig 13469 bp, 7 predicted proteins | sample PanSoiMetaPlot_4_FD_110145 | JGI IMG/M metagenome (GOLD analysis project Ga0126371, IMG submission 110145) | Tropical forest soil microbial communities from Panama - MetaG Plot_4 | ecosystem: Environmental > Terrestrial > Soil > Tropical forest > Bulk soil | place: Panama | collected 2016-02-17
CAGTTCGCCGGAATTTATCGAGATTCGCATCGAGGAAAATTCCGCCAAGGCCACTTACGAAATCCGGCAGCTCGATGAAGACCCCGCCGCGGTGCCGTTTGAAGTAGGCGCGGCGCTGCGCGGCAGGATTTTCCAGCTCGTCTCCGAACTTCATTATTTCAAGGGGCTGGACCTGGACGTTCACCGCAAGATTGCTTACCTGGGCGAAAAAACGTTCCGCTGGGACAGCGGTGGGGAAGCGAGCCAGGTGCAGTTCAACTACACGCTGAACAGCGCGGCGACGCAGCTGCTGCAGATTTGCGAGGGCCTGGCACGGCAGGAAGAGCTGATCGAGTTGTTGCAGCGCCGCATCCGGTACGACCGCTTGGGCGTGAACGACGCGCTGCTGCAATTTGAGATGGATCTGAACAAAGGCGAACTGCCGGAACCGTCGCGCGCGTTGCCGCTGCTTGAGCAGATCGCCAACGATAGCCGCTTCGTCGAGATCGCCCGGCAGCGCAGCCGTGCGCTGGCCGAGCGCCTGCGGCATGTGGGCTGAAGCAACGCGGGGAAAAGCGGGTACGTCTAAAGTGGGGTATCCTTTAACAATGAATTGGCAACTTAGAAATCCGCTGAAACTACGGCGTTGCGCCGGGCAGTTGGTGGCGCTTGTGCTGGCGCTGGTGGTGTTTTCCCCCGTGGCTCCGGCGCAAGCACCAAAAGCAAGGGTCAAAGACCTTCCGAAACAATATCGGGAATGGTTGGAGCACGATGTCGTCTACATCATCACCAAGGACGAGCGGGAACGCTTTCTGAAGCTGACCTCCGACGAGGCGCGGGATAAATTCATCGATGATTTTTGGGAGGTCCGCAATCCGACTCCAGGGATACAGCCAAACTCTTATAAAGAGGAGATTTACAAACGGATCGCGTTCGCCGACACGCGTTTTGGCCCCGGCTCGGGTACCGACGGGTGGCGGACCGATCGCGGCCGCACCTACATTACTCTCGGCCCACCGCAACAAAAGGACCTTCACCGCAACGCCGCCAATTTAAGAGCCTTTGAGATCTGGTTCTACGCCAATAACAATCCAGTTCTCCCCCAAGCGTTCTACGTGTTTTTTTATGACAAAGACGGGGCGGGTGATTACAAATTTTATAGCCCTTACCTCGACGGCCCCGATAAGCTGGTGACCGGCATCGAGGCCATCAACGATCCCATTGCCGGACTGAGGGTAATCCAGAATTCGGTCGGTGCCGAAATCGCCAGAATTTCTCTCAGCCTGATCGTGGGTGAGCCCGTCGACACCAGTCAACCCCGGCCGAGTCTTGCCTCCGACGTCATGCTCTCCCAGATCCGTGGCCTCTCCGAGCAACCCAGCTACCGCGATGATATCCGTCGCAAGTGGATGAACCGCGAGCAGGTCAGTTCCAGTATGATCGTGCAAGGCCACAACCTGGACATCATCCTGCTGCCGGTTCGCGACGAGCGCGGCTTTACCCGCCTTGATTACTCGCTGGGTCTCAAGAATCCGAGTGATTTGAGTGTTTCGACAACAAAAGATGGCAAGTTTTATTATTCCCTGCAAGTCCGCGTCCAGGTTTTCGATCGGGATAGCAGCAAGCTTCTTTTCGTCACCCAGAAGGATCTCCACGATACCTTCGACAAGAGTCATTACGACGACATAAAGGACAAAGCTTTCGCGTACGAAAGTATGCTGCCCCTGCCTTCCGGGAATTACCGCATCGTCTTTCAGTTTACCGACTGGAACAAGAACATCTCCTACCGGACCGAACGTGAGGTCCCTGTTCCGAAGATAGACGCCAATCAGTTTCTGATTCCCGGCCTTCTTCCCTTCTCTGCCGCCGAGCAAGTGGATCCAGTCGCCGCTCCGGTTTTGCCGTTTACTTTAGCTGGCGTGAATTTTGTCCCGCTTTCCACGAACAACCTGCTCTTGAATAACGAGGCAAGCTTTCAAGTGGCATTCCAGATATGGACAGCCCCAAAGAATCCGTTGCTAGGCCAGGACAAAAGCCTTCAGGTTGAGTATGGGCTTGGCCAGCCCGCGGTGCCGGGAAGCGCGAAAAGAATCAAGGATGAAGCATCCCTGAAGGAGTTCGATCAGGGAGGTTCCCTGGTTAGCGGCAAGAAGCTGGACCTCAACGGAGGTTTTGGAAGTTTTATGTTAAACGTTGCGGTTACCAGCGCCGAGGGCACGCCACCCGCGTATGCGAAATTGAGCTTCAAGGCGGTCGCCCCCGCTGCGCTTCCCCCGGCGCCATTTGTCGCGGTGGATTCGACGATTCGCGAGGATATGGAGAAGGGAGTCTTCGACCGCGAACGTGGACTGTGTTTGATGGAGCAAGGATTGAGCAATGAAGGACGAGGCTGGCTTCGACGCGCTCTGGGCCTCAACCACAGTGATGAACTTTCGCGAGCGCGCCTGGTGGAAGCCTACTTTGACCAAAAGGATTACAAGGCAGTGGTCGCACTCTACAAGGACACCGGGGTAACCGACGCGGCAGACCCGAATACCTTGCTGCGCATCGCCACGAGCGTCCGTATCCTTGGGAATCCAGAGGAGGGTACCCGCCTGATGGAGCACGGGGCGGACGTCCTTTCCGGCAACGCGTCCATGTTCTTGGCCTTGGCGGATTATTACAATCAGGTCGGGAAAGCAGATAAGGCGACTGCGGCGATTCAAAGAAGCAAGCAACTTGCTGTGCAGAACTAATTCGGCAGCACGAAAAGCCAGATGGTTCCAGTACTAAATAAATGAAAATCGAACGCTCCTTCGAATCCTTCCATTTTCTGTATCCCTGTGTATCTGTAAGCAGAAAACCATAGTACTTTCGCACCGTCTTTTTCCTTCTTACACTTAACTCTTTTTATTTCAAAGTGTTCCCGGCAGATAATTTCCAGCCGATTTGGCATTCCCCTTGCACCTAGTCCACCACGACTCGGTTTGGTTGCATTTTTTCCGTGGTCTCAGCAAAATTTCTTCATTAAATCCATTGGGGGAATTGAAAGGAGTACAGCATTGAAGAATGCGAAGTGGTTGGCTTGTTTCGCAGTCCTTCTCGTTTTGCCCTTGGTTCTGGGCAGTGCGACATGGGCGCAGGACCAGAGTTCGGCCCGCGGTAATTTGAGTGGTGTCGTTCTGGATGCAACAAAAGCTACGGTTCCGGGGGCCCAGGTTACGATTAACGGGCCAATCGGGAATCTTTCCCAAACAACAAACGAACAGGGCGGTTTCCTTTTCTCTACCCTGATTCCGGGCTTCTACACCATCAAGGTGCAGAAGGCCGGCTTTAAGATCGCCAGCGTTCCGGCTACGGAAGTCTTGATCAACAAGACCACCAGCGTGGAAGTGGTTCTGGAGACCGGTGAAATCACCCAGACCGTCGAAGTTTCCGCGGCCACCGTGACCGTGGATACCAGCGCCTCTGCGGTGAACTCCGAATTTTCCGACAGCTTCTATTCCAAGATCCCGCTTGGCCGCGGCGTCAGCAGCTTGTTCTATCTGGCTCCGGGCGTCACCTCGGGTCTCGCGACGGGCGCGGAGAACCCCTCGATTTCCGGCTCCACGGGTCTCGAAAATCTCTACGTCGCAGACGGCGTTTCCATCAACGATCCAGCGTTCGGCGGAATCGGCGTGTGGTCGCGCGTGTACGGCCCGCTCGGCACCGGTATCAACCTCTCGTTCGTGAAGGAAGTGCAAATCAAGACGGGTGGGTTTGAGCCGCAGTACGGCCACGTGAGCGGAGGCATCGTTCAGTTGGTCACCAAGTCGGGCGGCACCAAGTTCTTCGGCACCGCCGGCGGGTACTTCAACAGCCGTTGGATGCAGGACACCTACCAGAATGCGGACGACCCGAAGTTTGCGGTCACCAATCTGGTCGGCAGCCGCCTGGAGAATGCCAACTACGAAGGTGACTTCGAGTTAGGCGGCTACGTTCCGGTGCATGGCTTGCGGGATCGCCTGTTCTTCTTCGGCACCTTCAATCCGTCCCAGAACCACGCATATTTCCAGCCGGTGATCGGGTCGGGCCTGTTCGCGACGAGCCCACTCATCGATCGGAACACCACCCGCTATGACTATGCCGGCAAGCTGACCTTCAAGCTCAACAATTCGCATACGGTTGAATCGAGCGTTTCGGGCGATCCCTCGCACACCAACCCAACCGCTTTCAGCACGCTGAACTCCGACAACACTTCGGCGAACTCCAAGTGGGAATACGGGACCCGGAACTGGGCCACCCGCTATGACGGCGCCTTCGGCAACTCATTGCTGGTTGACGCGGCATTTACCTGGGGCTGGAACTTCTACAAGGAAACCCCGGCCACCAACGTCGTCCAGATCATCGACAACACGCAAATCGCGGCCGGCCAGCGCGGTGCATTTAATGCCCAGGGCATCGGCATCGTCGAGCCCTACGACGGAGATACCCGCGGCGTAAACGGCGACATCACCAAGATCCTGCACTTCGCCGGCACCCACAGCATCAACGTAGGTTATACCTGGGATTTTTCACGGTATAACGACCGCCAGTTTTGGTCCGGTGATCGGTTCACGGTTCCAGCGCTCAACGCCATTGGCACAGCTCCCGGAAAACAGGCCTTTACGGACTTTGTTTCGGGCAAGACCACAGACATTAACTTTTTCCTGCAGCTAGTGAGCAACCTCAAAGGACTGACAGCCAACTGCGACCTCTGCCCATACGATAACGTCCCGGGAGTCGGCTTCGAGCAGGTTGCGCTCCAGCAGTCGCGTGGCCGCTTTGACGGTGGCGTCACCAAGAGCAGCGGCAAATACCACGCCGCCTATGTCAATGATGCTTGGCAGATGGGCAAATACGTTACGTTAAACGTCGGTGTCCGCTGGGAGCAGCAGCGCCTTACAGGCAACATCTCCGAGCACACCTTCGTCAACATGTGGTCCCCTCGCGTCGGCATCACCGTGGACCCGACCGGGAATCGCAAACAGAAAATCTACGCCAACTTCGGGCGCTACGCGTACGTGCTTCCCCTGGATGCCGCTCTCCGGGCCCTCAGCAACGAGGACGATCTCAGGGGTCTGTTCTTTGCTCCCGCAAGCGCTCCATGCCCGGCAGGTACAAAGGATGCCAATGGGGTCGATATATCAGGCAAAGCTTGCGCAACCACCAACGCCCTCGGCACGGTTGACTTTGTGGGGGACCAAGCACACTTTATCAATACCCCCACGTGCACCACGGCGCCTTGCGGTATTACGAAGAACGCCAATTTCCTCAGCAGCGGCCTCATCAACGAACCCTTTGCCACCGGAACGCGCATGGAATTCACCGACGAATTCCTCGTCGGTTATGACCGCGAGTTCAAAGGTGGAGTGGTGGCCAGCGTGCGCTACATCGATCGCCGCCTTAAGCGCGTCATCGAGGACGAGAGCGGCAGCTCCGTCGAACAGAACAATGCGGGCCTCCCTCTCTTCTATGTCATCGGCAACCCCGATGCGAAGCAGGATATCTTCGTGAACCCGAATGAGCTCGTGTTCGACCAGGGTGTGAACTTTAGAATCCCCACGGACGCGTCAGGCAATCAACTCCCGCTCAATGCAGCGAACGCCGCAGCTTACGTGGCCGCGGGTTTCCCCTCGGCTTGCATCGATAGCAATGGCCAACCGACTCCGTTCTTCGTGTTCAACCAATTCTCGGGCTATGCAGCCGTCACCCCCGGCGTTCCTACAAACGGAAGTGCTTGCTTCCCGGCAACCAACACCGGCACTTGGACCAACCCTGCTCTGGTTACGAAAGACAATCCCGAGGGCTTGCTCCCAGATTGCACCAGCCTGGCGCAAAGCAAACTTCCCGGCACTGACCCCAACGCTTGCGCGGCCTTCGGCAGCGAACTCTACGCCGATGGCAAGCCGGATACCTACAAAGATCCCAAGCGCGAATACGAAGCGGTGGAGTTCGAAGTCCGAAAAGCTTTCTCGCACAACTGGGCTCTCAGCGTCAATTACCGCGTCGCGCAATTGCGCGGCAATTATGAAGGCGCCTTCCGCAACGACAACACGCAAGCCGACCCAGGCATCAGCTCCCTCTTCGACTTCACCGAGGGCCAGTTGGGCCTGCTCGCCAACCAGCAGAGTATCGGTCCGTTGAACTCCGACCGCAAGCACACCTTCAATGCCCACGCCACCTATGTCGTGCCTAGCGGCAAGCTCAAGGGCTTCGTCATTGGTGGAGGCGCCACGGTTCTCTCGGGCAACCCCCTGACCACGTTCTACGCTCAGGAACCTTACGTGAACGGCGGCGAAGTGCCGCAGTTCGGCCGCGGGGACCTGGGCCGTGCGCCGGTCACCGGAAGTGTGGACGCTCACCTCGAGTATCCGTTCAAGCTGACTGAGCGGTTGAACCTGAAGGTCGCGTTTGACCTCTTCAACATCGTCGACTCCACGCGCCAGACCACCCTCAACCAGCTTGCTGACATTGGCTACTCTAGCCCGAATGTTGATTTCAGGAAGCCGGTAAGCAACGGCGGAGCGGTGAGCCCGGCCAGTTTCGTCACTCAGGGCTTTGTGGATCCGTTCAGCTCGCGGCTTTCGATTCTCCTTACGTTCTGAGTCGACGTAAGGCCCCCAAGAAAGAGGGCGCCCTCCCCGTGCCCTCTTTCACAAACTGCGAACGGGAGGCGTTTGCCGATCTTCTCTTAGGCAGCTTCTCTAACTCATAAGAGAAAGGCGGGTGGCTCACCCTTTGCTTTGTAAGGGTGCAGATTTCCGCCCAAAAAATAAAAAGCCCCGGTCTTCGGGGCTCCTGCATGCAAATTGTCTCAAAAATTTACCGCTCCGAACTCCCGCTAGGCCGCGCCGGCTCCGCCGAATCCCCCAGTTCCTTCCGGTGGCTCTTCACTTCCCGCAGCGCATAGATCGCCTTGTTCTGCGATTCGTAATACGTTCGCGAACTGATCTCCCCCAGCAATCCCATGGAAATAAATTGAATGCCGCTCACGAAAAGCGCAATCGCCAGCAGCAGCAGCGGCCCGTGCTGCGTCATGATGTTCTGGTGGTAGGCTAGTTTGTCCACCAGCAGCAGCAACGCCAGCAGAATTCCGCTTCCGGTTCCCGCCAGCCCCAGCAGCCCGAAAAACTGCAGCGGCCGCGTGGAATAATCCAGCAGGAACTTCACCATGATCAGGTCAAAAAACACGCGAATCGTTCGCCCGATTCCGTAATTCGATTTGCCGCTCTTGCGGTCCGGATTCGAAATGGGCACTTCCGCAATACGCGCACCAACTGAACTCGCCAGCGCCGGTATGAACCGGTGGAGTTCCCCGTACAATTGAATCTCCTGTAGGATCTCCCGCCGGTAGGCTTTGAACGTCGTCCCGAAATCGTGCAGCTCAATTCCCGACAGCTTGGCCATCAGCCAGTTCGCTGCCGCGCTCGGGATTCGCCGCATCAGCCAGTGATCTCTTCGCTGGTGCCGCCAGCCGCTCACCAGGTCGTAGCCCTCTTCAATCTTTTCTAGGAAGCGCGGAATTTCCTCGGGGTCGTGTTGCAGGTCTCCATCCATGGAGATCACCACTTCGCCCCGCGCGAAATCGAACCCCGCCTTCAACGCCGCGGTCTGCCCGAAATTCCGCCGCAGCCGCACCACGTTCACCCGCCTGTCGTGTTCGAAAATCTCGCCCAACACCCGGTAGGTACTGTCCTTGCTGCCGTCGTCCACAAACACCATCTCATACCGCTCGCCGATGGCGTCCATCACTTCGGTGAGCTTCATGTACAGGGTGGGAATATTCTCCTGCTCGTTGTAGAAGGGAACAACGAGCGAGTATTGGATAGGCGAGTCACTTCTCATACCAGCGTTTCAATGCCTCTCTAAACGGTTGCGGGCTGCGGTCCTGCTTCTTCCCCTGAATCGTGAACCCGTTGTCGGCGCGCCGCTAGGCACTCTGCGCCAGGAAACCATAGTTTATCAGGCGAATCCCTTTCGTGGCGACAAGTTTTCGAATGGATACATCCGTCAGGATATCTAGCTCCGTGGCTCGCGACTCCTGCAGCCGCGTTGCCGTTCCCCGCAGTTCCTCGTCTGCGTAACCCGGATGGCACATCAACTCCGTGGTTCCGTTCGGCAATCCCCCGAGCAACTGCTCCATCCCTTCGCGGTTCATCACTCCTGTTTGCGCGATGCCGCAGAAATAATCCGTTGCGGCGATTCCCGCGCGCTCCGCCATCTTCCTGGCATCCCGCGCCAGCAGCTTCAACCCCCGCGCCTGCACGCCCTGCTTCAGCTGGATTCCATTTCGCCGCCCGCCACCCGAGGAAAGTAGGTTTCGTAGCCGCGACTCCTCATGCGCGATCCGGATCGCGCTCACTCCGTGCTCCTTCGCGAGCCGCAGCGCCACCTCGAACAGGCCCGGCAGCATGTGCACATGTTTGTGTCCGTCCAGATGCGTCGGCGAAACCCCCGCAGCCTTCACCTTGGCGATTTGCGCATCCCATTCCCGCTCCACTTCCGCCAGACGCAATTTCCTCCCGGCAATGCGCAGCAGCAGGCTCTCCGGACCGCCTTCCAGTTGCCCCGCCTGATTCAGCAAACCTGCCACGCGCGATGCCTCCGCCGTCGGCGGCCCGTCGCTCAGGTTCAGGTGTACCCCAATGCCCAACTCGGGATGCTCGCGGCTCACGGTCAGCGCCGAAGCAAACGCCCGCCCATTCGCCAACAGGGAAGTGCTCGTCACCAGGCCGCGCCGGTGCGCTTCCGCAATTCCCCGGTTAACGCCTTCCGTCCATCCCAGATCATCCGCATTTACGATTAGATTCTTCAACTTACGCCTGCACCTGTCCCTTGGGACAGCTACTCTTTTCGCATGCCCACGCGCATTCGTACCATTGACCCTCTTTCTCTCTAACTCTAGCATGGCCAACAGAGGCAAAAATGACGGTAAAACTGAGGGAATTGCAGGAAGCAGGTGCGCGCTACAGCGATAAACGCCGTGGCCGCCGCATGAACTCCCGCGTGCAAGTCCGCCTGGAATGGAAAGACGCGAATCAGCAATCGCAAACGGTTCAGGCCGTCACCCGCACCGTGAATCCTTACGGCTGCATGGTTTTTCTTCAGGAAGCGCTCGAAACTGGGCATCGCCTCGGATTGACTAATCTCGCCACCAACACCAGCAACGCTGCGGTCATCGCCTGGAAAGGGAATCATCAACCCGAAGGCTGGGAGTACGGCATCGAACTGGTCGCACCGGACATGGATTTTTGGGGGATAGAACTGTGACGCCACCGCAGAAACTCAACATTGCCACTCCGACGACCGCGGCGGTTCCCGGACAACACGTCAAGCGCAGCGGCACCGTGGCCCGCCCTCAGACTGCGGAAGAACGCCGCCGCGCGCAGCGCGTCCTGCTAAAGATCGAAGTACTCCTCCACGTTCCCGGGAAATCCAAGCCCCTGCACGGCTACACGCACACCGTCAGCGCCAGCGGCGCCATGGTCATTCTTCCCGAAGGCCTACCCATGAACACCATGTTGGTCCTGGAAAATGCCAAGACTCAGAAAAAAGTGGAAGCCCGCGTGGTGCGCCCGCCGCAATTCAGCAGTGAAGGCTCGCTGGTGCCCATGGAGTTCACCACGCCCTCGCCGCAGTTCTGGAACATCTTCTTCCCGCCAGTCGCCAACTGACGGAACAACGGACGCCACCTTCTTTCCCTTGTTGCTTCTTTGCTTCTTTACTTTATTCCTCTACGGTACGGTAACCTGGACGGTACCGCTGGACGTCGCGTAGTTCGTGTCCCCGGCATAGGTCGCCTTGACGGTCACCGTATGGCTTCCACCGCCGCCTCCACCGCCGCAACCTACGACAAGGCCGCCAGAGAGTAGAGCGAAGGCCACCAAGCCCGCGTACGCGTAGGCACGCCGCCGCTTTTCCGGCGTCCAGCGCCAGCCCAGCGCGAACAGCACCGCGCTCAGCGCTGCAAACACCGCAGGCCACAGCGGCAAAGTCGGCCGGGGCCCCCCCATTCCCGGCGGATTCAGCATAGCCAGCGAAACGCCGTTCAGCGTAGCTGTGCAGGAAGCGCCGGTAACCAAAGCGTCAGCGGTAAACACAGCGCTGCTGGGCACGCAATTCGCGGTTCCCAGGCTCGCGCTACCGTTGAAAAACTGCACGTTGCCCGTCGGCCCCAGGCTGGAGTTGCTGGTCGAAGAGATCAACGCCTGTATTGTGGCCGCGCCCGAAGCGGTAACCGCAGTCGTCGTCCCTGCCGGGGTGATGGTTACGCTCAGCGCGTTACTGGGCGGGCTGCTCTGATAGTTTGTATCCGCTGTGGTAAACGTCGCCTGAATGCTGTGCGCCCCTCCCGGCAATTGCACGTTGATGTCTTCCACCAGGCCGCCCTCGTTGCTCAGCTTGGCCACCGCCGAAGCGTTCGGTGTAGGCCCGCTCGGGAAATCCTTAAGCGGTTGCCCGTTGTCGGTCAGAGCAATCGTCCCCTTGGGGCAGGGAATCGGCGTGTTCGTCGCCGGATAGGTGAAGGCGCAGCTCGTGCCGTCGGATTTGCTTACGATTGCCGCTAGAATGTACGGTGAGCCGTAGGCTACCGTCTGCGCCTGATTCGTCGGCACGGGGTTGCCCTTGGCGTCAAAACCCACGAACTCCATCGCCGTCTTGCTAGTAAAGTTCGCTCCCGCCACCGTTCCGGACAACGCCACCGCCGTGGACGTGCTGCCCGCATCCGCAGCGTCTCCGCCATAGGATGCCTGCACAAAGGCCGTTAAGGGCGGCAGCAGATTCGTGCTAATCGCCGCCGTTCCGCCGGTAAGCTTGAATGGCGTGGTCGTTCCGTTGTTCGTCAACCCGCCAATAGCCGCCAGAATGTTGTGACTGGAATCCAGCGCCACTAGCGACACATTGCCCGTCGCCGAGGCCGGAACCACGCTCACCGTTGCCGTAAAGTTCGTCCCCGAAGGCGATCCGCCGCTCGGATTGCTTAGCGTAGTCGTCGTTGCCGTCCGGACAGACAGCGCCGCCCAATGCGCCAGCAGGTTGCTCACGTTGATCGAGCCAAGACCCGTCGCCAGGTCGTAGCCCGTTCCTGCGGAAAACGCCACGCCACCGTTTGAGAAGGTCACGCCAAAATTAGCTCCGCCCCCGTTGCACCAGGTGGTCAAGCCGTCAATGATGCTCTTACTGTTCAACTGGCAGGCTACACCGATGTTGCCCTTCGTCACATCATTGAAGATGCAGCCGGCCGCCGGTGTCTGACCCACGGAAGACTTGCAGCCGCCGCCGGTGTAATTGCTCGGATCATTCTTGGCCACGGCGTACAGTCCGAAATTCACGTTACCCAAACGCTGCCCGCCCAGCGACTGGCTCAACAGCGCCACAATCGCCGCAAACGGAGGCGTTGCCGCCGAGGTTCCGCCCACCAGATTGAAATCCGTGAACGGGCTGTTCAGGTTGCAGGAAGCTCCACCCACATTGGTGTCCGCTTGGCACACGATGTTCGCTACGCCGCTGCTTGGCGTCGGCGGCAAAGGGCCGCCGTTGCTCGCAAAAAGCGAGACATCTGGAATCGTGCGAACTTTGGGGAACTGCGTATTGAAACCCACCTGATACGGCGGAATCGCATAACCCCCACTACAACTATTCCCCGATTGCAATGCGCAGTTGCTTGGTCCTCCGCTGGCCGCGGATATGTCTCCCAGGAACGACGAATTATCCGGGTTCGTGCAGGCCGTCGGGAAGTTGAACGCGCAGGTCGAGTTGTCCCAGGTAATCTCCGGGATATACTTCAACGCCGACCCGTTGGTCGCCCCGTTCGTGTTACTCCAGAATGCGGCGGACCCGCCCGAGGTTTCCGCCGAAGGATCAAAGTCCGTCCCGCCCACCGCCGTGTTGTACGGCGTCGAGGCGATGCCGCTCACGGCGAGGCCGTGGATGGCCACGTTCCCCGGCCCGTTCGGGTCCGGATCGCATCCCGCCGGGCCGTTGTCGCCCGAAGAGACCACCACAGAAATCCCCTGCGCCGCCGCCTGCTGCCACAACGCGCTGAAGAACTGGTTCTGCGCCGCAGTCAAGAGCGGCTCGCATTGACCGTAGCTTTCGCTCAGAATCGAAGCGAAGTTGTTATCGACGATGTAGACCGCGGAAAGATCCACTCCGCTGGCGATCTGGGTGGGATTGGACTTCGTGCCGGACGTGGATACCAGCACAATCTTGGCTCCTGGCGCGATCGCTCCCGCCCATTCCACGTCCAGGATCGATTCGGCTTCGTCGCCCGAACCAAGCTGCAGCCCCGGGTCCGGCCCGTTCAGAATCACGTTGTTCGCCTGCGTGAAATTTTGCGGCAGGCCAAAAAGATTCCGGAAATCGCTCACGTCCTGCGCGTTGATGTTGGACTGTCCGACAATCGCGATGGTGACGCCCGTACCGTCGTTCACGCCAGCTGTCACATTGTAATTAGGAAGGTTGTAGATTTTTGCGAAGTCCGCCGGCGCCAAAGCGAAGTTCACGGGATTGCCGAACGTAAACAGCGGCTTCAGCACACCGGTGTCCCGCTGCAAGCGGTAGAGTCCCCGGTTGTGCGCGTGCGCGCGGATCGGAAAATTGTGCAGCGCCACCACACCCTTCACCGCGGGAGCCAGCGCCTCCGGAATGGCCGGATTGCTCACGTTGGCCATATGTTCTTCGCCGTTCACGGCGAACTTGTGAATCTCCGTGTGAAACGCGTTGCGCACCTGTGCTGCCGTGCCGCTGAACTCGACGACGTTGCGGCCCTTGCCCACGCTGGCGATCTGGAAGCCCTGCCGCGTCAGCCAATCGGTCACCGCCTGCATGTCCGCGTCCGCCGGCCCGAACTGCAAGCCGAACTGTTCCGGCGTCAGCCAGGCGTGATAGTTCACTGAGCCCTTGGTCTGCTGCTCGTCCATCAATTCTTGCAGCGCCCTCTCCTGGTCGTCGCTGCGCTGCAAAAGCAGCAGCATGCGGGTCATCGGTTGTGAGTCCGCCACCGTGCCGCGGTCATTCTCCGCCCGCGCCAGCGGATGAATGTTGCCCTTCAATTCCACGGTGCGGGCGTCATCCACCTTCGCGGTCACCCGCGCGGGCACCGGCCGCGTTTGTGCGCGCAGCGCCGCCGCACCCACCAAAAGCGTAAACACAATTGCAGCCGCGCCACACACCACACTACGCATGGTTCTCATGTTTCGTTTGGCTCCTGATTTTCTATTTTCCCAACAACCTGTTTTCAGGCAGGAATCGCGGACTCAAGGCCCCCATCCACCAGGAGAGCGGTTCGTGCTTTTTTCTCTCACTTAATGATGCGTGGGCCGGGCAAACGGTTTGCCACCCCATCATAGATTTGATCCGGCGCGACGTCTCTTATCTTGCCGAATTAGACGTGCATCCGCGCCGTTCGCTACACGGCCGGTCTCTAAAGGTGTACTCCCCCGGGGCGCTCTGCTCCGGGGTAATCTCGTGCAACCCCGCGTTCGCAA
>Ga0126371_10003669_pt1 | contig 13464 bp, 11 predicted proteins | sample PanSoiMetaPlot_4_FD_110145 | JGI IMG/M metagenome (GOLD analysis project Ga0126371, IMG submission 110145) | Tropical forest soil microbial communities from Panama - MetaG Plot_4 | ecosystem: Environmental > Terrestrial > Soil > Tropical forest > Bulk soil | place: Panama | collected 2016-02-17
ACGTGGAACATCTCCCGGCTGGTATGCCTGTCGCCGCTGGCCTCGATGGCGACGGCACGCCAGAAATTCTTGGTGTCGGCCGGCTGATTGGCCATGCGCCCAGACAGAACGCTTTCCAGCGCCTCGACCCGGCCGGTGAAGGCGAACAGTATCAGCCAGGTTATCGGGCGCGAGATTGCTGGAATCCGATCCTGCGTCGCACGATAGCGGCGGGCCATGTCGTTGAGCCGCCCGAGTTCTCCGAAGGCCCTAACCACATAGGTCGGGTCGAGATCTCGGCCCTGCTGGGCCCGGTCGATCAATCCTTGCCAGTCGCGATGACCAAGCAGCAGCGCCTGTTCGAGGGCATCGGCTGACGCCGCCGACAGCTTGCCGCGCAGGCCGCTCAGAGCATTATCTCGCACTGGCCCTGGCGGCAGCGCCATGGCGTCGTAGAACTGTGCTCTGTGACGGAGGGACGCGAGTGGCACTAGGCGGGCAACCATGCGGCTGAGTCGACTGGCACTGGCCCAGTCGCCGGTATAGGCACGGCGACTGATCGCCCTGGTCGTGAGCGCGGGAATGAGAAACAGCACCACCCAGGCCACGAAGGCGATGCCCCCTGCTTTGTCAGGGATAATGAGCCATGCAAGGCCGGCAGCGGCTAGTATGCCGAGATTCAGCAGGATGCCAAACTTCGGCAATGGACGATACATCAGCGCTGTGAGCGCAACGACAACAGCGAAGCCAACCGTCGTTGTCAAAAGAAAGAGTTGCAAGTCCATGCCACGTCCAGAAACAAGGTCGCCGCGCTAAATTGGATTATTGGTGGTCTTGGTGCAGCGTTCCTGCAATTCATATAGCACCTTGTTCTGCTCCGGCGTACGCGGGGGATTATCGGCAAACGTGGGCGTCGCCGCCAGCAGCGCTGCGCCGACAAGCACGGTAGTTGTGAGAGTACCTTTCATGATCGGGTCCTACTCCTCGCTGCCAACAGCCTTCACCACAGCGGTCCTGAATAGCCGGTGACTTGAACCCGAAAACTGATTGTTGGTGGAGTCGGCCCACTTGACGATGTAGTTGACCCAGCGGTTACCCAACTTCTGTCACCTGCGTGCCCGCTTCTCTTTTGCTCGGAGATCGCGGGGCCGCGGCCCCCCGCTGGCAGCCTGCTTCAGCGGCTTGGCAATCTTGGCGCGGCTGCAACCAGTCGCGGCCTGTATGGTCCTCCAGGATTGGCCGGCCACGATCACACGCCCCGATCCCCCGATTGCACTCCGCGTCCTCCGGACGGCCTTTGTAGCGGCCTTCCGCCTTAGCCTTGGCTTGGCTCTGAGCCTGCCGGCGGCGGCGATCGTCATAACCTTGCTTGCCACGGCCGCGAGCATGTCGAGCGGCATGCCGTTGATCGCCTCGAACATGCGGCTGGTGAACTCGTCGGCGGCCCTTAGCGGCCATCATCCACGACGTCGGCAGATCGAGCGCCACGACGCGGATATGGCGGGCTGTCAGCTCGGCCTTGAGCCGATCCCAGTCAGCGGCACTCAAGCGGGACAGCCGGACAGAAAGGTGACAACCTCCTGCCGATCGGGTTATCGCGGGGGGATTGCAAGGCCTTTGCTCTAGGAATTGTCGAAGTCGCTATCCTAATCGAGGAAGCTGACGGAGCCAAAGCGGCTCGATTCTCCCCGGGCACAGTTGCGCACGGCGGTAGTACATCGTCACTTTGCGCGGCCCTGAAATCCGCGCGCGAGCATTGGAATCCGCAGCAGCGTACCGCCACCGGCCACGTAAAGCGAGCGCTTGTCGGGGCCGCCGAACCCCAGATTCTGGCAGCGCCGCGTGATGCACCAGAGCGGGATGACGCCTAGGTGCTGTCCGGTGGGGTTCAGAACTTCGATCCCGGACTCCGTTAGCGCATACAATCGGCCATCGTCATCGGTGACCAGGCCGTCGGCGTTCGATCTCGGCGGGGCGCCTGGGGGGAGTGTCTGGTCGCGCCCAACATAGGTGGCGAACACGCGGCGATTGGCGAGCCGCCCGTCCGGCTGCACATCGAGGGCATAGATGTTGATGCCGGCTGTGTCGTTCACATAGAGCGTCTTCTCGTCGTGGCTGAGCTGCAAGCCGTTCGGGGTCGTGATTCCGTCCGCCACGCGGATCGCAGCACCGCCAGGCGGTACGTAGTACACAGCAGCCGGAATGACGGTCCGGTCGGGCGGAATATCCGTGAAGTAGACGCCGCCATTGCGGTCCGCAACGATGTCGTTCGGGCGGCCGAAGGGCTTCCCCTGGTAGTTATCCGCTAGGATTGCTTCCTTGCCTGTCGGCCACACGACGCGAGGACCGGTGAAGCCGGGCTCTGTCTGCAGTGAGATCAGTCGACCGTTCTTAGCGTCGAAAACCATTCCGAGCGGGCCGTGCAGATTGTCCACGAAAGTGACCGGACGGTCGTGCTCGTCCAGCCGCACGATGCGGTTGGCTCGCGGCTCCGAGAAGATGACACCGACGTTCGGCAGCCAGAAGGAGTCGTCCGAGCTCGTCAGGCCTTTGATCACTACCTCCGGCATCGTGCCGCCCCTGATGACGCCGGTGATGTCGGGAGCTGGTTGAAGCTGCGTGGTATTAGGTGGCGTTTGAGAGAAGGCTGACGATGTGCCCGGCCCTGCCGCCAGCACGAGGGTGAATGCAAGGAGCGCTTGGCGTGTCATGGCAAAGACTTCTCCACAGATCGAGACGACGGCTACGCGACGGACGAACGGACAGTGCGCCCGCGCGCGCATCCTCCTCTTTCCATAGCGGGACTTTACGCATCTTGGAACAGCGTTGCTCCGCTCAAAAACGTTCAACAAGGCGTCCAAGGGGATCGAGCGCCAGCTCACGCGCGAAGACGGCGCGAAAATCATCGAAAATCTATCCGGCTTCTATTCCATCCTTCAAGAGTGGGAGGGAAGAGAGAGGCCCGCAGAGTGCGGCCTTTCTGGACACACAATGGCAACGCCGATCATTGAGGATTCCGCATGTTCCGACCGGCGTTCAGGAATAGATTTCTGGGTTCAGAAGGCCCGGCGCGCGACCGCCCTTCATCGTTGTTACGATGCCGCGCGCGACTGAGGCGACCCGCGCCCCGCGTACCTCCCAGGTCGCGCCACCATTGTGGGGAGCCAGGATGACGTTCTCGAGCTTGCGGAGTTCCTCGGGAACGAAGGGGTCGTAGGTCGCTGGGGGTTCATTCCAGAAGACGTCGAGCGCCGCGCCCGCGATGGTGCCATTCTGCAAGGCGCGGATGAGCGCGGTCTCATCCACGATGCGGCCACGCGCGGTATTGATGAAATAGGCCGTGGGTTTCATCAGCCCAAGTTCGCGGACGCCGATCAGCTTGTGCGTAGTCGGGTTGTAATCGCATTCGACGCAGACGAAGTCGCTGTGCCCGAGCAGCTCGTCAAGGCTGGGGGCCCATTCAAGCCCTTGTTCCCGCTCCTGCTCCGCCGACAGCCTGGTGCGCTTCGTATAGAGTATCTTCATCTCGAAGGCGCGCAGGCGCGGAACCATATGCTGCGCGACCTTGCCGAGCCCGATCAACCCGACGGTCTTGCCAGGGCACCCGATCCCCATCAGCGCCAAGGTCTGTTCCTGCTTGAAATGTCCGGCACGCGTATAGCGGTCGGCCTCGACCAGCCGATAGGCCAGGCTGAGCAGCATCCCCATCGTGAGGTCAGCGGTGGCGAGACTGACACCCCCATGGACCGCGGGACTGATCCCATCACGCGTGAAATCGGCTGGATCCGCCGTCACCACCGGCAGTTTGCGGGCGGTAGCGGCGGCGAGGTCGATATGAAGCCCGATCCTCGAAACCGTGGCGATGCCTCGCAATGTGGGGTTGGCGTTGATCACAGCGGCAGGGACGATATTGTCGCTTGCCAGGAAGAGCCAATCGTTGCGCTTCGCGTTCGCGATCAACTCGTCTTGCGTGATCTGCCGGTCGAGGTACGGATAGACCGTCACCTCCGCTTCCCGACGCAGAATCTCAAGCGCCACCTCGGCAATCGGCTGTCCCACAAAGACCTTATATTTCATAAGCTTCACCTCAATGGCCGATTCAGCTTCAGACGCGACACGGGATCGCCGACAGGACCGGCACGAGCAAGATCCTATGTAGGAAAGTGTAGAATCGCATGGTCACATCGAGAGTGTCGATGCAGCGCCCAATCCGTTGCGGGATTGAGCGTTTTTTAGGCAGGGGTCCGGGCGCGCCTATGAGTTGCATCGATATGAAGATAGGAGATTTCGCTTTTCACCAATTAACCAGTACGCTCTCATAGCGCTTATGAGAGGATCAATGTCCACCATGAAAGGAGGCGGGTGTGGGTCACGGTTATGAGCAAGGCCGACTTGACCTGCCCTTCGTTGGCTTCTGCACCTTCGCCAAGCGACCAATCTGCACGGACTGGGACAATATCGATGCCGATGTCGCGATCCTCGGCATTCCCTACGACATGGGCACGCAGTACCGCTCGGGTACCCGCTTCGGTCCGCGCGCGATCCGGGAGGCCTCGACGCTTTTTTCCTTTGGTCATTCCGGTGCCTACGACCATGAAGACGGCATCGTCTATCTTTCGCGCGACAAAGTAAGGATCGTCGATATCGGCGATTCCGACGTTATCCACACCGATACCAGCACCAGTCACGCTAACGCCGAATTCGCGGTTCGCAAGATACTGAACAGCGGCGCCTTGCCTATCATCCTGGGCGGCGATCACGCAGTGAACATCCCCTGTGTGCGGGCCTTCCAGCACCACGGGCCGATTCATATCGTGCAGATCGATGCTCACATGGATTTCGTCGACGTCCGTCACGGCGTCCGCGAAGGGCACGGCAATCCCATGCGCCGCGCTGCCGAGCAGGATTATGTGACCGGCCTGACCCAAATCGGAATTCGCAACGTTTCGTCGACCGCGCGCGAAGGCTACGAGGACGCAATCTCCAGGGGGTCGACGATCATTTCAGTCAGGCAGGCACGACGTTTGGGTACTGCAGGCGTGCTTGAACGGATCCCAGCCCGCAAGCGCTATTACGTCACGATCGACATCGACGGCTTCGACCCCTCGATCGCGCCGGGCACGGGAACGCCCAGTCATGGCGGCTTCCTCTATTACGAGGTCATGGAGATTCTGCAGGGGCTGGTGAAGCGGGGCGACATCGTCGGCATCGATCTTGTCGAAGTTTCGCCGCCTTACGATCCATCGGGCGTCACCGGATTTCTGGCGGCGCAGATACTGCTAAATTTCCTCGGTTACATATTCGAAGAGCGACATCAGGGGAAGACGATGGGACGCACGCTGGCGGTTGCGCGGGAGGGGAGTTGAGAACCACCCCGCTTCTGGTGCTTGTGCAGTTCCTGGGAGGAAGTCATGAAAAACTTATTGAGGGGTCGAGTGCTTCATTGGCGATCGGCGATACTGGCTCCGGTTGTCGCTCTTGGCCTCACCCTGTCTCCGGCTGCGGCCCAAACGGTTCTGCGTGTCTCGGCGAACACGCCGGTACGCAGCCTTGATCCCGCCAAATACAGCTTGGGAGCTATCGAATATAACTACTCCCTTCTGGTTTATAGCCGGCTCACTTATTTCGACGACAAGCTCAACGTCATACCGGATCTGGCGGAAAGCTGGGAATCGAGCCCTGACCAGAAAGTCTGGACGTTTCATCTGCGCAAGGGCGTCAGATTTCACGATGGTCGCGAGGTCGAGGCGCAGGATGTGATCGATACCTACAAGCGAATCGCGGATCCCGCCAACGGGTCGTTGATCCTCGCCAGCATCAGGATCGCCGCAAAGATGGAGGCGCTCGACAAATATACGATCCGCTTCACGCTCTCGATCCCCTATTCCGCGTGGCCCGCCATCACCGCGAGCTTCCAGGCTGCGATTCTGCCGCGCGACGGCTTTGACACGATTACCACCAAGCCTATCGGCAGCGGCCCCTACAAATTCGTGAGCTACGATCCGAACGGCTCGATGGTTCTGACGAAGAACCCCAACTATTTCGAACCGGGTCTCCCTAAGATCGACAGGATCGAATTCCGGATCATCCCTGATTTCAGCACCGCGGTCGCGGCGCTGGAACGACGTGAACTCGACATCGTCTGGGGTTTGCCGCCGGAATATATCGACAAACTGGCCAACAGCAAGGTCGCGAAGGTAAGTGAGGTGCCGACCGGCACCTGGATGATGTTCGGAATGAACGAACAGATTCCGCCGTTCGAAGACCCGAACGTGCGCAAAGCAATCTTCAAGCTGGTCGACAAGCCGACGGTGACGGACGTGGCCCTGTTCGGCCATGGCACGCCGACCAACACGCCGCTTCCGCCCTTCCATCCGTTCTACGACAAGGTCATCCCGATTCAAAAGGCGGACCCAGAAGGGGCGAAGAAATTGTTGGCGGAGGCCGGTTTTTCGAAAGGACTGACGCTCGCGCTGTGGATGCCGGCCCAACAGACGCTTCTTGAGCGCATGGGTGTCGCGTTACGCGACACAGCAAAGCTCGCGAACGTAACCATCGAAATCCATTCGGTGCCCGAGGATCAGTTCCGCGCGGCGCCGAGGCAGATGACCATCAACAATTTCTCGGCGCGCACGACGCCCGATACCATGCTCTATGAGTGGTATCACAGCACTGGGTCCTGGAACATGTCGAACTGGCATTACAAGAATCCCGAGATCGATCAGATACTGGACGCAGCGCGCCAAACGTCCGATGTCAATGAGCAGAAACGGCTGTACACGCGCTTCCAGGAGATCGCCTCGACGGACGGGCCGGGGGCTGTCGTATTCGTGTCCAATCACGCAGAAGGAGTGAGCAACAAGGTCCAGGGCTTCACAGCTTCGCCGATCGGAGTCCTGAATCTCAAGAATGTCACGTTGTCGAACTGATCCATGGCGAAATCCCGCATGTCGGCGACATGCGGGACGGAGAAGGTCGTGCTTTCCAGATCGCCCGCGAGCCCTTCCGCAGTAGAGGGAGTTGATATTTGTTTCCGCGCCCGGGCGCGCCTGAGCACGTGACGCCATGACGGTTTATGTCCTGAAACGACTCGCTTACATCGTCGCCATCATGGCGATCATGTCCGGGCTTGTGTTCCTGTCCACACACGCGCTGCCGGAAAACACCGCACAAGTGATCCTGGGCGACTATGCGACTCCAGAGACCCAGGCGGCGCTTGAAGCGAAGCTGGGGCTGAACCGTCCGCTCGGACTGCAATACGCCGAGTGGATCGGCGGCCTGCTGCACGGCAATTTCGGGCGATCGCTCATTCTTGAGCAGCCAATCGCACCGATTCTGTGGGCGGCTCTCGCCAAATCGGCGATTATAGCGGTCGCCGCGATGATGATGATTTCCATTATCGGGATCGCGCTCGGCGTCGCAGCGGCCGTCAATTATAAGCGGCCCTTCGATTACATTGCCTCCGCTCTCACCTACGTTGGGCTCTCGGTCCCGGAATTCTTCTGGGGCCTGATCCTCATCCTTGTATTCGGCTCCTATTTCCAATGGTTCCCGACTTCAGGATATAGCGAACCCGTGGATGGAATCGGTGTTTTCATTGCGCACTTGGCCTTGCCGGTCATTACGTTGACAATAGGATTGCAGGCCCATGTTTCGCGCCTCACACGATCGAGCATGCTGGAAGCGCTCGACAGCAATTACGTAAGGGCGGCTCGTGCGCGCGGCATGCCCGAGAGGGTCGTCATCTTTCGCCATGCCTTGCGCAATGCCATGTTGCCGACCATCACGGTGCTGGCGCAGGATTTCGGCTTCCTCATCGGCGGCATCGTGGCAGTCGAGACAATTTTCGCCTATCCCGGGGTCGGTCGCTTGCTCGTCTATTCGCTGTCGCGCCATGACCTGCCTTTGATGCAGGCGGCGGTGTTGGTGATTACCGCGGTCTATTGCCTCGCCAATCTTGCTGCCGATCTACTCTACGGGGTTTTCAACCCGAGAATTCGATATGGCCGCGCCGTCGATTGAAGATGGCGTTGCGCCTTCGGTCGCCCGTCGGCGACGTCTTCCGGCTGCCGTCATTCTGGGCGGTACCATTCTTATTGCCATGATCCTCGCCGCGTTGATGGCGAACTGGCTGGCGCCTTACCCCTTCGACCAGTTGCATGTGCGCGACCGACTGACGGGTCCCAGCTTGGCCTACTGGGCGGGCACCGACGAATATGGTCGCGATGTGTTGAGCCGTACGATGTTCGGCTCGCGGCTTTCCTTGTTTCTTGGATTTGCGGCAACCTTGATCGCTCTTCTTCTCGGCGTCCCGATCGGGTTGGTGGCAGGATACTATCGAGGGCTTGTCGACGAGTTGCTGATGCGGGCACTGGATGTGGTGATGTCATTTCCGTCGCTGCTGTTCGTGATGCTAATCCTGGCGATTACGCCGCCAGGCTTGATGAAGACCGCCCTTGTCATTGGAATCCTGTTTGCCCCCCCGGTCGCTCGCGTCACGAGAAGCGTGACCCTTGATCTGATGACGGGAGAATTCATCGTCGCCGCGCGCGCTCGCGGTGAACGCGCGCCGTATATTCTACTGCGCGAAATTCTTCCCAACGCTTGGCCTGCCATCGTCGTCGAAGGCAGCCTGCGCGTAGCGTTCGCCATATTGCTTGGCGCGGTGCTCAGCTTTCTTGGTTTCGGGGTGCAGCCACCAGCAGCCGATTGGGGCCTGATGATCAGTACCTCACGTGATTTCGTCGACGTTGCCCCATGGATGGCGATTACTCCAGGGCTCGCTATGAGTCTCACGGTGATCGCGGTCAGCCTTCTCGGCGACGGGTTGCGCGAGCACCTTGATCCAAAATTCCGCAGCACAAGATGAAGCCGCTTTTGGAGGTTCGCAATCTTACGGTCCGCTACAGGACGAGTGGCGCTGCGGTAACGGCGGTCCGCGATGTTTCTCTCGAATTGGCTCTCGGGCGCGCCATCGGCGTGGTCGGCGAATCTGGTTCAGGCAAGAGCACCATTGCCGGAGCGATTCTCGATCTGCTCCATGGCGACGCCGCAATCAGCGGAGAGATTTTATTCGAAGGCGTCGATCTCTGCCGGCTCAACTCCAAACAGCGGCGAAAATTGCTAGGGCGAAGGATTGGTACCGTCTTCCAGGATCCGTTTACGGCGCTCAATCCGGCAATGACAATAGGCCGCCACATCGCAGAGCCCCTAATTCATCATCTTGGACTTTCGCCCAAAGCGGGACTGGACCGCGCGTGCGACTTGCTGGCCGACATGAGCGTGCCCCGCGTGCGCGACGTCGCCGCCGCCTATCCGCACCAGTTGAGCGGCGGGATGCGGCAACGCGCTCTCATAGCCGCCGCGCTCGCCTGTGAGCCACCTCTGCTGATTCTCGACGAGCCGACTACTGCGTTGGATGCCACGGTCCAAGCACAAATCCTGACTCTGCTTGCCGATCTGCGCCGGCGCAAGGATGTCAGCCTGCTCTTCATCAGTCATAGTCTCGGCGTAGTGCGTGAAGTGTGCGACGATCTCGTGGTACTCTATGCAAGTCAGGTAGTGGAGCAGGGACCAGCCGGCGAAGTCCTGGTACACCCAAAACATCCCTATACCAAAGGTCTGTTGGCCTCTCTGCCGCGGTTGGTCGTGTCGGGGCGCGCTGTTCGGTTGCCGTCCATTCCAGGCCAGATGGCGAACGTCGCTCAGCCACCGCAAGGATGCTTCTTCGAGCCGCGCTGCCCCTATTCAGAGGCGCGCTGCAAGACCGAAAGGCAAGCTCTGCTGGATATCGCAAGTCAGCGCCGCGTGCGCTGCTGGAAGGCTGCGGGTATCGGCGACTGGCCAGTCGTAGCGAAAGGCCCCGCAGCAGCGCCGAGCTTCAGCCGTAGTGATACCTTGGTTAAGGTCGACGATTTGCGGAAGACCTACGGTGCGAGCCACGGACTGGACGCCATTCGGGTTGATTTTTCGGGGCGTGGCCCGTCGCTGAGCTATCGGCCGAAAGCGGTCAATGCCGTGAACGGTATTTCGCTATCCATTTCGCCAGGCGAAGTGCTCGGTCTAGTCGGCGAAAGCGGCTGCGGCAAATCAACACTCGGTCGGGTGATCCTGCGTCTGTTGCAAGCGAGCGCGGGGAGCGTCGAATTCGACGGGGTCTCCATTCTGCATCAGCCTGAAAAAGCACTGCGGCAGTTCAGGCGCAATGCACAGATCATCTTCCAGAATGCCGATTCCTCGCTAAATCCCCGTCTTTCGGTGGGCGAGGCGATCGAAAGGCCTTTGGCACTATTCAACCTGGTGCCCACCGCGGATCGTCGCCGGCGGATGGAGGCATTGCTCGATATGGTCCGGCTGCCGCGGAGCTATCAGAGGCGCTATCCCCATCAATTGAGCGGCGGCGAAAAACAGCGGGTTGCCATCGCTCGGGCTCTTGCGACCGAACCGAAATTCATCGTTTGCGACGAGCCGGTTTCCGCCCTCGACGTATCGGTGCAAGCGGTGATTGTTAATCTAATGGCCGACCTGCGCGACGAGTTCAACCTTGCTTACCTCTTCATTTCGCACGATCTCGCGGTGGTCGCGCAGATGTCCGACCGTATCGCTGTCATGTATAGGGGTAGTCTCTGTGAAATTGGTGTCACGGCCGAGATATTGCGGAGGCCGTGCCATCCCTATACCGAAGCATTGCTGTCCTCTTCGTCGGTCGTCGATTCGGGGAGTGAAAGCCGCAGCGCGCGACCTCGCTTATTCGGATCAATCGGGACGGAGGATGAGCAAGCTTCAGGTTGCCGGTATCAAGCGAGGTGCCCTTACAAGGTAGGCAAGATATGCGAGACCCTGACGCCGCCGCTTCGGCAGATATCGGATTGCCACAGCGCAGCCTGCCACCTCGAATCCGAGGCACTCACACCCTCTCTCGGCGACAGCGCGGGCTCGTCTCGACGCACAACGCCGCAGGGACCTACACCTCGCCCCTCAGATCCTTCCTGTGATCGTTCCTGAATAGCCACCAAAATATGAGTAGGAACCCGAGCGCTGCCAAGGCAAGACGCCCATAACCACCGATGATTTCTTCGAATGGAAGTGGTGCGACCATTGCTATTGCAAGGATCAAAACTATCGTTTCGACTATCGTTTTCATGTTGCGACCTCCTCCGACATTCCCCGACCGTCTTGGGCTCGTCGTCGGGAGCCCGGCCTTGCAGGCGGAAACTTTGTGTTGGGGCACCGCTACTGTTTTTGTCGGGCGTTAAGCCCACCCGCCTTGCGTAATATCAAATAGCCTTACCGATCCGGGCCGCCCATGGTGGTTTTTGCGCGGACCGGCCGCTACCTGAGTGCCCCCCGGCCGGCGCGTCAGCGGGTTTCGCCATTCGCTGTTTTCTCCGGTCGTTTTGCCCGTTTTCGGATTAACGAAATGCACCGATCCACATGCCAAGGTGGGGGCATTCAGCCCTCCTGGCTGGGCAACCCGCGCTGGGCTGTCATTGAGACTGATCAAGCAAGGTTTCGAAAAAAGCCCGCGCCAACCGACGCGGGCAAGGCAACATAAGGTTTGATCACCGATCCTGATGGTAATCGTCTACATGATGCGGCAGCCACTTCCGTAAATTCGGCGCGGACTCCTATGTGGTCGACATGGTCGGAATTCTGGTGGTGCGCGAAATCGGTGTGCTGATCGTGTCGATCATGTCGGCCGGCCATGCGCCGCGCCGACGGCGCATTGAGATTGATCAATCGGGATGTCGATAGCGAACTCAGCCGTTGGCGGCTAATTTTTCATCACTCGCCAGGACTGGCGGAGCTGCTGTGTCGGTGACGGGCCCACCCTCGTCTTCTGGATCGGAAAACGACATTCCGGACATCGGCTCGACCCAGACGATATGGCTCTTGACGGCCTTGACACCGGGCACGGTCTCGGCGGCGACGCGTGCCGCATCCCGCAGGCGTGCATCAAGGACCGTCCCCCATAGCTCGACCACTCCATTTCGGACGATCACGTCGATCATACCCGCCGGCGCCCAGCGTTGACTCTCCAACTCCGCAAGCACGTGGTTGCGAATAGCCTCGTCGCTCTTCGGTCCGGGTGCGATTTCGCCGGCAATGCCAGCCAGCCCCCGTAGCAGATTCGCGCGGCTGACGATGCCAACAACTTCGTCGCCGCGCACGACTGGAAGCCGCTTGATGCGATGTTTCTCCATAAGGGTGACGATGTCGCCGAGTTGCGCCTCCTCGGTGACTGTCTGGACGTCCGATGTCATGACCTGGTCGACCCTGCGGGCATGAGAATGGACATAGTCGCTGGCAATCATCCCTGGACCAAGCAGGAACTCCAGCCACCGCGGACGCCGCCGCTCGGTGCCCGTCTCTGACCGCCGCAGAAAGTCACCCTCCGTGACGATTCCCACTAGCCTGCCGCTCTCGTCGACCACCGGCAGACCGCTGATTTGGTTTGCCAGCATGAGCCGCAGCGCCTCGCCGATGGAAGCATCGGGAGCGACACTGATCACGCGCCGGGTCATAACGTCTTTCGCTTTCATGTCTGGACCTCCGATCATTTAAATTTCGATGTTTTCCAGTAGCCGCGGCCCTTCGGAGGTTGACCGCGATCTCGGGGCACCAGCATTTCGCATCAGCCCACCAGGAGGTACAGCTTGCGGCTTTAAGGGTAACATCGTCCATTCGCTACAACATGCACATTCGCGATGAGCTAACCTTTGATCTCATGAAGACCGCTGCCACTCCTTGAGCCAAATCAAGGAAACGCGACCGACGTTTCTGGTGGATGACCCGCGTTGAAACTCGATGACGCGGGGCGATTTATCTTCCGAAGAGCAAGCTCAATTCGCCACCAGGAACACAAATGTCGACGTACCGTCTCGACAGGCTTTTGTCGCCTCGCGCACTCGCTGTCATAGGTGCAAGCCGACACGAAAGTTCCGTCGGCCGACATATCATCGCGAATATCCTTTCCGGGGGATTTGCTGGCCCCGTCCACGTGGTCAACCCCCACCATACTCAAATCGAAGGCCTTGCGACCGTGAAATCCATGGAAGCGATCGCTGAGGCACCCGATCTTGTGATCATCGCGGTGCCCCCCGCCGCCGTGCCCGAGGCTGTCGCACAGGCCGGCCGCCGAGGCGTAGCGGCCGCTGTCATCATCACAGCGGGCCTGGGTCATGGCTCTGGTTCCGTCGCCGACGCAACCGAAGCCGCGGCGCGAACCACAGGCCTGCGCTTGGTCGGTCCGAACTGCCTTGGCGTGCTGGTGCCGTCAGCGCATTTAAACGCGAGCTTCGCTATCCGTATGCCGCAGGCCGGCGATCTCGCCGTCATCTCCCAATCGGGCGCCATCGTCGCCGGAATGATCGAATGGGCGGCACAACGCGCGATCGGCTTCTCCGCCCTCGTCTCGGTCGGCGACCAGATCGATGTCGATTTCGGCGATTTGCTTGACCAGTTTGCCATGGACCGTGCAACCCG
>Ga0126371_10003670_pt1 | contig 13462 bp, 7 predicted proteins | sample PanSoiMetaPlot_4_FD_110145 | JGI IMG/M metagenome (GOLD analysis project Ga0126371, IMG submission 110145) | Tropical forest soil microbial communities from Panama - MetaG Plot_4 | ecosystem: Environmental > Terrestrial > Soil > Tropical forest > Bulk soil | place: Panama | collected 2016-02-17
AGCGAGTTCCGCGGCCCGCACGAGCAGAACGCGGACACCGAGCTGACATGGGCGGTACTCGCCGAAGAAACCGAGAACGTTCTTCGACTCGTGCCCTAGGCGGCGGCCGTTCACTATCGTTGAGCGGCCGGCATCGTCCACCGGCTCACCCAGCTCGCGGGGAATCAGCACGCAAACCTCACGCCAGGCGGGCATTTCGGTCCCCACGCTCGGATCGTAGGCGCCACCTGCCATGAGCGGGAAGTGGTTATTCGGGCTGGCTGCTGGTCAGTTCGGGTTCAGAGGCCCGGCCGGTGACCGCAGGACTGCGGCGGACGTGTGAGCCAGCAGCCACTCGTTCGAACGCTCCAGCGACCAGCCGAACACTTCGCGGGTTCGGAGCAGGCCGTCGATGCCGTAGTAGTAGGTAATGATCCGGCTTGCTAGCCGTGCGTCGACGTCGTCGCGCAAGGCGCCGATGTCCTCGAGATGGCGGCAGATCGTGGTGAGAGCACGATTGTGCCGCCTTTGCGCGGTTGCGAGCACCGCACCGGACTCGTCGTCGTGCGGCGCGACGTCGATCACCACCCGGACGACGTCGCCCCACTGCTTGGTGATCTGTAGGTAGGCGGCGCTCAGGGTCTGCATCACCAGGGCGGGATCGGTGGCGGCGAGTGACTCCCGCTGGGCCTCGGCGACTATTGGAGCCTGTGTCCAGCTGTCCATAAGCGATCGCAGCAAGCCATGCTTGCCGCCGCACTGTGCGTACACCGTCGCTGGAGACACCCGGCTCAGCTTGGCGATCTGCTCGACCTTCGTCTGAAAGAAGCCGTTCTCGGCGAACAGTTGACGCGCCGCAGCGATCACCGCGGCGCGGGTCTGGTCGGCATACTCCTCACGACGTGGTCGATCGGATGGGCTGTCCATGGCGACATGCTAGTCAGTCGAGTCGCCCTTGGCTTGTTAGGTCACAGCTCTTGTGACTAGAGTTGAACTCTAGCAAGCAGAGAAGCTGTCTAGCTGGAACAGTGAGGCGAACCATGGCCGAGTTCACGACCAGAGACGGAACTCAGATCTTCTTCAAAGACTGGGGCTCCGGTCAGCCAATCGTTTTCAGTCACGGGTGGCCCCTGTCGTCCGACGACTGGGACGCCCAGATGCTTTTCTTCTTGCACCACGGCTATCGGGTGATCGCCCATGACCGGCGCGGGCACGGCCGCTCCGCACAGGCCAGCGAGGGCAACGACATGGACCACTACGCCGACGACCTCGCCGACCTGACTCAGCACCTTGACCTGCATGACGCCGTCCACATCGCGCACTCCGCCGGCGGCGGAGAGGTGGCGCGCTACATCGGCCGCCACGGCGAGGCTCGCGTGGCGAAGGTCGTGCTGGTCAGCGCGGTGACCCCGTCGGTGCTGCAAACCGACGCCAACCCGGCCGGCGTGCCCCAGGCCGCCTTCGAGGGCTTCCAGACGGCGCTAGCGGCGAACCGCGCGGAGTTCTACCGAGCCGTAGCTTCCGGGCCGTTCTACAACTTCGACCAGCCGGGCGTGCAAGCGTCGGAGCCGGTCATCGCGAACTGGTGGCGTCAGGGCATGATGGGAGGCGCGAAGGGCCAGTACGACTGTGTCTCCGAGTTCATCCGTCAGGACTACAGCGAAGACCTAAAGAAGATCAGTGTGCCGGTCCTCGCCATGAACGGTGACGGCGACCAGGTCGTCCCCCACGACACCTCGGGTCCCCGGGCCGTCAAACTGGTGCAGAACGGCACGCTGAAGACGTATCCGGGCTTCCCGCACGGGATGCTGACCACGCACGCCGACACGATCAACAACGACTTGCTGGAGTTTATCCAGTCCTGATCGTTTTGATACGAAGAAGACGGCCCTCGTGTGGCGCCAGTCAGCGTTGACGGATGTCCGCGATCCATCTGCCTCGCGCTGCGGCGGCACACCCGCGCCGGGCGGGCATCCTCAACGGTGAGCCCGGTGACGGGTGTGCCCAGCGGCGCCACGCCGCGGCGCCGCTCTTTTGGCTTTCGCTGGTGGGGTGCCAGGGGCTCGAAACCCTGAACCTACGGAATGTTCACCGGTAAACCGGGGCAATCTTCACGAAGTGATCGACGAATCTGGCAGGCCGCTGCGCGCGAAAAACAGCAGCCTCCTAGCCTCATTTGCCCCGCTGTGGCAGCGTAAGCCCGTGACGATTGGCGCTCCGAGTCTGGTACTGCCCCGCGCGGGCTGTTAGCCATGCTGCACCGGGGCCGCGGGACGGCATGGATCCTGCCGCTGATCCCGGCGATAGTGGTGACCGGATATCTGGCCTGGGGAGCCTGGGTGTCTGCCAGGGATCCCGCGTGGCTGTACCTGAATCAGGCATGGTGGCGACGCTGGCTGCGGCCGGGCAATGACGGGCCGCTGATCGTAGTCGTGGTCTTGTGGCTGGCGGCGGCGGCCTTGTGCTGGTGGCCCAGGCGCCGGCGCCCGCAGGAGGTAGGACTGATCATCGTCGCGACGATGGTCGTCCTTGGGGCTGTTCTGGCTACCGCATCCCTGGCTCCATGTCGCGGTGGGCAGAGCCATACGGCCGTGGTCGGCTGGATCATGAGCCTTTACGTCGGCGCGCTCGAGCCACGGTACGGACCCGGCACGACGTGCCCGGGACAGTTGCCGTTGGCTTTGCAGCTCGGGCGGAGCGTGTGTCTGGGGGCCACGCTTGTCGGCGCCTTGTCGGTCGCGGCAGTGCTCTGGCGCCAACCGGTGAGCCGGCTGCGAGCAAGCCTGGTGAAAGACGCGACGATCCTTACCGGCCTGGATGCGATGACGCTTCCCTTGCTGCGCCGCCTGACGGCCGGCGGGCACGAGAGCCGGGTCGTGGTCATCGAGCCTGACCAGCGCCATCCTTTGCTGGACGAAGCCCGCAGCACCGGCGCGCAGATCGTCATAGCCGACCCGGCATCAGAGCGCGTGCTCGCGCCGATGCTCAAAGGGCTGCGTGGCCCACAGCTCCGCTACCTGTACTCGCTGCGTCCGGATGTGGCGCAGAACGACGCGATCCTGACCGCGGCAAAGGGAATCCTCGGCCGCAGCCGGGTAGATCCCGACAAGCCGCCGCATCTGATCGCGCGCATAGACGATCCCAGGCACGCTGATGTCTGGCGAGGTCGGCACGTCGGCTCGTCGCCCCTCTGGTTCGAGGACGCCTTGAGCCCGCAGGAAACCACCGCGTCCGCGCTGGTGAGTCAGATTATCCGGATGTCGTCGCGACGCGTACTCCTATGCGGTGACAGCACGCTCGCGCTCACCGTCCTGCTGGAACTCGCCCGTTGCGTGTGGGAGCAACGGGGCCTTGTCGAATCCGCGGCCAAGCGGAAGATCGCCGACACCACGGCCGCCACCAAGAACGAAGAGATCCGGCTGGGGATAAGTCCGGGCGCAGCCCAGCATGTCGTCATTCTGGACCGTCGGGCCGAGGATCTGCGCCGCGAATTCAGGGCCACGAGCCCCGAGCCGATCGTGGCCGCGCTGCCCGATGTCGTAGTCCACGCAGAAGGCTGGCGTGACGGCCTGCTGGCCTTCCTTGACGCCATGGCCGAGGACGAGGCCGCGCAGACCGCCGTCGTCATCGCAGGTATGGCTGTGCAGGCTGACCTGCACGAGGCGGGGAGGGTGGCCCGAATCCACCCGGGCACCCCGGTGTTCGTCCTGTCGTCGGAGGGAGCCGGAATCACCGGCACCGCTTTCGACAAGCTACAGCCCTTTCAGCGGGCGCTTCTCGTCGATGGCGAGCCGCCAGATGACGCCTGGACTAGGATTGCCCGGCATTGGCATGAGAGTTATCGCCTGCTGCATCCGGCCGATCCTGGCGCGGGGAATGAGCCCACTCGCCGACCCTGGGGTGAGCTAGACGAGTTCATTCGCCAGGACAATATCTTGCAGCTTCGCTCGGTGATGGCAGCTGTTGTGGCGCAGGGCAGGCAGTGGATGCCGAGCCGTGCGGTCATTCCCGGGAGTTTCGTCGAACTGACCCACGGTGAGATCGAACGGGTGGCTTGCCAGGAGCATGACCGGTGGTACAAGCGCCGCCGCAAGGCTGGCTGGCGGGCGGCGCGGTCCGGGGAAGAGGATGACTACGCTCGCCGCGTCAATCGCAACGTGCGACCTTGGCCCGAGCTTCCGCCGCGAACACGGGAGACTATTCGGGCCAGCATCCGGTATCAGCTTGCTGGCCTGGAAGCGGTTGGCTTCATGCCTGTCCTGCCCAAGGCCGGGTCCACCGGCGCCCGGGACTTCCGCCGGATTGGAGAGGTAAGGGCTGAGCGGCTCACCGCCGACCAGTCATGGACTCATTCCTCTGGGGACCAGCTCACCGGCGCCTGCGGTGACTGGAAGGTCATCGATGACAACGGGCATGAGCGGACAGTGCGGGACCAGGAGTTTCGCGCTACCCATGAGCTGCTGGACGGTGATCGCTGGCGTCGTACCAGTGCGGTCCGTGCCTGGCGGGTCAGCGAGATCACAGTCTTGCGGACGATCGAAGGGAAAGCGATGGCCCGGCCAGGCGACTGGATCGTCCAGGGCCCGCGAGGCGAACGGTGGCCGGTTACCGACGAGCAGTTCATGCGTGGCTATCGGCCTGCGTGAGCTCCAGCCGTGGTTGCGCCCCGCAAACGGTTCATCTAGATTCTAGATTTGGGCGAATCTGCTGTAGCAGCGAAAGTCCTTGACAAACGCGACGCGTAGTCGGCTGGATCAGTTATCCGGACAATTGGTCCTTTTCGGGCGTTGGCTGGCCCTCGCTGATCCGGCAGATTATCCGGCAGCGCGGTGATGACCGGCGGGAGCGTCCGAGGAGGGCGTAGCGATCACGCCGACGCTGGGCTTAGGGTTCAGATATCTCGCAGGGGGAGGCGCTCGTGCTCTTTCTAAGCTACGCCGAGGAGGACAGGGACACCGCTGGGCTGATCGCCCGGTGGCTTGAGGACAACGGTTTCGAGGTCTTCCGCTGGGAGGATCCCAAGCGACGGGGCAACCAGTTCATCAGGCAAATCGAGAATGCGATCCAGCGCTCGGATGCCTTTCTTGTGCTATTGTCCCCGAGCTTCCTGACCTCGGACTGGTGCCGCCGGGAGCGGGATTTCGCGATGCGGCGCGAGCAGTACCTCCAGCGAGACGATCCCGACCGTCGCTTCATCCACGTGCTGCACATCGTTCGCACCCCCGATCCCGATGCGGGATTCCTGGGCAATTACGACTGGCTGAACATGACCGGCGCGGAGAACATGGAGGGGCTACTGGGTGAGCTGGCCGGGCGGCTCCGGCAGGAGGATGAGCGGATGGCCACTGGTTCGGGAGAGCCGGGCGGGCCGATCGGTGGTGGCCGTGGCCCTGGGGCCGGTCTTCCTGAGCCGGTCGCCCCTGATCCGAACCCGCCGAGGTTCCGCAACCGCGACGACGAGCTGGAAAAGGCAATAAGGGGCCTTACCAGCCCGGTCGGCCCGCACTTCTGGCTGGTGATCGCGCCGCCGCAGCTAGGCAAGACATGGTTCCTGCGGCGAGTGGCAGGCGATCCCTTGCTGGCCAGCCCGCCACACTGGGTAACGAAGCTGATCGACCTGCGTGAGCAGCCCGCCGGGGTGCGCTCCAGCCCGGCGACGGTGCTCGGGTTGCTGGCCGACATCCAGCCTGCCAGTCCCGCCACACCGATGACGCCGCAAGATATCGCGAAGAAGATCGTCCGGAGTCGGCAGCCACATTTGTGGCTGCTGGACAGCGCCGAGCTAATGGACCGGCAGTCGGGCGCCGCCCTGCGGTCCTCTCTGGGCGAGGTGTACCGCTTGGTGCGCGAGTACGCGCCGATCGGCGTCCGGCTGGGACTGATCGTCGCAAGCCGCCGCGAGGATGAGTGGCGCGGGGTGACGCCAGCGCCACGGGTGTCCCAGCTGCCGCTGACCGAATTCAGCCCTGACGTGGTGGAGGAGGCGTTGCGGGACCTGGCGCATGAGATGCGGCGGAACGAGCTTCCCGGCGCTTACTACGCGCAGAACCGGCTGCGTGTGCGCAACCTGACGGAGGGGCTGCCCGCGCTGTTGGTGCGGTGCCTGGACTGGATACGGGAGGAGGCGGGCTTCGAAATAGAACGGCTGGAAAGCCAAGAGCTCTTCGAAGAACTTACCCGCCCTTATGTCCAAGGCGAGTTGCTGGCGGGGCAGAGCCTATTTCCTGGCGCCGAGGTCCAGGGAAACGGCGCCCTCGGGGCACTGGCCCAGGCGTTCCGGGTGCTAGTGCCGTACCGCCTGTTCACCATGTCCCACCTGCGGCACCACTACGAGTCGGACCCCGCCTTCGGCGACTGCCTGAGAGACCAGCAGTGGTCCCTGGAATACCTGGGGAGGGCGATCAGCGGCACGGCCCTGCTGTCGCGGCCGTTGAACGAGCCGTGGCAGGAGATACACCCGGCGATCCGGCGGCTCTTGTACCGGTATTACTACACCTCAGAGGAGGAGCGCGCCGTGGCGCATACCGAGGCGCGCAAGTTCGTCGAGACATGGGCTGGCCAGCAGTCAGGCACCGAACAGGTCATAGGCATGGTCGAATGCCTATGGCACGAGGCGACCGTCCTTAGGCTGCGCAACCCAGCGGAAATGGCGGAGCGCCTGAGCGAATCGGCCCGGACGCTCTCGCGTGCCCTCCAGGCATCCAGCGCCCTGACGATCGATGAGTTGCGAGGCTATGCGGCGGAACGGATAAGGAACGACGAGGAACTGGAGGAGACCGTCAGCATCGCGGACGGTCTTTTCACCCGGCTAGTCGAGATCGTGACAACGCCGCTATAGGAGCACAAGCGTGAACGAAGAGACGCTGTTCCCCGCCTATATCAAGCGGGCCGAAGAGGACGAGATCCGGCAGGAAGAGGCCAAGGTCCGGGGGGATGGCAAGAGCCGGGCCGTGCTGCTGTACGGCAGTGGCGGCGTCGGAAAAACCAAACTCGTGCGCCACCTGGCGGAATCCGGCAGCGATCCGAGCACCGTATGGCTGGAGCCCGTCGACATCGACGATTCGGAGTTCTGGCTGCTGTCGAACCTGGAACGGCTGGTGGCCGGGCGACTGGACCCGCACAGTGAGTACTTCGGACCGTACCTGGAGTATCTGTCGCGGTTGCCGAGCTACACCAGGCCGCGGGTGGGCCACGAGACGGTCGTGAGCCATCTTGGCCGGATCAAGCGTGTCTTCGTAGAATGCTATGAAAAGTTCATCAAGGACAGTGGCAAAACGGTGGTCATGATCTTCGACACCGTTGAAGCCATTCGCGGCATGTACCTGCTGCTGACCCTTACCCAGTGGATCAAGGCGCTCCCGGGCACGCTGTTTATTCTTTCTGGCCGTCCAGTTGGCGCGGATAAGGCCGACGCGCTCAAAAACGAGCTGGAAGACCCTTATCAGAGCATTCCGGTCAAGATCATTGACCTGCGGGAATTCGCCTGGGACACAGCGCTTGATTACCTGCGCAGCAGCACCATCGCCTCCGGGCTGAACGAGGATGAGCAGAAGAAGATAGCCCTCCTGACCCGGGGGCATCCGCTTTGGCTGGCCTTCACGGTTGCCTACCTTCAAGGTGAGGGAATGCCGGCGGAAGCGGCAGGGGATCTGGCGGACATCGAGAGCGTGCTCCCTTATGGCCAGACGATGACCGAGGCTGGGGAGAGCCTCCATGAGGCGTTCAAGCGCCGGGTGGTGGCTCCGTACCGGGAGACCGATTTCTGGCACGAGACCGTCAAGCGGCTGGCCGTCGTACGGGAGAGCGTCAGTGAGCCGATCTGGCAGCGCCTGATGGACGACCTTCCCGGCTGGGAGAGCATGCAGAGCGATGAGGCATGGAAGACGCTCCTGCAGATCCCCTGGATCCGGCCACGGGCCAACCGGCACTACGTGACGCTGCACGATGCCGTGGCGGAGGAACTCGCGCGACGCATCATCCCCCTGCACGACCAGGATCAGCACTGGCGCCGCCAGCTGTGGCGGGAGGCGGCCCGTATCTACCGTCAGCTGACCGACCGGCGTGAGATGGAACTCGCAGGCAGCGAGGCTGTCCTGGACGAGACGCTGCAGCGGTGGGACACCAGGGAGCAGCCGGAGGCATCGGTTACTCCGACTGAGGAGCAGGCCCGGGTGTTCATCGAGGAGGCCGCAGAACTCGATCGGCAAAAGCGCGAACTCGGCCAGTTCAAGGCGGTGGGCCTGTATTACGACATCCTCTGTGACTTCGCCGGCGGCTGCCGCCGGTTCCTTGAGCTGTTCGATCAAGCCAAGCAGCAGCACGACATCCTGTTCGAGGACCTACTGGTCTTCGAGATGCAGCGCTTCCTGCCGGTCGGCCTGCATGCCTACCTGCCAGGCGATGTCGTCGGTGAGATGATCGATGAGTTTCGCCAGTGGCTGGGCTGCGCCGAGGGGCGGCAGTTTCACCTTGACGTGGGCCTGGGCATGGCGGACTACCTCATCCGGAGCGAGCAGCCGGGAACGGCTCAGCGCCTGCTGGAGTCGCTGCCACGAGAGACTGCGGACCATCACCAGCGTTACCGGCTCAGTAACCTGCAGGGCAACGCTTGCATGCGCATCCGCGGCCAGGTGAAGCAGACCTCTGGGCATTTCCAAGACGCCCTCAATGAAGCACGCCAGGTGTCGTCGCCGGACCAGGTCAAACTGTTGGCGGCTGCCCACAAGGAACTCGGGTTCTACTACCGCAACGAGGGCCTGTGGGAAGAGGCCGACAACGCATACCGGGAGGCCCGTGACGTGATCTCGCAGTCGCTGGCGGCGGGGGGCTCGGAAGCCGACCGGGAGGAGATGGCCTCGATCCAGACCAACTGGGCTTATGTCAAGGGGCTCGTCGGCCAGTACCGCGAGGGCACCAACCTAGTGGAAAGCGCTATCAAAGTGCGGCACCGGCTCGGCCGGTACCAGGAGGAGGGAATCTCCTGGAGCGTGTGTGGCGAGGTGTACCGCTATGAGCGGCGATTCCAGCGGGCGTGGCGAGCGTACGCGGCCGCCGAGGAAATCTTCCAGGGACAGCGGGATTGGTCTTGGCTGGGACTGGTCTACCAGGAGCAGGCCATCTGCCTGTTCCAGGCGGCCCAGGACGACATCAGCATCCTGCCTGGGCGCGATCCTCTTGAGCGGGCCAAGCGCCTGATTACGCTGGCGCTCGACCTGTGCCGGGACCTGATGATCCGCGGCCAGCCCTCCGCGCTCAACCGCGCGGGCCGGATCTTCGGCCAGGAGGATTTCGACATCGGCCTGGACTATCTTTCCGATGGAATCAAGCTTGCCCGGGAACTGTCCGATGGCTGGTTCTGGTTCGCGAATCTGATCGAGTACGTCGAACTGAGCTACCGGGCCTGGGCGCAGACCGGCCAGCCCGGCTACCGAGAGCAGATCGCCGCCCGGATGCATGAAATCGAAGAAGTCATGTCGCAGTACGAGTTCCCCGACCTCAAGGGCCGGTGGAATCTCGTGCAAGGCCACTTCGGCATCCATGACTGGCTGGATGACCGGGATGACAGTCGGCTGAATACCGCCCTGCAGCACTACAAGGAGGGTTTCGCCCAGGTCGCGGAGCGATTCGTGGGATCCTCCGGTGCTGCCGCCATACCGGGCGAATTCCAGACTTTCGAAAACCTCATATGGATGCTCCCCCCGGCGATCCGCCTGCAATGGCAAGCTGAACTCCGTGACGCCTGGACCGACCAGCAAGGCGCGACTTTGCTGCTGGCCCACCTAGAAGAGCTGTACTAATGACCGATGACATCAACGTCGCCGTCCAGAGAGGCGCGGGACATGGCACCAGCACGACGAGCACGCCGGGCGGTCGTCATATCGGATCTCGATCTGCCTGGCGGGCAGGAGTTGCTGCTCTACGGTTGTGAGGACTGTGCATGCCCGGTCAGCGATGATCGGAGCCTTCGGCGCCACGAGGCGCTGCCCGTCGCGGACGGCACCGACCGCTGGGTGGCTGGCCGGGAGGTTATCGAGATACCGCTCGATTCAAGCCACCGCCTGCTGTTCAATCCGGTAGGGCGTGGCGGTGTGGTGGTGGTCAACAATGTCGCGTACCGCATCTTTCGCTCTTTCCAGCAACCCGCCACTGTAACGGACGTGCGGGCCACCTGCCCCTGGGCAGCCGACGATCTAACGGACACGTTCACCCGGCTGCGCCAGGCCGAATTGATTCACTCTCCGGAAATAGCACAGCGCCCCAACCTTAGTGACGGGGAGGTGCTGACGGCCTGGTTGCATGTGACCAACGGCTGCAACCTGCGCTGTCCCTACTGCTATGTGAACAAGTCTGCCGAGGGGATGGATGAGCGCACTGGCCGAGCCGCGGTGGACGCGGTGATCCGTTCCGCGGTCGCTCATGGCTTCCCGGCGGTCAAGCTGAAGTACGCGGGCGGAGAGGCGAGCCTCAACCACCGCCTGGTCGTGAGCTTGCATGAGTACGCCCGCGGGCTTGCCGCTGAGCACGGACTGCGGTTGTACGCCACATTGCTGAGCAATGGGGTCAGCCTGCCACCGGCGTTCGCCGAGACCCTCCGTGCCGAAGGCATACGGGTGATGATCTCGCTCGACGGCGTCGGTGAGCGGCATGACGCTCAGCGCCCCTTCGCCAGCGGCAAGCCGTCCTTTCACCTCGTGGAACGCACGATCGCTCAACTAATAGAGCAGGGCCATCCCCCTCACCTGTCCGTCACCATGACCAATCGCAACGCCGATGGCGTGGCGGACGTGGTCCGGTTCGCGCTGGAACGGAACCTCACGTTCAGCCTCAACTTTTTCCGTGACAATGACTGCGCCGCCAGCTTCCCCGATCTGCAATACGAGGAACAGGCCATGATCTCGGCCTTGCTTGGCGCCTTCGGTGTCATCGAGGAGTTCCTGCCTCGCTGGAGCGTCCTGGGATCGATCTTGGACCGGGGTCAACTGCTGCAGCCACGGCAGCGTTCTTGCGGTGTAGGTCAGGACTATGTGGTTATAGATCAACGGGGCCAGGTCGCCAAGTGTCATATGGAAATTGAGCGGACCCTCGGTAACATCTTCAGTGATGACCCGCTACAGCTAGTCCGGCAGGATAAGACCACTGCGCTGAATCTGGCGGTGGAGGAAAAGGAAGGCTGCCGCGATTGCACCTGGCGCTACTGGTGCTCCGGCGGATGCACGGTCGCCACGTTCAGGGCCACCGGCCGGTACGATATCAAGTCGCCGAACTGCCATATCTATAAGGCGATATATCCACAGGCTCTTAGATTGGAGGCGCTGAGGCTGCTCAAGTACGCGACGACATAGCAATCGTAATCCCACGGCGCGAGAGACTGTCCGCTGGTGAATCGTCACGCTCCCGCACAGACGGACTGCAAGGAGGGAACGGGGTGAGGAGGAGCGATGCCTGCCGCTGCGGCCCGTGACAATCATGCCATGCCAGCCCGAAAGATATTGCTGGACAGCCCGACGGCACAGCCAGCACTGGGTTACAGTGAAATTGGCCGCGCTTTCGCCACCATTATCAGCCAGAGTGAGCCTCGCTTCGCAATAGGCATATTCGGTGGATGGGGATCAGGTAAGACCACGCTCATGAAGGCGATCAAGGCTGCTCTTAGTGACGACAGCTTGGTGATCGTGGACTTCAACGCCTGGCGGTTCGAGCGTGAGCCGCAGCTCCTCATACCGCTGCTCGACACCATACGCGCGGCGCTTGTCAAGTGGTCTGAGCCCAGGGACGCGAGTACGCGGGAGAAGCTGCGTTCGATAGCCAGCCGCATCGGCCGGGTGGTGCGCGCGCTCGCCACGGGTCTGACTGCGGAGGCCGGGCTGCCCGGAGCGGTGAAGGTCAGTTACGACGTCGGAGCCGCTCTGGGTGCGCTGAGTGCTCCGGGCGAGCAAGACGTCGCGCAGTCGCTGTATGTCGCCGCCTTCCAGGAACTGGAGAGAGCCTTCAGCGACTTCGCTGTGGGGGGCGTAACGCGCGTCGTGGTGTTTGTCGATGATCTCGACCGGTGCCTGCCAGGCAACGCACTCGACCTGCTGGAGTCGATAAAACTCTTCTTTGATCTTCCCGGTTTTATTTTCGTCGTCGGCCTCGACGAAGATGTCGTCCAGCGGGCTATCCGGGCCAGGTTTACTGAGCAAGACGAGTACCAGTCGGCTCAAGAGGGCCGCGCGGCTAGCGCCGCACTTGCCAGCCAGCGGCTCAGCCGGGAGTACGTTAAGAAGATCTTTCAGGTGCCGTACTCGCTGCCCGCCATGCTTCCTCAGCAGCTTGATGACCTGCTTACGGCCATGTATAAAGAGGCGGCTCTCGGCTCGGTACAACTCGGCGACCTGCGGGACCGGGTCCGGCCCTACCTGGAGTATGTGGCAGTCGAGCGCAGGGTTAACCCGCGTGAGGTCAAGCGGTTCATTAATGCTTACATTCTTCAGACCCTCGTCCGCCCAGAGCTCGACCCGGATACTGTGCTGGCGTTGCAGACGCTCGTCTTTCGGTACGATTGGCACCTGCTCTACGACGCGATCTTCACAGACCCTGCACGGTTCATCGGAACACTGGGAAAATTCAGGGAAGGTGAAGACTCCGCGTTCAAGGATCTTTCGCCCGACTTGCCTGTCCTGCCTGCTACCCTCGTGGCGTACCTACGGTCAGACTACGCTGAGCCGCTGATCCGCCACAGTTCACTCGACAACTATCTGTCCAGCCTTCAATCAACTCGCAGTACCGGGCCGTGGGCTTCTGAAGCCTATGGCCAGATGATCCAGCTCAAAAAGGAAATTCAAAACGCGCTGGCTAGCGATTGGGCAGAAGTCCGTGAAGATATGACCGGGACCACGATGGGCGCGGTGGCCAGCCTCAATGAACTGTTGCGCGGGGTTTCCACTGCTGAAATCTCGACGAGCCTCTTCGCGCTGCCCCGTCAGCTGTCGGATATCACCAATGAGCTGGTCAAGCTAACCCGCGGTTCCAAGCAGACAGAGCAGCTACTGCTTTCTATGCGGGACGCTGTTGATAGTGCTATTGATGAGCTGCGGCATATTCGCGACTCAACCGGCTTCCAAGTCTGACGGCAACCGGCGGCTTGCCCTGGCTTAGCCCGAATCCATAATTACACTAGCGGCCAGGGTCACCGTAGCGTGCCCGCCTTTCACAGGTTGCGGCGGTAGCACCTCAGGGCGGCTGAGCGCATGGCCCAGATGCTCTGGCGGGACGCCAACGAGGACCAGGCCGAGACGAAGACAGCGCGGGGGAGACGGCCCGTGAACACTGTTGCTGCGCGCGTTGCTGTTTGGCGGGCACTCTGGCTGGCATCGACGGCACAAGCGGCCTGCCTGGCCTGAGAGCTTGCTGGTGGGGCACACACTTGCTGGTGGGGCTGGTGGGGCTCTGTGCTGGTGGGGCTGTGCTGGTGGGGCGCCAGGGGCTCGAACCCTGAACCCAC
>Ga0126371_10003672_pt1 | contig 13461 bp, 15 predicted proteins | sample PanSoiMetaPlot_4_FD_110145 | JGI IMG/M metagenome (GOLD analysis project Ga0126371, IMG submission 110145) | Tropical forest soil microbial communities from Panama - MetaG Plot_4 | ecosystem: Environmental > Terrestrial > Soil > Tropical forest > Bulk soil | place: Panama | collected 2016-02-17
GGCTGATCGCGCAGCGGCGGGATTAGTAACAGTCATTGAATCCTACATGCCGGCTTCACCTTCAAGGCGCCGGAAGGTCCGGACACCGGGACCGATTAATTGACCGACCGACCAATCCCCTCAAAGAGCCCCGCGCCCTAGCACGGCCCGTGGATTCGTTTTTTCTAATTGGCTGCCCGTGGTGGCAGAGCAGGCGGAGGGGCTGCTGCCGGAGCCTTGAGCTTTCCCACCAAGTAGCCGAGCGTTCCGTCGGAGGGCATTTCTGAGCCTGCGCCGACCATCTCTGGCCGAATGGACGGCCCCGACCACCGGAGATTTCCCAGAGACATGGCGATCGAGGCCGCCAGCCTGGGGATCACGATACCAGGCAGCGCGTAGGCTAGGGCAGCCCGGACGGCGGGTCTTGATGTACGTCAAGGGGCCGCTACCGATTGACTATGTTCAGAAGCAGGAGCCTATCGCAACGAGTGGGAAAAACATTGGAGGGCGTACCTATGAGCGAAGGAATGCTGCATTTGATAGTGGGCCAAATCCTCGCCAACCAGGCGGCCATCATGCTTGCACTCTCCAAGAATGAAGAGGGAGCCACAAGGGAGATGCTCGCGTCGCATAAAGAGGCCACCGACAAGGTTCTCAACGTCCTCAATGGTGTCAGCGGCGCCGCCGGGCAGCGAAACTAATGAAGACCCTCGCCTCGTCCACTGGCGTCTGCACGGAGGAAGGTGATCCCAATAGAGGCGCACGCGCTCGGCTGGCGCGAGGCGCGCCCGGTTTAAGTGAGCGACAGTAAGCTCTCCGATCCCGAATGCGCGTATCACTCCTCCTTTGGCTTGGTAAGCCTAGCGGTATCAGCTTGCGCGCACTTGCCAAGCGAAATAGCCAAGAGCGGCTCCTTCGCAAAAGAGCTGAATGCCGAGTAATACGCCAAGCAGCCAGACCGCCGTTACTGGAAGGCTTGCCCAAAGATAGAAGGCTATCAGTATCGTAACGATCCCGCTCGCTAAGACCCAACCCCAGTTCGGAAGGGGCCTTATGCTCAGCGAAAAAATCACTTTGGAGATACCCTCGACCATAAAATACACGAGCAGCAAAAGCGTCAGCGCAAGGAGGCCTGCTCCCCGATGGCCAATCAAAAGCATGCCGACTATCACAGATATGACGACCGAGACAAGCTGAAGCCAGAAATGCGGCACGTCGCGCGCGCCAATGAGACTGATGCCTTGGACGATACCGCTAGCAATCAAGACACAGCCCAAGAGAACGACCGCGGCGAACGACGATACCACTGGGTAGACCAGCGCCAGAACGCCGGCGAGGATCATCAAACCGGCTTGTACAAGGTACCAGAGCGAATGCCGCTTGACGGTCTCGCGCAATGCCTCGCGCATGGCTCGGGCAGCAGCTTCAAGTGACATTGTCATGGCCGGTCTCTATTCAACCAAGGTTCCGCTCCGATGCTCTCCGATGGCCCAGTAGCAGCGTTCGCCTTATTAGATTTGAGATTGGTAGCGGGTATTGATTTGTATCAATAGTTACCACTCTTTGGCCTTGATTTTCTCGCTGGTCTGCCGCTCTGACACCTCGGCATAGGAGACCAGGTCGCGATGCATAGCGGTCGAGCATTCCACGATGCGGCGGAGGGCTGCGGCGCTGTGGGATTTTCGTTGGGTCATTCGCGACAGATCGTTGGGCACCGAAAATCGCTTCATGTCGGCAATGCCCCGAAAGCGACGGCGGGCCGTCAACCCGTCGCCCGTCGCGAAGGGCCAAGAGCAGACGCTTCCTAATGGCTCGCGTGTTCGACGAACCATTTCAAGTAGCCGGTCATCGTGTCGGGATTACTTTCCGGTACGATCGGCACGGGATAGGTCTCCCAGGTTTGGATCATGACATGTTGGGGGTTGATGTGAATGGCGCTGGCGACAGCTTGAGCGTTCAGTTTGGCGGAGCTGACCCATGCGTGATCTCCTTTGGTTCCCCCGGTGGCGTTGTAAATGATTCCATAACCGATGCCTCGCGCTTTGAGCCAGTTAACGAGCGGCGGCAGCTCGCTGCGCCAGTTCTTGGGCCACTGCACGTCGAGCTCCACGGAAAATGGGTACTCGTGCGTCGTCGCTTTGTATGCATCCAGGAATTCGGCTAATTCGGCCACGCCGCCTGGAAGCGATACCGGCTCCCCAAGAACGAACTTGGCTTTCGGGTGATATGAACGAATGGTGGCCACGCTTTCTGCAACGCCCCTGGCGACGTCGGCAATCGGAAGCCTGCAGGCGTCCTTGCCAGTGTAGTCATGCCCGAAGTAGAGCGGCTCATCCATCAAGACGTAATCGATGTCGATGCCGGCACCCTTGATAGCTTTCGAGTAGAAATCGATACCCTTGCGGCTCATGATGCCCTCGATGCCCTGGCCGCAATTCTCGGCCGGCATCACTGTCATTGCGACGGCGAGAGCGATATGGTGGGCTTTCAGATAATTGTAGTATTTCAAGGACTCTGCTGGCTTGCGTGCGATGTAGGCTTGGCGAAATTCAATCACATTGATGTGGGACAAGCCGGTCGGCCATAGCGATGGCTCTTCGAACAGCTTCGGAAAATCAGGGTGGGAGACAATGCCGCGAAACTCCAGGTCGTCGCCTGGACTGAACCAAAGCTGCGGTGCGCCGCCGACCGGCTGGGCGTTGAGCTCGGTGGCAAGAAGCACCCCTGCGAGTATCAGAAAAAGCGACCTTCTCATGCAGATTCCTTTACGCTCATTCGTCACCTTCGAAGAACCAACGACAGATTGCGTGGCATTAAATAGCACCGTCACATGAAGCATAAACATGCAATCCTGCAAAGGGCGGCGAGCCCATGTCCGGATTGGGTCATTCGCGTCGTTTTCTTTGCGTCCAGGCAACGTCCGCTTACCCTCCGACACTCACCGTGAAAGGAGACGTGCCAGACCGGCAGCCTCGGGCCACTTCCGGACTCATGCGCTGCGGCAAAAGGGAGGGGATACACTGACATGAATGCAAGCTTTCGAAGTGCAATCGGATCACCCTGGACGGAAATGGAGCCGGTGCGCGTCGGCCGGGTTCTGCCGGGGAAAGGCACACCTGGTGTCTTCGTGATCGCTGAGGAAAACGACAAACCAGTTTTGCGAATCGACGTGTATGACCTCGCACCTGAGCAGAGTCCGTTTGCAGAGTGTATCGCCTGGAAGCACTGGATTGTGATCGGAATCGGTCACCACCTGTATCTAGTACCTCTCACCGCCGACAACCCGTCAACCCTGGACCTCGACGCTTACTTTGGACAACTATACCCACTCGACCACTGTCTGCTCGTCGCGTCCGGCCAAAGGCTTTTTTGCGTCGCGACCGACGGCATCGTGAAGTGGTCGTCCCGGGAATTGGGAATTGACGGCGTTGTCGTCAGCCGGGTTTGGGACGGAATCATTGACGGGGAGGGCGAATGGGATCCGCCAGGCGGTTGGAAGCCATTCCGAATCAGTCTCGACTCAGGTTCACCTATCCTCCAATCGCGATAGCGTCCATGGGCTGCTCGCACCACCCAAGCTCGATCGTCGATTCAGGATATCCATTCACAGGACCGCAGTTGCCTATCGTCGGCCGCTCACCGATTCGGACGATTTGGACAGTGCGGTCTGGCATGACGAGGGCTTGCGATGTCAAGCGAGCCCAGTGAAACTCGGGCTCGATAAAAAGGAAGTTGAGAGGATTGTGTTGTGGGAATCGAGTTTCGATGTCGAAGCTGCGGCGAAATCCATGAAGGGATGCCCGGGTTTGGGGCCGCTGCCCCACTCAGTTACTACGCGATTCCGGAAACGGAGAGGGCCTCTCGGTGCAAGCTCGGTAGTGACAATTGTATTATCGATAACAAGTCGTTCTTTGTGCGCGGCTGCTTAGAAATTCCGGTGCACGGAGCGGACGAACCACTGATCTGGGGCGTTTGGGTCTCGCTGAGCGGGCAGAGTTTTCTCGCGTGGCAGAAGGTCTTTGAGCAGAAATGCCGATCACAAGTGGGCCCGTTCTTCGGCTGGCTAAACGCATGGCTCAAACCTTATCCAGAGACGGTGAATCTGAAGACGAAGGTTCATCTTCGTGACGATGGCCTGCGGCCGTGGATCGAGCTTGAGCCCACCGACCATCCGCTCGCTGTTGAGCAACGCAACGGGATTTCCATTGATCGGGTCGCTGAAATCTATTCGATCATGATGCACGACGCAGATCGTTAGAGGCGCAATTCCTCGCAACTGACTGCCAATTGCCCCCCATCACAACCGCTGCCAGCGTTCTCCGCGAGGCCGAAATCCGCACCGGCCGGCTGTGGGTCAAAATGCGAAGAACTCAAGGTGAGAAAAGCGAGTCTGCAGCACCGCAATGACCAGACGCCTTTTGGCAGGGGCGAGAAATTTCGCAGACGGGCCAACAAGAGACATACTCATATCACGCCTCTTCGCAGCAACGATGGTGTCGGGTTGGGTAGGAGTATGCGCGCTCTCGGAGGGGCCCAAGCATCGACCCGTTCAAGCAACTGCGCTCGTCGACCACCGCATGTTCGCCGTTAGGTCTGCTGGTATCGCACGGCCGTTATCGAGCAGTCCGGGCACATTAAGGCGTAAAAGATGCCTTCCCCCCAAGCGTCGACATCCTCAACTGCGAGCTGCGCCACAAACACGAATCCCTTACTGCATTCGGGGCACTGGCCGTGTGCGGGATCATCAATCCAGCTCGGCATCCCCCCAATTTGGGAGCAACTAATAGGCAGACACCAATCAACGGCATGGTGCAGCAATCGCGGCTTCGGGGACAACCTCAATTCATTGGCGGGCAACCTCTTCCATGTACCACTGTCTTTCGGCAGGTACTCCGGTCTTTCATTGCCCGCGAACCAGAAAGCCTCACCATCCGGCCCCACTTTCATATAGAGGCGGTCGCCAAGCGTCGCACAAACTTCGCAAGTCGCAATAGTGAGCCTACTCCCCGGGAACGGGATAAAGTCCAATAACGCATCGGTGAGATCAAATGCAAAAAAACTTGTGAGAGGGCCGCCACACCACTTGCACGATTCTTCCATCGTCACACAGGTGGTGACCGGACCAATGTCAGAAGAACCCTCGCTTTTGATCAAGGGATAACATTTTGGGAGAATGAGTTTCCTCATTTGGGAGCTTGCCTCAAGCTCCCAGCCCGCGCAGTGGGCGTAACCCTCTGGGGAGATGTACAAGAGCGACCCCCACTGCGGAGGCTGCTCGCGCCATTCAGCAAACTTCGAGAGAACATCATTGGTCCCGGCCCACGCCAGCGCCATAAGGATGTGATTAAGTTTCACTCTGTCATGATGTTCGGTGACCGGATCAAGTCGATTAATAAGTTCGCTAGCCGTATCGGGTGACGCGCCCCTGAATATGTAGCCCGGGTAGTATTTACGAATGTTCAGGAATGCGCGTTGGATTCGCCCGAGATCGGCATCAGTAAAAGCGGCCAATTCTTTGGCTATTTCCAATGCAGCTTCGTTATCGCTTGAGCCGATGTGGTCCAAGACATGCCGGATCAGTCGTGACATTTCACCCTCTGTCAGTTTTTCGTATAATTCGACCGAAGGTGTTGCATGGGGAAGATAGACGATGAGCGGGTCTTGCTGCCTGGGCTCATGTCCGATCTTCAAGATCTCAACGGGGTCCGTTATCCCCTTGAAGGGATCAACGATCCGTCTGTTAGCGCGTATGTACTCTTTATGTTCGGCCTGATCAGCCTTCCGTTTGCACGGCATGCAAATGCCACCTGTGCTCTCTGCCGTCGACGGCAAGATCATTGCTGTGCAATTTTCAGTCTTGCATTTGACTTTTTCGACCATGGCGCTCCTTTGCCACCTCCGGGTGGTCAAGCAGGCACGCGCGGCCGGCGTTCCGGTCGTGCTAATCGATGCCAGTGACGATGAGGCCCTTCCGTCAGTCGCGGCCCCCTGAATACAATCGGGCCATGGAACGTGAATCGCTCGAATACAAGATCGTTATGGACAACGGCCCGGACACCGAGGTGCTCGGTCGCCTTGCCAGCCTCGACATCGCCAGCGCGGCCGATATGGAGACGATCGTCAAATATCCCCTGCGTAACGTTCAGCTCCGCCATGGTGCGCGCGTGATCAAGCGGCACGACGGCGAGCCCAAGCCGGTGCCGCCAAAGGACCCCAATCTCAAGAGCTGGTCGGCTCACCTCATCGGGGGGAAGCGCATGCAGCTTATGGGTTACGTTGAGGCGAAGGACGAGCCGGGCGCGATCGAGGCGGCGGTTGTCTTGTTTGGGCTTAACGACGAGCGCGCAAGCGGCTGGCGGTCAATCTGCGGCGGTAAAGGAATCCCGCTGCGTCATATCTGCTAAGCTAGGAAAAAATTGCCCAACTGAGAAACGCAAATGCAAGGCTGCGGCCTGCTGTCGCTCTTAGCCCAAAAACAAATCTTGCCCGTAGGTAGGAGCGCATCATCATGACTCGCCGACGTACCCCAGCACCAGGAGACATGGCAGACCACGACGCCGAGTTTGCGCCGCGGGTCGAGTGGTGGAGCTGTGACGGTAAAGCCGTCCTTGTCGACGTGGGTGGTGATGACCCCTGGCAGAGTGTCCGTCGTGCATTGAACGTAGTTTCCCTCGACGCCACGGGTGGCGATGTCGAAGATCCAAATTCGCGTCGGGATGACGACGTCGAGGCGCCGGATCTGAGCGGTGCGATTCAGTCGCTCCGTGCCGCCTTCTTCGAGACGTTGACCGAACAGGAGCGGTACGTCGTCTTCCGGCGATTAGATCGCGTTACTTACGCTGAGATTGCCCAATGGTGCGAGCCGCCGCTCAGTGGTCCTTCGCAGGCCCGAAAAATCGAACAACGCGCACTGCAGAAATTGCGTGAATGCTTATCCGCGTTCCACAAACTTTTTGGCGAAAAGAAAGGCCGATCTTGAAATCCACAGCCGTCGCAGAAGCAATGATTTGCGCCTTTTCGGCAATTGTCGAGGCTCTGCCTGCCGATTCGCAACAGCGGGTCGCTTCAATCTTGAGTGCTATCCTTGCGGCCGACGCTATTGGCGATGCGGATGCGCGCGCAGTGTTGGAGTGCCTGGTCTGCCAATCCGAGGGCCAGCGGCATTCGCAAGCGTCTGTCCTTCATTGAGCCAATATTTCTAGACTTGTGCGAGGCCGCCTGCGGGCGGCTTTTTTATTTCTAGGGGATAGGAGGTCTTTTAATGCCCGACCTATCCCCGCCGCCTAAAGGTTTCGCTGTCCGGGTGGTTGCCCGCAGGCGTCCGGTAAAGGGCGCCGCTCTCGATCCCGCAGTCATTAAACTCGTGGACGCTCTTGCGCGAGCCCTCGCGCGGGAGGATGATTCCCGTGAACGGGAAGCGCAGGCAGTCGCGCCTGCGCGGGGGGAAACGAACCGATGACCGACAGGCCGCCACCACGGGCAGCGATCTATGCCCGTTTTTCATCCGATCTGCAGGATGCGCGGTCCGTTGCTGACCAGGTCGCTATGTGCGGAGATTACGCCAAACGCAACGGCTGGGTCATCGTGAAGGTTTACACTGACGAGGCCATTTCGGGCGCGACCATGCACGGCCGTGTCGACCTGCAGCGGATGGTGGTCGATGCCCGCAACGGCGCCTTTGAGGTGATCCTGTTGGAGCACATCGACCGGCTGTCTCGAAACTTGGCTGACACGGCAAGGCTTCGCGATGAGATGGAGTTCGTCGGGGTCGAGATCCACAGTTGCGCCTCGGGGCTCGTGACCGAAATGCACGCCGGCCTCGAAGGCCTGATGTCCGCGATGTTCCTCAAGAACCTTGCCCACCACGTCCGTCGCGGACAGGCTGGCCGCGTGCGGGAGGGGCTTTCGGGCGGCGGTTTGACCTATGGCTACGCGGTCGTGCCCGGCAAGCGCGGAGAGCGGCACATCGTCGAGGACGAGGCCGCGATCGTCCGTCGGGCCTTCGCTGAGTACGTCGCCAACCACACGCCGCTCGACATCGCCCGCGCTCTCAATCGTGATGGCATCAAGCCGCCGCGGGGCGAGTACTGGAGCAGCGGAACGATTCTGGGCAACCGGGCCCGCGGCTCCGGCCTGCGGTCGAACGCGCTCTACGACGGGCGTCTCGTTTGGAACAAGGTCACGATGCGCAAGGACCCCAATACTGGCAAGCGCATCTCCCGCATCAATCCGGAGTCGGAGTGGCAGACGACGGAGGTCGAGCACTTGCGCATTGTCGACGCTGCCGTGTTCGCGGCTGCCCAGAAGCGCATGCAGCAGCGCAGCCATCAGGTTCCCGCGGCGTCCCGCAAGTCCCGCCACCTGCTGTCCGGTTTGCTCCGCTGCGGTTGTTGCGGCGGCGCGGTCGTACTGAAGGACCGCGATACCAAGGGCAGGCGAGTCTATTGCAACAGGATGCACCAGGGCAGCGGCTGCCCTAACGGTAAGGCCTACTACCTGGGTGACATCGAGCGCCGTGCGCTGGCGGGCCTTGAGGAGCAGTTGAAGGACCCGCGGGCGATCGAACGGTTTCTCAAGACCTACATGGACGAGCGCAAGCGCCTGGCGGCGGCAGAGGAATTGAAGCGCCTGCGGAAGGAAACCCGCCTAAGTGAAGTCAGGCGGGAGTATGAGCGGGCGCGGGACAACCTTATCAAGGGGCGTCTGTCTGACGAGGACGCCGACGAGATTCTGCCGCGGCTCCGGGAGGAGAGGAAGGCCTTGGAGCAGGAGATCGCCTCACTCGCCCCGCCCGCCAATGTGGTCACCCTGCATCCGGGCGCCGTGAAGCGGTACCTTGAGGTCGTGAACGACCTCGCAATGTCATTGCTACGTCGCAATGTCGCCAGCGATGAGGGTATTGCTGTGGCGGTTCGGGAATTGGTGTCCCGGGTCACTATCACTCCAGCGGAAAACGGACGCCCCACGATCGAGGTAACAGGCCGTTTGACCGCCCTCGTCGGGGCCGAGGTGCCCCCCAATTTCCGTGGGGATATCATTGGTAGCGGAGGAGGGATTTGAACCCCCGACACACGGATTATGATTCCGCCGCTCTGACCAGCTGAGCTACTCCGCCGCCTTAGACCTGAAGCAGGCGCACCTCGGTCCACTCACGGGTTTCCGGCGCCCGTGGGGCGCTTTGACGTCAGCTCCAGCGCGATATAAGGATCGCGCCGTAAAAGTGTCAAGCAGGGCATACGGGCACTGTGAGGCCGGTCATACGGCTTGAGTTGAGAGGAGCGGCGTGCACGGCTCGCGTCGAGCGGCTCGACGCACGTCCTCGGCAGCAAGCGCACGCGCAGTGCTCCGTCGCGTGGCAAGGTGAGTTCCGCCGGTGGTCAAGTACCACATCAGGATCAAGGGTCGTATAAGCATTCCTGCGCCGGTCAAGATCGCTGTAGCATCGAATGTTTCGCCTAGCATTAAATTTTCTCTCGATCGTAACCGGCGGCGCTCACTCGCTACGGTCGGGATCCGTACTAAGACGCCGTCAGCCAATGAGGCTGGGGCGCGGCTTGAGCGATTCAACGGACTCACTAGTCGCGAGCGGCTGAGTGCCGCCGTCACCAGGGGCTTCCGACGTTCGCGTGCCAATCGTCTTCAGTCGAACGATCGGGTTCCGCGGGGGGCTGCCGGCAGCACCATCTGGAAGCAGGGCACAGGCGCGCCCCGAACTTTGTCGGTGTTCTGGCGTTGATCTCACGCGCTGCTTGGATGGTCTTGGACGACAGAAATTGGAGGTGCGCGCCAGGAGAGACCTTGAGTGTCTTAGCTTCATGCCTAGGTAGCAGCAGTAATGGCCGACATCGATCCTGAGCTCTCCATTTCCTTCGAAAAAGTTTGCTTCATTATTGCGAAGGCGCGCGAGTTCGAGACCAAAGATCTCGTCACCGTTCCTGACGAAGCCTCCAATCCGAGTGACGACCGGATGGTTGAGGTGCTGGAGGACCGTCCGAACGAGGACGCGGTGCTTCAGGAGCTGCACAGCATCATCGGCGACATGAGCGAAGATGAGCAGATTGACCTCGTCGCCCTCGCGTGGTTGGGGCGGGGCGATGCCGATGCGCAAGGTTGGCAGGAACTGCGCAGCGAAGCCGCACGAGCACACAACCCTCGCACCGCTTCATATCTTCTGGCGATGCCGCTTCTCCCTACTTACCTGCAGGAAGGGCTCGCGGAGCTTGGCCTCTCTTGCGAGGAATTCGAAAAAGATAACCTATAATGAGAGGGCCGCCACTCATCATAGCGGGAAGGTGACGCGCACCAGATCCGATCACACCCGCTCCACGATCGTCAGCCCGCGCAGGCGATCGATCACGTAGATCAGCCCGCGCTCATCGACCGTTACGTCGTTGCTCTGCACCCGGTCTGAGCCCGGCGGCAGGTCCGGCATGAAGTGCGCAGCCTCGCGGATCGAGTGGGGATTAGAAATATCGATGATGCGCAGGCCGTGGGAGAACCACGCGCAGGGAATTTCCGTGCCGGTTACCTTTTCGCAGGGCTGGTGGCACCCCGTCATGAGCGGCTGCTGGGGCTTGCCCTCGATATCATCGACCTGGAAGCTACCGACCGGCACCGGTCGCCGCTCGTCAGTGATGTCGACCATCCAGATAAAGGCCGGCATCGCCTCCGCCGGCCGCTGCACGTCCTCATCTGCGACCAGAAGGTAGCGGCGGCCGCGGATAGCGAACGGGATCGGCAAAGCCGTATGGGTGGGACAGGCAAACGGCGGCGACCAATCGAGGCCGGAAACGAGCGTCGGCTTTGTGAGGTCATCGACGTCAAGAATGACGAATCCGCCGAACCAATAGCTGGTGTAAAGCCGGTCACCGAGCCGCAGCGGGTGATGGCAGCGGTGCGCGGTCTTCTCCCAGGTCGGATTCTCGCCGCCCGCGATCCACTGGCCCGGCATCCACCAGCGGCCGGCTTCGGCGGGGTTGGCCGGATCTTTCAGATCCATGATCATCGCCACGTTGCCCACGTAGCCCTCAAGCGTCGGCGACATGTAGGCGTAACGGCCGTCGAAATCGAAGCGATGAACGCCCGAACCAGCCGTCTCCCACCGTGCCAGGAGATGCGGGGAAGTCGGCCTGGAGATGTCGTAAATGCCGAGTCCGCCGCGGAAATCCGCCGGCCGCGGCCTTATGTCGGCATGATTGATCTCGTGATTGACCACCATCACGCCGTTCGCCACCCGAACCTTGTGCGAATGGGCGCCGTGGGGCATGCCGAGCGTTGCCAGTTCTTTGGGATGCTTGGGATCGCTCACGTCGATGATGGAGGTTCCGTGCGGGCTCCGCATGTGGGCCACGAATGCGATGTTGTTTTCCACCACGACCTGCCCGCCGCCAGCGCAATCGAAATAACCGACCTGGCGGACGCCGACCCCAGACCCCATAAGGAACTCCCGCGTTTTTCCTGATGCGGAGCGTCCGCTCCCGGAAGACCCAGCGCAGCCACAGACGAAGGGACCGGACTTGCCCTGGACCGTAAGAAATCGAAGGCGCTCTGCGTCCGCCTATAGCACCTTTCCGAGGAGCGGGTAACCGGCCCAAGAAGATTCCGGACAGCAGCTAACCTGGAGCGATGACGAGATTGCTCTGATCGAGCACGATCTCGCAGCCGGCAGGAAGTAGTCCGTCAATCCCAGAACTCCGGGCGCGCTTCCTCGAGCCGCCCGCCGAGGCGGACCGCGGCGACGCGTCGCGCAAGGCCGGTTTTATCGTCGGTCTCGACCGCAAGGCCACATAGCGTTGCAGGCCCGAGCGCAGGCTCGAACTTGGTGCTCGGAATACGCCGAATGAACCTCGATAGCGGCTCATCCCTCACCATGCCGATGCACGAATTGTAGTCGCCCGTCATGCCGACGTCGGTGATGAAGGCGGTTCCGCCGGAAAGGACTTGGTGATCGGCGGTCGGCACATGGGTATGGGTGCCGACCACAACGCTCACCTTGCCGTCGAGGAAGTACCCCATGGACTGCTTTTCGCTGGAGGCTTCTGCGTGGAGGTCGACGACGATGGCGTCAGCACCCGTTTTGAGCGGGCACGCGGCGACCTCGCGCTCAAGGGCCGCGAAAGGGTCGTCCAGCGGATCCATGAAAATGCGGCCCGTGGCATTGATGACAAGGACGCGCGCGCCGTTGCGGGCATCGATCAGTGCGGCGCCGCGCCCCGGTGTGCCCTTCGGATAGTTGACTGGTCGGATGAGCCGCGGGGCTCGGTCGATGAAGACCAGCGCTTCCTTCTGATCCCAGGCATGATTGCCGAGCGTGATGGCATCTGCTCCGGCTCCGACGAGCTCGTGGTAGATCGCTTCCGTGATGCCAAAGCCGCCGGCGGCATTCTCGCCGTTGATAACGACGAAATCGAGCCGCCAAGCTTGCATCAGCCCCGGCAGACGCTCAATCACGATGCCGCGTCCGCTGCGCCCTACAATGTCGCCGATGAAAAGGATCCGCACCCGGTTAGGTCCTGAAGTCGATGGCTTCGTGTTCCGTTAGCACGAGATCTAGGCGCGCGTCGCGGGGGGTAGCCGCAACCGCAGCGATTTCTTGCGCCGCAAACGCAATCCCGATCGCGGTGACGCGCTTCATGGCACGCAGGCGGGCAATAGTCATGTCGTAGTATCCGGCACCGTAACCGATGCGATGACCGCGACGGTCGAACGCGAGCAGCGGCACGATCAGGATGTCGGGGAACAGTTGAGGTGCGTCGGGGGGCGGCTCGCGAATTCCCCAGACGCCGGCAACGAGCGGCGCACCGAACGACCAGGCCCGCATGACGAGCGGCTGACCCCGCCCGACCACCACAGGCAGCGCCAGACTTGCCCCCGCATCGGCGAGGCGACGCAGCAGCGGCAACGGGCTGATTTCGCTTTTCAGTGGCGAAAAGCCGGATACGACAACTCCCGGCGGGATCTCGACCGGCAATCCGCGCTCCGCGATCGCAAGCGCCGCCGCCATCCGCTCTGCGGGCAGCAACGCGTCTCGTCGTGCTATCGCGGTACGGCGCAGCGCGGCTTTCAATGGCCCGGGAGATTCGACGCTATCCGTCATACATACATACTGCGGAGCCGCTTAAGCCGTTGGAGCGACGATCCCGGGTTCCCTACGAAAGTAGGTGGGTGCCGTATGTCCGAGCCCACGAGCCCGGTCAGGAACAGCTCCCTTGAGGATCGATAAGGCCCCGGGGATAAGGCTCCTGACGCACTCAGCAGCCCCGCGCCCCCAATGTAATGCGGGTGACCAGGAATCGCTACTGGCAAATGTCGTCAATCACGTGGAAGGGTCGATCGAGGTCTGTGGCGGTTACGAATCGCCCATGCCCTTTTCGGCCAGCTCCCTTCTCGCGTTCTCGTTCTTCGTCAAATGCGTCAACCCCATGCCGCGCAGGACGTGAGGGGCTTTGGTGAATTGGATATTGTCATAGCCGACAATCTCAA
>Ga0126371_10003674_pt1 | contig 13459 bp, 13 predicted proteins | sample PanSoiMetaPlot_4_FD_110145 | JGI IMG/M metagenome (GOLD analysis project Ga0126371, IMG submission 110145) | Tropical forest soil microbial communities from Panama - MetaG Plot_4 | ecosystem: Environmental > Terrestrial > Soil > Tropical forest > Bulk soil | place: Panama | collected 2016-02-17
CTCGGAGCCAAGAAACGCAAGGAGCTCGGCCGCCAGCGCCGCCGCCTCACCGAGGCGGGCGGGATCGAGTTTGCGCTCGCGCGCGAGCCTGCCGAAGTCGCAAGCGCGCTCGCCGATTTCTTCGCACTCGAGGCTTCCGGCTGGAAGGGTGCCGCCGGCACCGCGGCGGCGCAGTCGGACGCGATCCGGCAATTCATGGAGGTGGCGGTTGCGGGGCTCGCGGCGTGCGGCCGGACGCGGGTCGCGCGTCTGCGGCAGGCCGACCGGACGATCGCGGCGGCGGTGGTGCTGACCAGCGGCCGCGGCGCATGGTTCTGGAAGATCGCGCACGACGAGGCGGCGGCGCGCGCCTCGCCCGGCGTGCAGCTCACGCTCGAGCTCACCACGGCGCTGCTGGGCGAAAAGGGGATCGCGTGGTGCGACTCCTGCGCCACCGCCGATCACGCGATGATCGATTCGATCTGGCGCGAGCGGCGGCCGATGATGGACATGCTCATCGGGCTCGCGCCGACTCGGGATTTCGCGCTCGCCTGCCGCTTGGAAGCGCTGCGCCGCGGCGCCGTCGCGCTCGCCCGCGGCGCGCGCAACTTGATCCGATCGGTGTAGCCACCAACCCACACCGCCGTCATCGCGCGCGAAAGCGGGCGATCCAGTACGCCGCAGCGTTTCTGCGTGGCATTCGGCATCTTTCCACCGATTGTGAGTACTGGATTGCCCGCGTGCGCGGGCAATGACGCTGCGGAAATGGAAGCGCTACACCATCTCGCGCAGCAATCGGCGGATCACCTTCCCGGTCGACGTCATCGGCATCTCGTCGATGAAGGCGACCTCGCGCGGATACTCGTGCGCGGAGAGCCGCGTGCGCACGAAGGCCTGGATCTCGGCCGCGAGCGCGTCGGACGCCTCGACACCGGACTTCGGCACGATGAACGCCTTGACGATCTCGGTGCGAAGCGGATCGGGCTTGCCGACGACCGCCGCGAGCGCCACCGCCGGATGCCGGATCAGGCAATCCTCGATCTCGCCCGGCCCGATGCGGTAGCCGGAGGATGTGATCACGTCGTCGTCGCGGCCGACGAAGGTGACGTAGCCGTCGTCGTCGACGAAGCCCTGATCGCCGGTGGTCATCCAGTCGCCGATGAATTTCGCCGCCGTCGCGTTCGGATTCTGCCAGTATTCGAGAAACATCACCGGATCGGGCCGCCTCACCGCGATCTGCCCGAGCTCGCCGGCCGCGCAAGGGATGCCGTCGCGGCGGATCACCGCGACCGTGTGGCCGGGCACCGGCTTGCCGATCGCGCCGGGCTTCGACACGCCGATCGCGCCGCAGCTCGCGAGCACCAGGTTGCATTCGGTCTGGCCGTAGAACTCGTTGATGACGAGACCCAGCGCCGACTTGCCCCACTCGAAGGTCTCGGCGCCGAGCGACTCGCCGCCCGAGCCGACCGTGCGCAGCGCGAGCGCATGGCGCCCGCGCGGGTTTTTCGCCGAGCGCAGCATGCGCAACGCGGTCGGCGGAATGAAGGCGTTACGGACTTCGGCCTTCGCCATCAGGTCGAATGCCTCCTCGGGATCGAACCGGTCGAGCCGGCGCGCCACCGCCGGCACGCCGTAGAAGAGGCTCGGCAGCAGGCAGTCGAGCAGGCCGCCCGCCCAGGCCCAGTCGGCCGGCGTCCAGAACCGGTCGCCCGGTTTGGGAAAGAACTCGTGCGGCATCTCGATGCCGGGCAGATGCCCGAGCAGCACCCGATGGCCGTGCAGTGCGCCCTTCGGCAGGCCGGTGGTGCCCGACGTGTAGATCATCATGGCGGGATCGTCGGGCGCGGTCGCGACCGGCCTGAAGTCCGAAGCTGCGCGCGCGAGCGCGTCGGCGAGGCCGAGCGCGTCGTCGGCGGGCCCGTCGACTGACAGGGCGAGGGTAAGACCCGGCAACTCGGCGCGGATGCCGGCGAGCTTGGCGGCGCCTTGCGCATTGGTGAGGATCGCCTTGGCGCCGGCGTTCTGCAGCCGGTAGCTCAGCGCGTCGACGCCGAAGACGGCCGCGAGCGGCAGCGCCACCGCGCCGAGCTTGTAGACCGCGACGTGGATCGCGGCGACCGCGGGCGACTGCGGCAGCAGGATCGCGACCCGGTCGCCGCGCTTGACGCCGTGCGCCGCGAGCGTATTGGCGAGCCGGTTGGAGAGCTCCCGCAGCGCGCCATAGGTCACGTCCTCGCGGCGGCCGTCGGGGCGGACATGGATGAGCGCGACCCGGTCGGGCTCGACCGTGGCCCAGCGGTCGCACACCTCGACGCCGATGTTGTAGGTCGCGGGCAGCTCCCAGCAAAACTGCCGGTAGAGCGCGTCGTAGTCGGTTGTCGGTGAGAACAGAGGACGGCCGGGGGTCATTATCGCAGACTGTAGCCCGGATGGAGCGCAAGCGTAATCCGGGACCGGTGGTCCCGCATTCCGCGGAGCCTGTCCTCGGGCTCGCTGGAGGCGAGACCCGGGGGCTGCATGCGGACTACAGGCCCGTCACCGCCCCGGCAGCGCGGTGACTGCGGCCTGCACGGTGCCCTGGGCTTCGGCGACGATGCGGAGGATCTTCGCGTCGTATTGATCCCGACCAGGCGCAGGCCGGTGACAGCAGCGTCGACGCGCACGCCGGGCTCGGCAGCGCGAAATTCGGCGAGCGCCGCGCCGATGCTCTGCTGCGCGCTCGCCGCGAACGGCTTCAAGTCGATCACCGCGTTGTCGGTGACCGCCGCCTGCAGATACGGCATGGCGGCCTTGGCGGCGGCGCCGAGCAGGCCGAACGCCCCCTCGGACTGCACGTCGAGCGTGATGTCGGCAAGCCGCAGGATCTGTTTTTCGGGATCGAGCACGGGCCGGCCCCAGACGTAGACCGTCGCCTCGGCGCCCAAGCCCAATAAGGTCTTCTGCTCGCGCGCCGTCACACGCAACGCGACCAGCAGCCGCTCGCCGGACGGCGCGAGCGTCGCGCCCTGCACCGTGATTGCGAAGGCGCCGCTGCCGTCCTCGGGAAAATTGCGCCCCTTGAGCTGCGCGTCGATGATGCGGTTGACCTCGGTGAACGGCACGTCGATCGGCACCCCGATGGCGACGCGGCCCTGGTCGAGCTGCTGCACGATCTGCAGCTGCGCCGGGAACGGGCAATCGGGCCGCGTCTCGCGCGGCACGATGCGGGTCTCGGCCTTGAGCCCGAGCGTCAGCGTCACGGCATTCTGGTCGATGCGCGGCTGCGCCGCGAAAGCCTGCGTCGGGCGCACCTCGAGCCACAGATCGGGTGCGTTGGCGCCGACGCCCTTGAGCGAGATCGAACGGCACATTTTTGCCCATTCGCGCCGCGCCGCGAGCTCGAGCACCGGGTCGTTGCGGATACGCGCCGCGAGCCCGCTTACTCCCTCGTTGACGGTCCGTTCGAGCAGCGGTTTCACCTCGCCGGCGACGCTGAGCTTGACGCCGGCAAGCGACAGCGCGCTGTCGCCCATGGCGACCTGGGCGCCGAGGTTCGGATCGATGCGCCAATGGTTGTCGATGATCGGCCGCGCCGTGACCGTGACGTTGCCGCGCAGGTCGGCGCGCTGGTCGAGCGTCCGGCCGGTGATATTTTGCACCCCGCGCCCGACGTCGCTGTTGATGAGGTTGCCGAGCGCACCGCCGACATTGCCGGCCTGGTCGGCGATCTGGCCGGTGACGCGCAGCGTTCCGTTGAGCGCGGTCGCGATGACGAGCCCCTCGCTGCGGCCGGTGACCGCGATCGGGCCGCGCGCGAGCGTCCAGCCGATGTCGGCCTTGCCGAGCAGCTGGGTCAGCGGATTGTCGCGCTTGCCGGTGAGCTCGTGCGGGGCCTGCCGCTCCATGGCGTCGCGGATGGCGATGAGCGCGACCGCGATCGGCGCCGTGATGGTCGACGTCCGCGTCGCCGGCTCAAGCGGCGGCATGGCGACGAGCGCCGGCGGCCGGCCGCGTCCGCTCGGAAAAAGCCCGTCGAGCGCCCACAGCGCCCCGGCGAACGAGACGATCAGCACGACGGCGCCGGCGACGATCCGGCCGACGCCGAACTCCACAATCGCCTTGCGTAGATACGCAGGCATCGAAACCCCGTGCGATTCGTCCTCGGGGGGCCATGTTAGTCGGGCGCGGCACCGGATACCAGCGCACAGCACGGCGCCTGCGCTCCGCCTTTCGTCGTCCCCCTGCGTCATCCCCGCGCCGGTGAATTGGCGCCATGAATTTATTGAATGGGGCATAGCGCTGACGCGATGCTAGAAGGCGGACCCGAATGAGGATGACCGCGTGACTCCTACCCCGTCCGCCGCAACCGGCGTGGACTCCCCCTATGCATGGCTGCGCTTGGCGACGGCCGCAACCCTCGGCACGGTCGGCGGCGCCGGGATGTGGTCGGTGCCGGTGGCGCTGCCGGCCGTGCAGGCCGAGTTCGCGATCGCGCGGGCGGAGGCCACGCTGCCGTTCACGGCCGCCATGCTCGGTTTCGCGCTCGGCGGCATGGTGATGGGCCGCCTGTCGGACCGCCGCGGCATCGTCGCCTCGCTGGCGGTCGGGGCCGGCACGGTCAGCGTTGGTTATGTGGGAGCCGGGCTCGCCGCCAATGTCTGGCTGTTCGCCCTTGCCTATGTCGTGGTCGGCTTCGGCACCTCGGCGACGTTCGCGCCGATCATTGCGGACCTTTCCCAGTGGTTCACCCGCCGGCGCGGCATCGCGGTCGCGGTCGCGGCTTCCGGCAACTACCTCGCGGGCTGCTTGTGGCCGCCCGTCATCGCGCATTTCATCGCGGCCGACGGCTGGCGCGCGACCCATATCGGCATCGGCATCTTCTCTGCGGTCGCCATGCTGCCGCTTCTGCTCGTCCTGCGGCGCCCGACGCCGCCGCATGCCGCGACCGCCGACGCGATCGTGGCCCAGAGCTCGCTCGGCCTCTCTCCCAATGCGCTGCAAGCGCTCTTGTGCGTCGCCGGGTTCGCCTGCTGCGTCGCCATGTCGATGCCGCAGGTGCAGATCGTCGCGTACTGCGGCGATCTCGGCTATGGCCCGGCGCGCGGTGCCGAGATGCTCTCGCTGATGCTCGGCTTCGGCATCATCAGCCGGCTCGCCACCGGCGTCATCGCCGACCGGGTCGGCGGAGTCGCGACCCTGCTCATCGGCTCGACGCTGCAGGGCGTCGCGCTGCTGCTCTACCTGATGTTCGACGGCCTCGCCTCGCTCTACGTCATCTCGGCGCTGTTCGGCCTGTTTCAGGGCGGCATCGTGCCGAGCTACGCCATCATCGTGCGCGAGTATTTTTCGCCGCGCGAGGCCGGTACGCGCATCGGCCTCGTCGTCATGGCAACGCTGTTCGGCATGGCGCTCGGCGGCTGGATGTCGGGCGCGATCTTCGACCACACCGGCTCCTACCGCGCCGCCTTCGCCAACGGCCTGGGGTGGAACCTGCTCAACGTCAGCATCGCGACGTGGCTGCTGCTCCGGCGTGGCCGGCGGCGGCTCGCCTTCGCGTGAGGCGCCCGCGCTGGCTCAGTCGAGGAAGCCGTTGTTCTTGATGCAGCGCTTGATCTGCATCTCGCGCATGGTGGTCGCCATCTCGCCGGCGGGCCGGCGGGCGAAGGACGCCGCCCTGCACTTCGCCGCCAGCACGGCTTCCGGCGACTGCGGCACGGGCGGGTGCACGACCTGCTGTGCCGACGCCGCGGCGGCGCTCACGAGCGACGCGCCCACCAGGAGGAGGGGCGGGAATCTCATCGGCGGCCTCGAATCGGTTCTCTCCGCGGCTCGTTAGCATCGCGGGCGGCGTCGCGCAAAGCGGCGCAGCGGCGCGCGAACCGAACGGCCCGCATGCGCGACGCGTTACTCCTCCTTGTAGCCGTACTGGGGGACGTTGCCGCTCGCGCCGTAATACTTGTAGGGCAGAAACTTGCCCGACATGGTGATCTTCACCCGGTCGCCCTTGGGATCGGGCAGCCGCTCCATCTGCAGGTCGAAGTCGATCGCCGACATGATGCCGTCGCCGAATTCCTCCTCGATCAGCGCCTTCCAGGCCGGTCCGTTGACCATCACGAGCTCGTAGAACCGGTAGATCAGCGGATCGGTGGGCGGCATCGGCGTGCCGCGCAGCGGCACCTCGTTGAGCAGCGCGGTCTCGGCCGGCGAGAGGCCGAAGAGCTCGCCCGCCTTGGCGGCCTGCGGCCTGGTGAGCTTCATCTGGCCGAGCAGCGCGCCGACGATCAGCATCGGCGACATGCCGCCGATCTCGGCGCAGATGTGTTTCCACGACCAGCCTTTCTCGCGCTTGATGTCGAGGATTTTTTCGGTGAGGTCGGCACGTTTCATCGGTCCATCCTTTCCCGACGCAGGAGCGGGTTATCGGGACCGCGGCGTCCGCCCGGCCAGCACATTCATCGGCGCCGGCCGCCGCTGCGGCCGCTCCAAATCGAATTCTGCAACGGGCGTGCCAGCCCCGTGGGAACCCCAATCGGCCACATCCTGCTCAGAAACAAAAGGAATTTCTGCGCCTTCTCCATGTTGCGCAAATTCCGCCCGGACGACTGCTCAATCTTTCACCAAGCCCTTCGGCCTACTGCGGAGGCCGAGGATTTGGCACCACCGAGGTGCGGGCCGATCCGCTATAGTGGTACTGGATGGAATCGACCGCGGAGCACGACGCTGCAACCGCAGACCCGATACGCCAGAAGCGGCGACGTCCGCATCGCCTACCAAGTCGTCGGCCAAGGGCCGATCGACCTCGTCTTCGTCCCGGGCTTTGTGTCCAACCTGGACGTCCATTGGGAGGACCCGGGCTACGCACACCTGCTGCGCCGGCTTTCGGCGTTCACGCGGCTGATCCTGCTCGATAAGCGCGGCACCGGCCTGAGCGATCGCGTCGACATCCACCATCTGCCGAGCCTCGAGACTCGCATGGACGACGTGCGGGCCGTGATGGATGCAGTCGGCTCGCAGCGCGCCGCCCTGCTCGGCGCCTCGGAAGGCGGGCCGATGGCGATACTGTTCGCGGCGACCTATCCGGAACGCACGCGCGCGCTGCTGCTCTATGGCGCCTACGCGCATTTTCACTCCTGGGTCCTGTCTCCGGACAAGCTGCAAGCCTTCATCGAGCGCGCCGAGAACAACTGGGGGGCCGGCCAAGCGCTGCCCGCCTTCGCGCCCGGGATGATGGGCAACCCGAAGTTCCGCGATTGGTGGGCGCGCTTCGAGCGCGTCGGCGCAGGCCCCGCCGCGGCGGTCGCGCTCGCCCGCATGAACGCCGAGATCGACGTGCGCCCGGTGCTGCCCGCCGTGCGCGTCCCGACCCTGGTCATCCATCGCCGCGACGACGTCCGGGTCAATGTCGGCGGCGCGCGACATCTCGCCCGCCACATCAGCGGGGCGAAATATGTCGAGGTGCCGGGCAGTGATCACCCGATCTGGGTCGGCGACATCGACCGCGTGGTCGACGAAATCGAGATGTTCGTCACGGGCGCGCAGCCGCGCCACGAGCACGACCGCGTGCTCTCCACGGTGGTCGCCGCCGACATCGTCCAGGCGGCACGGGGCGCGGCCCACTATGGCGACCGTCGCTGGGTGGACCTGGTGCACGACTACGGGAGCGCTGCGGAGACGGAGATCGACCGCTTCCGCGGCCGTCTCGTGGGCAAGCGGCCGGACGGCACGATCGCGTGCTTCGACGGGCCGGCGCGCGCCTTGCGCTGCGCGCATGCAATGCGGAGGGCTGCCGATCGATTGGGCCTGCAGCTGCGCTCGGGCGTGCACACCGGCGAGATCGAGGTGCGCGAGAACGAGGTCGGCGGTCTCGTGCTGCACGTCGCGGTGCGGGTCGCGGCCGCCGCACGTCCCGGCGAGGTGGTCGCCTCCGGCATCGTGCGCGACCTGGTGGCGGGTTCGGGGATCCGCTTCGGCGAGGCGCGCACCATCCGGCTCGACGGCATCGCCGAGCCGCTCCGCCTGCACTGCGTCGAGGAAGAGGCCCCGGTGTCGGCGGCTGCGGCGAATGCCGCAACCGAGCGCGCGGAGCTCGCACGGCTGAGCCAGCGCGAGCGCGAGGTGATTGCGCTGGTGGCGCAGGGCCTCAGCAATGCCGCGATCGCCAAGCGCCTGCACCTGAGCGACCACACGGTCAAGCGCCACGTTGCGAACATTCTCATGAAGCTCGACCTGCCGACCCGCGCTGCCGCGGCGGCCCTGGTCGGACGAGCCGAATGACGGCTCGCACGGGCGCATGGCCCGATCGGGTCATCGCCATGATGGTCCGTTCAGGCGAAGTTCGCCGCGAAAAACCCACCTAACGTCCGCCCGTCAACGCACGGCGATTGCACCGCCGGACGCAACAGGAGGACACGATGCACAAGTCCAGTCGCATTGCCATCACGCTCGCCCTCACCGCCGGGCTTGGCGCCCTTGCGCTTGCGGCGCCGCTCGCGCGGGCGGAAGACGACACCGCCCAGGCGGCCTACGCCGATATCGAGCGCACGCTCGGCCTGGTCCCCGGATTCTTCAAGGCGTTTCCCGCATCCGGCATTGCGGGAGCCTGGGCCGAGTTCAAGTCGGTCCAGCTCAATCCCCGGACCAAGCTCGATGGCAAGACCAAGGAGCTGATTGGGCTCGCGGTGGCGGCGCAGATTCCCTGCCGCTATTGCATCTACTTCCATACCGCAGCCGCCAGGGCGAACGGCGCGAGCGACGAGGAGATCCGCGAGGCGGTCGCCATGGCGGCGATCTCGCGCCATTGGAGCACCGTGCTCAACGGTATGCAGATCGACGAGGCGGCGTTCCAGCACGAGACCGACACGGTGCTCAAGCTCGCCGGCGACAAAGCGAAGGCGGCGAGCGCCAAGGCGCAATAGACGCACACATTAGACGCACAATCCGAAGTTCATCAGGAGGATGCCATGTCGAATCCAAGCCTTTCGTTCGACACGCTAAAAGCCGCCATCGAGGGCCGCGACGCGGCGGAACTCATGTCGCTCTATTCCGACGACGCGGTGATGCGCATCATCGACCGCGACAACCCACCGAGCCGACCGCGCATCCTCGAAGGGCGGGCCGCGATCGGCACCTTCTACGACGACGTCTGCAGCCGCGCCATGACCCACCGTGTCGAGGCGGGCGTATCGGACGGCCGCCGCCTCGCATTCACCCAGGCCTGCGCCTATCCGGACGGGACGCGCGTGTTCTGCTCCGCGATGATCGAGATCGCTGACGGCAAGATCGCGCGGCAAACGAACCTGCAGGCGTGGGACGCCTGACGACGCTGCGCCGCGCACTCATTACCTCGTTCAAGCACGGAGGAACTCATGCTCGTCGCACGATGGCAAATCGATGCCCGGTTCGGCCACAAGCAGACCGTCACGGATATGATCGCCGCATGGGCGCGCGATATCGCGCCCAAGATCGGCTGGACCGCGGACAAGGGCCGCATGCTCACCGGCTCGATCGGCGCCCGTGAGGCGACCGTCATCCACGAATGGACGGTCGCCGACCTTGCCGAGCTGGAAAAATCCTGGGCGGCGCTCGCAAAGATTGGTGCCCACAAGACGTGGGGCAAGGATCTCGAGCCCTATGTGGTCTCCGGCTCCGCGCGCTGGGAGATTTTCCGCGTGGTGTGAGCCGGCGGCGCGCAGGCGGAGCTTTCCGCCTGCGTCCGCCCGCGAGGGGCGTCAGCCGCCTACTGCGGCACGAGGCCGTCGCGGCCGACATTGAGCCGCGGCGCCTCGATCGAGCCGTCCGGCTTCTTCACCGCATTGAGCGCCGTGACATGCACGCCGGGCTTGAGCTCGCCGCGGTCGCCGATCTCGTAGCGCACGATCGGCACGTCCGGCGGCACCACGATGGTCTTCTCGCCGCCTTTGTACTTGACGGTGAGCGTGCCGCCGCCGGTCGCCGTCACCAGGTCGCCGACGGTGCCGTTGGTCATGGTGCTGTTCGGGATGGTGTACGGCCGGTGCCCCTCACCGGTGCCGCGCTGCGACTCGGCGAAAATGTGCACCTCGAGCGCCTTCTGGCTGCCGTCCGGCTGCGGCATGGCGGCGCTGCCGACGAACGAGCCCGCCTTGATGTCGGCAAGGCTCGCCTTGGCGACGCCGACGATCTGGGCGTTGGCGGTGAGCGTCAGCGTCACGTCGGCGCCGTCGATCGCCTTCACGACCACCGTATCTCCGTCGACCTTCTCGATCGCGCCGCGGATACGCACGGTCTGCGGCTGCTGCGCCGAGACGGCCGTGACGCCAACCGCCGCCAGGAAGGCGGCACCGGCCGCCAACCGAAACGTCAGACTACGCATGCGATGCACTCCCTCACATCGGCGGCGCCGCGTCGCGCCCGACATTGATGCGCGGCACCGACAGCGAGCCGTCCGCCTGCTTGCTCGCCGCGTTGATGAAGATCTTCGCCCCGGGCTTGAGCTCGGCCTTGTCACCCGGCGCGTATGTGACAATCGGGCATTCCGGGCCGACGGCGATCTTCTTCTCGCCGTCCTTGTACTTGAGGTTGATCTCATGCTCGCCGACCGAGGTCACCTGCTCGACCGTCGCGTTGGTCATGGTGCTGTTTGGCTGCAGGTCCCACGGCCGATGGCCTTCGCCGGTGCCGCGCATGGCCTCCGGGAAGATGTGGATCTCCATGCATTTCTGGCTGCCGTCGGGCAGCGGCATGCCGGTGACGCCGATGAACGAGCCCTGCTTGATGTCCGCATAGGACGCCTTGACCACCGCGACGATCGTCGCCTTGTCGGCGAGCGTCGCCTTCACGTCGCTGCCGTCGCGGGTCTTGATGGTAAGGGTCGGGCCGTCGATCGCCTCGATGGTGCCGCGCACGCGTATCGGCTGTTGCGCCGACGCCGCGGACGTGGCCGCAATCGCGAGACCGGCGGTCGCGGCCGCGAGCCGGATCATCCTGGTCATTCCTATCCTCCCGTGATCGCCGCTGGCGTTGTCCCGCCAGCTGACGATGCCTGCGTCGTCACATCGGCGGGGCGGCGCCGTCGCGGCCCACATTGATGGCGGGCGCCGTATATGAGCCGTCCTCCTGCTTGGTCGCCGCGACGATGAAGAACTGCGCGCCCGGCTTGAGATCGTCCTTGTTGCCTGGATTGAAGCGGACGACCGGCGTGTTGGGCGGCACGATCACCTTCTTCTCGCCGTCCTTGTACTTGACCGTCAGGGTCTGACCGTCGACGCCCTCGACTTTCGTCGCGACGTCGGCATTGGTCATGGTGCTGCCCGGCTGCCGGTCCCACGGGATGAATCCCGCCGGCACGACGCCGCGCTGCGCATCCATGAAGATGTGGAGCCCGGTCGCCTTCTGGCTCCCATCCGGCTCCGGCATGGCGGTGACGCCGATGAACGAGCCTTCCTTGATGTCGGAGAGCTGAGCCTTGGTCAGCGCGGTGATGCGCGGATTGTCGGCGAGCTTCACGGTGGTTTCGGCGCCGCCCGTCGTCTTGACGGACAGCACGTTGCCGTCGACCTTCTCGATCGTTCCGCGCAGGTGAACCGGTTTGGCCTGCTGCGCCGAGGCGCTCGAGGCGGCGATCAGCGTCATGGCGGCGACCGCAGCCGCCAGTCGGATCATGGTCATGTCGTTCCTCCGTTATGGCGTCGGCGACGCGCGCCGCCGGCCGTTTGGTTGTTCGGATCGTCCGATCGTCACATCCCCGGCGTGAGGCCGTGGCCGACGTAGATGTTCTTCGCCACCACCGAGCCGTCCGCCTGCTTCTCCGACGCCATGATGATGATCTGGGCGCCGGGCTTGAGCTCGTCCTTGCTGGCGGGCGCGACCGCGGCGATCGCAGTGTCGGGGCCGACGAGCACCTTCTTCTCGCCCTCCTTGTACTTGACGGTCAGCGTCTCGCCGTCCTTGGCGGTGACCTTCTCGCCGACCACCGCGTTGGTCATCGTGCTGCCGGGCTTGGCGTCCCACGGGCCGTGCCGCTCCGCCACCACGCCGCGCTGAGCCGGCAGGAAGATGTGCACCGAGAACGCCTTGATGGTGCCGTCCGCCTCCGGCATGCCGGCAATGCCGATGAAGGTGTCCGGCTTGATGTCCGCGAGCGTGGCCTTGTTGAGTCCGGCGACGCGCGCGTCATCGGCAAGCTTGACATTGAGCGTCCCACCGTCGCGCGTCTTCAGCGTCAGCATCGGCCCATCCGCCTTCTCGATCTCGCCGCGGATGCGGCTCGGCTGCTGCGCCCAACCGGGCGCCACGGTCGCTGCGGCGATCAAAGCCAATCCGGCGGCGAGAACGGCCGCCCGTGCGATCCTGCGCATGACAATCCTCCCGAACACCACGGCGGCACGGGGCCGCCACGACCTTAGACCAACCCCGCCCGGGGGCGCCTATTCCGGTATTTGGCGCTCTCTCCGCCGATAGCGGACGACTATTCCATAGCAGGTTTTACGGCGGGATTCGTGACACAATCGCGTGGGTTCATGTGGGGTCCGTGTGGCGTCCATGCGCCGCGCGCGGGTCGCTCCCCCGTTTCGGCTGGACGAACGGACACGCAATACCCACATCATCGGCCTGTCACATACCACGGGGTCTCCCATGTCGATCCGGCCCGTCAAGCGCATCATCGAGTCCAAGCCCACCATGGAGGGCGCCGGCGTGCGGCTGCGCCGCGCCTTCGGCTTCGGCGACACGCAGGAGTTCGATCCGTTCCTGCTGCTCGACGATTTCCGCAATGACCGGCCGGACGACTACCGCGCCGGCTTCCCATGGCATCCGCACCGCGGCATCGAGACCATCACGTATGTGCTCGCCGGTACCGTCGAGCACGGCGACAGCCTCGGTAACCGCGGCGCGCTCGGCGCCGGCGACGTGCAGTGGATGACGGCGGGCAGCGGCATCCTCCACCAGGAGATGCCGCAGGGCGACACCAAGGGCCGCATGCACGGTTTTCAGCTGTGGGCCAACCTGCCGGCGCGGCTCAAGATGACGGCGCCGCGCTACCAGGACATCAAGGCGATCGAGATCCCCGAGATCACCGACGATGATGGTACCCGCGCGCGCGTGATCTGCGGCGAGTTCTGGGGCAAGCGCGGCCCGGTCGAGGGTGTCGCGGCCGATCCGCGCTATCTCGACATTTCGGTGCCGGCGGGCAAGCGCAAGACGCTGCCCGTGGAGATCGACCGCCATGCCTTCGCGTACGTCTTCGAAGGCTCCGGCACCTTCGCGGCGGCCTCAAAACCGTTCGGCGTGCTGACCGAGAAGGAGACCGCGGCGGGCGAGACCCTGGTGCGCGAGCGCACCGGCAACCGCTCGCTCGTCGTGTTCGACCGCGGCGACGAGGTCACGGTGCAGGCGGGCGACGAGGGCATCCGCTTCCTGCTCGTCTCCGGCAAGCCGATCGAGGAGCCGGTCGCCTGGTACGGGCCGATCGTGATGAACACCCAGGCCGAGCTGCAGCAGGCGGTGAGCGAGCTGCGCAGCGGGA
>Ga0126371_10003675_pt1 | contig 13458 bp, 12 predicted proteins | sample PanSoiMetaPlot_4_FD_110145 | JGI IMG/M metagenome (GOLD analysis project Ga0126371, IMG submission 110145) | Tropical forest soil microbial communities from Panama - MetaG Plot_4 | ecosystem: Environmental > Terrestrial > Soil > Tropical forest > Bulk soil | place: Panama | collected 2016-02-17
CCCGGGAGCGCAACGGTGGCGGACGCGATCGCGACGCTCGACATTACGTTGCGCGTCACGCTGGAGAGGCAAGAGGTGACGGTGCAGGAGACGGCGGGGCCGCAAGTCTCGACCGATGCATCGCAGAACGCCGGCGCCATCGTGCTGAAGGACGATGCGCTGGATTCGCTTTCGGACGACCCGGACGATCTGCAGGCTGACCTGGCAGCGCTCGCCGGTCCGGCGGTGGGGCCGAATGCGAACCAAGTTTACATCGATGGATTCACGGCGGGCGATGCGGTGCTACCGAACAAAGATGCCATTCGCGAGATTCGCGTGAATCAGAATCCGTTCGCGCCGGAGTTTGACGCCATCGGCTACGGGCGCACGGAGATTCTCACGAAGCCGGGTAAGGATAAATTTCGCGGGCAGGTGTTCTTTAACTACGGGAGCGATGTATTCAACTCGCGCAATCCATATGCGAGCGAAAAGCCTCCGTTCAGTTTGAAAGATATTGGCGGCAGCGTGGGCGGGCCGTTGAACCATCGCGCGTCTTTCTTTCTGGATATCGACCGGAGGCATATCGACAACGGGACAGCGATCGATGTGGTGACTCTAGACCCAACGACACTTGTACCGGTTCCGTTTACGTCGGTGTTCTCTGCGCCGCAGAGCCGGTGGCGTGTGAGCCCTCGGCTCGACTATCAGTTTGGGCCCAACAATACGCTCACGTTCCGTTACGCGATCAGCGATAACTCGACTTTCAACAATGGTGCGGGCGGGTTCAATTTGCTTTCGCGGGCGTATGCGCAAAGCAACCTTGAGCACGCGTTCCAAGTGAACGAAGCGGCGGTGCTGAGCGCGAAAGTGGTGAATGAGTTCCATTTTCAGTTTTTGCACCAGCACTGGAAGCAGGACTCGCCCAATACAAATCCATCCATCATTGTATCGAGCGCTTTCAACGGCGGCGGACCTGCGAACGCAGCATATCAGTACATTCATCATCACTATGAGTTTCAGGACTACGTAACGATGGTGGAGGGCGCCCACACGTGGAAGATGGGAATTCGCATGCGCGCGGTTTCGATTCAGGACCGCTCGGCGGCGAACTTCGACGGGACGTATACGTTTGGCGGCGCGTATGCGCCGATTTTGGACGCCATCAATCAGCCGGTGGCGCCGGGAGTGATGTGCGTTCAGTCGATGCCGAACCCGGGCTGCGCGACGATTACGTCAATCGAGCAGTACAGGCGCACGCTCCTCGGCCTGCCCGGCGGCGGCGCGAGCCAGTTCACTTTGAACACTGGGAATCCGTTTGTGTTGGTTGGTCAGTCGGACACCGGGTTGTTTATAGGCGACGATTGGCGGATGAGGCCGAATCTGACCGTGAGTCTCGGGCTTCGATACGAGACGCAACTGAATATTCACGGCCGGTTAGATTTTGCTCCTCGTCTCGGAATCGCGTGGGCGCCGGGCGCGACGGCTAGAGCGGCGCGCCCAAAAACTGTTCTGCGGGCCGGATTTGGGATCTTCTACTACCGCTTCAACGAGCAGAACATTCTGGTTGCGGAACGTTTCAACGGCGTCACACAGCAACAGTTTGTGCTCGACAATCCCGGTTTCTTCAATCCGAACATGGTGACTGAGGACGAGATCGCCAAACTTCAACAAGCGGCGACTGCGCAGGCGGTTCATACCGTGAGCCCTCTGTTGCAAGCGCCGTACGTCTTGCAATCCGCGACCGGTATTGAGCGGCAGATTCCGGGCAACACGACAATTTCGGTGACGTATACGAATTCGCACGGGCTGCATCAATTGCTGTCGCGGAACATCAACGCGCCGCTGCCGGGGACTTACACGGGCGTGCCGGGCAGCGGAGTCTTTCCGTTTCCGGGCCAAGGGCCGATCTACGAGCAGGAATCGGGGGGATTGTACAACCAGAACCAGGTGGTGACGAACGTTAACTCGCGTGTGAACCGGCGCGTGTCGTTGTACGGCTACTATGTGCTGAGCTACGCGCGCAGCAACACGGACGGAATTAATACTTTTCCAGCGAATCAGTACAGCCTGGCGGGCGAGTACGGACCAGCAATGACCGATATTCGCAATCGCGGGACGATGGGTGGGACGATCATCGCGCCTTGGGATGTCCGTTTGAGCCCGCTGATCACGGTGCAGTCGGGCGCGCCGTTTGACATCATCACAAGCGAGGATGTGTACGGCGATACGCTGCTGAGCGCTCGGCCGGGGATCCCAACCAATCCGAATGCTCCGGGGTTGATTCAGACTCCTTATGGATTGCTGGATCCGAACCCGGCGCCGGTTGAAAAGATCTTGCCGCGAGACTTCGGCCGGGGGCCGGGACTGTTCAGCGTCGATCTGCGCGTTGCGAGGACGTGGGGGATCGGCAGCTTGAAGGGTCCGCGGCGAGCGAAGGGCGGCGCCGATGCTGCTGCGGGTGGAGCTGCTCCGGCTGCGCCTGCTCCTGGACCTGCCGGGCGCGGAGGCATTGGGGGCTTCGACAATCTGAACTCGAGCGGAGGCGGCGGGAGCTCTTCCGAGAGACGGTACAGCCTCACGGCTTCGCTGTCTGCGCGAAACATCTTCAACCATACGAATCCTGGGCTGATCATCGGCGATATTAATTCACCGTTATTCGGACAGTCTAATCAGATTGCGAGTGGCGTGGGAGCGTATTCGGGGTATTCGAGCAATCGGCGACTCGAATTTCAGTTGCGCTTCGGGTTCTGATCCTGATCCACGAAACGCGCAGTAATGATGTAGTCCATTTTCGGGAAGTGCTGAACTAGGTATTCGTTGGTCTCGCCTTCCACGCGGCCCGGGTCGATGTCTTTTCCTTCAGGGCGCATTTCGCCGTAGCCTGAGTAGATCTTGTCGATGACGTCAATACCGTCGATGATTTTGGCGAACGGGACGAATTTCTGATCGTCGAGCGCAGGGTTGTCGGCGAGGTCGATGAAGATCTCGGTGGAGCGAGTATCGGGGTCGGATTTAGCGAAGGCGAGCATGCCGCGGAGGTTCTTCTCTTTGAACGGATCGTCGGGGATGACCATCTTGCGCCATTTGTCGTGAACGTCGAAGTCGCGGTGGACGCCGAATTGGGCGATGAAGCCTTTCAGCACACGGAAGAAACGGCCTTGGTCGAAGTACTTGATGCGGACGAGTTCGTGGAAGCGGTCGACGCCGCGCGGGGCCCAGTCTTTGTGGGCTTCGACGATGAAGGTGCCTTGGGAGGTGTCGAATTTTACTTGGAAGATGGAGGGGACGATGACTCTGGGTTGGGGCTTTTTGCAGGAAGCTAGAAGCAGGGCGAACGCCACGAACGCCAGCGTCGAGATGAGTCTCGACGCGGCACGCATGAGTGCGCGCGCCACGGTAGTGCGGATTTCCAACTTAGGTGAGGGCATGAAAGTCCGGGGCAACGGGGATGAGGCGAGTCATTAGTGGGTCATTGCGTAGACGAGATAGTTGATGCCGTAGCGGTAGGCGAGAGCGGTCATTGGCTCGGGGTACATGGGGGAGTCGGCGTACTCCCAGGCGTCGCCGACGTCGGTGTTGTAGTTGATGGCGACGACCATGCGCTGTTTGTCGTCATACATGGCGCGCCAAGCAGGCGCGGTTCCGGCGGGTTGGTAGACGCGGACTTGGCCCGAGGGTGAGACACGCAGATGGCGCGTACCGGGGATGAAGGTGCGGTCTTTTTCTTCGATGTCGTACAAAACATGCATGACGGAGTCTGTTTCGGCGAGATCGCTGATGGAGCGACCGGGTAGGACCCGGTTCATAGTCTCACGGAAAATTTCCCATTGCTCTTCGCCCCAGAAATCGTCGACCACGATGAAGCCGCCGCGCAGCAAGTATTCGCGCAGGCGCTTGGTCTCGGCGTCGGTGAGGCCCCACCAGCCGGTTTGCGTCGCGTAGATCCAGGGATATTCGAACAGGCGATCGTCTGTGAGGCGAAAGTGGCGAGGATCGCCCGTGTCGACGCGGGTGAGGCGCTGGACGCCGGTGCTGAAGTGCTCGTCAGCATCGGGCCAGTCGACGATCCACCAGCCGGTGCCGGTTCCGCGTCGCGAAGCGAAGCTCCAACTGCGATGGAACTCGGGAAGGTCGGTATATTCGGTGCGAACGAAATGAAATTCGGACTGCATGGGAAAGTTGGGGCGCGGGCCGTCATCTTCTTCATCGGAGATGCGGCCGCGCTGCGCGAATGCGGCTATCGCGAGCAAGACCAGAGCTGCTCGGGCGATAGCGCTGGGCATAAAACTACTGCCCGGTCGCGGCGGAAGCGGGCGCGTCCTCTTTCAGGAATTTCAGCAATGCCGCATTGAACACTTCGGGCGCCTGGATGTGTGGGACGTGGCCGAGGCCGGGAAGCAGCGCGAGTTCCGCGCCGGGGAGGGTGTCGGCGATGTGCTTGGCGCGTTCAGGGAAGTCGGGCGTGTCTTCGGCGCCGCCGAGAACGAGCGCTTTCACTTTGATCTTGGCCCAGTCGTATACGACGGGGTCCTGCAACACCATCTGGCCAAGCAGCACGCGGACCATCGCCAGGCGCGGCCAGTCGGCGCTGAGCGTGGGTGCGTAGAGGATGCGGACAAATTTTTCGTACTCGGGCTTCCAGGCGCCCGGCGTGTGGAAGTAGCGGTGGATGGTGGCGGAGTTCTGCGCATAGAGCTGATCTTGCGACATCGCCATGGTGCGTTTGTAGGCTTCGTCGGCGCTGACCCAGGGCTGTTGGTAGCGCGTGTCGGTGAGACCGATAGGATTGTAGATCACGACGCGCTCGGTCATTTCGGGATAGGAGGCTGCGAAGCGCGCCGCGAGCATGCCGCCTCCGGAGTGACCGACGATGATGGCTTTCGTGACGCCGAGATGCTGGAGGACCCTGCGCGTGTTGGCGGCGAGATCGTTCCAGTTATAAGGAATGATCGGTTTGGAGGAGCGGCCGAAGCCGATCTGATCCGTCGCGATGACGCGGAAGCCTTCCTTGCGCAGCATGTTGATGGGGCCTTCGAAATAGAAGCCGCCGAAATTCATGCCGTGCAGCAGGACGACGGTGCGGCCGTTGGGACGGCCTTGCGGCGCGACATCCATGTAGGCCATCCGTACGTCCTGGCCGTAGACAGTCAGGGGCAGGTACGAGACCGGATACGGGTACTCGACTTCTTCGTATGTAATACTGCCGGGTTTGACGTCGGTGGGGGCTTTGAGGAGCTGCGGGTTTTGCGCCAGCAGCGCGGGCGTCAAAAGAAGTGCGAATGCGAGCGAAGACTTCATGAATCCTCCCGATCGTTGCTTGGTCATTACTGTTTGGTCACTACTGTTTCACTTCCACCAGCTCGAGTGCTTCGCGGCTGGGACCTTCTATCATGATCGCGCGTGTGTCGCCGAGCTTGTAAGGCTTATCTTTTATGAACTTTACGTTTTCGCTTTTAAGTTTCGCGATCCAAGGATTGAGGTTGGGGACGCTCAGAGCGATGTGATCGTAGAGTTGGCCGAGCGTGCTGGCGAGTGGCTGGTCGCCTTGGCGGACATACCAGTTGAGTGAAATGTCATCGAACAAGACGCCGGCGCCGGGGATGCGATACATGCCGTCTTTGTCGAGGGCGGGCCAGCTCTTGTCGGGACCGCGCGCTACTTTGCAATTCTCTTCGGTGTACTGCGGGCCGCGTCCGCGTCCGCCTGCGCGCGCATTGAGATGCTTCTGATACCAGAGCTGGGCGCAGAAGGGTTCGTCCTGGTACATGTGGACGTGATTGAAACGCTCCGCGGGCATGTTGCCTTGGTACTCGATGATCGCGTGGTCGGGGCCGTCGAGGTAGGCGAAGCCCGCGCCGCCGGCCGGCTTGGTGCCTTGCGCTTTGGCTTCGGCGATTTGCTCTTTGGTGCGTCCGAGAGTGCCGCCGGCGCCGGGCCAGGTGTCGGACGAGATCCAGACGGAGGCGTCGCCGTCACCGGTGTAGAGCGGGAGCAGCGGGACGTGGTTGTCGAGATACATTTTGTTGCGCTCGCGGACGTCGGTGACGTGCCAGCCGAAGTGCCATATGGCGCTTTGCGGCACGATGGTGGGCTGCTTGGAGATCTTATTAAATAGGACGTAGACTTTGCCGGACTTGAGCACAGGCTGGCCGGCCCAGGTGGCTTTGGAAGTCGATGGGAACTGCTTGGTGTAATAGTCGATCGCGGCTTCGGGGTTGGTGGCGTTGAGATGGAGGTGGTGGAAGCCGGGCGGCAGGAGAGCGCTCGGATCGGCGGACTGCGCGACGCTCAGGACGGGGAGCGTCAACCCTAACGCTAAAGCAAAGAACGTTCTGGTTGGCATGTTGATCACCTGTTTGAAAGAAGTTTCGCGTGCTCTCGTTGGCTTCTCGGATCGACTAGGAATTCGATTGTAGCATCGGGTGTTGCGGTGGAGTGCGGTTGAAGCTCCGGAGCAGGCCGGCGTTTATTTCATCGCGGCACGGGCTTGTATTGTGAATCCCAATTTGCGGCGGAGGCGAGGCGGGACTCGATTTCGTTGATGATGCGGCCGCCGCTGTCGCTGTTTGCCATGACCGCGACTCCGTAGCCGTTCAGGCGGTGCATCATCAAGTCGCTGCGAAAGCCCCAATTCCCTCCGCTGTGCATGAAATACCATCCTTCGCCGCGTTTTTCGATCTCAAAGCCGACAGCGAATGGCCCGGTTCCCACTGGCGCGACCATTTCCAGGGCGGTCGCGTGCGAGAGCAATTTCGATTCGCCCCGTAGCGCTTTCTGCAGTTCGATTCCCAATTTCGCCAGATCCGTTGGCGTGGTCCATAGGCCCGCTGCGGCTTGCTCGGGATAAACGTGCCACTTTGCGTCCATGGCTTTTCCGCTTTGATCGTGGGCGCGAGCGGCGGTTTTGTCCTTGGCGGCCGGGAGCGGTTGCTCGTACGTGCTGTTAGTCATGCCGACCGGTCCTAACACTTGTTCCTGCATGATTTCGGCGAACGGTTTACCGTAGACGTCCTGGATCACGAGCTGTTCGATGACGATTCCTCCGCCTGAATATTTCTGCGCGGTGAACGGCGGCCGCTCCCACAACACCGGTCCTACATTGGAGGGCGGCTTGCCTTCGAGAATCTGTTCGAGCGTAGGTGTCGGAGCGGAAGGATTGTATCCGGGAAATCCGAAGCCATCGCCCGTACCGGATGTGTGGCTGAGCAGAGCCCGCAACGTCACTCCTCCGTGCGTGTATTCGTTATCGGGCACCTTCCAGGTTTTCAGATATTTGTTCACGTTCTCATCGAGCGACAATTTGCCGGCGTCGACGGCGCGCAACACTGCGAAGGCCGTTACGGGCTTGCTGATCGAAGCGGCCTGGAATCGCGTTTCCGGTGTGACCGGAGTACCGGACAATACGTCCGCGACTCCGTAGGTCTTGGTCCACTGGATTTGGAAGTCCCGCACCACGGCGGTGCTCACTCCCGGCACATGAAACAGCTTCAGTAATTCCGGGATCGTGTACGGATCGAATCCCTGCCGGTTGGGCGATTGCGCGTTTTCGACGCGCCCGATTTGCGCGGTGGAGACGTCCTGGCCTTCGTCTGTGCCGGACATCATCACAGCGGCCGACGTGAAAGCGATCGCTAGCGCAAATTTCAGAAAGCGCATCTTACTCCTCGTTGCCCGATTTCTTGTTTACTCAAGGCGAATTAAGCGCGGGGGGCTCTGGGGGGCAGTCTATCACGCAGGCGGTCTATTTTAGCGTGAAGCTACCGGAGCCCTAGCCCAAACCAAAACCGGACAGGTTGCTGTAGGCGACGATGCTGGCGGCCTGGAGACCGGATGCGGTAAAGGTCCCTTCAGCAAAAGACGACAGCACGACTCCGGAGAAGTTGCTCGCGGGGAGAGCTTCGAGAACGTAGGGAGGGATGGTGAAGCTTCCGGCGGTCGCAGGAACGTTGCAGACTGCTGCAGCACCGGTGTTGCAGGACCCGTCTACGCAGCCGCCGACTTCGATCTGGAGATTTCCGCTACCTCCGGTCCAGTTGACTGCCATACCGCTGGCTCGAATAGCGGAGCCATTGTTGACGGGACTTACCATTGTTGCGGCCGCGGGAATCGCGATGGTTGCGCTGACTGGTCTAACGTCGGTGCCGCCGGGGCCTGCGACGGTGTAAGTACCCGGGACCAGAAACGTCCGGTCATGTTAAAGGCGTTGAGCTTTCCATCGCCAACCAAGAGCTTTTGGTTTCCGTTGGGGCCGGTGAGTGTGTAAGTGGAACCGGCGTCGAGTTGGTTTCCGCCGGTAATTGGAGTGTTGAATCCGGCGTTCGTGTTGTTATAGACGATGCAGGTGCCGAGCGGCTGGTCATCGGCCCAGGAGACCAGAACGGCTGCATTCCGCGTACGAAGCCGGTGAATTTGAGGAATTGAAGGCGGGCATCGTCCTCGTATACGCCGCCACCGTCTGAAAAATGCGCGAGTTTGATTGAGCCGTACGTCACAGATCCCGCGCTCACGGCTTGCTCGATCTGGACGGCGTCGAGCTGGGCCAACTGGGGATTGACAACAGGGCAGGTCCGGCTGCCGTTCGCTACCGGCATCAGCGTATTGTTGCTGATGTTGTTTCCGATTTGGACGAGCAGAGGCACGGCGCATCCGGTGGGCGCGGTGGCGGGAACGGTAAACACTATCTGATCTTCGCCAACGCAGCAGCCGGAGCGGCCCTGGTAGCTGACAGTTGCCTGCACTCCGCCGAGCCAAACCGTGAGGGGAACGTTGGGCATGTTCTGTCCGAGGCCGGCGCCAGATGCGTCACTGCCGTTTACGGTCCGAATCCGGTGGCCCAAAGGATCAGCGTGTCGCCGGGATTGGCTGCCCCACAGGTAGTGTTCGGTCCGCCGCAGTTGGCGGCCTTGGTGGGGGAGACGAGGCTGTAATCGGCGTAAGTCACGATGCCGGGTCCGCCGCCGCTGGAATCGACCGTGAAGATTCCCAGGTTGCGGGTGACCATCGTGATTGGCGCCGAGTTGCTGGGCTGATTGTTGTAGGTGACGGTGATGGTCCCGTTGCCAGTGGGTGTGTTGGATGGCAACAGAGCGGCTACCTGGGTCGCGGAAGTGTAGTAGCGCGGCCACGGTTGTGCCGCTGACGGTGACACTGACGGAAGTGCACCTGACTGTCGTGCTTTGGAACGCGGTGCTCGCGAACGCGATGTTTGCAGGGCCCAAGCCGCTGCCGTAGACGACGAAGATCGCACCTTGGGCGATGGGTGCATTGGGGAGTCCTGGGCTGATGTTGCTGGCCGCGTTCGAGACGCTAGCGATGTTGGGAGCGGCAGAGAGGCACGGGGCTACCGCGAAGAGCAGGCAGAACATGAGCGACTGCTTGAGGACACGGGTCATATGTTGGGAGAGTATAGGTCGTGTGCGGCCTGTTTGCGAGACAGGAGACGGAAAATGTGGACGAGGCGTTTTGAAGGGAATAGGTAATCTGTGTCCACCACGGGCCCTACATCGAAGGGTGGCGACCTAACGCGAAGCAGTTGATGTCGGACCCGGCTCCCTCAGGCGGCGCTCGTCTGATGGACGAGGGCAGCGCGAGGCCTTTGGGCAAAACGGTTCAGTTAGCGGCAGGTTGTGCAGAGGGCTGAATCTGCGAGGAGTGCTCAGCATCGACCGCCAACGAACCACTCGGGGCGTTTGACGTTCGACTAAATGGATACGGCGAGGTCTGAGAATGAAGACTCGTGCGCCAGCTGGTGCTGTTTCCAGACTGGTTTCCTAACACGTCGAGCGGCGACTGGACGCATTGGTCCGAATGTGACAACAAATCCAGCGCAGATCTGGCGGATGAATTCATAGTGAGTGCAAAGGAACAGTTGTAAGGAACCGAGCCCGGCAGTGCCCATTGTGCGGCTTTTCTTCTTGGGCGATGAAACCAACGTATTGTTCAATTGCATGTGCTCTCCAATCTCTAGTGGCAAGCCGCGGAGAAACGTTGCATCTGAGCTTCACGCTGCGAAAGGCAGCACTAACGTGGAAAACTGAGTGCCAGGGCGAGTGACGATGATTCAGCTCTGCGAGCGCGGCGGTGCGGTGGGAGTAGTTGGTGCGGTGGGAGTGTTAAAGTCCGGCCGTGATCTCGTATGAAGTCACGCGGCCCATCCATGCTTTCTCGAATGGCTTGGCTTCGCTGGCGGCGATCTCATCGATGTTAACGAAGCCTTCTCCCCTTTGGCCCGCATCGTCATGAACAACGAAATGAAGCCGGACGTTTTTCATGTTCTCGCCGCAAGTATTTTGGTGGGACGAGACGTAGAATCCGATCAGGCCCGGGTTTCTTCGCGGTGGCGTGAGCTTCCCATGCCAGGCCGGATGCGCACAGGGTGTTGGTGTAGTTCGGATCGGTGCGTGGGTCGAATTTAAGATGAGCGAGGCGGGAGCCGTCGGGGGTTGCGGCGCCGGAGACAAGCTCGTCCATTGAGCAAACATGTTTCGCTCGGTTCTGGCACTCGGATTCGATGAGCTGGATGGAGTTTCGGAACAGGAACGCGATCCGCTCTTCGGGTTTGAGCGGCACAGGACCCTTGTCGTCGCCATACTTTGGCACTGCTCAGAAACAGGTTTCCTCCGGCGGGAGTTGCGGAAGTGATCGCAGGCGAGCCGCCAGGGCCCGCGTAGAGATTGGCGACTTCAATGGCGCGCAGCGCTCGATTCCACAGCGCGACTTCCTCCATCTGGCCTCTGATGTATCGGCCGCGGAAGACGGTGCTCTCGCCGATTGAGAAAATCAAGGTCTTATTCGCCGAGCCGCCGCCCTGATCGGTGGCGGCGGGTTTGCCGTCCCAGTAGATGACGCGAGTGCGGGAGGCGGTATCGAGCGTGGCGACGATCATGTGCCGGCGGTGGACAAGAGAGCCAGCGGGTGGCGTGAAGGTGGCGTTGCCGCCGGCGGCTGTGAAGAACCTGAGAGCGCCGTCGGTTTCGAATTGAATGTCGAGATCGTTGCCACTCTCGGATTCGCCGGCAACGTAGACGAGGTGGGTGTCCTGGGACGGGAGCGTGTCGAGGTTGACCGAGGCCATGACACTGGCCCTCCGGCCTGTGTGGTTAGGATGTAGGCGTCGGTGCCGTTGAGTCTGACGGATTGGCTGACACCTCCGAAGAGGCCGGGGGCGGTGGTGACTGTACCCTTCGCGCTGTAGGCGGTGGCGCCGACTTCGCTTCTGCCGCTGGCGGTGTTGAGGCGGTAGAAGGCGATCGGTCGAGTGGCGGTAACGGCGGCGACGAAATCGGGCTCGGCGGCGGCAAGTGACCCGTATGTGCAGATGAAAGTAAGTGCGAGTAAGTGGCTCCTCGTGATTCTCCTAAGTAAGTACGCGGGAATTGACGGAATTGGGATCATTGGGCGTCTACGGGTGGTGGGATACACTGGCGAAGTGCGCGTGGATCCGCCCGATCCTGGGTATCTCATGCTGCTGTCTCGGCATAGCGAGACGGTTGTCAAGCTCGCGCTCGCGGCGCGAAAGCTGGTCCTTGAAGAGGCGGCGGAAGCGAACGAATTTGTTTACGAGGTGTACACGATCGCGAACCATTTCTCGTTCACAGACCGGCCGAGCGATGCATTCGTATTCACCACGACGCACGCCAACTGGGTCAACCTCGGGTTCAACTTCGGCGCACACCTTCCCAATCCGGCGGGATTGTTGCGAGGCGAGGGTAAGCAGATCCGGCATGTTCGGATCGCTCGAGCGGAGGACTTGGATACGCCAGGAGTTCGGGAGTTGGTGAGAGCGGCCATTACGCGGGCAGAGCGACCTGCGGGGAAAGCCGGGAGGCGACGTACGTTTGTGCGAACGGCCGAATCCCCAGCTCAAAAGCGTCCGGCTGCACGAAGGCGATCAGGCGGTCGCACGCGTTAGGATCGCGCGGAACTTCTTCCGCCGGATGCGCGTGGCGAACACGGGCTACTTTGGGGCAGCAGGAAGCGGCAATGAAGCCTGGCCGTGCACGTACCGCCAGCCCGACGGCGTACGGACGTAGGTGTCGCTGAACCATACGAAGTACTCAAACGGCTTACCGTCATCGGTGCCTTTGGCCCATAGTTTCGCGGTTACAACAGCGGTATTCCCCCAAACTCGAACGGTCTGGTCGGAGTCCTCTTGGTGCTCGTAGTGTATGCGTCCGGCGCGCGCGACCTGTAGCAGATCCGTCTTGTTTCGGGTTTTGCCAGAACCCGAGACGATGATGAAACCGTCGGCAAGAATTCGATCCATTTTGGCCGCATCGTTGTTCTTGACGGCGGCCTGGTATTCGGTATCCAGGGCAGCCACGATCCGCTCGTCCGGGGCGGAACTGCCGCTGGCGACGATGGACGTGAGTGTCATAAGCGAGCCAAACTGAAGCAGACTTAACAAAGACCTTTTCATTGCATCTCCCTTCGCGTTTCCTGGTTCCCATCTCAAGCTCTTCGGGCTCGACGGCTTTACCGGCCGTCAGCGCGTGTTTGACATTCAATGCTGGCATTTCATAGAATCAGACCGACAGTCGGTATGTACGACAAGAATGCCAGACAGTCAGTCGGTCTGTCAAGAAGAAAATGACAAAGAAATTGGAACAAGCGGCTTCTACGAAAACGAAGATCATCACGACGGCGCGGCGATTGTTTGCGGCTTCGGGGTATGAGGGCACGTCGACGGAAGCTGTTTTGGAAGAATCGGGGGTGAGCCGGGGCGCGCTGTATCACCATTTTGAGAACAAACAGGCGTTATTTGCAGCCGTGCTGGAGGCGGTGGAGATTGACGTCACAGCCGCGACGGCGCGCGCGCGGGCGAACGTCGGCGACCCAGTGAAAGCGCTCCGCGCCGCGTTCGACAGCTTCCTGGAAATGGCGTGTGAGCCCGAGGTGCGGCAAATCGTACTGATCGACGCTCATTCCGTAGTGGGATGGCAGAAGTGGCGCGAGATTGAGGAGCGGCACGGCCTGGGGCGGTTGAAACAGTCCCTGAGGGCCATCGCTGCTACCGGACGAATCGGGGCGGATATGGTGGATGTGTTCGCACATCTCTTGCTCGCGGGTTTGATCGAAGCCGCGTTCCTCATTGCGCGTTCACCCGACCCGGTGTCGGCGGAAAAGATGGGCCGCAAAGCGATGCACGAGCTTCTAAAGGGACTGCTGGAGGGCTAGTTGGTTGGGCGCCGGCGTAACAGTGAAGCTTGGTGCTTTCGCGATCTGTCTTTCGTGCGTTCTTTGGCTCAAGCAATCGGCGGGCGTTAGAATTGTACCGAAACACTTCTACTATGAATCAATTGAAAAACAGCCTGGTGGAGCTGATCACCGAGACCTCGACGAATCTGCCGCCGGATGTGCGCGAGGCGATGAGTTTTGCAATCGAACAAGAGACGCCGGGGACGCAATCGGCGCAGGCGCTCGGGATTATCGCGACGAATATCGACATGGCGCAGCAGGACGAAGGGCCGATTTGCCAGG
>Ga0126371_10003678_pt1 | contig 13451 bp, 14 predicted proteins | sample PanSoiMetaPlot_4_FD_110145 | JGI IMG/M metagenome (GOLD analysis project Ga0126371, IMG submission 110145) | Tropical forest soil microbial communities from Panama - MetaG Plot_4 | ecosystem: Environmental > Terrestrial > Soil > Tropical forest > Bulk soil | place: Panama | collected 2016-02-17
ATCGGTTGCCGTTGTTCGATGCCGTCGCCGCGAGTCCATTCGCTCGGCCGCGAATGCGGCTTCAGGACGTTCAATGATGCGACGGGTAGTGGCGATAGATGTGCGGCGCCTTGCTCTGGACGGGTGAAGGTCGATGGAAATGGTAAGGCACCTTGCGTGAAACGCACGAGTGCGCCCATTTGAGGCACCGGTTCGTGCCCGGCTTTTTCAGGATGCAGACCTGGCACGGCTGCGCGTGGGCGGCGTGCAAGAAGCCGAGTGGCACGAAGAGGAGCGAAACAGTCAGCACCAGAACTTTGGCTCGCGGCAAGCTGCTCAAGGAATCCTCCTCTTTGTCATCGATGCGCTCTTCTGGCGGCGCGCGAGCCGCGGCTGGATCGATTTGTCGGCCAGCGCGATTGGCGGGAAAGGAGCGAGCCGCGGGAGCGGCCCGCCGATTCTTTCGTGCTCTTCCAGACTGACGCCGGGCCCGCCACTCAGCAGATATTCTGGCGCCTGCCGATGACCTTCCGAGTCCCGAGACCCGGGCAGACCCGAACCAACCTGTAGAACTTTCCGCATGCAACGGACGGCGGCTCTTGAACGGTCGTGCACGCGGCTGCGGCCTTCGGCGCTGCCGACGAAGGCGCCACAAAGCCAGCGCCGATGATCGCGCAGGCAGACGCAAGCAGCGCGATCCGAATGGACAAGCTTTTCATTGGAGTTCTCCTGCATGAATGAGGCTCGCGGCCCCGGGTAAACGCTTCCGAGTGGTGATACCGAGTTAGTGGTGCGGCAACCGCCGCACGCACGAGCCGTTCGGCCCCGGAAACGTTCCGGGGCCGCAGACACGGCGTGGCGCCGGAACGCAACGGCTGCCCATCCGGACCGTCCCTCGTCCGCATTTCATCGAGACCGGTCCGCAATGACCGCTTTGAACGGCCTGCCAGCTGCAGCAAGTGCCGTTGGCGCTGACCATTCCGGTGGGACACGATTGCTCGGCGCTGGCGGCGAGGGGGACCGCGGTGAGAAATCCGGCAACGAGAATTGCTGGCGCATGCCGGATTGAGCCGCGGCCTCCGCTCATTGCGACGGCGCTCCCCTGGCACCCGGAGGCAGTGGCTGCGGGCTGAGGGTATTCGTTTCCCCGGGCTTCACGTTCTTGCGGCTGCCCGGATGGCGCCATTTCAGTTGGTTGCTCCTTATTCTGGTTTTTTCGACGGCGACCTTGACCCCGAGGCCGCGGCTTCTGGCGGCGTCGACCTCGCCCTGCTGTGACGGCGTGGCCGCGGCAACTCCGAGGGAGGCGCCGAGGATGGACAGAGCCGCAACGATCGTCGGTGCGGCCTGGTGCTTTCGCTTTTGCTTCATGTGCTTCCTCCCTCAAAAATCATCGAGTTGTCGATGAAGAATGGTCAGATGCAGTTTCCGCCGCTCCTCGATGTCCGTCGGTTCGACTGCATCGTTGGCGGCGCAGTGGCGGCTTATCGCCGAGTCCATGTCCGTCAGGTCTTCGATCGGACAGCTTTCCGTTGCCGACGCGTCGGGTAGAGTCGCGTCGGGACTGTGCGCGATCCTCGCGCGTGCTGCGCAAAGCCAGGCGAAATATTCGTCGGCAGCTTTCAGGAAGGGGCCGGCGCCCTGCGCCTCGATGTATCCGGCGATCGTCCCCCGGTCAGTGATTTCGCCGGCGGATCCGTCGTCCAATTCCATGCGCGAGAACCACTCCGTTCCGTCGTCGAGGACATGACGACCGAGCGGGTATAAGCGGCACACCAGGGGTCGATCGGCGTGAACCGCGCAACCGTCGCGACCCAGAAAGATACAGTCGTCGTCTTGGCTTCGATTGAGAACGGTCCCGCGGCCGTCGTGCGTTCTGATCGCGCGGAATTCGGCGGTGGTTTCGCCCAGCCTGCGTGCCAGCCGCGCAATCTCGTAGGGATTGACCTGAATATCTTTGCCGAAACAGCAAGTCGTGCAGCGGCGGCACTCGTATCCGAATGCCTGCGCGCGCACGTTCGTTTCGCCGAGCTGTTGCTGCGCGACGGTCATCTCTGGCTCAATTATGAGTGGGGAAGTGACGCGCCCCCGGAGATCGGGGCGGCAGAACACAAGGGTTAGTCCACTTCACGCAGTACCAATGGCGCTCGGGCGGACCGTGCCTGCGCTTCACCAGTTGGAAATCCTGCTTGGCGCAGACCCTGCACGGAAGCGCTTGCGCGGAGCCGATCAAGCCGAACGATGTCAGGGCGACCGCGCCGGCGAGCATGGCAATTGCAGTTGTCGAGAAACGGCTCAAGAAATCCTCCCGGTTGTTTCTTCGCACCCGCGAACGCGGGCAACGTCGTGCGCGAGCGAGCGTCGCGGCGATTCATCGTTTGATGTTTTGCTCAGTGCGGTGCCGCAACGTCGGCGGGTGATGCGACAGCGGCCTGTAGTGCAAAACCTTCGACGTCCGCTGGCTCGCGGCAGCGGTGTCGAGGAGACACGCTGTCGGCAGCACGACAGCGCCTGCGAGAGCGCAGGCGGCAAGGCACGTTGATTTCACAGATCGCCACCCGTGAAATGAAACTGTTCCGGGCCATGAACCCCGCAGGCGCGCCGTTATTCCGAGCACGCGATCCCGATCGCACTTTCGCAAAGTCGTCATTGTCGAATTCCCGGCGTTGGAATTCGGTGCTGGCGGCGATTTTCAAACACGCGGCCTCTCCGAAGATTGCACTGAATGCTGGCAGCAATTCTGGGATGGTGAGATTGTTGATACCCGACATTCGATGCCGCCTCGGCGTGGCGCATTGTCGTCGCGCCGCGCCGCTGCCGCCGTTCGCTCGATCGCGGCATCAGTGCGGTCCGTAGCGCGGATCGTGCGGATAGCTGTGCGGGACCTTGATCGCGTGCGGAGGAAGGGCGTGACTCCGCGGAAGACCCGGCTTGGGGACGCCCGGGGCCGGCCATCTCGGACCGTTGTACGTATAGGTAAACTTTACTGCCCGCGGGCTCGCGGCGGCGGTGTTGAATGCCGGCAGCACGACTGCACCCACCAGCAGCAAGGCCGCAGTCGCACGCTTGATCTTCACGGAGCCCGGACGAGGCAGCCATTTGCGCAGTCGGGTCATTTCAATCTCCTCGGGTTTGGCGATGTCCGCTCGACATCCGCCCATTTGTCGTGGTTGCCGCGCGAAAGGCCTGCAGAACCGCTTCATTTGGGCTTCAGAAGCCCTTTATTTCGCGGAGGACGCCCCCGAGATGGCAGGGCCTCGGACCGACCGGCACCTCGGCGGCCGGGCACGCACGGTGCGGATCAAATAGAGACTGCCAGCTGCACCGCGTGCAGCTGGCAGGCGCCGTTCGGGCGGAAGGCGAGGGCGGGTGCGAAGGACAGGGCCGAACGCAACGCGCCGCCGCCGCTGATCATCGAAACTGTGCCCCGACCCGAGCTCCCGGAGGCAGCGGCTGCGGGCTCAGAGTGACGGCATCCCCGGGCTTCGTGGTGACCCGCGACCCGGGAGGCAGCGGCTGCGGGCTGAGGGTGTTCTTCTGCCCGGGCTTCACGGTCGTGCGGCTGCCCAGATTGCGCGGGAGGTTGCGATCTGGCTGAGCGCCGTGCGCAACCGCCGATGTGCGCGGGCTCGCGGCGGCGGTGTTGAACAGGCACTCGGTCGTCAGAGCAAATGCGCCCACGAGCAGCAACGCAACAGCCGTGGACTTGACTTTCGCGGTCGTCCGAAATCGGGTCATTTCCAGTCTCCTATGGGTTCAGCGATGTCCGCTCGACATCCGCCCATTTGTCGTGGCTGCCGCGGAAAAGGCCTGCAGAATCGCTCCATTTGAGCTTCAGATGCCCTTTATTTCGCGGAGCCGGCCTGCATGTATGTGGCGCGGTATTTATTTCGGGGGCGATGAAGATGGATCTCGCAGCGCTCGTCACGGCGCGGGAACGCCTGCTGGAAGTGGCCACCGGATATTTCGCGCGAGAACCCGGCGTCGCCGCCGTCTATCTCGGGGGCTCGCTCCCGGCCGGGACGGCCGACGCCTACTCGGACATCGATCTGCGCGTGGCCGTCGAGCCCGATCGACACCGGGATTTCGTCCGCCGTCGACTCGAGATTCCACGCCTGTGGGACGGATTCCTCTTCAATGAATGGGTCGAGGGCGCCATCCATTGCGTGTCCCATTTTCGGCCGTTCCTGAAGATCGACATCTTCTACCTCGACAAGTCGACCCTCGCGCCGTCGCCGTGGCTCGGCCTTCCGATCGCGATCCTGCACGATCCGGAGGGCATCGTGGGCGACGTCGTCGCGCGATCACGCGGCCTCGGCTTCGCGCCCGTCGAGGACGAGCTCTCCCGCTCGGTCAGCAAGGGAATCGCGGCACTGCACGAGGCCTATCGGCGCATCCGCAGAGGGGAGCTCATCTACAGCGCGTCCCTGATCGATGAATTGCGCTACCACATGGCCCTGGCCGACGATTGGATTCATGGGCGGACGCCCCCCAGCTTCGCGCTGTCGCGGTTCGAGCGCCGCGCGAGCGCTGCCGCGCTCGGCGCGTTGGCGGCGTCCTACGTTTCCATCGACGACGCCTCGCGCCTCGACGGCGTGCTGCGCGTGCTTGGGGAATGCTATCGCGCGCAGGTGGTTGCGCTGCACGAACGCTTTCGCCTGGATCGCGAGCGCGCCCGCGACCTCGAGGCGATCGACATCGTGCTGCGGGAGTTGTGAACGGGAAGTTATTCCCGCTCACGTGGCTCACGGACAGTCCGCGCAATATCGATCCACGCTGGATCGCCTTCCGGCTGCAAAGGTGCAGACGCATTTTTTCAAATATTGCTGCGGTCTCGCCCATGGGTCGACGATACGTCGCGCCCGGTTCACGTCTCACGAGAACCGATGGAGGGTCTCATGCTCGGTCGCCGCCATTGGCGACTTCAACGGTGCCTTGAAAGTGATTAAAGATGGATCTCACAGGGCCCGATCGCGTCCGGGGTCTTTCTTGTCCATCAGTTATCCCGTATGCGGAAATTACCGATCGCGAACAGCTTGCAGTCGCTGTCCACCTTGCCGCAGGCTTGCAGGGCCTTCTCGATGGCATCGGCTTCCGACGCGGCGCCAGCAATCGCATGCCAACTCTGGCGACCTCGCGCCAGCGCGCGCCACGGCGGGCCGCGATAGATTTCCTGGATGCGCTGGCGCGCCTCGCTCGGCAGCTCGGGAGCAATGCTGGGAAAGAAGTTAGCGACGCGTTGATGCGCGGCCGGCATCTCGATCGTCCAAAAACCGTCCACCGACACCAGCAGGCAAGGAAGCTGATTGTCATATCCGCATTTCTCGAGGACCCGGCGTATTGCTTCCTCTCGGCTCACTCTGTTGGAGACCCAGCGAGGGATTCTGGCCGCTCTAGCCAATGCGCGATGATTCCCTTCCGTCGGATAGATTTCCCCCGGAGATCCGAACAGCGGGGAGGGCGTGAACTTGGCCGAGAGCGGCTCCGTGCGCAAATCGCCGGGCGGGGGAAGTGGGATGATCCCGCCGGGCCAGACCACGTCCATCCCCACCGCGTAAAGCGTGCAGGCTGACTTTTTTTCCAGCTGCACGCTACATTTTTGCAGGGCCTGCGTTTTGGCGCTTTCGATGTCAGGCGCGCCATGCGACACACCGATACTGTAGGATGAAAGCGCGATGGCCTTGTAGTCGGGTTGCCGGGGATACGCGTCCACGGTAGCCTGATCTGGTGGATCGACCATCGGGACCCGCGCCGGGTCGAACCGCTCCCCTCGATTGGCAACGAACGTGCGTTGCACGAGCGGCGCGAGAACGACCGCTCCCACGACCGCTGCGAAGACGCCGATTGCAACGGAAAGGATCCATCGCCGGCGGTCGATCCGGATGGCCGGTAGCGGCTTTTGCTCCGCCGTCACCAGCGTCACGGTGTTCGACGACGTCACGATCGCTTCTTCGGCCGGAGAGGCGCCCCCCTCGCGCACCTCGCCGACAAAGCGGAAGCCCTTGCGCGGCAGCGTTCGCAGCAGGCGCTGCGCCTCGCCCGAATCGCCGATCGCCGTGCGCACCGCATTGATCCGGGTGCTGAGCGCCGACTCCGAGACGATGCGGCCGCCCCATACCGAAGCGAATACGTCGTCCTTGGTGACCACGCGGTCGCGGTTGCGGATGAGAAAAAGGAGCAGATCGAAAACCTGCGGCTCGAGCGCGACCATCTCGGACCCGCGTCGCAATTCTCGACGGTCGGCGTCGATGACACAGTTCTCAAAGAAAAACAGCAAGTCGCCCCCCGGCCTGCCGCGCGAAGCGGACAAGCGCGGTCAAATCAATGGATTCTGAAGACAAAATCAAGCCCGTCTGGAGGGCCGATCAGACCAGCAGGCGACAGAGGTATGTCCACTCGAACCCATGGAGAGCTCGATGTCCCCGCGCAGCACGCAATCGGCCGTTCATCCGCACGGCACTGTCGCACCGTGCGACGCCTCGCGGCCACGGCGCTGCGGGCGGCTGCCCAAAACGCTTGCCGTGTTCGTCCTCGCCGCATGCGTGCTGGCGTGGAGGCCTGAGGTCGAGCGGCTTCTGAGCCACCTTGGATTCATCAATTCAGCACCGACGAAGATCTGGTCCGGCCATGCTTCCGCCGCGTCGGCGCGACCTGGAGCGCAGACAAGCGCCTGGATCTGTCCGATATCGGGCAAATGCGGCCCCGCAGGAACACGGGGCCTTGGCCGCTGGTGAGATCGGTCGAGCGACGGGAGTGCGGAAATGAGCGTCCGCGCTGTGCCCACGGAGGCCGAGCAGGCGGGCGCCAGAGGGATTTCAGCGAGATACGAGACGGTGTTGCGAACCAGCGCGAAGAAGCATCACGTCATGCCCGGCCTTGTGGCCTTCGGGCGAGGCTCAGCGCCAGGCTGAACGCGAAGCCGCCGCACAGCGGCAGGACGAGCAGGAGCAGGAGCCGCAGCCGCCGCAGGCTGGTCTCGCTCACCTTGGCGCCGGTGATCTCGGACAGCACATTGGCCGAGGGGTCGACGGTTGCGATCTGCGGGATGTTCGGGAGCTTAGCCGCGAAGGTCGACAGCGCGGCATCGAGCGCGTCGCGCCGCGTCGCGACGGCGAGCGCCTCGCGCAACGCCGGCTGGTGCGATCGGCGCGCATTGGGAAGCGCGACCCGCAAGGCATTGACGGGCCGCATCTCGATGATGGCGGCGCGCTCGCGGCGCAGCCGCGCCAGCTCCTCCAGCGCCAGCGAGCGCTGCAGCGACTGCGACGTGCGCGCGGCCAGGAAGCCGTCGTCGCTGCTGCCGATGTATCCGGAAAGATTGGCGAGCGAGACCGCACAGCCGACGAGCCACAGCGCCGCGGCCGCGATCGCGGCGGGCGAGCGCCGCCGCCACAGCGCGGCGACGGCCGCCGGCATGACCAGCACCAGGGCGTCGGCGCAGACTGCCAGCGCCGCGAACAGGAGACCGCCGACGCGGGACGCAAAGGCCGTCGTCTCGACCATGCCGATCGCCGCCAGCACCACGCCGACGACGGCGAGACTGGCGGCGCCGAGCAGGCGGCCGAACCCGCGCGAACGAGGCGGCGCGGCGTCGGCTGCCGCCGAGAGAACGGTCGGAACGGGAGGAGACTCGGCTTGCGCCGAAATAACCACGGGAGCGGGCAGGGCGCTTGCGGGCGCCGCGTCAAGCGCCGGGGTGGGCGGGGGCAGTGCCAGCGCCGCGGTCTCCTTGCGCTTGGCCGTCCGCCGCTTCGGCGCCGGCGGCAGATCCCCGTTCTTGCGCCAGCCGTCCAGCTGCTGGCGCACCTTGCCTTGAGTCCAGCCCCATTCGCGCGCGAGCGCCGCGACATTCACGTGCTCGACCCGCCGGTCGCGCAGCGACGCCAGCGCAAAATCCTCGGAAATCCGCAGCGTCCCGTGCATCCGCTACGCGATAGGCTGATTCGGCCGTCCGAACGATGGTAGGTGCGTCGCGAAAGCGCGTCGTCCACAACCATCGGGCGTGCGTGTGTGACTCCGCTGCAACATGTCAGCTGCCCGGGCGCGAAGACATTCGCGCCGCGCCGCCACGGACATGGCGCGCGATCTGTTGTATCGATCGCTCCGCTTCAAGCCTGCGACCTCGTCGAGGAGATCACGATGCCCGCCCCTTTTCCGCCGTTCACGCGCGAGACCGCCATCCAGAAGATCCGCATGGCCGAGGACGGCTGGAACAGCCGCGACCCCGAGCGCGTGTCGAAGGTCTACACGGTCGACAGCCAGTGGCGAAACCGCTCGGAGTTTCCGCGCGGGCGGGCGGAGATCATCGCATTCCTCACCCGCAAGTGGGCGAAGGAGCTGGACTATCGCCTGATCAAGGAGCTGTGGGCCTTCGACGGCAATCGCATCGCGGTCCGCTTCGCCTATGAATGGCACGACGACAGCGGCAACTGGTTTCGCTCGTATGGCAACGAGAACTGGGAGTTCGACGGCGAGGGCCTGATGCAGCGCCGCTTCGCCTCGATCAACGACCTGCCGATCAAGGAAACGGAGCGGAAATTCCACTGGCCGCTGGGCCGTCGGCCGGACGACCATCCGGGCCTGTCCGATCTCGGACTCTGAGGCGCCGATCGGCGGCTGACGGACGAGATCAGGCAGATTTGTTCAAGACCTGCCGCTCCCGCCGGCATACACCCGGGAGATCGCCGCTGACGCCGGCGGCCCGGGCGGCGGCAGCCGGCAAGGCTGCAACGCATTGGCGGCTCGCGCGTTCGAGGAATGGCGACATTGCAGGATTTCGTCGGCCAGCGGTGATGCCTTACGGTCAGCTTCATTATCTGCCGCTCACCCCGTCCTTCTTCTCCATCCTGGCCGGGCTGTTCTTCGTGCTGCTGGTGCTGATCCAGCTCGGCATCCTGCGTTATGCGTACATGCGGCTGGGGATCAGCTCCGGGGCCGCGATTCTGCTGCTGCTCGGGTCGCTGGTCGGCAGCTACTTCAACATTCCGCTCGTCGAACTGCCCGAGAAGCAGGTCATGTCCGGGCAGGTGGTCGACTTCTTCGGCATGGAATACGTCATTCCGACGGTGGTCCGGTCGCCCGGCACCATCATCGCGATCAATGTCGGCGGCGCCCTCATCCCGACGCTGATGTCCATCTACCTGTGGATCCGCAACGGGCTGTGGTTGTCCGGCATCGTCGCGACCGCGGTCGTGGCCGCCGTGTGCTATTGGCTGTCGCAACCGGTGCGTGGCCTCGGCATCGCGATGCCGGTGTTCGTCCCGGCCGTGACCTGCGCCATCGTCGCGCTCATCCTCTCGCGCCAATATGCGGCGCCGCTCGCCTATATCGGCGGCAGCCTCGGCACGCTGATCGGCGCCGACCTGCTCAATTTCGGCGCCATCCGAGGGCTCGGGGCGCCGGTCGCCTCGATCGGCGGTGCCGGCACGTTCGACGGCATTTTCCTCATCGGCATCGTCGCGGTGCTGATCGCCGGCATCGGCGGCGGGCCGGCCGTTCAGCGTCCCCTGCCGCGGTGAGGCGCCGGCCTATGCGCTCCGCCCGCTTTCCTCGGCGACGCGCGCGATGTCCCGCAGCATGCCGTTCGTGTGCAGGCTCGCGAGATCGAGCGGCAGCTTGCGGCGCCAGTTCGGATGCTCGTCGATCGTGCCCGGAATATTGACCTGCCCGCGCTCGCCCATGATGTCTTCGAGCGCGACGGCAAGCAGCTTTGCGGGCGACGCGGCGAGGAAGCGCACGACCGCGGGAAAATCGAGCGTGTCGATTCCGTGGGCGCGCAGCGCATCGCGCAGCGCCGCGAGGGTCAGCCTGCGCTCGCTTGCGGGTTCGCCCGGCGGAATTCCGATCGCGGCGCGCACCGCGAGATCATGTTGCGTGGTCCAGCCCGCGAAGGTCGGCAGGTCGTGGGTCGCGAAGGTGACGAGCGCGCGCTCGGCATAGTGCGCGGGGCTGAGGAACGCGCCGCGGCGATCACGCTCGAACATCATCACCCGATAGGACCAGATGCCGTAGCGGGCGACGTCCTCGCGGAATCCCTTCGGCACCGTGCCGAGGTCCTCGCCGATGACGATGCAGCGGTGCGCGGCGCTCTCTTGCGCCGTGACGGCGAGAAGCGCCGCGAACGGCATGCGCAGGTAGGTGCCCTGGTCGGGCGGCAGCCCGTCCGGAATGACATAGATCCGCTTGAGGCCGAGCACGTGGTCGATGCGGATGGCGCCGGCGTAGCGCATGGCGACGCCCAGCGTCTCGCGAAAGGCACGAAAATCGCTCGCCTGCAGCCCGACGCCGCTGAAGCCGGCGAGGCCCCAGTTCTGGCCGAGCGTGTTGAGGGCATCGGGCGGCGCGCCCACCGAGAGCGTGCGCGTCACCGCATCGCGCGCATGCCAGGCGTCGAACCCGGTCGGCTGCACGCCGACGGCGACGTCGAGGTAGAGGCCGACCGGCAGCGCGAGCGCGCGGGCGCGATCGCGGCAGCGCATGAGCTGGGCGTCGGCGATCCATTGGACGTATTCGTAGAACCCGGTCTCGTCCCCGGCCTCGCCGCGCAATCGAGCGAGCATGGCATCGGTGGGGTCGCGCCATTCGGCAGGCCACTGCCACCACGGCTGCGAAAAGCGCCGGCGCAGCACCTCGAAGGCGGCGAATGCCGCGAGCGCCGGGCGCGCGCGGCGGAAGTTTTCGAAACCGGCGCGCCGTTCGGGCGCGGCGTCGTGCCCGAACGCCCGATACGCCGCGCGTAGCGCGCGCCGTTTGAGATCGGTAACGCCGGCATGATCGATCAGCTCGGTGCGGCGCAGCCGCTCCACCTCGGCGGCCATCTCGGCGGTGCCGGCATTTGCGAATTCCGGCACCGCCTCGAGGTCGATGTAGAGCGGATTGAGAAACAGCCGGCTGTTGGGCGAGTAGGGGCTCGGCTGATCCGGCACATCGTCGAACAGCGCGTGGAGCGGATTGATGCCGATACCTGCCGCGCCGACCTCGCCGGCCAGCTCGACCAGCTCCAGGAGATCGGTGAAGTCGCCGTGCCCCCAATTGCGCCGCGAGCGCACGCCGTAGAGCTGGGCGGCGAGCATCCAGCAGCGTCCCGGCGGACCCGGATAGGCCTGCGGGATCGCCGACGCCCGAGCGGGCGGAGGGACCGGCGCAATGTCGGTTATATGACGCAGCACGGCGGCGATTTTCGCGATGGTGTCGTGTGAAACCTTGCGCCGATGGCCCTGGGCATCGACGTATTCGGTCTCGATGCCGAGGCGGGCGGCCTCGCGCCGCAGATCCGCCCGTCCCGTGACCTTCCGCGCCATTTGACCTCAACGGGTTCTGCCGGCGCCCGGTTCCGCCCTGCCATTCCCGAGGTGTCGGCATGGAACCATTTTGCCGCCATCCGCTTTCCCTCCGGTAGGCCAACCCTTCCCACAACGCGAGCAACTTTAATCAGCTGCGGTCGGACCACCGAACGTGAGACCTTTGGGTGAAGCGTCAGTCGGCGGCCTCGCCGCCAAGCGGTTCGTCATCGAGGACATCTATCCGGCCGTCGATGACGGGCGCTTTGCGGCCAAACGCATCGTGGGCGAGCCCATCGATGTCTGGGCCGATGTTTTCCGCGACGGCCACGAGGTGATCGCGGTCGCGTTGCGCTGGCGCGCGCGCAGCGAAACGGCGTGGACGAGCGTCCCCATGCACCTGCATGGCAACGATCGCTGGACGGCGCGCTTCACGCCGTCGGCGCCCGGGGATTACCTCTACCAGATCGAGGCGTGGACCGATCAGTTCGCGACCTGGCGGCGCGCCTTCCGGCTCAAGCGCGAGGCTGGGCAGGCGGGCAACCTGGAGGCGCTCGAAGGCGCCGCGATGCTCGCATCGGCGATACCGCCGGACAGCGAGACCGAAGACATCATAGCGCGCTATCGCGACGAGTTCGTGCGCACCGGCGAGGCAGAGGGGCTCCTGGCGGACGAGCTCGCGTCCGCAATGTCCGACTCGGAATCCCGCTACGACCTCACCCGCTCGCAGTATCTGCCGCTCATCGTCGACCGTCCGCTCGCGCGCGCCGGCGCCTGGTACGAGATCACGCCGCGCAGCCAGGGCTCGGCGCCGGGCCGCCACGGGACCTTCGCGGACGCCGTCGCGCGGGTGCCGGAGATCGCGGCGCTCGGCTTCGATGTGCTCTACATGACGCCGATCCACCCGATCGGCCGCACCAACCGCAAGGGCCGCAACAATGCCGTGCGCGCCGCGCCGGGCGATCCCGGCAGCCCCTACGCGATCGGCTCGCCGGAAGGCGGCCACGATGCGATCCATCCGGAGCTCGGCTCGCTCGACGACTTCCGCCGCCTGATGGCCGCGTGCCGCGCGCACGGCATGGAGGTCGCGCTCGACTTCGCGGTGCAGTGCTCGCCGGACCATCCGTGGCTGGTCGAGCATCCCGACTGGTTCAAGCGCCGTCCCGACGGCTCCATCCACTTCGCCGAGAACCCGCCGAAGAAATACGAGGACATCGTCAATCCCGACTTCCACGGCCCGCATGCCGAGCAGCTGTGGCGCGCGCTGCGCGACGTCGTGCTGTTCTGGGCGCGCGAGGGCGTGCGCGTCTTCCGGGTCGACAACCCGCACACCAAGCCGCTGCCGTTCTGGGAATGGCTCATCAGCGAGGTGAGGAGCGCCTTCCCCGACACCATCTTCCTGTCGGAGGCCTTCACGCGGCCGAAGCTGATGAAGGCGCTCGCCAAGCTCGGCTTCAGCCAGTCCTACACGTACTTCACGTGGCGCACGACCAAGGACGAGCTGCAGAGCTATCTCGTCGAGCTCACCGGCTATCCGGAGCGCGAGTACTTTCGCCCGAACTTCTTCGTCAACACGCCGGACATCCTGCCTTTCCACCTGCAGGGCGGCGAGCCGTGGATGTTCAAGGCGCGCCTCGCCCTCGCCGCGACGCTCTCGGGCGCCTACGGCGTCTATAACGGCTTCGAGCTCCTGGAGCACACGCCGATCCCCGGCAAGGAGGAGTATCTCGACTCCGACAAGTACGAGATCAAGACGCGCGACTGGAACGCGCCCGGCAACATCAAGGACTGGATCGGCTGGATCAATCGGATGCGCCGCGCCAACCCGGCGCTGCTGCAGACGAACGGCCTGCGCTTCGCCGCGGTCGACAGCCCGCAGGTCATCGGGTTCGTCAAGGAATCGGTCGACCGCCGCAACGCCGTCGCCGTCGCGATCGCGCTGACGCGCGAGCCGCGCCAGTTCTGGTTCCATTTCGGCGACATCACGATCGGTCCGGACGACGCGAAGAAGCCGGTGGCGGCGATCGAGAACCTCGCGAGCGGCGAGCGGCATCCGGTCGAGTGGGGCGGCGTGCGTCTCGCCGTCGATCCCGAGCGGGCGCCGGCGCTTCTGTTCAAGTGCCTGGTGGAGCCATGAACTTCGTACCGCGTGCCGTTCCGGAGTTGCATGCCGACACCGACGAGCCCTGGTAC
>Ga0126371_10003680_pt1 | contig 13449 bp, 8 predicted proteins | sample PanSoiMetaPlot_4_FD_110145 | JGI IMG/M metagenome (GOLD analysis project Ga0126371, IMG submission 110145) | Tropical forest soil microbial communities from Panama - MetaG Plot_4 | ecosystem: Environmental > Terrestrial > Soil > Tropical forest > Bulk soil | place: Panama | collected 2016-02-17
CCTCGACGAGCCGTTCGCCGCACTCGACGAAATCACCCGGATGGCACTCAACGACGACCTGCTGCGGCTCTGGGATGTCCGCCTGACGACTGTCGTGTTTGTGACGCACAGCGTCTTCGAGTAGGTCTACCTCTCGACCCGGATTGCGGTGATGACCGCGCGCCCGGGCCGCATTGTCGCCGATCTCGCTGTCGAACTGCCGCAACCGCGCGAGCGCCCTTTGCGCACCTCCCCGGCCTATGCGGCTATTTGCGCGAAGGTGTCGAGCGCGCTCGAGCTCGCGATGGCGCACCAACCGCGATGAGCACGCGCCGGGTTTTGCGGCTGTCGCGCATCATGGCGCCGCTCGCCGTCGGCGCGTTCTTTCTCGCCGTGTGGGAGGTGGCCGTCCGGGCCGAGAACATACCGCCCTACATTTTGCCCGGGCCGCTCGCGATCGCCGCGAGCCTGTGGACCGACGGTCCGAGCCTGCTCGGCTCGCTGATCGTGACCTTGCGCGTGACGCTCGCAGCACTGGCGGCGGCCGCCGTTCTCGGCGGTGCCATCGCGGTGTTGTTTTCGCTGTCGCGAATCCTCGAGCTCAGCCTCTTCCCCTACGCGGTGGTCCTGCAGGTGACGCCGATCGTGGCGATCGCCCCCTTGATCATCATCTGGGTGCGCGAGCCGTTTCTGGCGCTGCTGGTTTGCGCCTGGATCGTCGCCTTCTTCCCGGTCGTCGCCAACACGACGGTCGGGCTGAACAGCGTCGACCGTAATCTGTTGGCGTTGTTCCGGCTCTACGGCGCCTCGCAGATCCAGGTCCTGCGCTACCTCAAGCTGCCGACGGCGCTGCCCTATTTTCTCGCCGGGCTGCGGATCAGCGGCGGGCTCGCGCTGATCGGCGCCGTCGTTGCCGAGTTTGTCGCCGGCACCGGAGGTGCGGAGACCGGGCTCGCCTTCCGCATTCTCGAAGCGGGCTATCGCCTCGCGATCCCGCGCCTGTTCGCCGCCCTCTTCCTGCTGTCGCTGACCGGCATCGTCATCTATCTCGTTCTCGACGGCCTATCGCGTCTGCTGCTCCGCCATTGGCACGAAAGCGCGCTCGAGGAAGAGGAGGAGTGATCGGAGCGGAGCTCCGAGGGTTAGCCGCGGCCGACAAACGGCATCTTGGTCGCCATCACGGTCAGGAACTGCACATTGGCTTCCGGGGTCACCGTGGCCATAAAGACGACGGCACGGGCGACGTTCTGCACATCCATCGTCGGCTCGACGATGACCGCTCCGTTGGCCTGCGGCACCCCGCGGGTCATGCGCTCGGTCATCTCGGTCAGTGCGTTGCCGACATCGATTTGGCCGCAGGCAATGTCGTATTTGCGGCCGTCGAGCGAGGTCGATTTGGTGAGACCCGTGATCGCGTGCTTGGCCGAGGTATAGGCGGCCGAGTCGGGCCGCGGCACATGCGCCGAGATCGAGCCGTTGTTGATGATCCGGCCACCCATCGGCTTCTGGTCCTTCATGATCTTGAAGGCCTCCTGCGTGCACAGAAACGAGCCGTTCAGGATCGAGTCGATGACCCCCTTCCAGCGCTCGTAGGGCAGCTCCTCGATCGGCCCGGCCGCGCCAAAGCCGGCATTGTTGAACAATACATCGAGCCGGCCGTAGGTCTCTTTGGTCTTGGCAAACAGATTGCGGACCGCTTCGGGACTACCGACATCGGTCGGCACGCCGAGCGCGCGACCCTGCTTGCTCTCGATTTCGTCGACCACCGCCTGCAGCGGCTCCGGCCGCCGGCCGGCGACGACGACCGCGAACCCCTCCTCGGCGAGCGCCAATGCCGAGGCCTTGCCGATACCGCTGCCGCCGCCGGTGACGAGGGCGACTTTCCCGTTCGAAGCCATTGCGCCGATCTCCTGCTGCAGATGCCGATGTTTCGTGCGCACGATATCAGCTTCTCGCGCGTGCGCTCCAGCGCGTTCCGGGCGATAATTCGCGGCGGGAGGACGATATGTCTGACTTGATCGAGCTGAATGGCCGCCGCTACCGCAAGCCGCAGCGTCCGACCGTCGTGATCTGCGTCGACGGGTGCGATCCCGAATATCTCGAACACGGCATTCCCGACGGCGTTTTTCCGACGATCGGCTCGTTTCGCCGCGACGGCTTTTTCGCGACGGCCGATGCCGCGATACCGACCTTCACCAACCCGAACAATGTCTCGATCGTGACCGGCGCGCCGCCTTCGGTGCACGGCATCGCCGGCAATTACTATCTCGATCGCGAAACCGGCCGCGAAATAATGATGACCGACGAGCGGCTGATGCGCAGCGAGACGATCCTGGCGCTGATGGCCGGTGGCGGCGTCACAACCGCGGCGATCACGGCTAAAGACAAACTGCGCCGGCTTCTCGGCCGCAATCTCGACGGCAGCTGCTTTTCGGCCGAATGCGCCCCCGCCGAGGTCGAGGCGATGGTTGGCCGGGGAAAGCCGGACATGTATTCGGCTGACCTGTCATTGTTCGTGCTGGATGCCGGGATTGCGCTGCTCGAGCGCCGGGAAGCCGATCTGCTCTATTTGTCCCTCTCGGACTATGTCCAGCATGGGCACGCGCCGGGCGCTCCGGAATCCGATGCCTTTCATCGGGCGGTCGATGAACGGGTGGGCCGTCTTGTCGAGCTTGGTGCCGTTGTCGGGCTCGTCGCCGACCATGGCATGAACGACAAGGCGCGCCCCGCCGGCTCACCCAACGTGGTCTTTCTCGAGGACGCGCTCAACGAGCGTTTTGGCGCCGGTGCCGTGCGGGTGATCTGTCCGATCACCGACCCGTTTGTGCGCCATCACGGCGCGCTCGGCTCGTTTGTGCGAGTTTATGCTCGCAGCGGTGCGGATCTCGCTGCGTTGATGGCGACGAGTGCCGCGCTGCCCGGTGTCACTCTCGTTCTCGACGGCCCCGAAGCAGCCAGGCGTTTTGAAATGCCCACCGACCGCGAGGCCGACTTTGTCGTGCTCGGCGACGCCAGCACCGCGATCGGCGCCGCCCGCGCCGAGCACGATTTGTCGGGTCTCGCCGGCCATCGCCTGCGCTCGCATGGCGGCCTCGGCGAGCAGCGGGTACCGTTTATCCTGTCGCGGCCTCTCACGCCCCAGTACCGCCACCGCGCCGAGAACCTCCGGTTGCGCAATTTCGACATTTTCGATTTCGCGCTGAACGGCCTCCAATAGGTGTCGAGTATGAACGACGCGATCGACATTGCGGCGATGGCTCTTGGTGCGATCGGTCAGCCGGTCCGCCGCAAGGAGGATCAGCGGCTGCTGACCGGCAAGGGTCGGTTCTCCGACGATTTCAACATGGCGGGGCAAGCCTATGCCGTGATGGTGCGCTCGCCTCATCCGCACGCGCTGATCGTCGGCATCGAAGCGGAGCGGGCGCGACATATGCCGGGCGTGCTTGGCGTGTTCGCCGGCATGGATTGCCTAACCGATGGTCTCGGGCCGATCCCGCACAGCCCGATACCCTCGACCCGTTACGATCTGAAACTGACGGGACCCGGCAGCGGCGCGATGTTTTTTGGCCCGCAGCCGTTATTGCCGGTGGACAGGGTGCGCCATGTTGGCGAGGCGGTCGCGATGGTGGTGGCCGAAACGCTGCCGCAGGCGCTCGATGCGGCCGAGGCAGTAGAAATCGAGTGTCAGGAGTTGCCGCGGGTCACCAATCCGCGGGCAGCGATCCTGCCAGGCGCGCCGCCGGTGTGGGACGAGGTGCCAGACAACGTCTTCGTCGACACAATGTTTGGCGACCGCGGGGCCACCGACCGGGCCTTTGCCGAGGCCGACCATGTCGTCGAAATGGATCTCCACATCGGTCGGGTCACCGGGGTCCCGCTCGAACCACGCGCGGCACTCGGCCTATACGACCCGGCGAGCGGCCGCTACACGCTCTATGCAGGAAGCGGTGGTCCGGTCCGCCAAAAGGCCGAGCTCGCCGCGGTGCTCGGTGTCGCGCCCGAAAAGGTGCGGGTGCTCTCTTACGATGTCGGCGGCAATTTCGGGGTGCGCAACCGGGTCTTTGTCGAGTTTGGCCTGGTGCTGTGGGCGGCGCGCAAGCTCGGCCGGCCGGTCAAATACACGGCGACCCGCTCGGAAGCGTTTCTCAGCGATTTTCAGGGCCGCGATCTGCTGACCAGGGTGACGCTGGCGCTGCGTGGCGATGGCCGCTTTCTGGCACTGCGTGCCGACAATGTCAGCAATGTCGGCGGACGCTGCGTGTCGTTGTCGCCGCTCGGCAAGGGCTCGGCGCTGGTCACCGGGAATTACGACCTCCCGGTGGCGAGCCTGCGCTCGCGCGCGGTCTTCACCAACACAATGCCAACCAACGCCTATCGCAGCTCGGGCCGCCCCGAGGTGACATACGCGATCGAGCGGTTGATCGACAAGGCGGCACGCGAGCTTGGGCTCGACCGCATAGAACTGCGCCGCCAGAACCTGGTCGGGCCGCAAATGATGCCCCACCGCAATCCGGTCGGTGCTCGCTACGACAGCGGCACCTACGAGGCCAACATGGATCTGGCGATGCGCAACGCCGATTGGGACGGTTTTGCGGCGCGCCGCCGCGAGGCCGAGGGGCGCGGCAAGCTGCTCGGGCTTGGGTTGGCGAATTATGTCGAGTCCTCGATCGGGGCGCCAAACGCGCGCACCGAGATCACCGTGACACCCGCAGGCCGGGTCGAGGTCGTGATCGGCACCGCGCCCAATGGCCAGGGTCACGAGACGAGCTTTGCCCAGGTCGTCTCGGCTCTGCTCGGCGTACCGGTCGCGTCCATCGATCTCGTCACCGGTGACACCGATCGGGTCAGCCTCGGCGGAGGCTCGCATTCCGGCCGGTCGATGCGGCACGCCGCCACCCTGTTTGCGATGGCCGCACCCGAGCTGATCGACAAAGGGAAAGCCGTCGCCGCCCAAATTCTCGGGACGGCGGCCGACGAGGTCGCGTTCGCCGATAGCCGGTTCGCCACACCGCGCACCAATCGAAGCTTTGATTTTCTGGAGCTGGCGCAGGAGGCGGCGCGCCTGGGTCTGGAGGGCGAGCTTGCGGTCGTAACCGACAATGAAATGCACGACCCAGTGTTTCCCAATGGCTGTGCCGTGTGCGAGGTCGAAGTCGATCCCGAGACCGGATGGGTCGAGATCACCCGCTACACGGTCGTCGACGATGTCGGGCGCTGCATCAACCCGCTGATCGTGCATGGGCAAACCCATGGCGGTGCCGCCCAGGGCGTCGGTGAGGCAATGTGGGAGGAATGCGCGATCGACCCGGCGTCGGGACAGCCTCTCTGCGGCTCGTTTATGGATTACGGGATGCCGCGCTCGGACAATCTGCCGTCCTTCACCACCGAGATCGTCGAGGTGCTGTCACCGACCAACCCGTTCGGCATCAAGGCCGGCGGCGAAGGCGGCTGCACACCCGCACTCGCGGTCGTCGTCAGCGCCATCCTCGACGCGCTGGCGCCGCTCGGCGTGCGCGACATCACGATGCCTGCCACTCCATTCAAGGTGTGGCAGGCGATCCGCGACGCACCGGCGAGCAAGGTTGGGAAAGCGTCTATTGTCACAGATCGACTACGACACGACCCAGAGGACGGGCCTGGCAAGACAGAATATGACCATCCTTAACATCGTCCGGGGTGAGGCCGGTGGTGCAATCCTGCTCGACCGAGCCCTCGAGAAGCGTGACCTTGCAGGTACCACACTGACCTGCGCGGCATGAATAAGCCGCCGGCAAGTTCTGGGCGAGGGCGAGGTCCAGGATGTAGTCGGAACCCTTACAATCGACCTCGATCTTGCTTGCCGAGAAGACCACTTTCGCAAGCTGGTCCGCCTGTGCCTCTGCCGCCTTGACATCGCGCCGCGGCACGCCGCCGAACACTTCCTGATGGAAATGTGCCATGTCGAAGCCGAGCTTTTCGAGCATTTCGCGCGTGGCGTCCATGAACGGAGGTGGTCCGCAAAGATAGACGCTGCGGCTCTTCAAGTCGGGAACCATTTCGGTCACCAATTCAGGACAGATCCGGCCGGTCCGACCCGTCCAGCCGCACCCCTCCTCGGCCCGGCTGCATACGAACTCGCAGCGGAAGCCGGGGAGCAGACGCTCGATCAACTTCAACTCGTCCGCGAAGATCAGATCATCTGGACTTCGTGCAAAATGCAAAAAATGGATATCCGCGTCGGGCGCCGTGTCGCACAACCAACGTGACATTGCCATGACGGGCGTGATGCCGCTGCCGCCCGAAATAAAGAGGTAGGGGCCACCATCACCACCGATGCAGGTGAAGGTTCCGTGCGGCCCATCGACAAAAAGCGAGGAGCCAGCTTGGAGATTGTCATGCAGCCAGTTCGAAATCTGGCCGCCCTCGACGCGCTTGACGGTGACCGAGATCACGTGCGGCCGCGATGGCGTCGCTGAGATCGTGTAGCTTCGTCTGACGATAGTACCGTCGATCGGTACCTCAAGGGTCATGAACTGGCCCGGGGAATAGCGGAACAGCTTCGGCGGCTCGGCGACAAAGCGGAAAGTCTTGACGTCGTGGGTCTCGTCGATGACCTGGATGCAGCGAAGCGGCAGTTTGCCGCGCTGCCAGAACAGCTCGGCACCGACATCGCCGGCGAGCAGCGAGCTCATGTCGGGCGCCGGCGCCTTCGCTTCGACCGGCGCTTTGGCTTGCTCCTGTTGCGCGGTTCTCGCAGATGGCCGCTTGATCAGCTCGGTCAGAGCGTCGAATGCTGCTTCCGCTTCATCATCTCGCCCAAAAAGGCCGAGGCCTCCATGTCCAGCTTTGCGAACCCGAAGGCAGAGTTGGAGAAGGTCGCGTTCGACATCGGGACGCTCCTGCGCGGCAATCGAACCGAGGACGGTGTCGAGCGAAGCGGCAACCTGATCGATCGAGGTGCGGAACTCGCCGGCGGTGTACCGCTTCCACACCTCAGCCTTCTCGGCTTCGGTATTGGCGAGCGACCGCTGCAGTAACGGCGAGCGACACCATTCTCGCGATGTCAGCAGCTCGTCGAAACTTTCCATTTCTCGCGCCGTCATCTTGCCGTCGCCATCGGCGAGACGCAGGAACATCATCATCGGGAGCTCGACCAGTACCCTCGATTTTTCTGTGACACGGACCGGCATCAGACGCACCTATGCTGCGGCAGCGGGTTCTTCGGCGACAACAGGCCTCGGACGCGAGGTCGCGGGTTCCGCCACGGCGGCGGGCCTTTGACGCGCAGTCGCGAGGGTATTGCGGAGATAACCGGAGACAACGCCGAGTATGCCCCGGGTGGCGTGATGATCGCGCGCGATCAGTTCGTCGACGACCTCACGAGGGACGACGATGACCTCGGCGGTCGGGCTCGTCACCCCGACCGACAGCGCGCGCGGCTGCCCGCTGATGACGCCGAGCTCGCCAAAAACATCACCCGGCTTGCCGCGGCCGAGGACGTGGTGCCCATGCTCATCGTCGATCCACGCCTCCGTTTCACCGCGCACGAGCACGAACATGGAATCGGGGCTCTCGCCAACCCGGCAGATTTGGTCACCGGCGTGGAAGGTTGCGTAATCCGACTTGCGGGCGAAGCGGCCGAGCATACCGAGCTCGAGCGCGGCAAACACATCGCTTCTGGCGGTGAGGAGTTCGGCCATGACCGCGATGGTATCGGAGTGTGAGCCGCGCAGGACGTCCGCGAGCACGTCTTCGACCAGGTGTGATGGCGTCTCGATGCGTGCCGAGAGTTCGGTAGCCAGACGTTCCGCACTGACGGGGGCGGTGCTCGCGAGGGCGGAGATTGCAAGAGCGGCGACGTTGTTGTCGTGATCCGCGGCGAGGTCACGGAACACCTCGACGGCCGGTTTCGACGCTCCGACGACGTCGAAATAGCAGCAGACGACCGGATCGGAGGTCATCTCCCGGAAGGCTTTGCCAATCTCGCCGGGCAATCCTACGCTGGCTTCGGCGACCGCCTGGTCAGCTTCCTTGCCAACCAAGACGTAGACCGACTGTGCGAGCGAGCGCGCGGCCTGAGACTCCTCGATCGAAGCGACGATGCACGCCATCTCGCAGATCAGGACCTTCTGCCTCAGCAGGAGGGCATGACGGATCAGCAGAGCTTCGGGTCGAAGGTCGCAGGACAGCGAAAAGCGGGCGATTTCGAGGTCGCGAATTTTTTCGAGCACATTCCGCGCGGTTGCAGCCAAGCGGGTCTCGTCCTGCGCGATGTCGTGCACGAGTCGCGCGTGCTCGTCGTCAGAAATGCCGTAGAGTACACGCACCGGCTCCATCGCTTCGCGGGCTTGAGGGCTGGTAAGATAGACCGCCGGCGGATGACCGGCGGCAAGGCCCTGCTCGACGAGATCAACAAGAAACCGACGGTAATTCTCACTCCGAACCCGATCCTCGACCGATCGACTGGCCTCCGGATCGAGCAGCGCCGGGTCCTGGATCCCGAGCGCTTCAGTAATCGCACGATGGTCGCCGACGGTGAGGCCGAGTTGCGTGCGCAAGTCGCTCAGTAGCGTGAGGCTCTCGGCGGATTTAGCATGACCGGTTTCGAGCGCCTCGGCGAGGATCGCACGGTAGGCTTCGCGCTTTTGCCCGATGCTGAAGTTTGGCAGGGTCTTGGCGAGCACGTAGACCTCGTCGGCCGAAAGCTGATCGAGCGGCCGGCCTTCGAGCAGATCTTCCGAGCGAAACCCCATGCGCACCAGCTGATCGCGGAGACTGCGCGCCAATCGCTCGCGGCTGTAGAGATCGGCATCGCGAGTCAGCGAGCGGATCATCCAGGCGGCTGAAACGAGGACGAACACTCCGTCGATCAGTTTGATCGCCCACGGAGGCATCAGCAGGATGTTGGGCCGCCCGGCGAATACATAGAAGAGGTTGAAGGTGAAAAATGCGCAGACCGTCAGCATCTGATGCCGCAGCCGCGCTTTGCTGAGGGCTTTGCCACGCAAGCGGGCAAGGCGTGCATATCCGCGTTCGATCAATACCCACAGCCAATAGGCGAGCGCAATACACACCACAAAGAAGAGCGGCGCGGCGAGAATCTTTGGGATCGCGATGGCGGTGGCTCCGAAATAGAAACCGGGTTCGAACAATTTCCCCAGCTGCCCGGCTTCGTGCGTCCATGCGCCGGTCATGTAATAGTCCCAGCCACCCGAATACACCAAATAGTAAACATAGAAGGCGAACACCAGACCGAAGAAGCCGTAGTACATGAAGCGCTTCTGATCGGAATCGAGCGTTCGCCAGTACGAATTTTCGACATCGATATCGGGGCAGTTGGTGGTGCAGCCGACGCAAATACTGCGGTCACCGGTCGGGCCGGAAGCGCGGCACATCGACTGGCTGACCGGTGTGCCCGCGAGGTGGGCCTTTGAATCGAAAAGTCCACCGGGGCCGGTGTAGATGTCCTGGATCACCGCAAGCGGACAGAAATAGTTGCACCAAGTCTTGCCGCCATAGAGCAGACCGATCAGCAGGGCAAAGCCGAGCATGAACGCGAAACCCCCGACGAGTGCGATCCGGTCGGCGTTGATAAACAGCAAGCGGGCGCAGACGCCAAGCGCCAGAAAGCCGAACTGGAAATAGTAATGGTTGCGCCGCAACCATTCCTCGGGCAGCAGTGCCAGCACGCGATCGACGCGGCCCGCGCGGCGGTTGAGTACCTTGGCTTTTCGTTGCCAGCCGAGCATGTGCGGGATCTGGCTGAAATGGGAGAGCGGACAGACGCGCCGCCATGCCTCGTGGCCGAAGACGAGCAAGAAGATCGGGACCAGCGGGAGCACCATCGTCCAGAAAATTCGGTTCCCCATCGCATAAGGCTCGGCGGGGAGCGGCTTACCCTGAACCATCACCGGCTCGGAGTGCAGATGAAATGGGCTGCTGAGGGCGTCGGGGTGCGTCAGCAGCGGCGTCAAAGAGTCCCAAAACAGCGAGGCGATCAGGACGAACCAGGCAATCAGAAGCCCGGCCCTCACCCACCGCATTGTACGCTCAGGGATCCGGGAGAACATAGGCAGCACCCTTGTGCTCAATGAAATGCAGCACTAACGGCCCGACGACCTGGACCGCCGGCACTGCTGCTACTGCATGCTATCATGACCGAAACGGTGTGAGTATGGCATACGAGCGGAAATCGCGCGTCCATGCGGAGACGATTCTAATCGAGCAAACCCGCCTCGAATGTGAGCTGGTTCACATATCGGCCGAACCCACCTCGCCGGCAGCGGACACCGGACGTAGCGAACCCAAAGCTGCAAGCCCGCTGCGGACTGGACAAAAAACGATCTATAATTTTCTCAAATAACAGACTAGCGCGGCGACTCGTAAGCGACTATGATCGGTCGGAAGCTATCGGAGCGTGTAATATAGTTGAAGCTGGGCTGAGACCCGGCGAGACCTGTATTAACTTTATCCAAGTACGTTTCCTGGGAGGGGAATATGCGCAAGTTTTCAGCCATGCTGGCCGCCGCGGCGGCTCTTTGCGCGTCTCCGGCATCGGCCCAGCTGTGTAGCGCGGGATCTTGTCTGGGTTCCGGTATGCCCACCGATATGGAGCTGCTGAACCAGCGGACGGTGGAAAAGGGGTCTGGCGGGTTGGGGATCTTCGATGTCCAGCGCCCTGCGGACACCCAGGTGCTGCAGCCGGTGAAGCGGGTGCCGCGCGACAAGTACGGCGTCGTCGGCCCACTGCCGCTGACATCCAACGACCTCGACGCGTTCGTCTATCCGAACAGCGCTCCGAACGTGAAGCCGGAGCTGGTCGAAGGTCTGACGTTCTTTACCAAGGTGCACACCCCTGGCGAGTCGCCGTTGATCGACGATCACGGCGCGGGGCCGTTCAACAACCAGCCCTTCTGTCAGGGCTGTCACGAGAACGTGGCCGAGGCGGTCAAGACTCCTGGTCTGTTGGGTCCGAACTGCTTCAACGGGTCCAATTGCGCATCGCCGATCGCACGCGCCGGACGTTCGACGCCGACCAATTTCGAGGTCACCGCGCTTGACCCGTTCGCCGACACCGGAGGCGGTCTGCCGGCCGACATCAACGACGCTATCTTCAATACGGGAAAGACGGCAGCCTTCACCACTTTCGGTGACTTCACCTTGTCGCTCACCGATGTCGCCGGTGGTGCGATCGGCTTCTTCGACCCGCTCGACGGAAACACCCATAAGCTGACGAATGGGACGTCGCCCAAGTCACAGCCGTTCGGTGGCCTAGTGCAGCATGTCCGGCCGTCCGTCGATGCTTGCACGCCCAAACCGATACCGCCGCTCGCGTTTGATGCCAACCTGGCGGGTCCCAACCCCAACAAGTTCCGCAGATCCGTCGGGGAGCGGGGCGCGCCGCCCTATCGCGGTTTCGGGCTGATGGAGGCGGTGCCGACGGCAGATCTGCTGGAATATACCGATCCGACAGTCGAGAACGGCAAGACGAAACCCTCGAACGATTTTTCCAAGCTGCTCGGATGCCCCAGCATCGGGTGCATTTCCGGCAAGGCCAACATGATCCCGCCCACCGCTAACTTCGTCTCCGGGATGCCGGGTCGGTTTGGGTTGCGTGCCAACGGGGTGGAGGTCCTGCAGTTTGTCGTCGGCGGCATGCAAGGCGAGGTTGGACTTACCAACGCGCTGAACACCGCCGAGATCAATTTCCCGACCCTGTTCCCGAGCACGGGACCGACCCTGGAACCAGCGGCTTGCACGAACGCGGCGTCGCCCCCCACCTCGCCCGAGGTATTTCTCTCCACTGTGTTCAGCATACGGGCCCTGATGCGCAATATCGCCCCGCCGGAGTTTGGCAGCGCGCTGCTCGACGTGCTTAAAGATGCGCGCAAACCGAACGGCGGCAGACACTGGGACGCGGACAGCGAGCAGGGCAAGGTCAAACGCGGAGCAGAGCTGTTCGGTATCGATGTGGTGGCGTTCGCCAACCGCACCGTCGGCCCGCCCATGATCGCCGGCGGCGATGGCCTCAGCGACGATGCGATCAATCAAAAAGATCGCAAGCTGAACTGCGCCGGCTGCCACACGCCGATTCACCGGACCGGACAGTCGCCGGCGGCAAACTTTCCCACCAGCCCGACCGAGGTAGGGGCGGGGAATGTGAGCTTTGTCTGGGCGCCGATCTTCTCGGACTTACTTCTCCACAAGATGCCGGTCATCAATGCGGAGCGCACGACGGAGAACGGGCTGCCGCGCGATCCGACGCTGATCTCCCGCCTGGCCTCAAATGACGATGACGACAACAGCCAGGGCGACGACGACGGCAACAAAGGGCAGCATCGGTTTGTCGACACGTTCGATTTGCCGCGCAGTCTTGCCGACGACACGTTTACCGCCCAGAAGGGCTCCGCCGACGGCTCGGAATTCCGCACCTCCCTGTTGATGGGGTTGGGTCGGATCGGTCCGCCATTCCTGCACGATTCCCGGGTGTATCTGAGCAAGGATACGGTCAACGGAAGAAACGCAGCGAGCACGGGTATGGGCCCAGCCGGAACGGTGACGACGAACCGAAACCAAACCAACGCTCCGCTGGTCGTGCGCACATTGGACGACGCTCTGCTTGCGGCGATCGAGCTGCACGACTTGCCGGCCCCCGATGACAATAAGACGCCCAAGACTGCCGGTGCCGGATGTCCGGTGCCGGAAGAGGTGATCAACGTCAATTATGGTGCCTCGAAGAAGGACGCGGCGGACACGATTTGCCCTGCCTATGGGAGCGACCCCACGAAAACGCACTCTACCCGGAGCGACAGCGCCGAAGTTATGCTCCGGTTTCACCAGCTGAGCACCAAGGACCAGCAGGCGCTGATCGAGTTCCTCAAGCAGCTCTGAGCGTGATTGGGAAGTCGATCAAGACCAACGCGTTGAAGGACAGTGGCGCTCGGCTCCCTGAGCGCCACCGTCCGAGTTCCTCCCGACGAGGCCGGACCAGGGATGGCGAAGCAAACTGACGATGGTCTGTCCGGATGCGTAACCCGGATTTGACGTATGATTAATTAAAGAGATTGGTCGCCCAGCGGTTTTGCGATCAACCATCATCGGCGCAGTAGCGCTGCGCCAGGAACGAAAGAGTCGGCACGAGATCTAGGCTCGATTGGATCCGCTTGTCCCGGGCGTGGGCGGACGGCGCAGTGTACGCGATGACGAACGCATCGGCAACAACGAGATCGTTGTTTATTACCGCGCCGACAACGGAACGCTAGCGCATATACAGACGATTGCGACCGGCGGCGCAAGCGGCCCGCAACTCACCTCGGGCGACTCGCTGGGTTCGCAAGGCGGCTTGGTGCTCGACGAGAGGCATCGCCTGCTGTTTGCCGTCAACACGGACACCCTCGCCGCAGACAGCCAGGAAGGCTCGATTATTTTGTTCCACGTCGCCCGCGACGGCACCTTGAAGCTCGCGGATCGGGTCGCTTCCGGCGAATTGTA
>Ga0126371_10003682_pt1 | contig 13445 bp, 10 predicted proteins | sample PanSoiMetaPlot_4_FD_110145 | JGI IMG/M metagenome (GOLD analysis project Ga0126371, IMG submission 110145) | Tropical forest soil microbial communities from Panama - MetaG Plot_4 | ecosystem: Environmental > Terrestrial > Soil > Tropical forest > Bulk soil | place: Panama | collected 2016-02-17
CGATCGCGGCTGGATGGGCGGCGGCGCATGTGGTCCTTGCTCTTGCGGTTATCGGGGAAATCCTGCTTGCTGATCCCTGCTCTGAGTTGCCGAACATGCTGGTTCTCCCACTGCCGCAGCAATTGCGCGACGACGGAAAGCTCGCCGAGCGGCTGCTCGCAAGCGATCCGCTTCCCTGGGCGCGACGTCTGACTGACTGGTTCGCCAATCTGCTCGCCAACTACGCGCTCCCGCTGCTGCCCGGCTACCTCTACTTATCCGGAAACCAATTCAAGCTGTATCCAGGAATGATTCTCAACGCGGTGTTTTCTTTCATTGCGGTTGTGCTCTGGGTGCTCTTGATTTGGTACGCCGTGAGTGCCGCCTCGCTGGCGTTCGTGCTCTTGGCGCTTCTGATCTTCCTTCTGCTATTTGCGGGCGCGGCATTTTTTCTGGACCGCTATCGTTTCCCGCTCAGCCTGGCCGTGCTCGCGTATGCGCTGCTGGTGGGAACGTCCCCAGGCACGGATCACTTGTACCGTGTAGACAAACCCCAACAAGGAGATCGCGTGCCGGAATTCGCCAAGCCATGCCAGGTGCTGAGTAACGTCGGCACGCCAGTAGTGATTATGACCGCCGGGGGAGGTATTCAGGCGGCCGCATGGACGACGCAGGTGCTCGCGGGCTTAGAGGCGCGGGCGAAAAGCGAGGGAGTCCCGTTCTCAAATCGAATCGTGCTGATCAGCAGCATATCCGGCGGATCTGTCGGCGCTTATTACACAGCAGTCGCCTATCACGACGCAGCAACGAACCATGGCCCGGTTTCGCTCGAGCAGGCGCGAGATTCGGCGCTCCAGCCCGCGCTCGACGAGATTGCATGGGGATGGACCGGGCCGGATTTGATGCGCGTGTTTCTTCCCTACGCCTGGCACTCCGACGTTGATCGCGGATGGGCGCTCGAGAACAAGTGGGACCAGATTGCCGGCGCAGGCGATTTCTACCTCGACGATCTGGCGAAGGACACAGGCCAAGGCGCTGCACCTGCTTTCATCATGAACGCAACAGCGATTGAGGATGGAACACCGTTCATCTTTACCAGCACCGCATTTGGCGAAAGCGGACCGAGAGATCCTGCGCTTCTGCGAGACGTGAAGGAGTTCAATCAACAGAACCATCACCAGCTGCGGGTTCGCGTCTCCACGGCTGCACGCCTGTCGGCGTCTTTTCCCTACGTGGCGCCGGCCGCGAGGAGCAACGGACATCCACTCGCGCCCGACTATCACCTCGTGGACGGCGGTTACTACGACAACTTCGGGATCCGTTCTGCGCTCGACTGGCTGACGGAAGCCAATCTCGAAGGCGCGGTGAAGCCGGACAAGATCGCGCTGGTTCAAATTCGCTGGGGCGACCCAGCGGATGTGGGCGGATCGATACGGGGATGGAGTTATCAAGGTTCGGCCCCGCTTTCTGGCGTATTAAACGTCCGCAGTCAGGGCCAGCTTCGCGATGACGACGTCGCGTTGCAGGTATTCCACGGAACTGGAAGGGGGCGACCGATTTTCAGTTTGCCTACAACGGGGTGAAAGGATGTGAAAAGCAACCGTTGTCATGGAAATTCACGACGGCACAGAGGGATTGTCTGGCGACAACCTGGAGCCACGACCAAAAGATCATGGACGAGGCCACACGGCTCGTAGAGTTCCTAAAATGAACGCCCAATTGAGAGCGCGGATTCTGTTCCTCGTCAGCCTAGCGGCGGCCGCATTTTCGATCGTCACGATTTGGGACACGCGCACAGCCGCGTTCACGAAGGACCACGCGGAGGTCAAGCTCTACAACCAAGTAGTGGAGCTCGAAACGCCGCGCAACGCGCAATCGGTTCGTGATCTCATGCAGCACGGGAACGGCGTAGTGGAACCGCTCCAGCGGAAACAATATTTGGTCGGACTCGGCCGTGACAACATCTTTCTGTTCCTCTATCCGCTCCAGTTGATCGCGCTGATTGCATTTGCGTGGCGCGCACATACACGAGCGCCGGTGAAAGCTCTTCTTACGCTCGGCGCGCTCACAATCGTGGCCGGTGGATTCTGCGATTGGCAGGAAAACCAACACATGGTACGGCTCTTGAGCTACGACTTAGCGCAGTCCGTGATCGATGCGACGCGACGATGGTCGGTTGCGAAGTGGTCGCTGCTCGGCATCGCTTATTTCGCGGCCGGAACCGCGCTGAATGGATACATCCACAAGCCGCCCACTGGTAACGAATCTGAGCTGCCTCCCATGGGTCCGTGGCGCCTACGAACTATTACAGCCGCGTTCGCAGTCGCCGGGATCTCCTCGCTTTGGGGCGCGGTGTCTTTCCTATGGCAAGGAGACTTTCGCCGGCTGTTAGAAACGAGTGTTCTGAGCGCATCCGTCGCCGTGCTGGCGTGCGCGACGTTCCTGTCAAAGCGACCGAATCGAATGCCTGAGACCTAGCCGGATTTACTCGTGTTCGTGTTCGTCTTCCTCATCATCGTCGTCGCAACAGCACGGGTAGCCTTGCTGGCAACACGCCTCGCGATGCGGTTTGTCGCAACAGCCTTTGCGGCAGTCGTCACAGTGCTCCTTGCAGCACGAATCCCAAATCGTGTAGGCCTGCACCTCGACGCACTTCACCGGCGTCAACGGATCGTCGCTCTCGATGATCAGCTCGCATAGACGCGCGCATCGCTCGACGGCGTGATACTGAATCACCACAGCCAGACACGAGCCTGGATGCAGCGTGGCCGGGAACGGATTATGCAGTAGCTTCCAATAGCGGCTCTTGCGCTTGAAGTGGACGCTGGTCACATGCAGCGCACAATCGCCTGTGTTGCAGATTGACAGCGTACGATCGGCGCAGCAGCACGCGTTCACGCCGCCAAAAGTAGTAGAGCCGGCGATCGTCAGCTTGCCCGGCGGCGCTTCGCCCGACACCTGAACACTGATCGGGCTAGCCGGATCGTTGCTCGTCACCGTGATCGTTCCTGACTTGGCGCCGAAGCTGGCGGGCTGAAAACGAATCGGCACCGGCAGCGCATCGCCGGGACCAATCGTGATCGGGTACGAGATTACTTCCGGCGCGATGAACTCAGCAGAGCTCGAACTGATGGAATCGATCGTCAAGGTGCACTTGCCGCTGTTCGTAATAATCAGCGGCTCATCCCTAAAGGACCCGACACACACCTTTCCGAAGCTCCCCGTGTCCGCGATGATTAAGTTCGCCTTGGGCGCAGGCGCGACGCCTGATACCGACACGGAATGGAATCCCGCAGGATCGCTGCTGAAAATCGTGACCGTGCCGAATTTTGCGCCGAAACTCGAAGGTTGAAAGCGGATGACAACGTCGATGGAGTCGCCGGAGTCCACGACAAGCGGGTACGAAAGCACGCCCGGCGCTTGGAAATCGCCTGTCGCAGTGATGCCGGTTATCGACAACGGGCATAGCCCGGTGTTGTTGATGGTAAGTAGTTCGTCCGCAAACGAACCAACGCATACGTTACCGAAGCTGCCGCTGTTGGCGATCGCGGTCGCAATCTTCCCGGTACCCAGCGCGCCAGTCGCGGATACATCGACGAAAGGCGCACCCAGATCATTGCTGATGATGCGAATGGTCGCTGTTTCGGTCCCGCTCGCCACGCTGGGCGTGAACTCCACGGTGAAATCCACCTCTTCGCCAGGACCGATCACCAGCGGGGTCGCTGGTGTCGGCAGCACTGTGAAATCAGTAGAACCAAGCAAGCGCTGCACGCTGGTGATTACCAGGTCAGCCGCGCCTACGTTGTAAACTTCGAGCGTCAGGTATTTCGGACCCGAGCAGACCGTGCCGAACGTGAGGTTGTCCTCGAGATTGATGGCGATCGAAGGGCCCGTCGGCTTGACGAATCCGAAGACGCCGCGACCGTAAGTCGCAGCCCGCAAAGCGCCAGCCTTGGGGTTGAACGCGAGATCGAACACAGGCACGCGTGGAAAGTGGACGTCATCGAGAACCGACCACGACGCGCCTCCATCCACGGAACGGATCACCCCAAGATCCGTTCCGACATAAAGCGTGGTCGGCGTCGTCGTGCCGTCCACCGCAATCGCGCCACACGGCACATCTACGGCGGGAGAAATGTTAGCCCACGACGTTGCCGCCACGCTGGTGCGGAACACGTTCTGCCCCGTACCGGCATCGAACCCGTTCATCACCGCGTAAATGATGGTCGGATCCACTGGATCGAACACGGCGCGTGCCACGTTGCGGTTGGGCAGATTCCTGGAGATGTCGGTAAACGTAACGCCCGTTGGGGGTCCCACAGTAGTGGCCTGCGCGTTGGTGGAGACGTAAACCTTGTTGCCCGCCGCAATCACCACGTTGCTTCCATTTGTAGGCGCGACGTCTACGTTGCCGCTGGTGCCCGGGGTGAAAATGATGCGCCACGCACCGCCTCCCTGCCGCTGCCACAAGTTTTGCAAACCGCTCGCGTAGAGAATCCCGGTCGCGCTGGGATCGGCCGCAAGCTGCGTTAGAAAAAAAGAGCCAGTATCGGCGGGAGTCCACGGCGGAGTTACGTCAGTCGGAAATGTCTGGCCATCGTCCGTCGACTGCCGAACCGAACTCGCCGGCCCTCCGCTGGTCCCGTAGAGCACGCTACTGCCGTCGTAGGCCACGTCCCAACCGTCGCCGCCGAAAGTCGCGTTCCATGCCGGACTCACCGCACCCGCCGTCGTCTGAAGCTCGTTGTCCTGCAGTGCACCGGCCGTGACCGACGCGCCCGCGTCAGGCTTCAGCGCGATGTTGTAGAACAAACCGCTCTGCAGCCCGCCGGCGTTAATCGAATTCCACGTCGAGCCGCCGTCGGTGGACACATCGGCGCCTCCGTCGCAGCCGCAGTAGATGATGCTCGGCGGTCCGCCGGTCTGAGGCACCACCGTCCAGGTATGCGTGTCCGCATGCCCCACGCTCATTCCCGTAAAAATCGCACCGGAGTTGGTGGACTTAAACTGAGCCAGGCACCCGTAGTAGATGGTGTCGGTGTTCCCATCGCCCGGCGATGCCGGATCGACGGCCATATCCAACGCATACCCGCCATACGTCCCGCCCGAAAGCCCGGTCGACGCCTGCTGCGCCCACGTCCCGCCTTGATCCTTACTGATGAAAATCGGGATCGGATCGGGCGGCGGACCGCTATAGGTACTCGACAGCGCCACGTACAGCACCTGAATGCCTTTGACGTTGGGCGGCGAAGTAGGCGGAGCCAGCGCAACCACCACGCGCACGAAATTTCCCGTGGCGCCCAATGCGGCTTTCACTACTGGCGTCGTCGCACTCAGCGTTTGCGTAAACGTGCGGGCGCCATCCTTCGAGCGAAACACGCCGACGCCCGAAACGCCTGCGTGAAGAATGCGCGCATTTGGCGGCGTCGACAAATCCAGCGCAAGCGATCTCGTGTCGCCATTCAGCCCCGTGGCTTGAGTCCAATCCAGGCCGCCGTTATTTGAAGTAAAGACACCGCTGGTCGAAGCGAGATAGATGACGCCGTTCGAGGGATCGACGATGATGACGTTGATCGACTGATTGACGAACTGCGTCGCGTTGCCGGTGTTGCCCGCCGGATATCCCGAGCCGAGCGCGATCCAGCTTGCGCCCCCGTCGGTCGACTTGAACAGGCCGGCCGTCGGCTGGTGAATCGTGTCCGGCTCGGCGCTTCCCACGCGCCCGCTTGTTCCGACGTAGATTACGTCGGTGTTCGTGGGATCGATGCCGATTCCGGCCGGCTCGCCGATGCCGAGCGCCGGCTGATGGTCGAAGAGCGGCGTCCACGTTGTGCCTGCGTCCGCGCTGCGCCACACCCCACCCTGCGCTGTGCCCAGATAAATTACGTTTTGGTTATTCGGATTGACTGCGATCGCCGTAACGAGACCGTTGTCCTGACGGCCGCCTTCCTGCATGGGACTCGGACCGATAGGAGCCCACACTGTTCCCTTAAGACTCATTTGTCGTTGTCCTTCTCGAGGGAGTGTCCCTGATGTCCCGGTTTCTTTTTAGGTGCGGGTGGATCCGTCGCGGGAGACGATACGGCGCCGGGCAGTGTTCGCCACTGCTGGAGAGCCTTCGCGTAGCGTTCCGCGTTCGGCGGCGGGCTCCCTTCCCAGCGGCGCGCGATGATCGAAGCGTGGCGTCGCGGGTCGTCGCCACCCTCCTCGCGTTCGTGTTCATGTTCATGGCCGTGTTTGCGATCGTGTTCGCGGCCGTGTTCGCGTTTGTGCTCGTGCTCGTGATCGTCCTGACGTGGCGGCTTAGGCATGGTACAGCCAGTAAACTCGCAGTTTTTCCGCGAGTCAATGCTTTCGGTAAGTGGTCGCGTTTTTTCGAGTACTATCCCGCATACGCCGGTGCGCGCTTTACTAAGTGAAACGCCTGATGCCCGAATCGCACTCATCATGGGCGAATCTGCTCGGGCCTCGCGATCATTGATCTTCGCGGCCAGCCAGCGCCAAAAGAGCCTAAACTAAAAGCATGGGTGCCGCGAAGACTCTGCTGACGGCCGAGGAATTCGATAACTACCCGTTCGAGGAAGACAAGCTCTACGAACTCGATGAAGGGGAGTTGATCGAGATGACGCGTCCCGCTTATCAGCCCAATCGGGTGCTGATGAAGCTGACTGGCGAGCTTTTCAAATTCTTCGACAGGAATCCAATCGGCGAATTGTTAAATTCCGAGAATCTCTACGCACTGTCTCCAAACACTCGCTGGGCTCCCGATATCGCGATCATCCTGGGGGATCGCTCCCAAGAGTTGCGCGATGTCAAAGTGATCCCCATCATCCCCGAGATCGCTGTCGAAGTGCTCTTACCTTCTGAAACCACGCGCATGATTCACCGCAAAGTGAAGCAGTACTTCGCGGCCGGCGTGAAAGAGGTGTGGCTGGTGGATCCGGAAGCAAGTGAGGTGGAAATCTGGACCGGACGCTCCCTTCGAGAGCCCGTGCTGGCGGACGCCGGAACGCTCACATCGAAGTTCTTGCCGGGTTTCGAGCTTCGGCTTCAAAAACTGTTCGATTAGAGCCGCCGGAGGTTGCCGCGATTCCCCGGAATGCCTGGACGCATCTTCCTTTCCGCCGAGTGGCGCGATCTCGTGATGCTCAATTACGAGGTCGATCCGAATCTCCTCGCCAAATACGTCCCGCCCGGGACCATTCTTGACTCCTTCGACGGCAAAACGTACCTCAGCCTCGTCGGCTTCCGTTTTCTCCGCACGAAACTCTTCGATCGCCTGCCCGTTCCTTTCCACACTGACTTCGAGGAGGTGAACCTGCGATTCTACGTGCGCCGCAGGGAGCGTCAGGAAGACCGCCGAGGCGTCGTCTTCATCGCCGAGATTGTTCCCAAGCGGGCGGTCGTGCAATTCGCGCGCCTCGCCTACGGCGAAAACTACGTCAGGCTTCCAATGGGACACTCGGCCGTCGCCAACGCCGGAACAAAAGCGGTCGAGTACCGATGGCGCCTGAGCGGTAGCTGGTGCAAACTGCACGCGCAGTCGGCCGGTGTCCCTGCTACGCCGAGCGACGGGAGTCTCGAACAGTTCATCACCGAACACTACTGGGGTTATTCGAAGCAAGCCAACAGCAACACAGTCGAATACGAAGTGGCACACGTGCCCTGGAATGTTTGGACCAGCTCGTCGGCAGGCTTTGAGGGCGATCCGACTGGCATCTACGGCCCACAGTTTGCTGAGGTTCTCAACCGCCGGCCGGATTCGGCTTTCATCGTTGACGGTTCGCCGGTCACGGTTTTCAACGGACAAAAGATCCTCCAAACCAAACATGGCCAGTGATCCGGGTGGAACCACGAACGGCGCGATCCGCTTCACTCCGACCGCAGCGCGACAACAGGATCAATCCGCGATGCACGACGCGCCGGTGCGTACCCTGCCGCGATCACCGCGACTAACATCGTCGCCACTGCCGTCGCCATCGACGCAGGATCGCCCGGCTTGACGCCGTAAAGCAACGATCCCACGAGGCGCGACGCAGCATACGTCATCGGCAACCCGATGGCGAGCCCGACTGCGACCAGCATCGCGACTTGCCCCATAATCATCCACATCACGCGGCCGCGAGGCACGCCCAGCGCCATGCGAATCCCGATCTCGCCCGTTCGCCGCGCCACCATATATGACATCGTCCCGTACAACCCGACGCACGCGATCGATAGCGCGAGGAGCGCGAACCCGGCGGAGAGCCGCGCAAACAGAATTTCGTCCCCGATGTGCTGCTCGATCCGTTGCTCCTGGCTGGCGAGGTTTGTTACCGGCACTCGTGCATCGGCTTCATGCACAATCTCTCGCACCGAACCCGCGTACTTTAGCGGATCGCCAGAAGTTCGTAGCAAGAACGTCATCTCCTCTACCGGCACGCCCAGATTCTGATCGAGGGGTAGATAGACTGTCGCCGGAAAATTCTCCTCGATGCGATTGTACATGGCGTTCTTCACCACGCCGACCACTTCCATTTCGACCGGTTTATCGTCCATCCCGAAGCTGACCAGGCGATCGCCCACTGGGTTCTGGCCTGCGAGGTTGGCCTTCACCCATGCTTCATTCACGATCGCTACCGGCGCCGATCCCGCCCGATCGTGTTCGTCGAATACGCGCCCCGCGATCAGCGGAACGTTCACCGTCGAGAAGAAGTGCGAATCGGCCTGCAAGACATGAGTGTTCTCCCAGCCGCCGAACGACCCATGACCCGTGGGAGCATGCTCCGGCTTCGGGTGCCCTAAAGGGACGACGGCCCAACCCCACGCTCCATCGCCGATCAGCGCTGAGTCTGCCTCGGCCACGGAGACTACACCGGGAATCGTCGACAAGCGATGCTCGATCGCACGATAAAACGCGGGAAGTTCGCCAGGCCGATGGCCGACTTGCTTAGCGTTCAGCTTGAACACGAGCAAGTTCTCCCGCCTGAACCCGACGTCGAGCGACTGCAGCTTAGACAACGTCCGCACGAACAATCCCGCGGCTGCTACAAGCACCACCGAAATTGCGATCTGGGCGATCACGAGCACCTGACTCAAACTGAACGGCGCTCGCCGGCCGCGAGGTTCCGCAGTTCGCGATTCCTTCAACACAGGCATCACGTCTACACGCGTCGCCTGAAGTGCAGGCGCGAGTCCGAACAGGACGCCGGTGATTATCGTCAGCGCGCCAGTTACGGCGAGCACGTGCCAGTTTAGCTCTGCGCGTATGGTGAAGCTCGTTCCGCTGGCGAGCATCGCACGCAGCACTGGCACGCTCCAATAGGCGACCACCACGCCGGCCGCCCCGCCGATCGATGCCAGCAATACGCTTTCGGTGAGCAACTGCCGGATGACGCGCGATCGGCTCGCGCCTATGCTCAACCGCACGGCTATCTCACGCCGCCGAGCCGTCGACCGCGCCAACAGCAGATTCGCAATATTGGCACACGCGATCGCCAGAATCAGCGCGACCATTGTCATCAACGTGACTAAGGCGTCCTCGTAGTTGCGTCGCATGCGGTCGCCACCGCGCGCGCCTTCCGACAAAAGAAACTTCGGCAAATCTGCCCGCTGCTCATCATTCTCGGCCGTCGAAGCAACCCAATTCTCGAAGACCGGCCCGACCTGAGCCTGAGCCTCCTTCAGTGTTACCCCCGGACGCAGCCGTCCCATCATCTCCATCCAGTAATAGTGGCGATCCAGATAGCGTGCTTTGGATCGTTCCCCTCCATCCCGCGGATCGAGCGCCATGTCGGCACGCAGCGGCAGATAGAATTCGGGTGCCGATCCTGAGTCCACGCCGTAAAAGCCTGGCGGCGTGACACCCGCAACTGTGAACGGCAGACTGTTGAGGAAGATCTTTTGACCTGCGGCGCGAGCCACATCGCCGAACCGCCTTTGTGCGAATCCGTAGCTCAGTACGACGACATCGGTGCCGGCGCGATCGTCGTCCGATGCGATCAACCGTCCGGCTTCCGGAGCGACACCTAGCCCACGGAAGAAATCGCCGGACACGTACTCCCCGCTTGCGACTTCTGCCTCGCCACCGATCATCACTGTAAGCTTGCGAGATGGATGATACGCGAAAAGCGTTGAGAACACGTTGGTAGATTTCTGCAGCTCCTCAAACGCCGGATAAGGGAAGATTCCGCCGACGCGCCCGAGCTTGGGGTCATCATCGAAGTGTCCGCTGGCGCCTTGTACGACGGAGTCAGCCTTGCGGCCAATCTGCGAATGCCACTGAAGTAACGCCAGTGATCGCGGATCGCGGACCGGCAGCCAGCGCATGATCACGGCGTCCATGAAGCTGTAAATTGCGGTGTTCGCGCCGATTCCCAGCGCAAGCGACAGCGCCGCGAGCGCGGTGAACGCGGGATTTTTCAGCATCGTCACTGCGTAGCGGACGTCCTGCAATAGTTGCTCGATCCAGATCCATCCCCACATCGCGCGCGTATCCTCCTTGATCAAACCGATGTTTCCCAGATCCCGCCGAGCCGCATCGTAACCGCGCCCTTCGGCTTCTTCCTCCAAATGGAAGGCCAGCTCGTCTGCCAACTCCTCCTCGCGCCGCCTCCGTCGACAGAGCCAGAGAAATTTTCGAATAATCGCGTTCATGAGCGTTCACTCGCTGCTAAGATCAGCCCCATCGCGCGCACGAAGGCATCCCATTTCGACCGTTCGCTCGAAAGTTGTTTTCGCCCCTCGCGCGTCAATTTGTAGTACCGAGCCCGCTTGCCTTTGTCCGACAACTCCCAGCTCGCCTCGATCCATCCCTTCGCCTCCAGCCGATGCAGAGCTGGATACAGGGACCCGGTTTCCACTTGCAGCAGCTCCTCTGAAGTTCTCTGGATGTGCTTTGCGATCGCATGGCCATGTGCCGGGCCGGCAATCAGAGTCCGCAAAATCAGCAAATCGAGCGTCCCCTGCAGCAAGTCAAGCTTCCGGTTCATTGTGTAGCCATTCTACTCTACATTTAGTAGACTGTCTACAGCAGATCTGGTTAGCAGACTGCTGCTGCGCTCGCGCTCACGCGTTTCCTCGAACACATTATGTTCAGCGGAGGAGCCGAATGAAGCTTAGGCATCGCCGCGGTCCAATTCACATGCCTGTCGAAGAGACCCCAATAGGAAATCTCATGTCAACTCCCCGGCGAGAATACGCGGTTTGCGAAATCTCGAAGGCAAGCTAACGTGCAACGTTTTCGGGGTCGTCCTATTGGCGGCGGGCAACGCGTCCCGCATGGGCTGCGCCAAGCAGCTTCTGGATTTTGGCAGAAAGGCCCGGGTTGCGCCATGCGGCCGAAGTGGCATTGGGATCCTCTGGCCATTCCGTCATCGCCCTGCTTGGGTCGAGTTCCAGCGAACTCCGTCCAATCCTCGCCAGATTACCTCTCATCATTGTTGAGAATCCCCGCTGGGCCGAAGGCATGGGAACGTCGATCCACGCTGGCATTGAAGAAGCCGTCCGGCAGAACCTCGACGGCGCCATCCTCGCCTTGGCCGATCAACCGCTGATCACGCCCGCAATCCTCGACCGCCTGATCCACACCCATACTCAAATCGGGCAACCGATCGTCACGTCCAGTTACGCCGACACTGTCGGTGTTCCGGTCTTCTTCGCGCGCGAATTTTTCCCGGCATTGCTCGCGCTCAAACCTGAGCAGAAGTGCAAAGGACTCATCCTCGCCAACTCCACATGCGCGGTTCACCTTGCTTGCCCCGAAGCCCAAGTGGACGTGGACACTCCGCAAGACTACGAGCGTTTAACTTCTGGTGCGCTAGCCGCGCCTTAGTGCCGAAATCTATTTCTCGAGAACATTGCGGCCCGTTTTTCCCAGGCTGCTTTGTAGCGCACCACACACCTTCTGAACTACGATAGATCTGATGGGTAACGTTTTCGACCAAGTTGTAACCACCTGCGCCCTGCTGGCGACGACCGCCTTTCTGGCCGCGCCGCTCGCCGCACAAACGTATCGCGCACCCCGCCTGCCCGGCGGCCAACCCGACCTCAATGGAATCTGGCAAGCGCTGAATGAAGCCAACTACGATCTCCAAGCGCACATGGCGCAACCCGCGATGGCGCTGCAAAAGGGCCCATACGGCCCCGTCCCAACTGCACCAGTCCTCGCATTAGGCGCGGTAGGCTCGGTGCCGCCTAGCTTAGGTGTCGTGGAGGGCGGCGACATCCCCTACAAACCCGAAGCGCTCAAGACCAAGCAGGAGAATGCCAAGGATTGGTTGAATCGCGACCCCGAAATCAAGTGCTACTTGCCGGGCGTCCCCCGTGCCACCTACATGCCTTACCCGTTCCAGATCGTGGAAAGCAACAACGCGATGACCCTCGTCTATGAGTACGCCGGTGCCGTGCGCAACATTTATCTGAAAGACCCCGGCCCGGCTCTGACCGACTCCTGGATGGGCCAGTCCGTCGGACACTGGGAAGGCGAAACGCTGGTCATCAACGTCACCGACATGAATGAAAAGACCTGGTTCGACCGCGCTGGCGATTTTCACAGCGATAAGCTCAAAGTCACCGAACGCTACACGCGCACCAGCCCGGACACCATCGCCTACGAAGCGACCATGGACGATCCCGACACTTTCACTCGTCCCTGGAAAATCCACATGACACTCTACCGGCGCACTGACACACAAATCCTCGACTTTAAGTGCGTTGAGTTCATCGAAGAAATGCTGTATGGTCCTTACAGGAAGCACCCGCTGAGTAAGCAATAAAGCCTGCTCGGTAAGCAACAAAGGAGGTTCGTTATGCGGAATCGATCCCATGGCCTTGCTGCGCTGCTCGGTCTGGCAGCTATCTCATTCATCGCCGTCCCCGTGATGGCGCAAACCGCGGCGAAATCCAATATCAAGCGCATGCCCGATGGGCAACCCGACCTCCAGGGCACCTACGATCTCGCAACCATGACACCTCTCGAGCGTCTGCCCGGCGATCCGCCGGTCCTGACGAAGGAGCAGGCCGAAAAACTCCAGAAGGCGGAAATGGCTCGCAGGAAATCCGACGGCGGCTCGCTGCCAGGAGTCGGCGGCGCACCTGCAAAGCCGACAACCTCATTTTTTGAGCTTCTCGAACGCGCAGGCGGCGGCGACGTTGGTGGCTACAATCGCCTGTGGCTGAACCAAGGGACGGCTTACACGGTCGTCGACGGCCAGATTCGGACCTCGATCGTCATCGATCCTCCGGACGGGCACGTTCCGCCGTTCAACGCCGCAGCAAAGAAGCGTCGCGCGAACGCGTTCGGACTGCCCACCTCCGACCAGGCTGAGGACAGTAAACAAGACGTCGCCGCAGCCACTCGCCGTGGAGAATACGACAATCCCGAACAGCGGCCCCTCAGCGAACGCTGCCTGCTCGGCTTCGGTTCTACCTCTGGTCCGCCCGCTCTGCCTGACTACTTCTACAACGATATGCACCAGATCGTGCAA
>Ga0126371_10003683_pt1 | contig 13444 bp, 8 predicted proteins | sample PanSoiMetaPlot_4_FD_110145 | JGI IMG/M metagenome (GOLD analysis project Ga0126371, IMG submission 110145) | Tropical forest soil microbial communities from Panama - MetaG Plot_4 | ecosystem: Environmental > Terrestrial > Soil > Tropical forest > Bulk soil | place: Panama | collected 2016-02-17
GACCGCCTGGCGCCATCGTGACCGGGCTTCGTCTTCCCGGCCCAGCGCACTCAAGGCAATTCCCAGGTTCACCAGCGCCTCGGAGCATTTCGGCGCCTCCCGCAGCGTCTCTTCGTAGAGACGCAACGCCTGTTCCGGTTTACCGGTCTTTTGCAGCAGCAGCCCCGTGTTGTAAAGGAGATCGGGAGAGTGTTCGCCGAGGTCGATCAGCTTGCCATGGAATTCCAACGCCTGTTCCCAGTTTTCTGTTTCGATGGCCAGGGCTGCCAGACCGCGCAACGCGTCACTCGCATCCGGGTGTTCGGCGGCGGCTTTTGCGAAACCATTCCGCGCCCGGTCGAGCTCTCCCAGCTTCCAGTGCGCAAGCGCCGCATTCGTCTGCGCTTCCAGCCAATCACTCCGGTTTTCGAGGCACTTTTCGAATGCTTCGACTGCTCCCTGGTAGTCGCCCGACTGTAACGCCGTATACCCGGCCCGAAACCGGGCGACATCGCCGGCATCGGACTCAGCGAGCTTCGCGTAGTGCTGCTGCGCTTCCGCGCTCTTGCCTTCTTTTTCGAGCATCGCCGCCAGCTTCCAGCGCGCGGCAGCCGAATCTGGTGCGATTTCCACAGCCTTACGATAAGCGGCGGCAGCCTGATCGAGCCGGCCGGCACGCTCTAGCGCGATTCCCAGGTTTACGTGTGCCTCCGCGTCGGTAGGCTGCAGGCGCGCCGCTTCCGCGAACGCATCGGCCGCTGGCGCACAGTGCCCGCCTTCCAGGCGGGCCACGCCGAGATTAAACCATCCCTCGAAACACTCCGGGCTTGTTTTGACCAACGCTTCGCACCACTGCGCCGCCTTCTCGCGATCGCCCGACGCGAATGCACCGGCTGCCAGTGCCTCGAACGCCGCCGCCGCATTCGGACGCACCGCGAGGAGGCGTTCGCCGAGCCGCTGAACCTCGGTGTATTGCTTCAACTCGAGACATGCCGAAACGGCGTTCACCAGGCAGTCCTCCCAATCCGGATTCTTCTCCAGAAGTTGTCGGTACAGGGCGGCAGCTTCCTGTAACCGCTCCTGCATCTGCAGCGCGGCCGCCTTTCCGAATTGTGCTTCGGTCAGCTCCGGCTGCTTCTCGAGGCAGCGTTCGTAGGACTCGAGCGCGCCCGCGCCGTCTCCTATCTGCAAATGGCAGCCGGCCAAGCCCAGTTGCGCCTCCGCGTGGCCCGGATCGAGAGCCAACACTTCCACGAATTGTTTTGCCGCCAACTCCCAGCGCCCCGCTTGCTGGAGACAGATCGCCAAGTTGTACGCGCCCGCCAGGTCCTTGGGCTCGAGTTCCAGCAGCTTCGAATAAGCCTCCGCCGCTCTGTCGAATTGGCCGGCCTCCAGCTGCAGATACCCGACTCCGCTGTAGATCTCGGCCAGTTGGGCCGCGCTTAAGCCCGCTTTTCCGCGAAGCGCGCGCTCCAGCTCGGCCAAAGCTTCTCCACTCTTGCCCTCCAGATGGAGAACGACGGCGCGTGCGAAGAAGGGAGACGCCCCGGAAACACTCGGGACCGGAACCTGGTTCAGCGGCCCTCTTTCGATTTCGCTCATACGTTCACACGGCGCCTCGTCAAGGCGCCTGTCCTGCGAGCCCTGACCAACTATCGGCGGGAAGGCGTAAAAAGTACGCACAGATTTTCCCAATCAGGTCGTCGTGGTCGGCCACCCGGACCCGCACGATCCGCGCCTCCTCGCCGGGTTCGCCGAACAATCCCACGCCCCCTGCCGGATGCCTCGAGTCGATAAACGAGTCCACCACCTGTCCGTTTACGGAGGTGATGAAACCGTCCTGATAGACGCGCGTTACCACGCGGTAGATCGTGTCGTTGCGGACCGTCAGCGGCAGCATCATCTGCACGCGGCCGGCGGGAATTCCCCTGACGACCGCGTATCGGACCAGCGTGGTTCGCGGCAAGGGCCCCGGGCGCGTGATCACGATCTTCATCGCATAGTAGTTGTCCTGGTCGGTGGCCCGGAACGCCCAGGATAGGCCTTTCTTGCGGATCTGTCCCAGGAGTTCGAACCGGTAGTTCGACAAGGAGCTCGAGGTCTTGAGAATCGCGAGTTTGCCGGGCCGCACCAATCCGGCTTGGTCGTAGACCCAGTCGCTCAGCCCGCCGGGACCGCCGTCCCAACCTGCGAGGCCGGAGGTGAAATTGTCGTCGAGTATAATCGCGGCCCGCGCGCGGAGGCGCGATTCGATTCGCTGCGTCCAACGGTCCACCAGGGCCGGACGTTTCCACTGAACCTGGCGCAGCGTCGTCTCGATTCGTGGCAAAAACAGCCCGCCGGCACAGTAAGGGTAGCACGAGGATCGCAGCGCGTACCGGTTTCGGCACCAGGAACCATGTGCGGCGCGGCGTCCACCGCAGCTTGGGCAATTCTTGCTCGTCCAGCGAACTGTCGCGCCCGAAGAACGCCGCCGGAGGCACCGGAAGTTCCATTGGCTTTCTCGGCACATTGGGCAAAACAAACCGTGCGTACCGCCGCTCCGCTACCGAACCAAGCCTCAGCGCCGGGCCGGAGGCCCTTGCAATTTCGAGGGCGCGCGGTGGCGCCAGGCCGAGTCTGAACCTCACGGTTCTGCGCGCCTCTATGCACCGAACCGGCGGTTGGCGTTGTCTTCTCCAGGCGCACGTGTGCTGCGGACGCGAAACCACGTTGTGCCAATCCAGGCGGAGCGAAATCGGACCGGCCGCCGAAAGCCGCCGGGGCGTGCACCGGCCGCCTGAAAGACGCAATGCCGGCGGATTCCCGTTGCGCCTCCATGTCGCCGCGCAGGCGCGGTCCGCCTGCTCGATCCGTGCCTCGGGCGGACCCAGAGGCCGGATTGGCTGGGCTGCCAGCGAAGCGGCTGGCGCCATCGAGCACGCCACCCGACGGTACTCGGAAACAAACACGCGCCAGGGATACCGATCGCACGCCCCACTCGCCTCGGGTGGAGCCACCCGCACCGTTTCGCTGCGAAAGCCTGCTGCCGGCGGCGGGGCTGCAGGCACGGGCTCCGGCTCCAGGCGCGACAGCACCATCTGGTGATACTGGTCGTTATGCGCGGTGCTGCAAAACTGCCGGGCGCCGAAATGAAATCGCAACGCCTTTCCGCAAAGCAGGCACTGCACGCGCTTTTCTCCCTACCTTCCCTTATCGGCCACACTCCCGATTCGCACAGGAACCCCGCCGCCCGAAGGCGTATCATTGGAAGCTTGCCGCTCACCGTGGCCTCGATTCTGTTCGGCGCGCTCTTCACGGCTCTGACAGCCTATGCTCTCGGCGTGCTTGCTATTCGCGGCAAGCCGGCGCCTCCGGAAATCGCGCTCGGCCTCGGGGCTGTAGTGGAAAGCGCCTTGGTCTTCCTCTTGCTTTGCGCTCACTTGGGCCACCGGGCGGCATTCCTGTTCATCGGCGCGGCTGCGTTGACGTCGTTGCGATGGGTTCGGCGGCGGCCGCTGGCAGAACCAGCAATAGAGTCATTGAGCCCTGAGCGCATCGCCGCCGCGCTGATTTTTGGCGCGTACGGCGTTTGGTATCTGGTCAACGCACTTGCTCCTGAAACACAGAGCGATGGGATTACCTACCACCTCGGCTTACCGTACGAATATGTCAGGCTCCACGGTTTTCCCCATCGCGTGACCTTCTATGACCTGGTTCCGCAGGGCATGGAGATGCTGTACACGGTGGCCTTTGCGTTCGGCCGCCATTCGGCGGCGAAGCTGGTCGAGTTTGGATTCCTGCTGGCGTCCGTACCATTGATGTTCCGCATCGGGCGGCGGCTGCGGTTGAGTGACACGGCCTCTCTGGTGGCGGCAGCGGCGTATTTTTCTGCGCCCATCGTCGGCTTGAGCGGATCGTCCTCTTACACGGATGCGGCCGGCGTGTTCTTCGCCCTGGCGTCGTTTTATCTCTTACTCGTCTGGCGCGACACGGAGGATTCTTGGTATCTCCTGCCGGCCGGCATGTTGGCGGGTTTCTGTTATGCCGTCAAATTGTCCGGCGGCTTCGCCGTCCTGGCTGCGGTTTGTTTTGCGCTGTCCCAACGCCGCGTTCGCGCTGCGCTGTGGGTGGCGCTGGGCGCAGTTGTGGTGATGACGCCCTGGCTGGTGCGCGGCGTGGTGCTCGCGCACAATCCCTTGGCCCCCCTCTTCAATGGTCTGTTTCCCAATACCTATTTCGATCTGGCCACTGAGGCGCGACTGGCCGCCGATCTCGGAACGTGGGCCGGAGTGCCGTCGTGGCGCATCCCCTGGGAACTCGCCCTTGGCTATCGCTTCGCGGGCGCCTTCGGACCGTTCCTGTTGGTATTGCCGATCGGGCTGATCGGATTGCGGCGGAGGGCCGGACGCTGGGCTTTGGGAGCGGCCGTGCTTTTAGCGGTGCCGTGGTGGTTCGATAGCGGAGCGCGCTTTCTGATGCCGGCAATCGCGTGCGCTGCCTTCGCGGTGGCGATGGCGCTTCCCCGCCCCGCAGCATGGGCCGCCCTTGCGCTCCAGGTGGTGTTTTGCTGGCCCCAGGTCATGAACTTGCGCGACCATCACCCGCTCTATCGATTGCATGAATTTCCGCTCGCCGCTGCTTTGCGCACGGTTCCTGAAGCCCATTATCTCGAGCAGCATCTTGAGGATTATAACGTGGCCCGGATGCTAGAGCGGCGAACTGCGCCGGGTGACACGACCCTCGCCCTCATGCCGGTAGCCAAGGCGTATCTGGATCGAGACGTGCGCATCTGGTGGCAGTCTGCCGAGACCGGCCGGCTTGCCGAGGTCATGCGCTCCGCCGCGTTCAGTGCCGAGGGGTCGCTGGTAGAATGGACCGCCGCGTGGCCACCCACCACCCTTCAGGCCGTGCGTTTCGTAGCGCCTGCAGGAGAGGCCGCGGAGTTTGATGTCGCGGACGTGTGGCTCTATTCCGGGAAACAATGGATCGCTCCCAGCCCACGGTGGACAGTGCGCGCCTGGCCGAACGCGAAAGACGCCGCGCTCGCTCTCGACGGCAACCTCCTGACACGCTGGCGTTCGCGGCAGCCGGTCACTCGCGGGATGCATCTCCAAATCGACTTCGACCCCCCCGTGCAGATCTCCCGCGCCGTGCTGTTCTCTCACGCTTACCGCCCCGGCCTCCTGGATGTCTTCGGCCAGTGTGACGATCGCACCTGGCGCCGAATCGGCGGCGCGCCCGCCACACCGCGGGTGCCCGAGCAACTGCATCTCGAAGCGGGCCTGGCGTTGCGCGCCGCCGGCTACCGGTACATTCTCGCGCCGACCGGCGGCGGTGGATTCGCGCCAATCGGCAATGCGTTGGTCGCCGAAGCACCGATGTGGGGCGTTCAATTCGCCGATCACGCCGGCCGGTATTACCTCTTTCGAGTCAAGTGACAAATCGGCTCTGGCGCTTGTGATTCGCATAAGAATTCGATAAAATCCCACGCACTCTAAGTGAGCTTTTCCAATTTCAAGAGGAGACGATCGACCAAATGAGACGACCAACGATTTCACGAACTCAGATACTGGCAGCACTCCTTACAGCAACAGCGGGGTTGGCGGCGGCGCAAAGCCTGCCCAATGGCGGCGTGCAGTACATGCAAACCATACAGATTCCCGGCTGGGGCGCGACGGGTTCGCGCGGCAACGCCAACGTCGACCTCATGGGATATAACCCGGTCACGCGCATGATGTACCTGGCGGATCGCACGAACAAGGGCATCGACGTGATTGATACGCGCTCGAACGCGGTGGTCGGTCTGATTAAAATGCCGCCCGGCTCGGTGTACGGAGCGTCGCCCACCGGACCCAACGCCGTGCTGGTTGCCATAAACCTGCAGCAGTTAGTGGTGACCGATGGTTTGCAATCGGTGTACGTCTGGGATCTACGGGCCCCGCAGGCTCAGCCGGATGTCTACACCTTTCCCACAAGTCTCGGCACCGACACCGATGGATTGGACTACGACCCGATCAATCAGACCATCTATGTCGTCACCGACAACCCGCCGGAGTATATGATCGGAATCAATCTCGCATACAAAACGATCGTGAGCCAAATAGCTCTACCTGCCAGTTCCGACCTGATCCGGTGGAGTTCCATCGATGGGAAGATCTATATCGCTGCCGAAGATGGGGACGGGAATAATAACAACGCGGCCGCGGGCGTCTACGCCTACGATCCGGCGACAGGGCCCAGCGGGCCGGTGACGCTGGTTTCTAAAGTTGGACCTCCCTGCCCCGGACACGGCATCAACATTGATCCGATTTCCAACATCGCGGTGATGGGATGTTTCGGCGGCACCGGCGATACCGGAGACGTCGCCGTCAACCTCAGCACGGGCACGGTACTCAAGACATTCACGGACGCCGGGGGCACCGATGCGGTTGTGTTCAACCCGAACCTGCGCCGGTTTTATGTGGCGGCGGGTCTGAATACCGCGACCACCAGCGGATGTCCGAAGAGCGCGCCCGGGCCGTTCGGCCAGACGACGCCCATCCTCGGCATCGCGGACGCAACCGGTGCCAGCGGCGCGGTTACGCTGGATGGCGTGGTATGTACGGGCGGCGGTCACATTGCGGGGGTCGACCCGATCACGAACGTCATTTACGTGCCGGTCTCGCAGTATCCCGAAGATCCCACCAGTAGTACGAGCGGCACGAACGGCGTCCTCGCCTTCCGCGACACCACACCGCCCGCTCAGGCGCCCGTGTCCACAGCCTCGGCGACTCTGAAGGGAATCGGAACTTCCGTAGCGACGGGGACCGTGCAGTTCAATCTGGTCGGGCGGAAGATCCGCGTGACGGCCTCTCCGGCCAGCCTGCCGTCGGGCTCGGTAGCGGCCTGGCTCACGGTGCCCACGACGGTTACCGACGAGTGGGCCGCCTGCGCGGTGAACCCGACCAACCTTTCGGCAGTGTGCAACGAAGATCTGATCGGCGACCCGCTGCTTGGCGGCACTGTCACGCTATCGGTGGACAGCGGGCAGGGCGGCGTTGCCGCGGCGCGCGGCACCGTCAGCGGCCATTAGAGGTCTGACCCGGCGACGGAGCGGTGCTCACCGCTCCGTCCCGGGTCCCTGCCACAAAGCGATACACCTCGAAGGTAGGCCGGCCGTGGCGGTCGGCGATCACAGTCAACAGATCGCGGCGATAACCGAGGCTCTCCGCAAACTTCTCGAGCCTCGCGGCGAAACCGTGGAATAGTTCCAGATCGGCCGTATGCCCGAGGAAGATGGCGCCCGGCTGTGCCACCATTGCAGTGATACGCGCACGGTCCGCGAGAGTCCATTCCGCTTTTCCGAGTTCTTCCCATCCCACGACGAGAGGCAACTGGCCGCGGCTGAGAAGATGAAGGCCAGCCAGCAACCCCCAGTCTACGCAGTAGATTTCACGGGCCGGCGCAGTCTTCAAGTAACTGGACAGCGAATCGATGGCATCCGTCCAGTTCACAGCCCCGCCGTTGCGCGTCATCAGCACGCGGTATTCGTTGAGCACAGCCAACTGCGACGTCATTAGAATCGCGAGAGCCGCCGCCAGCGCAGGCTTTCCCGCGCGGCCGAGCCGCCGCGACGCGGCCGCGAAAGAAACCGCGATCACCATCTGCGGAAGCGGCCACAATAAGATCGCATGATGCGCCCCGGCCCCGGCATTCCTTGTGAGCGCCATCTGCGTCCAGATCGCAGCCATCGCGATCAACGCAAACTGGATGGCGCGGCGGTCATGCCCGGACGCGAGCGGGGCCAGCAGCAGCGCGGCGCCGAAGGCATATAGCATCAGGTTCGACTTTGGATTCCCCGTGAGCGATGCCCCTGCCGCCGACACCCGTTCGAGAGCTGTGTACGGCTCGCTTGGATGCGGCGCCGGTGCGTCTCCGTTCAGCAGCCAGCCGAACAGGAGCGATCCGTCAGCGGTCCGCGTCAAAACACGCGCCTTCGGCCCGATGCCGCCAGTCTCGCCGGCCACGGTGTCGTGAAATGTCTGAGCCCGGCTTCTCACGTTGTATGCGATGAGCGGCATGGTACCCAGAATGAACGCCAGCGCAGCCACCACCACTCGGCGGGCCGTGAGAGCCCGCGGAATCTCTCGCGGCAGCACCGCGACGCTCCCGAGCGCTAACCCTGCCAGGCTCCAGATGGCGGACGCTTTGTCCCACAGCGCCAAACCAAACACAAGAAATCCTGCAGCCAACGCCCACTCCTGCCGTTGTTGCCAGAATCTCGCCAGCAGCACCAGCGCACCAACCACCAGCAGATGCTGCAACGCCACTGGCCCCCAATCGAAGGTGGCAGTCAGCAGGTACGAGGCGTCCACGGCGAGCAGCGCGCAACCGGCGACGGCCGCGCGCTCTCCCGCCGCGCGGCAGAGAAACACATAGAAGAGCCACACGCCGGCCGCACCCGCCAGCAGCATGGGAACGCGCACGCTCCAAACGCCGGTTCCGAATAGGGCGAACACTGGAAGATAGATCCAGGACTTCAACGCGCCGACATAGCTCATCATCATCAGTGGTACTTCGATGGCACCGAAGTAGAGCATGTAGGCTCCCGCGCGCGGCCGAAATACCCCGTATGCAAACAGCGCCTCATCGTTCTGAATGCCGAGCAGTGGGATCAGGCTGAGACCGGCCAGAAAGAAGACGACGCAAAGGGTAATGGCGAGAGCGCGCGTCATTGGGGCTCCAGCCCGATACTCGTCACCACGATGCCAAGTTGGCGCTCATCCTGCCCCACAGGCGGCAGGACTTTGTCGAGCTGAAAATCAATCCGCACTTCTTCGGAAGTCAGCAGTTCAGGTGCGACGGCCCGGATATAGGACTGATCGCCGGGCCGGATATAAGTCTCCGGAGCGAGGGAAGAGCCGCCGATCGATGAAGAGAGCGAAATCGAATGCAACTTTTCAATCACACTTTGTGGAATGCCGAGCCGCACCACCAGGTTCGCCGCCTCGCCGGTGGCGCCTTCGGGCGGCCGCAGCACCACCGAAAAGCGTTGGGCCGTCCAGCGCCAGGAATATTCTTCGACGCGATAGAAGCCGCTGAGAAGCTGGGGCTCGGCATTCGGATCGCCCGTGTACACAGTCGAAGCGAGGCGCGCAGATTGATCGGAGGGGGGCCGCACGGGCGCTTCGGACTGGCATCCGGCGGCGGCCACTCCGAGGGCCAGCAATCCGGCGGCACACCACTGCCTAAGGAAGATTAGTCTCCACACTCCCCGAGATCCTATATCGCGGGATAGTATACTACCGGCGTCGAGTTTGCCGGTTAATACCCGAGTCCCGGAAAACGGATGTACAATTGGATGGTTTGCGTTGCTTGGAGGGAAATCTCGGTTGAAGCCAACCAACACCGATGACCCGAACTACTTTCACAAAGTGGTCGATTGCCAGTGGGCGTGTCCAGCCCACACCAACGTTCCTGAATATATAAGGTTAATTGCGCAGGGCAGATACGGCGACGCCTATCTGTTGAACCGCGAGTCCAACGTTTTCCCGGCCATCTTAGGCCGGACGTGCGACCGGCCGTGCGAGCCTGCGTGCCGTCGCGGACGCGTCGATGGCAAGCCGGTGGCGATCTGCCGGTTGAAGCGGGTGGCGGCCGATCATCGCGGCGACATTGCGCCGTATCTTCCGAAAATTCCCGCAAAGAAAAATGGCAAGCGTATCGCGTGTATCGGCGCGGGCCCCGCGTCGCTGACGGTCGCCAATGACCTGATGCCGCTCGGCTATGAAATCGTGATCTACGAAAAGCACGATAAGCCGGGCGGCCTGATGCGCACCAATATCCCGGCCTTCCGCTTACCGGAGCAGGTGCTCATGGATGAGGTCGATATGATCCTCAACATGGGCGTCGACATCCGGTATAACGAGCCGGTCACCAGCATGAAGGCCTTGCTCGCTGAAGGCTATGACGCGATCTTCGTCGGCAGCGGCGCGCCGCGCGGCAAAGAGCTGGAGCTGCCCGGCCGTCATGACACCGACCGCATCAATATCGGCATCGACTGGCTGGAATCGATCGCCTTCGGGCACGTCGGTTCGGTGGGTGAGCGCGTGCTGATTATTGGCGTCGGCAATACCGCGATGGATTGCTGCCGCTCCTCATGCCGGCTCGGCGGCAAAGACATCAAAGTGATGGCGCGCCGCCCGCGCGGGTTCTTCAAGGCCTCGCCTTGGGAGCTGGACGACGCCGAGGAAGAGGGCGTGGAGATCCTCGTCAACCACGCTCCCAAGCGCTTCGTCATCGAAAACGGCAAACTCACCGGCATGGAATTCGAGCGCCTGGAGTGGGACAAGAACGCAAAAAATTCGAAACTCATCGACACCGTGTTTCTGCCCGCCGATGACGTGATCCTCGCCATCGGCCAGGAAAACGCATTCCCGTGGTTTGAGCGAGACCTCGGCGTCGAGTTCAACAAGTGGGAAGAGCCGGTAGTCGATCCGGCCACCATGATGTCCTCGCGCCCCGGTGTCTTCTTCGGCGGCGATTCGGCCTTCGGACCGAAAAACATCATCTGGGCGGTCGAGCACGGTCACCAAGCGGCGATCTCCATCCACAATTACTGCCAGGGCGTTCCGGTCAGCGAACGGCCGCCGCAGGGAACCAACCTCATCAGCCAGAAGATGGGGCTCGGCCAGTGGAGCTATCACAACGATTACAATCCGTCTCCTCGGCAGAAGATGCAGCACGTCGACCTGGAGACGCGGTTTCGCGATATTGGCATCGAGGTCGAGCTGGGCTTTGACGCTGCGCAGACCGCGCGCGAAGCGCAGCGCTGCCTTAACTGCGATATCCAAACCGTCTTTTATCCCGCGCGCTGCATCGAGTGCGACGCGTGCATCGACGTCTGCCCGCTGCTGTGCCTGACCATGCTGGCCGACGCCGAAGAGGAGAGTCTGCGGCCGCGCCTTTCGGCCCCAGCCAACAGTCTCGACCAGGCTCTCTATGCCTCCACTCCACTTCCGCAAACCAAGCGGCTGATGCTCAAAGACGAAGATCTCTGCGTGCACTGCGGACTTTGCGCGGAACGCTGTCCCACCTCGGCGTGGGACATGCAGAAATTCGAGCTACAGATTCCCTACGCGGCCAAACTCGTCAACGAAATAACATGCGTACCGGCGTAAGTATCGAAACCAAAGTCAACGATTTCGCATTCAAACTTGCCAACGTCAACGGAACCGGATCGGCCAGCGCCAACGGTCTGATCATGCAAGCGATCTTTCGCATGGGCATCCCGGTCTCGGGCAAGAATCTGTTTCCGTCCAACATTCAGGGTCTGCCAACCTGGTATGAGATTCGCGTCAACAAGGACGGCTACACGGCGCGCGCGCTCGATTACGACTTGATCGTCGCCATGAACGGCCAGACGTATGACCGCGACGTGCGCGAAGTGCGCGAAGGCGGCTACCTGATGTATGACTCCACGTGGCCGATGGATCCGGCTCTGCGCCGCGATGATATTACCTATCTGGGCGTGCCGCTCTCGCAAATGTGCAATGAAGCGTTCCGCGATCCCCGGGAGCGGGTGCTCATGAAGAACATCGCGTACGCCGGCTCACTGATCGCGGCGCTCAACATCGATATGGACGTAGTCGAGCAACTGCTCGACGAAAAGTTTGCCGCCAAGAAAGCGCTGCGCGAATCCAACCGCAAGGCGCTGCGGCTCGGCCTCGATTATGCCAAAGAGCACTTTGAGCCGCTGCCCTTCCGGCTGGAGAAGATGGACGCGAACCGGGACAAGATCCTGATCGACGGCAATACCGCGACGGCCCTGGGCTGCCTCTACGCCGGCGCCACTGTTGCGGCCTGGTATCCCATCACGCCGTCTACCTCGGCGATGGACGCGTTCAAGGAGTTCTGCGAAGAGTACCGGAAGGATCCGGAGACCGGCAGGAACAACTACCTCATCCTGCAGGCCGAGGATGAACTGGCCGCCATCGGCATGGTGATCGGCGCGTCGTGGGCCGGCGCGCGTGCTTTCACTTCCACTGCGGGTCCGGGCATTTCGCTGATGAATGAGTTGCTCGGGCTGGCTTACTATGCGGAGATTCCCGCGGTCGTCATCGACGTGCAGCGCGTCGGGCCGTCCACCGGTATGCCTACGCGCACGCAGCAGGGCGATATTCTTGAATGTGCGTACGCTTCCCACGGTGACACCAAGCACATCTGCCTGTTCCCCGCGAACCCGGCCGAGTGCTTCGAGCTCGCGCCCAAGGCGTTCGACCTGGCGGAGCGATTCCAGACGGCAGTCTTCTTTCTGACCGATCTCGATATCGGCATGAACGACTGGGTGGTCCCGCGCCTCAGCTGGGACAATTCGTACAAGCCCGATCGCGGGCGCGTGTTCGGCGCCGAGGAACTTGAGAAGTTGGAACGATTCCTACGGTACACCAACGAGGACGAAGACAATGTCGCGCCGCGCACACTGCCAGGCGTTGACCCAAAGGCCGCCTACTTCGCACGCGGCTCCGGCCACGCCAAGACCGGGGCGTATACGGAGATTCCGGACGAATACCAGGAGGTGATCGACCGGCTGGCGCGCAAACAACGCTCCGCGGCGCGCTTCGTGCCGGAGCCGATCGTGATCCGCCGGCCGGGCGCCCGGTTCGGCATCATTACCGTGGGCGGGTGTGACGGGGCGGTGCGCGAAGCGGTTGACCTTCTGGCGGCATCCGGAATCACCGCCGATTTTCTACGCGTCCGCGCTTTTCCGTTCACCGAGACGGTGGAAGCCTTCTTGCACGAGCACGAAATCTGTTATGTAGTCGAGCAAAACCGCGACGCCCAGCTGCGCGCGCTGCTCACGCTCGAAACCAGCGTTCCGAAAGAAAAATTGCGATCCGTGTTGATCTATGGTGGGTTCCCGCTGAGCGCCAGGCACGTGATCGAAAGCATCACCAGCCAAATGGGAGAACCGATTCTTGCCCTCCATCACTAAGCCCATTGCCGTTCACCCCAGCCTCAAGCGCAACGAGCTGGGCTTGACCGTGCGCGACTATGAAGGCTCTATGTCGACGCTTTGTGCCGGATGCGGCCACGACTCTATCACGGCCGCGCTGATCCGCGCGATCTGGGAGCTGTCGCTCGCGCCGCACATGATCGCGAAGCTGAGCGGCATCGGCTGCTCGTCGAAGACGCCGGCCTACTTCGTCAATGGCGCGCACGGATTCAACTCGGCGCACGGGCGCATGGCGCCGATCGCCACCGGCGCAAATGCCGCCAACCGCGAACTGACCTACATCGGAATCTCCGGCGACGGCGACTCGCTCTCTATCGGCCTCGGCCACATGTGCCACGCCATCCGGCGGAATCTCAAAATCCTGTACATCATCGAGAACAACGGCGTGTACGGGTTGACCAAAGGCCAGTTCAGCGCCACCGCCGACGAAGGTCAGAAACTGAAATATGCCGGGGTCAACGAAATGCCGCCTATCGACCTGTGCCTGGA
>Ga0126371_10003684_pt1 | contig 13443 bp, 8 predicted proteins | sample PanSoiMetaPlot_4_FD_110145 | JGI IMG/M metagenome (GOLD analysis project Ga0126371, IMG submission 110145) | Tropical forest soil microbial communities from Panama - MetaG Plot_4 | ecosystem: Environmental > Terrestrial > Soil > Tropical forest > Bulk soil | place: Panama | collected 2016-02-17
CCCATGAATAACTGGGGCAGCGAGCGCGCCGGCGCCTACTTGCGTTTCGTCTTTGCCAATGAGCCGGTCGTTCGCCTGCGCAGCTTGCGCGAACGGATCGGGCGGGCTTGGAGGACTTGATGAACGGCAAGAAAGTCGAATGGACCCGCGTTGTTCCAGGTGCGAATCTGCGCTACACGCTAGCGGGGCGCTCTGGCGAAAAGTTCGAGTGCTGCACCCAACCGTTCTAGTCCACCGCGCACAGTATCCGTCGGCCCGCAAAATCCGATGCGGAAATGCCGGGGCGTTTCGAAGAACTCGCCGGGGACGACGCTAGTGTCGAAACGTTCCCGCAGCAGGGAAACGAAATCGCCAGCGTTGCCGGTTTTGAGCCTGGGAAATATGGTTGTCCCGAAGCGGCTGGGTTCGCAATCAAGAGCGGGATGCGCGGCGAGAAATTCATTCATCAAATTGCGATTGGTATCGAGAAGAGCGCGGGCCCGTTCTCGAACCAGGACGAGATTATCGAGCACAATTACGGCGAGCAGCTCGGCCGGGTGCACCGGGCTTCCGTAGGTAAAATCAATCACCTGCCACATCCGCTCGACCAACTCGGGTTGGGCCAGGATCCATCCGCAGCGGATGCCGCTCAATCCGTAGGCTTTGGTCAGACTGCTTGTTACCACGAAATTGGGCCCCAGGTGAAATGACGAGTGCCAGGGCAGGTCGAACAAGGTCTCCAGATACACTTCATCTATCAGAACACGGGCGCCAACCTTGGCCGCCATCTCTCCCACCTGGCGCAGCGTCGTGTCATCGCTCCGGGTGGCACTAGGGTTATGCAGGTTAGAGAGAATCACGAGGCGGGTGTTCATCGTGAGCTTCCGTTCCAATTCCCCGACCCCCAGGCGGAACGCCTTGTCCGGCCTGCGTTCGAAGCGGCTTAATTTCACGCCAATGTAATTCAGAATGGCCAGCAGCGGATCGTAGGCCGGCCTCTCAATCAGTACTTCGTCTCCGGGTCGAACCAGAGCCGTCAGCGCCACGAAGTTTGCCATCGAGGCGCCCAGCGTATAGACAACGCATTCCTCTGGCACGTTCGCCTTTGCGGCGAGTCGTCGCATCAGCGGTTCATAGCCGTAGGGGCCAGTGCCGCCGATTTCCAGATCCTCGATTCGCACCGGGAGTTCAGCCAGGGGATAATCCACCACACCGCTCACCGCCAGGTTGAAGCGCGCATTCGAGTGCAGCTTCGCCCACGCCAGGTAGCGGGAAACTGCATCTCCCCGAGGATTCATGTCATGCTGTTCCTTTTGCTACAAAACTTGCTGTGCGCGCTCTGCGGCCGCGTGGGCTCGCCGGCTCCATAACCAGTACACGGGAATGCCTGCCAACAGCAGCGTATAACCGATAAGGCTGTTCTTGGGATAGCGGTAGATCGTATTCCCCACCACCCACCAGCATATCGCGACAAACGCGGCTGTCGTCACCGGGTGACCCGGCGTACGATAGCCGCCGGGAGCCATGGTTCCTTTTGACATCCTTCGGCGGAACACAAAAATCGTGGTTGCAGTCAAGCCAAAGAACAGGAAATCCATGGAAACGACATAGTTCAAAATCTGCTCATAGCGTCCTGAAAGTGCGATCACGATCGTCCACACGCTCTGCAGAATGATAGCGACCACAGGCACGCGAGTGCGCGGATTGAGCCGCCCCACCACCCGAAAAAACAGACCATCAGCAGCCATAGCGAAATACACCCGAGGGGCGGTGAGGATGGACTGGCTCAGAAATCCCAGGGTCGACAGAGCGATGGCGGCCGCTATGAACATGGCGCCGCGCTGTCCGAGAGCCAGGCGCATCACGGCTGTGGCAGGGGCCAGGGTCGCCGCTAGCGTCTGCGGGCCCAACGAACGAACGCATACCCAGTTCACGCCCGTGTAAAGTACCGTTACCCCGAACACTCCGATCAATAAACCGCGCGGCAGATTTTTACGCGGCTCTTTGACCTCGGCGGCAATAAAGTTGGCGGTCTGCCATCCACCGTAGGCGAACAACACCGGCACCATGGCTGCCCCGAACGAGGTCAGGGACCAAAGATGATCGGCGGCGCTGGTGGTTATCTCGTGCTTGCCTGCGGAGATCAGTCCGGCAAACACCAAACCGGCAATGGCCATGATTTTTAATACCATGAGCGCGCTTTGGGTCCGCCCCCCGATCCTTACTCCCAAGCAATTGATGAACGTAAGAACGCCAAGGGCGATCGTGGCTACTACCCACTCTCGCGCATGCAGGCCGGTAACCTCAAGAAAGTAGCGAGCGAATATGGTGGCGACCAGCGCCATTCCACCAGTCTGGATTACAAGCAGCAGCACCCATCCATACAGAAATGCAACCATCGGATGATAAGCATCCCGCAGAAAGGCATACTGTCCGCCGACTTCGGGCAGAAGGGCCGCGAGTTCGGCCCAGATGAATGCCCCGCCCAGTCCGATTACGCCGCCGAAAATCCAAGCACCGAGGATCAGTGCCGAAGTGTGAACCCGCTCTGCCACAACGTAAGGATTGATAAAAATGCCGGCGCCGATAATGCCTCCCATGACCAGCATGGTGGCATCGAACAGACCCAGGTTCCGAGCCATTGCGGCGGGTTGATACAGGGAAGATTTGCTCAAAGCGGATGAAACCGAAATAGGCCCCTCTTGGTGAACTCGATCGGTGGCAGGCGGTTCGCTCACGATAGCTGCCTGCCGTGAGACCCGCAATGTCGGTCTTGGCTCATTTTTTTGCGGCGGACCTGAGTCAGTGTAAGCCGCTCGCTGCCGCAGAAGCCAACTGTCGGAGCGGTAACCCTGCTGGTTCCGCAAATTCGCCGCCCACCGCGCCGCCCCCTGGCAAGCCAATGGATGGGAAGGGAATCACTTGCATCGGGTCAACGGAAGCGGCACGCTGCGCTGGCAGCCATCCGGCCAGCATAGCGCAGCCGAATAAAAAAAGACTGCGCCGATAATTAACAGCGCCGCCCAGGTTTTTACCCATACAGCAGACCCCCGGGTGAATTAGATCGGTCGATGCGATCAGCTGGCGCGACGGCCGCCAGCAGCATGGCGAGCGCAAGGCTACAATCTCGTCCATCGTACGAACCTGCGACACTACAAGCTGCGGGTCCTGTTGATGGACGATCGTCCAGACTCGAAATGAGCAGGGCCGGATCTACTCGTATGAACCCGCCAGCCGTGAAAGGAGTACCGATGAACCCGGTCACTCATCTCTTTTCAGGAATTCGCTCGTTTCGTCCTTTCCTTCCAGCGAAGGAATTCGAAACAAGCCTGCGCTTCTATAAGGCGATTGGTTTCGAGGCTTACAGACTCGGGGAGACACTCGCCGAACTGAGCCTCGGGGCGCACGCTTTTCTTCTCCAGGACACCTAAGTCAAGGAATGGGCCGACAACACGGTGATGCACCTCCTGGTCAACGACGTCCAGGCGTGGTGGAAACACATCCATTCCTTGGACTTGGCCAATCGATTCGGCGTTTCGCCCCCCGCGCCGCCCCGTCTCGAGCCTTGGGGGCTCACCGTGACCTATGTATTCGATCCAACAGGGGTACTCTGGCACTTTGCAGAGGTCACAAGGTTGGAAAACCAACAGCCGGTGGCTTCGCGGGAGCAACCATAGAACAACCGCAGTGACGAGCCGGTATCCTACGCCTTTGCGCTTTGTGCTAACCACGCGGCCCGACTTTCGCCCTCTACATTCATCGAGCTGTCAAACCACATTCTCCCCGCAGCAGAATTCAGCCGCAGCACTGCTTTCTTGGGGATGGCAAGTATAGACGTAGGCTGGCGGGAAATTGCGCCAGATGATGCGGGATTCGACAGACCCAAAATAATCGTTGAGCAGTGGTTGCAAGCTCAGACGCCGGAGCCGACCTTTCGAAAATTCCAGGCTGTGGATGTATTGATACTGCGTGAGCACGGTGTGAGGACGGAGAAAAGGCAAAAGTCCGTCGAATATACGGCGGCGTTCGGGTTCGGACATGAAGCCTAGGCCGAGCGAGGAAACCACGACATCCACATGACGATAGCTATGCCGACGCAACACAGGCCCGACATTCTCAACGCTTTCGTTAATGAGCCTCAGGCGAGGGTCATGAAAAGTTTTCCCTAGATAGGAGACAAAGCGGGGATTGATCTCAAATGCGAGAAGGGTTGCATTCAGCGGCAGCTCATGCAACAGCTGCCGGGTCACGGCGCCTGTGCCTGCCCCGAGTTCGATAGCAACGAGGGTGCGCGAGAGCGGCAGCGGCTCGACCATCGCCGAGGCGAGGTGGATCGAGCTCGGTAAAACAGCAGCTACGGTGTAAAAGTTTGCAAGAGCTTCAGAAGCAAAGGTCTTAAGGCTCATCGGCTAGCTCACAATCGAGATCCTTACTGCATCCTTCCACGACTCGTCAGTTTAACTACAGCCACAACGCTGCACCCCGTCTCTTCTAAAATCGGCATCTCAAAGCCAAGCAGACTTTGCCACCAGCACTGGGGCTCGAATTTCGATCAACAACCTCCTTAACCTATGATGCTGCCGGCGATAAATCGCTGCATCGCGGTCTCCCAAATGGCAAAAGGCAGTTGAAGGAAGGGCATAAATTCCAGTGTGACAAACACCTGCCGTTCTGGCACGGTTGGCATGAAGCAGGCCGTGGACTTGTCCCGACTGCATTCGCTGGCGTTACCGATAACGTGATTCCGACTATCCTTCGGCAGTTGGATGTCAATGTAACGGTTGGCAACCGTGTGAAACCCAAAAACCTGATGGGATCGTAGCGATGGGGCACTTCGAGGAAGAGATACCTGCTCGGCTGGCGATAAAATCAGCCGATGCAGACACCAGTCCCCTCTCTTAATCGGCGCTTCAATTTGGCATTTGAGTTAGCTTCCGGGCTCCACCATACGCAGACGCGCAAAGGCACCCCCGTGCCCTACATCGGCCATTTGATGGCTGTGTGCTCGCTCGTGCTCGACGCAGGCGGCGACGAAGATCAAGCAATTGCCGCTCTGCTGCATGATGCGGTCGAAGACCAAGGCGGGCTCACGACTCTGGCGACCATTCGCCAACTTTTCGGTGACCGGGTAGCGGACGCCGTCGAAGCCTGCTCGGACAGTACCGTCAGTGACCCGGCACAGAAACCGGAGTGGCGCAACCGGAAAGAAAACTACCTTGCACATTTGCGGAATGCAAATGCAGATGCTCTCATCGTTGGCGCGGCCGATAAGCTGCATAACGCTAGAACGATTCTCACGGACTACCGTCAGATCGGCGAGGCGCTATGGTCGCGGTTCAAAGTCGGGAAGGAGCAACAGCTTTGGTATTACGGAGCGCTCGTCGAGGCATTGAGGAGAACACCAGCTCCGAAGGTCTTGGTGAACGAGCTAGAGCGAGTCGTGAACGAGTTGAGGGCGGAGTGCGCCTGAAATGGCCTAGGAAAGTGGCGGCCAATGCGGGTCAGCAAAAAGACCCTTGAACAAATTGAAGCGGCTCTCCCGAGTATGAAAAACGAGGTGGAGTTACCGAACATGCCCCCCGAAACAAACCTACCTTCTGCACTCAGAGAACTTCGTCAAATGGTTGAAGCGGGAATTCACTCCCGGTGTGCAAAAAGAGTACGAGTTCGGCAGGACGGAGGGCCGGGAGGTTTCATTGATACGTATAAGGAAGACGGAACCCTCATCGGCACCTTTGCGAAGGGCTTTCCGCTCAATCAACCATGGCGCTACGCATGGGCTCCGGGCGAATTTCGGCCGCTTGAGCAACACCTTGCTGGTCTCCAACAAACCGATACGGGGACGATCAATGCCTTTAACGCCAAGGGGCAATTCGTCGGCACTACTAAGAGGGGGGGTCCGGAATGCCTATCGTCATCGATCAGCTTTGGGCGATCGCTTTCGGAGGAGGCAATACGAACAGCTGCGCCGCCAACGCCCTGTACTTTACCGCGGGTCCGCACAACAATCTGGCGGGAACATTTGGAGTCATTGTTCCCGGAGGTCCGAGTAATCAGGGGGGCAATCAATAGGGCAATCACGGATGAGGACGAGTCCAGGTTCTCAAAGGGAAATGAGAACCTGGGTTCTTGGCAGGGGACAATTCTCCTGGGAGTACAACGGCACAGGCAATGCGGAGAGTAGGCAGTAGAGAAGAATGTGGCCAAGTGGAAGGCTGGGTTTTCCCGTAAAGGCGCAGCAAGCACCATACACTGTCACCTTCCGTCGCTCTTCGCGGAAACGTTCCCTGCCGTCCTCAAAGCATCTAAATGGCGTTGCGCTAGCACATAGGTTGCACCTGGATAGTCGACCTTTGATTTCTCTACTCGCCCGTACATCTTTCGTGCGGCATCGAATTCACCATACTGTTCGGCAATCAGCGCCAAGCCGAACCACACCTCGGAGTTCGGCTCTGCAAGGTATGCGACATCAATTGCCCGGAGCAATAGATCGCGCGCTTGGCCGGTTTTCCCGTTTTGGGCGTAAACACAAGCAAGGGTATGCAAAATGGGGAAATTGGCATTTTTGGAGAGATCATTAGCCCGTACCGCCACATCCACCGTTTCCCCGGCGATGGGAGGCGGTAGAAATAACGCATACCAAGCATACAGATTTAGGTCGTTTTCTGTTGCCTGACCTTGGTCAATGAGTGTCTTTATGATCTCCCGCGATTTGCTGAACTGCCCGCGATATGTGGCCAGTTGCGCAGAAGATCGAAGGTAGGCCGGCTCATCCGAATGGGCCTTTATACGTGCCTGAACAAGACGATCCCAGTCATCCAAACGACCGAGCCTGGTGTAAGCCATGACCATCAAGTCAAATGCTCGCAGCGAGGTCGGAAAAGATTTGGCCAGTTCTTCAGCCAAGGGCAGCATCTCTGACCACCGCTCCTGAGCAGCGTATGCGTCTGCCAGAACCATGGTCAGTCTGGCACGATCGAGATCTGTCTTGGTGTTGGTGCGCGCCTCGTTCAACGCCGCGAGATACGGTCCCTTAAGATCTTTGGACCGAAGCAAAACCAGCGCGGCGGTTCGGATGGAAGAGATGTCAGCATCCTGCCCTTTGGTCCAGAAATAAGGAAAAGGCTGACCTGCGAGAGGATCGTCTCCGCCGCTGATGTGAACCTTGTCGCGAGCGCGGTCAAGCCATTTGCGAGCTGCTGATAGATTGTTCTTCTCGAGACCCTCCAGAGCTAGCGCGGCAAACTCGTCCGATGCTGTCGATTCTGAGCCAGAAAATCCCGCGATCTTGTAACCGCTTCCGTCACGGACGACATACATGTCTTGGGCCGGAGCGCCCGGGCTCTCAACAATGACCTTGTATCCGATGGAATCATCGCCATCAACGGTGTAATGCATGTTCGATATCGCTATATCAGCGATGGTGACAAGAGGAAGACCTGCAGCGCCGATCTGGGATTTCAATGTTGACATCATTTGCTGAAACTGGGTCGAGTCCAGCAAATCCGGATCCTGTTCACCGTGATAAATAAGCAACTTGCATTCGTCAAGGGTCAGCTCCCCACTCAGCATCTTCCCAAAAAGGTCCTGCACCACACCGCGGGGGTCACTCGGGTTAATCTTGACCGTTTCATAAGGCTTAGTCGTGCCGAATGCGGCGGCGCTCCGCATTACCTGGCTCTCATTGTCTTGCCCGCGGGCGCCCTCGATAAGCATGGCAGCGCCTTCGCTGTACTTTCGCACACGAACCAACACCGCTCCCGCCGTAACTAAGGCCTTGCTGCGTTCCTGGTTATCCGTCGTGATTTCTAGAGACCTTTTCAGAGCCGCGTCAGTGCTTTCTCGTACGGCAATCGCGGCGAGCGTCAGCGCTTTCCTGACATCGCTGGTTGGCAATGTCGCGGCGTAGTCGAGCACCCCCTTAAAATCGCGGGCATACCAGAGGTCATAAAGGACATTGTCGTCATAGGTACGGCTGTACTCCTCGTCGACCTTCTTGAGTTCACGAAACTGTGCAACCGCTTCCTTGAGATTCGCCTTTTCCCCGTATCGCGTCCCGTCGGCGTCGTACTCGAGCAAAAGAGCGAGGTTGGCACGGGTTTCCTTGTCCTTTGGATCAAGAGCAAGAGCTCTCCTGTAGGCGGCAATGGCGCCGTCGTAATCCATGCCTTTTTTCTCCAGACGGCCAATCAGGTCATGTTTGAGAATGGCTCCCAGAGTACTGAAGGCCAGAGCTGAATTCGGTTCGAGTGTGGTCGCCTGTTGAGCAACCGTTCGCGCCTCTTCGCCGAGACCTACCGCCAGTAGCGCCTGTGCTAGCTGGACTTTGTGTAACGCCTCCTTGGGATGTTGCGTTGCGACTTCCCGATATACGGCGAGGCCCTCCTTGATCTTGCCAGTCGAAATTAAAGACTGACCTGTGTGGTCGAACGCTATGAAAATGGGATCTGCGTCGCGCTCCTTCAGCACCGCATCCCGAAGGTCTTTCGCTTGCTGGACGGTGAGCCGAGAAGTGGAGTTCTCAACCTGAAGCAGCGCCTCGACCTCGCTGCCCTGGGGATTGGCAGAGTACTTTTGGGAGAAGCTCAGGGTTCCAATCGTCTCATTCTTATCGGGAGGGAGGGCGCGCAGTTTGAAGCCGATTGGCGCAGTGATCTTGTACTTCCATTCCGTCGTGAAGGGCCTTATCCACCAGTTTGCCGTCCGCGGCTTAGGAGCATCATCGTCCGAGTTGGCAGTCTGCTCTTCTTCTTTGGACTTGAAGTACTGCGGCAGCCCGTCGAAGAGCGACTCAAGACGAATGGCGACGACGGCGGTGGTGAGATCGGTGTTGCCGCGTTTGCCTTGAGTTACGAACTGGATAGATCCTGGCTTTTCTAAATCCGACAGGTCGCCATGATCGAGCGAGGTTAGAGCATCCGCCAGATAGGTGTCCTTCACATACTTGACGCTGTCTTCTTTGACCTTCTTGCTGTCCCCCGCATAATATTCCCGGTAGTCGGCGTCTTCCGGGCCGATCTCGTCGTCGATTTCAACAATCCTTGCAGGTCCATACTCGGCAAGCGAAAACTCGCGAGTTTCCAGGTGAACGTTTTGTGCCGCGGTAATTTCGGAAATTTGCTTGAGTGATTCCGTCTTGTCGCTGATTATCAATGCCCATCGACCATAGTCCATCCATGGCAGTGTGCCCACTCTGGAAAATTGGGCGGTTGCGTCGATCCAGAGTTCAGAATCTGACGCGGACGCTGGAATGTACACGATCGCGTGATCAAACAGGCCAATACCTGGCAGTTCGGTATTGATGTCTTGTCCGGGGCCGGCATTTAGGAGCGCCAGCATTGCTGGAATCCCAGCTCTGCGCAACATCGCAATCAAAAGGGTCGCTTTGTCTTTGCAGTCTCCATACCTCCTCTTAAGGGTTTCAGACGGGAACTCCGGAACAAGATTGGATTCGCCAAACTCGACGCCGGTATAACGGACATTTTTGTGCAATGCAGCAACGATACTGCGCACGATCTCATTTCGATCTTTGCCCTTTAAGTTGAGATTTGCGAGGAGGCCTTCTACGTCAGACAAGCGCAGCTTGTCGTCCGAAAGTCTGGCGTATCCGGACGCGACTTGGTGCCACGAGGCACCGGTCGAAAACTCAATCTCCGGATACACGACTTCATCCGGCGGAGCATGTGCCACATCTTCTAGGTAAGCCGGCGATGGCCCTTGTTCCAACGTGATGGTCTCGGCGCCGTTCTGATATGACTTGACAATGTTCGCGTCTGGCAGCTGGTGTACCTGGTAGCGAAGTGGGACCGAAGAAGGGTGGCTAATGACGAAACGGGTGTGATTCACAGGAACGGACCAAGCGAATCTCCAACGTTGCGAGTAGCCAGCCTCAAAGAGTGGCGCAGTATCACGGGTGACCACCTGTTCTTCTACGATCGCACCAGGAGCAAGCGCTGGCAGCGGTCCCCCATACTTGCGTTCGTCGCTATAGGTGTCCGGTTCACCTCCGTGCACCGGTAGATCACTCAGCGTATTCGGATCAAGCCAGTGAACCGCACCGTCAGAAGTGATGACCCGGGCTTTAATCTCCGGCTTGGCTTGGTGCCAAGCATCCCATTGGCCACTGGTTTCAGACCAATTTTCCACTCCGTCCTGATTCTCGATCCTATAGATCAAGTGACGAGTTTCAACCAGCCGGCCAGCCTCATCGAAACTCAAATTCACATCGTTCAAGAAAACAGTGGCTTCGGCGTGTTTTCCCGCCTTTACTGTCTCAGCAAATCTTTGAAGAATGGGCACGTCCGCACTGAAAGCCGGCCCGCTCCAGACATCCGCGGCGCTTGCTGGCAAAGCTCCGAGAAAGAGAACAACTCCTAGCCACCTTGAGACGGAAACAGACGAGTGCACGCGTAACACCCCAAATGCAGAGTAGAAGGTATTTTGTACGTCAAACGCGTTCGAAAGTGAAGGAAAATGACCAGAATCTCTTCTCCGGTACCCGATAGCCCCAAGTGATGCCCAGAACCCTCGAGGTCACAGTGACAAAAACAAGATGGTCTGGATGACAGGAGTTGAACCTGCGTGGACATGTGCCCAAGACACGTGGCTCGTCGCCGCTACCTACGCGCTAAGGAGTGGGTTCCGGTTTGGCCGTTCACGGAAACGACCCGGCGGGGCGTATGTACCACGTTCCATCGACCAAGATTGCCACATCGAATCAGCCTTGACATCCGATTGATAAATAAGGGGTTTGACAACTCGTTCCAACTTGATATTGCCCCACTTTGGATTAGCTCTTCTTCTGAAGGGTTAGGATGGAACCGATAACCAGCCGGTTACGACTGCGTGGTTGCCGGGTTCCCGCCCACTCCTTCATGACTTAGCCGTCCGTTCAGGGCTGCCACTCTCATTACATTTCCGCCAGTCGCTTACCGACACCAGAAATGACACCCGTGGTTGACGCCACCGATTCAAAATGGCCTACGAGAAGCAACCGAGGACCTCTACCCCGCAAGTAGTGGGGAAACCGCCTTCGAGTCAAACGAGACAAACTCCTCGGGGCACTAGGCTGTGCTTGGTTTTGTATCCGTGTTTTGCCGTCGACCTGCGATAAAATTCGCGACATGCCGCACTTCCTCCGAATCCTTCGCAAACGGCAGTTTGCCGTCGTTCTTCTTCTGGTGTGCATCCTGTTGCAAGCCAGCACGCTTGCGTTGAACTCAGAGAAGCAACCGCAGCGCCCGCGCATAACGGGAATCGAGCACGTATCGATCTACGTCAGCGACACCAACAGGTCCGACCGGTTCTATTCCGATGTTCTCGGACTGGCGAACTGTCCGCGGACCACGGGGCCTGACTCATGTTTCCTCGTGCATCCCGCCGATCAGCGAATTGTATTGAAACCGGTACCGACCCAAACAGGACATGACAGTCTCAAAAACTGGGTCGCAGAAGTTGCGTTCGCGACCGACAACGTCACAGAAATGCGGCGTTACCTTGTCTCGCAGGGACTAGCGGCAAGCCTCATTCGCAGCGATCCCGACGGTGCCCGATCCTTTGTTGTCCGTGACCCGGAAGGAAATTCGATCGCTTTTGTGCAGCGGTCGTTATCCAAAATCGCAGCGGCGCAGGCATCGAAGCAGATCGGTTCACACCTGATCCACGCAGGTTTCGTGGTTAAAGACCTGAAGGCCGAAAACCATTTCTATGTGGACCTGCTCGGGTTTCACCTTTATTGGTACGGCGGGTTCAAAGACGACACTGTCGATTGGTATGAACTGCAGGTTCCCAACGGCTCCGATTGGATCGAATACATGCTCAATATTCCTCCCAATGCCGACCATGCCGAACTTGGCGTGCAAAATCACTTCTCTTTAGGTGTTAAGAATGTTCATGCCGCGGCAAATCAGCTTCGTTCCCACGGATTGCAGAAGTTCGATGGACCTGAGGTTGGGCGCGACGGCAAGGACAGCTTGGATGCTTATGACCCGGATGGGACGCGCGTCGAGATTATGGAGTTCACGCCGATAGAGAAACCATGCTGTCATCCCTATAGCGCGGCACATCCAACGCCTGGCGACTGAAGGGGTGATGTGACGGGAAGAGCGAACCGGCCCCCGGGCGGGCAGAACGAACAGACATCGACCGACCCTGAGCAATGCCGACCAACTTGCGGGCTCAAGTCGCCTGCGGATTTTACTCGTCCCGCACCCCCATTCGGGGCACTACTCGTATCGCAATGAAACTATGGGGTCGACTTTGGTTGCACGGCGCGCCGGCAGATAACAAGCCAGGCCCGAGACCATGGCGAGTAGCACGCTAACAGTGAGAAAAGTGGCGGGGTCACGCGCGGTAATGCCGTAGAGCAGGCGCGCGACCCATTGCGACGCAATCAGCGCTACAAAGGTTCCAATCACGCCACCAAGCACCGTAAGCCACAAGCCCTGACCGATCACCAGCCGCAGAATATCGCTGCGCTGGCCGCCAAGCGCCATGCGAACGCCGATTTCGCGCGTGCGCCGCACTACTATGTATGAGAGCACGCCGTAGAGCCCGAGCGCAGCCATCAGCGCTGCGACCAATGCGAGAGAAACGGATAAGCTGGCGACCAGTCGAGCATCGAACATGGAATCACTGATCTGCGCTGCGATCGCGCGCATTTCATTAACCGGCAGATTGGGATCGAGCCGCTTGATAGCAGAACGAAGCGTCGCTGCCATCGGCTCCGGCTCGCGGTTGGTGCGCACGTAAAACGTGAGAGCGCCTAGATGCGGTTCCTGCGAGTATGGCATGTACATGAACGGCACAACGTCGCTTCGCGGGTTGTCCCATTTGCTGTTCGCGACGGTGCCGACGATTTCGATATCGGGATGAACGTTGGTCCCTGCGCCTTGCGCGATGTGCAGGCCGATGGGATTGCGCCCAGCGAAGAACCGCTGCGCCAGCTTTTCGTTGATGACGCAAACCTTGTGGCTCGTCGCGCCGTCAGCCTCAGTGAATTCCCTTCCCGCCAAGATCGGAATGCCTAGCGTGGGGAAATAACTGGGGCCGATATATGTCGCGCGCACGTTGGTATCTTCATCGTGCGCCATCGGGTAACCTTGCGGCGTAATGTTGAAGCCCATGTCGTCGTCCGAGAACATTCGGATGGTAGAAATGCTGACCGAGCCAACCCCGGGTAGGCCGGCAATTTCGCGCCGTGCGCTGTCCGCAAATTGCAGCGTCTGGGCCGGCGTATTCCCGTTCAAATCCGGCGAGACGGAAAATTGCAGCACGTGGTCGGCATTCACGCCTAGATCGGCGTGTTCAAGGTACTCGAGTGTGCGCGCAAAAAGTCCTGCGCCGGCCAGAAGCACTGCCGTAACGGAGACTTGGGCCACAATTAAGGCTTTGCGCAACCCAACACCGGAACGGCTTTCGGAGACTCTTGAGCCCTGCTCTTTAAGATCCGAATGCACATCCACG
>Ga0126371_10003688_pt1 | contig 13440 bp, 16 predicted proteins | sample PanSoiMetaPlot_4_FD_110145 | JGI IMG/M metagenome (GOLD analysis project Ga0126371, IMG submission 110145) | Tropical forest soil microbial communities from Panama - MetaG Plot_4 | ecosystem: Environmental > Terrestrial > Soil > Tropical forest > Bulk soil | place: Panama | collected 2016-02-17
ATGCCGTTGGCGGCCGCGCGGATGCCGCCGGCGACGGGGTCGAGGCCGGTCAGCGGCGCGCCGGCCGCATCGGTGAGCAGGATGGTGTCGGCGAGCCGCGCCGCGACCGTGTGTTGGAGCTCGTCCGGAGACATCTTTTCGGGGCGGGCGGGCGGCGTGAGCACGACCTCGAGCCGGTTCAGGCGCGGGCGATAATCGATCGTGCCGCTGACGTTGTAGCCGCGATCGGGCAGGAGCCAGATCGTGCCGCGCCAGCTCGCGCCGTCGCGCGTCCACGACTTTGCATCGATCGCCATGCTGGAGCCGGAGCCGAACGTCTCGCCGAACTTGTCGCGCAGCGCGGCGTCGATGCGGCCGACGCCGACGAGTCCATGGTTGATCAGCGTGACGCCGCCGAGCGTGACGGAGCTCTCGGCGCGTGCCGTGTGCGCGGGCAGCGACGCGAGCGCCGCGCCGACCAGCAGCATGACGACGCAGGATCGGCGGGGCATGTGCGGCATCGCGGTTGGTCTCTCGGGGCGGGATTTCATGACAGTCGCACGAGCGAGCGATCAAGCGCAACGGCGCCGCGGCGCAGCGCGAAAACGGATATCATGGCCGGCCGAACAGCGCCCGACGAGGAACGCCCGTGCCCCGCCACATCGTCTGCCTGACGTTCGATTTCGACACCCAGTCCGGCTTCATCGCGCGCGGGATGACGACGCCGACCGCGCTGTCGCGCGGCGAGTTCGGGCTGATCGGCGCGCGGCGCATTCTCCGCCTGCTCAAGGCGCACGGGCTGCGCAGCACGTGGTTCACGCCGGGCTTCACGATCGAGAGCCATCCGAAGATCTGCGAGGAGGTGGTCGCGGCCGGCCACGAGATCGGCCATCACAGCTGGGCGCACGTTCCGAACGCGACGCAGACGCGCGCCGAGGAGGAGGCGGACCTGCTTCGCGCCAACGCGGCGATCGAGAAGCTCACCGGCGCCAAGGCGCGCGGCTATCGCTCGCCGTCGTGGGACCTGAGCGCGCACACGCTCGACCTCCTCGAGGCGCACGGTTTCCACTACGACTCGAGCCTGATGGGGGCCGACTACTGGCCCTACCGGCCGCGCCGCGGCGACGAGGCCGCGCTCGGCCAGCCGTTCCGCTTCGGCACCGAGACCAAGCTGATCGAACTGCCGATCAGCTGGTCGCTCGACGACCATCCGCATTTCGAATATGTGCGCAGCCCCCAGGGCATCATGCCGGGGCTGCAGTCGGCGCGCGCGGTGCTGACCAGCTGGCACGACGAATTCCTCTACATGAAGAAGAGCGTCGACTGGGGCATCCTCACCTACACGATGCACCCTTACGTGATCGGCCGCGGCTATCGCATGCTGGCGCTCGAGGACCTGGTCGAGAAGCTGATCGCCGGCAGCGCCGTGTTCATGACCATGGAGGAGGCGGCGCGCGAGGCGGAGCGGAGGATGTTCGCCCCGGCCGGACCGACATAGACGGTGCTAGGGCACCAAGTCGCTTTGAAAACATTGAGGAATTTGCTTAGGTTCTGCCAAACCCTACATCGCGGGCGGCGAGAGGAAGCGAGGAAGAAACGCCATGCTGACGCTGTATCACTACTGGAGCTCGGTCTGCTCGCAGAAGGCGCGCATGTGCCTCGCCGAGAAGAAGATCCCGTGGCAGAGCCGGCACGTCGACATCTTCGCGTTTGAGAACTACTCCGACTGGTACACCAGGCTCAATCCGAAGAACGTCGTGCCGACGCTCGACCACGACGGCCGGATCATCATCGAGTCGAACGTTATCATGGAATACTTGGAAGAAGCTTACCCGGAAAACCCGCTGCGCCCCGACGACCTCTACGCGCGCGCGATGATGCGCCTGTGGGTCTACAATTCGGAGGAGATGGCGCACTGGAACGTGAACGTCTGCTCGCACAACCTGCGCCACGCCAAGCGCATGGAGCAGCGCTACTCCAAGGAGGAGCTCGTGCGCGCCGCCGACCAGTGCAGCAATCCGATGATCGCGCTGCGGCTCAAGCGGCGGCTCGCGGTCGGCGTCTCGACCGAGGAGGAGGACGAGGCGTACGCCAAGCTCGAGTACATGCTGCGGCAGATGGAGCAGAGGCTCGCCGACGGGCCGTGGCTCGCCGGCAAGATGTTCACGCTCGCCGACGTCGCCATGGCGCCGATGATCAACCGCATCGAGGTGCTGGCGCGGCCCGAGATGATCGCGCCCGAGTGCCGGCCGCGCGTCGCCGACTGGTGGCAGCGCGTCCAGGCACGGCCGGGATTTCAGGAGGCTTTCGCGTTCAAGAACCCGGATCAGAGCGATCCGGTGAAGCGGTGAGCGCTCACCGCAGGATCTGATACCCCGCGATCACCAGCTCGCCGGCGATCAGCGCCACGATGATGAGCTCGAGCCGGAGCGAGCGCTTGGTGTCGATGATGTCGGTCAGCACCTCACGGGACACTTGGCGCCGCCTGGACATCGGCGAGCACGAAGATGCTGACGGTCGCCACGACGCCCGGCACCTTCTGGACGTGATTGAGCAGAACGTCCGAAAACGCGTCCATGTCGCGCGCGCGGACATCGAGAAAGAAATCGTGCTCCCCGGTCACGATCCAGCAGCCGGCGACTTCGGGAATCGCCCTGAGACCCCGACCCAACCCTTCAACGGAGACGGTTGGATCCCGGCGCACGCCAACGAAGGCGCGGATCGTGACTCCAAGCGCGGCCGGGTCGACATGCGCTCCATAGCCCCTGATCGCGCCATCGCGCTCCAGTCGCGCGATTCTGCGCGAGATCGCCGAATGCGACAGGGGCACGCGCTCGGCCAGCTCGGTGTTCGTGAGACGCCCGTTCCTGGCCAGCTCGGCCAAAACGCGGCGGTCAAGATCATCGAGGGAGTAGTCGGGCATGCAAAGGCTTTGCGTTGGATTGGGTTGAGACCAGCCGCTCTGCAAATATCGTTCACTTATGCTATTTTGATGCATAATATTTGCATACTTTGACTAATTTAGTCAACTATATCGCAAAATCGACACTCGGCTATTAAGAGTCTCGGGGCTGGAGGACCTCATGCTCCAAAGCGGCGGGCCCTTGAGGCTCGGCACCCTCTCATTGCACGGCGCTGACCCCGTCGATCGCGCCATCGGAAGTCCGGTTGCGGCGCCGATCGTAACCGCGACCAGCTTCTACACGGACCCTGAAGCGGTGGGGCTTTCGCCTGCGGATCTCGGCGCCGACGGCCCGTTCTTTTATACGCGCTGGGCCAACCCCACAGCGGCGCTCCTCGAGCGCCGGATTGCAGCGCTCGAGGGGGCCGAGGCGGCCGTCTGCTTCGCCAGCGGCATGGCCGCTGTCGCCGGACTTTTTCTCTGGCGGCTGAAGGCCGGCGATCATCTCGTCCTGTCGGACATCTGCTATCCGGGCGTGGCCGAGTTCGCGCACGACGCGATGTCGCGATTGGGGATCGCGGCGACGTGACGGACACGTCGGATCCAGTCAACGTCGCCGCGGCGCTGCGTCCAACCACGCGCCTCGTGCATGTCGAAACGCCGGCGAACCCGATTCTGAAGCTCAGCGACATCGCAGCGATCGCCCGGATATGCCGCGCCGCTGGCATTGAACTTTCGGTCGACTCGACGATCGCCACGCCGATCGCCACGCGGCCGATCGATCTTGGCGCCGACTACGTCATCCACTCCCTGACGAAATACATCTGCGGGCACGGCGATGCACTGGGCGGCGTCATCGCGACCACCGCCGACAAGGCGGCGGACCTCAGGAAGGAGGCGTTGATCCATCACGGCGCCGCGCTCAATCCGGTCGCAGCGTGGCTGATCGCGCGGGGCCTGGAGACCTTGCCGATCCGCCTGCGGGTCCACGAGGAGAATGCCCGGCGGGTGGCGGACTATCTGTCGGCTCATTCGAGGCTCGACGCGGTCTACTGGCCAGGCCTGGCGAGCCACCCGCAGTATGAGCTGGCGCGCCGGCAGATGCGGAATTTCTCCGGAATGATCGCCTTGACCGCGAAGGATGGCCCAGCGCTCGCCCGGCGGCTCGCCAAGCGCCTGCGCGTCTTCAGCTACGCCGTGTCGCTCGGCAAGACCAAGAGCCTGATCTTCTACATCCAGACGGAGCCGTTGCTGCGCGGATCCTTCCGGCTGGCTTCCGAAGCCGCCGATGCATACCGCCGTCTGGCGGGCGATGGCGTCTTTCGAGTTTCGGTGGGGCTGGAAGACCCCGCCGACCTGGTCGCCGATCTCGAGCAGGCGCTGCGATGATCAGCGAAATGACGACCCAATGGAGGACCTCATGATTAAGCCCGTCAATCCAGTCTCGGCGCTTGAGCAGGTCACCGACTATTGGTCTCCAAAGGTAATCGGACGCGTCAAGCAGCAACTTTCATAACAGGCGCAAGAGACGAAAGACCGCGATGAAACTCACGAACATGCCAGAGGCCGTGACCGACTGGTCACGTATTTCAGTCGTGTCGGTACCTGGTGTGTCCGCTGTGGCGATGGCGCGGACCCGCCAACTCGGAGACGTTACGCTACGGGTCATCGAATACGCGCCCGGTTACCTTGCCGATCACTGGTGCTCGAAGGGTCACGTCATCTATGTCATCGCTGGCGAGCTCACGATTGAGCATCAGGATGAGCGAGCGGCTTGCGCGCTCTCTGCGGGAATGAGTTGGCATGTCGCCGATGACGAGGAGCCTGCCCACCGAGTGCGGTCCGAAACGGGAGCGACGATCTTCGTCTTGGACTAGTTATTGCAAAGCCTTCTCGAACCGGGGAGTCAGCCCCAATATCGGAACGGTCCGAATGGCTGGTGATACGTTGCTCCATACCCGTCCAGCAGCGCGCGCAACGCGTCGTTCGGATCGCCGAACACGACGAAGCGCTTCCGCGTGACCAAGCTCGCGTAGCGTTCGCCGAAAGTTGTCGCGAATTTCACCAGATGCGCCACAGCGGCGTCGGAATTTTCGTAGCGTTCATGCACATAGACGGTCTGCCGGTCTTCGCTGATGAACCGCTGATATGCCAACACGCCGCTTTCCGCCCGCGTCGAGGCGACCATTTCACCCGTGAGCGTCTCGAACTCGCCGAGGCAGCCCGGCCGGACAACCAACTCAACCCACCAGGAAATTTGCATTGCTCTCGCCGCCAATCCCAAGGCCTGCTTCGCATGTTACGCTGTATTCGGCTCGGGTGGTCGAAATGCCAAGCGCCAGTTTTCCCTGGCCAACGGCCAGCGCCACGACAAGTCGGGGCAGGTACGCACGACGCCGGGCAGTCCAAGCGGCTGCGAGCCTCACCGCAGGATCTGATACCCCGCGATCACCAGCTCGACGGCGATCAGCGCCACGATGATGAGCTCGAGCCGCAGCGAGCGCTTGGTGTCGATGATGTCGGTCAGCACCTCGGCGGTGTCGGAGATCACCCTGAGCTTGCGCGACAGCGCCTCGCCGCGCTCCTTGAGCTCGTACTCGTCCTGCAGGCGCGCGGTCAGGCGCTCGAGGTCGGGGCGGTCCCACACGAGGTCCGGCTTCTCGGCCACGGCGACGCGGCCGGACACGCGGTGCTGCACCAGGAGCGCGTTGCCGATGTGGCGAAGGATGGTGCGCCGGCCGCGGGTCGCCCCCTTCTCGGCGAGCTGGCGCGCGAACGGCTCGACCTGGTCGAGCACGGTCGCGACCTCGCGCTCGTCGCGCGCAAGCACCACGCTCTTCGCCAGCGCATCGGCAATCACGATCAGGTGGCCCGGGGTGAGCGTCTTCAGGATGATCGGGCCGCCTGGCATGATCTGGTCGTCCTTCGACGCATCGATCTCGACCGACGCGGTCTCCTCCTCGGTGGTGTCGAGCGGACGGCTCACGCGCGGGCGCAGCTCGCGCAGGACCTCGTCCTCCTTCTGCGGGGTAAGCCCGATCAGCACCGCGACGCCGTAGCGAAACAGCGTCACGAGACCGTCGGGGCCGCAGCGGTAGGTCAGCGGCGACGAGGCGATCACCTGCAGGCGGTCGATGTTCGCCGTGTTGATGCGGTCGCCGAGCAGCACGGCGCGGACGCGGCGCGGAGACGTCAGAACTGGCGCAGGCGCGAGCATGTGGCGGCCTTGGGCAGGGCGCCCCCGCCGAGAAATGTGGTGATGGGCGGGATCGACGGCCAGCGCGCCCATGCAACCAGCGAAAAGCCCGGCGACCGGCTCACAAGAGCCTGATCTGCCGGGCTTTTTTTGGTTGCGGGAGGTGGATTTGAACCACCGACCTTCAGGTTATGAGCCTGACGAGCTACCGGGCTGCTCCATCCCGCGGAAAACCGGTCGCGCTCGCGGCGCGTACGCGCTATCTAGCAACCGGGACCGGGCTTGGGAAGGCGCCCGGCCGGGCGGTTCGTCATATTTTTCAGAACGTCGCGTTGGAACGATGGTGCGGAACGGGGCCATGAGCCGGACAGCTCCCCGCCGGGTCGAAACAGGCCCCGGCGAGCGGCTGCGGACGGCATCGGTCGAGGTGCTGGCCGAGGCGCGCCGGCAGGTCGACCAGCCGGAGGCGGATGACGCCACGGCGGTGCACGAGTTCCGCAAGGCGATGAAGCGCTGGCGCGCGATCCTGCGGCTCTACGAGCCGCTGTTCGGCGCGGAGGCGAGACTGCTGCGCCTGGAGGCGCGCGATCTCGCGCGCGAGCTCGCCCGCACGCGCGATGCCCGCGGGGCGCTCGATGCGCTCAAGGACCTCGGCGAGGAGACGCTGTCGGCGCGCACCCGCGCGACGCTCAAGGACCGGCTGGAAGCGATCGGCGCCTCAGCCGAGGCGGCGACGCTCACCGACGATCTGCGCTGGCGCATGCGCGAGACGCTCGACCACGCGGCGGCGGCGGAAGGGGCCTGGCCGCTCGACGAGGTCGCGTTCGGACGCCTCGCCGACGGGCTCGCCGCCTCCTACGAGCGCGCGCGCGACGCGTTCCCCAAGGACTGGAGCAACGCATCGCCCGAGGCGATGCACATCTTCCGTCAGCGCGTGGTCGTGCACCGCTACCAGATGGAGCTCGCGGTGCCGCTGTGGCCGAAGATCGGCCGGGTGTGGGTCGCCGAGGCGCAGAAGCTGCGCGACCGGCTCGGCCACTACCAGGACCTCACGGTGCTGCGCACTTTCACCGCGCCGCACCGGCCGTTGGCGCACTGGCGCTCGCGCCTCGAGCCGCTCATCGCGGCGCGCCAGGCCGAGCACGCGGTCGCGGCGGAGCGCGTGGCACGCCGCATCTTCGCCGAGAAGCCGAAGGCGTTCCGCCGGCGGCTGATGAGCTTGTGGGACGGGCGGAAGGACGGGGAGTAGCGAACAGGGTCCAGCGTCATTGCGAGGAGCGCGTAGCGCGACGAAGCAATCAAGCGCGCCTGCACAAGTGAAGAGAGATTGCTTCGCTTCGCTCGCAATGACGCTGAAGCCTATTCACCATCCGCTATTCGCTCTTCCCCACCAGCTCGACCAGCCGGTCGATGAACGGCCGCTGACCGGATAAAATTTTTTGCCGCGCCTCGTCGGGCGAGAACCACGCGGCGCGGTCCACCTCGGGAAACGTCCGCCGGCGCCTGCTGCGCGGCGGCCATTCCGTCTCGAAGGTGTTCGACACCAGCGTCGCCGGATCGAAATCGCCCTCGACCGCCCAGGCGCTCACCCGCTTGCCGCCGGCCTGCACCACGTCGCCCAGCGGCTTGAAATCGCCCCGCGGCGGCGCGCCGGTTTCCTCGGCGAACTCGCGCTGCGCCACCGCCAGCGGATCCTCGCCGCCCGCATATTCGCCCTTGGGGATCGACCAGGCGCCGAGATCCTTGTTCGCCCAGAACGGGCCGCCGGGATGGACCAGGAGGAGCTCGAGGCGCGCGCCCGAGCCGCGATACATCAACAGACCCGCGCTGCGCTTCGGCATCGCGACGCGGCCGACCCGCTACATCGGCGGCGGCAGCTCCTGCATGAAGTCGGCGAGATGCTGCTTCCAGGTGGCGGCGAGATTGTAGGTGTAGTGGCCGTGCGTCTTGTCGCTCGCCGGGATCAGCACGAAGCGCGCGCCGGGGATGCGCCTGATCGCCGGCTCGACCACGCCGAGCTCGGGCGGATTGACCTCGTCGTCGGCGAAGTTGATGGCGAGCAGCTTCGCCTTGATCTTGTCGAGGCCCGGCGACGGGTCGTAGTCCATCACGGCCTCGGTGGCATAGAGCTGGTTGTTGGCGTCGAGCTTCTTGGCGCGCTCGACCGTCTCGCGGTAGAGCTTGTCCATCGCGTCGCGGCTCGGCGCCACCTGCTGGTAGTGCACCGCGCTCTCGGTCATCAGGGCGGCGATCGGCGCCGAGTAGGCCCAGTGGGTCGGGTTCTTCTCGTAGTTGCCGCCGTTCCAGTCGGGATCGTTGCGGATCGCCTCGATGCCGATGCGGCGGTACATCCAGTTGCGGCCGCTGATCGCGACCGGCTGGCTCGCGATCGGCACGAGGCCGTCCATCAGGTCGGGATACATCCCGCCCCACATCCAGGCGTGCATTCCGCCCATCGAGGTTCCGAGAATGAGGCGCAGGTGGGCGATGCCGAGATGCTCGGTCACCAGGCGGTGGGTCGCGATCACCATGTCGACGTAGCGGTAGTGCGGAAACTTCGCGCGCAGGCCGTCGCTCGGCTTGGACGAGCCGCCGCGGCCGATGCCGTCCGGGATGACGATGAAGAATTTCGCCGCGTCGAGCGGCGCGCCGGGCGCGAACAGCTCGTCGGCGAGCGTGGGCTGCAACCAGTTGGCCGACGTGCCGCTGGTGCCATGCAGCAGCAGGACCGCGTTGACGATCGCACCCGCCGCGTTGCGCTGCGGCGTTCCGAGCGTGCGGTAGTGCACCTTGAGCTCGGCGAGCGTCTCGCCGGAGGCGAAGTGGAAATCCTTGAAGACGACGTCGCCTTCGCGCTGGTTCGGCCAGTCGGCCGCGGCGGGCGCGGCGGAGAGAAAAGCGGCGAGCAGAAGGGCAATGGGCAGACGCAGCATGCTGGCTCCCTCGGTGCGCCGCGCGACGCGCTGGCCGCGCCGGCAGGGCTAGATTAGCATCGTTCCACGCGGCCGGGACAGGAGGACACCGATGGCAAGGATGCGGATGCTCGGGGTCGCCGGGCTCGCGATCGCGCTGGCCTGCGCGGCCGGCGGCGCGGCGGCGCAGGACGCGCTCAAGATCGCGATCGGCCAGCGCGGCGGCTGGGAGCAGTGCGTGTCCGAGCTCGGGCAGAACGCCGGCATCTTCAAGAAGCACGGGCTCACCCTCGACGTGCTCTACACGCAAGGGAGCGGCGAGACGCTGCAATCGGTCATCTCGGCGAGCGTCGACGTCGGCATCGGGACCGGCAGCCACGCGCTGCTCGGCGCCTATGCCAAGGGCGCGCCGGTACGGGCGATCGGCGCGTCGTTCACCAGCGCCGACGACCAGTTCTACTACGTGGTGGCCGATTCGCCGATCCGCAGCATGAAGGACGCCGACGGCAAGACGATCGCGATCTCGACCTCGGGCTCCGCATCGAACATCTTCGCGCTGGCGCTCGCCAGACATTTTGGCATCGCGCTGAAGCCGCAGCCGACCGGCGCCTATGCGGCGACGCTGACGCAGACGCTCACCAGGCAGGTGGACATCGGCTTCTCGCAGGCGCCGTTCAACCTCAACGCCGTCGAGGAAGGCAGGATCCGCATCATTGCCATGGGGCGCGAGGTGCCGGAGCTGCGCCAGATGACCAGCCGGCTGATCATCGCCAATACGGCGATCCTGGCGGCGAAGAAGCCGCTGATCGCGCGCTACATGCAGGGGTTCGTCGAGACGCTCGACTGGCTCTATTCCGATCCGGCGGCGATCAAGGCCTATGCGGCGTGGTCGGGCCTGCCGGAGAACATTGCGAAGCGCGCGCCCGAGTTCCTGACCAAGGAGAACCTCGACCCGCGCCGCATCTCGGGGCTCGACACGATCGTGGCCGATGCGGTGAAGTTCAAATATCTGCCGGCGCCGCTGAGCGCGGCGCAGCTCGCCGAGGTGATTCAGGTGCCGGTGAAGTGAAGTTCAGCGTCATTGCGAGGAGCGCGTAGTGCGACGAAGCAATCTCGCCGAGGGCATGAGCAAGTGAAGAGAGATTGCTTCGCTTCGCTCGCAATGACGCGTCACAAGCGGTTGATCCTCGCAATCAGCCTTATCGCATCCGGCGGGGAGGCGGCGTCGGACGCCGCGCGCAGGCGGCGCGCCTCGATCGCGGCGGGGCGCTCGAGGCAGCGGCGCAGCCAGGCGGCGAGCCGCGGGGTCGCCGACAGGTCCATGTCGATCGCGCGGCTGATCACGGCGGCGACATTGAGATCGGCCACGGTGAAATCGTCCCCGATCAGGTACGCCTGCTCGGCGAGCGCCGCATCGAGCACGGCGAACGGCTTTGCGATCACCTTGAGCGCCTCGGCGAGCTTCTGCGGATCGCGGTCCTCGGGCGGCAGGCGCACCGCATGCAGCGACCAGATGTTGACGCCGCGGTCGACCTCGTTGAGCGCCCACAGGCTCCATTGCCAGGTCTTCGCCTCGTCGCGCAGGTCGGCCGGATAGAGCCGGCCGGTGGAATGTTTCTTGGCGAGATAGAGCGTGATGGCGAGCGACTCCCACAGCACGAAGCCGTCGTCCTCGATCGCCGGCAGCCGGCCGTTGGGATTGACCGCGAGATACTCGGCCTTGCGCGCGCCGGCCTCGCCGATCTCGATCGGCACGTGGTCGTAATCGAGGCCGAGCTCCTTGGCGATCCACAGCGCACGGAAGGCGCGGGTGCGCGCAATGCCGTAGATGCGCAATCGGGACATGCCGGCCCTCCCCTGCCTGAGCATGCCCTGGGCTTACACCGGCCCCGACATCTCGGCCAGGGTACGGTCCGTGGAGCGCGTTGTCGCCGATCGATCGCCGAGCACGACGCCAAATGTGTCCGCAAGGCCGGCGGCGCCGGCCGGGGTGAGGCGCAGCGCGCGCGTGTCGCGCCGGCGCTGCAGCCAGCCGAGCTCGAGACAGCGGCGGCAGATCTCCGCGCCGACATGGCCGGCGACATGGTAGCGCCGCTCGCTCCAGTCGAGGCAGGGGCGGCAGAAGATGCGCCGGCGCACCGGCGGCGCGAGCTCGACGCCGAACTCCGCCAGCAGCCGCGCGCCCGCGGCCGTGACCTCGCCGCCCTCGGGCGACAGCACGATCGCGCCGCTCGCCGCGAGCGCGTCGGCGATCGCGACGCCGAGCCGGCCGGCGATGTGGTCGTAGCAGGTGCGGGCGAAGCGCAGCGCCTCGTCGCGCGCCGAGCGCGGCTCGAAGCGCGGCGGCACCTCGAGGGCAGCGACGAGCTTGATGCTTTCCAGCATCTGCGCGACGAGCGGCGAGGCGAGCCGGTAGTAGCGAAAGCGGCGCTTGGCTGTGACGGCGACGAGGCGGGCGGCGGCGAGCTTGGCGAGATGTCCGCTCGCGGTCGCGCGCGACACATGGGCGAGGTCGGCGAGCTCGCTCGCGGTGAGCGACTGGCCGCCCATCAGCGCGGCCAGCATGGTGGCGCGCGCCGTGTCGCCAACGAGGGCGGCGACTTCGACCATGTTGGCGGCCGCGGGCATACGGGGAGTGTATGGCGCCCGCCGCGATCCCGGCAAGGCGCGACGATTTGGCATGCGCCGAACCGTCCGGGAGCGATGGCGTGCGACGATGCCCGTGTCGATCAAGTCACCGGAGACATGTCATGCAGCGGGAAATCGTTCGCGTCGAGCCGCTCTCGACCTACGCGGAGAGGCGCAAAGTGCCAATCTCGATGGTGGTGAAGAGCGGCGGCTTCGTGTTCGTGTCGAACATCCCGCCGTATGACCCCGAGACCGGCGAGATCCGCCAGCTGCCGGTCGAGCGGCAGGTCGGGATCCTGCTCGACCAGATCAAGCTGTGCCTCACGGCCGCGGGCACTTCGCTCGACAAGGTGATCATCTGCAATGTGTTCACGACCGACGCGAAGCATTTTGCCACGATCAACGCCGTCTATGCGCGCTATTTCCCGAGCGACCCGCCGGCGCGCAGCTTCGTCTGCGTCTCGCCCTGGCACGGACCGTTCGACGTCGAGATCAACTGCGTGGCCGCAGCGTGATCCCGCGCCGCGTGCTCCGCTCCGGGACCGGCCGACCAGCCGGGCGGCGCCTCGCCCGGTTTCGGCATGCCGGAGACCCGCTGCAGAAGATCGTCCGCCTCGGCATTGCCGGTCACGATCTGCGGGCAGCGCATGCAGGCGGCGCGGCCTTCCTGCCGGAACCAGCGGCAGTCGGGGCGGATGTTGCAGGCCGGCAGCGCATCGACCACCTCGGGAAGGAGGCTGGCGATGCGCACCGCGAGCTGGCAGCGGGTGCCGTCGAAGTGCATGCACTTCGATTCCTCGCAGCGGGCGGACAGACGGAAGATCTCGGAGACCGCGACCGGCGCAGCGAGTTCGAGGATCTCCGGCGTCGCCGCCATCGGCTGGTCGAGATAGGCGACGCGCGGCGCCGCGCCGTCGCGCGACACCACGCCGAGCACCTGCACGTCGCCCATGCCGGGCTGCGCGCTCGGGCATTTCAGTGCGCGCTCGACGCACCGGGTCACAGAGATATCACCCTTCGAGCAGGTTGACCGGCTCAGGCGGGGCGAATCCGATGGTGAGGTTTCCGTCCTGGAGAAACGCGCCGGGGATGCCGCCTTTGGCCGACGGGACGGTGGCCGCAATGCCGGCATGGATGTCCTTGGCCAGCGACTGCACCTGACCGAGGTCGGTCAGTCCGGGATTGCGGATGATGATGCCGAGCCACCACCAGGGCGGCCGGACGTAGCCGAGCGGAAAGCCCGGCGGCACGTGCAGCTTGTGCTGGTCGAGGGCTTTCGCGACGGACTGCTTCGCGGCGGCGGCGATTTGCGTTGCGGAAAGCGATGTCGGACCGGCCATGACATGTCTCCCTTCGGCGATGGAAGCATCGCGGTCAACGGTACCGGGAGCATGACACAACTTTTATTAGTTGTCTACGCAGACGCTACCATTACGCTAGCACCAGCGCGCAAAAAAGCCGCCGGCCCGGGCGGGCGCGGCGGCTTCTTGCATCGAACAGGTGAAGAGGAATTCCGTCCTTGGCAGGCCTGGCAGCGACCTACTCTCGCGCGTCTTGAGACGAACTACCATTGGCGCTGGGAAGTTTAACGGCCGAGTTCGGGATGGGATCGGGTTCAGGCTCCCCGCTAGAACCACCAGGCCGGCGAAGGACGGAATTGAAGCAAGCTGATCATCGTAAGGGCGCTCTCGCGCCCGAACGGGCATTGACTAATGAGAGCGATCAAGCCGAACGAGCGATTAGTACCGGTAAGCTGAACGCGTCACCGCGCTTACACACCCGGCCTATCAACGTGATCGTCTATCACGGCTCTTGAGGGAGAA
>Ga0126371_10003689_pt1 | contig 13439 bp, 10 predicted proteins | sample PanSoiMetaPlot_4_FD_110145 | JGI IMG/M metagenome (GOLD analysis project Ga0126371, IMG submission 110145) | Tropical forest soil microbial communities from Panama - MetaG Plot_4 | ecosystem: Environmental > Terrestrial > Soil > Tropical forest > Bulk soil | place: Panama | collected 2016-02-17
CCTTCTACCAGGTATTCGATGCCGCCAAGGCGAGTTACGAGGTGACCTACCTCGACCAGGCCATCATCAAGCTCACCATGACCAACATCCGCTCGGTCATGGGGTCGATGGACCTCGACCAGATGCTCTCGCACCGCGACGAGATCAACGAGCGGCTGCTGCGCGTGGTCGACGCCGCGGTCTCGCCCTGGGGCGTCAAGGTCAACCGCATCGAGATCAAGGACATCGTGCCGCCGGCGAACCTGGTCGAGGCCATGGCGCGGCAGATGAAGGCGGAGCGCGAGAAGCGCGCCGAGATCCTGACCGCCGAAGGCGAGCGCCAGTCGCAGATCCTGCGCGCCGAGGGCGCCAAGCAGTCGCAGATTCTCGAGGCCGAGGGCCGCCGCGAGGCCGCCTTCCGCGACGCCGAGGCGCGCGAGCGGCTGGCGCAAGCCGAGGCGAAGGCGACCGAGATGGTGAGCGAGGCGATCTCGCGCGGCGACACCGCGGCGCTCAACTATTTCGTCGCGCAGCAGTACCTCAAGGCCTTCACCGAGCTCGCGCATTCGCCGAACCAGAAGGTGCTGATGCTGCCGATCGAGGCGAGCGCAGTGCTGGGCTCGCTCGCCGGCATCGGCGAGATCGCCAAGTCCGCCTTCGGCAGCTCACCGTCAGGGCCGCCGCCTGCTAACCGCCCGTCACCGACGGTGCCGAGCACGCGGCCGGCCTGATCATCTAGCGGGAGATTGCGATGCTGTCGCTCGCGTTCACGCTCGGCTTCTGGGACTGGTTCATTCTCGCCGCAGTGCTGCTGCTGCTCGAGATGATCGCGCCTGGCACCTTCATGCTGTGGCTCGGCGTCTCCGCCTTCCTGGTCGGCGTGATCTCGTTTTTCGTCGACTGGAGCTGGCAGTACCAGTTCGTCGCCTTCGCGGTGTTCGCGATCGCCGCGATTCCGCTATGGCGCCGCCTCGGCGCGCATGCCCGCAGGCCGACCGATCAGCCCTTCCTCAATCGTCGCGCCGACGCCTTCATCGGCCGCGTGTTCGTCCTGGAGAAGCCGATCGTCGGCGGGAACGGCACGATCGGCATCGGCGACACGGTGTGGCGCGTCACCGGCCCCGATTGCCCGGCCGGCAGCCGTGTCAAGGTCGCGGCGGTCGACGGGGCGACGCTCAAAGTCGAGCCGGCATAGACCGTAGGGTGGGCAAAGGCGCGCAGCGCCGTGCCCACGCGGCGCTCAGGCCACGCCCGCGCGCAGCAAATCGTGCAGATGCACGATGCCGACCGCGCGGCCGTCCTCGACCACGAACAGCGCCGTGATCTTCGCCGAATTGACGATCTCGATCGCCTCGCTGGCGAGCTGGTCGGGGCGCACGGTGATCGGCGACCGGGTCATCACGGCGTCGACCTTGGCGTCGAGCAGGTCCGGCCGCATGTGGCGGCGCAAGTCGCCGTCCGTGATGATGCCCGCGAGCTCGCCGCCTTCGCGCACGACGCCGACGCAGCCGAATCCTCGCGCCGACATCTCGACCAGCGCCTCCGACATCGGCGTGCCGAGCTGCACCAGCGGCACCGCGCTCCCCTGATGCATGAGGTCGCGCACGAATTTCAGCGCTGCGCCGAGCCGCCCGCCCGGATGCAGGTTGCGGAAATCGACCGCCGTGAAGCCGCGGCTTTCCAGGAGCGCGATCGCGATTGCGTCTCCGAGCGCGAGCTGCATCAGCGCGGAGGTGGTCGGCGCGAGATTATGCGGGCATGCCTCGCGCGCGACCGGCAGCGCCAGCACCACGTCGGCCGCCTGGCCGAGCGTGCTTTCCGCCTCGGCGGTCACGGCGATCAGGCCGATGCGGAAGCGGCGCGAGTAGTCGAGAAGGTTCTTCAGCTCGGCGGTCTCGCCCGACCAGGAGAGCGCCATGATCACGTCGTCCGACGCGATCATGCCGAGATCGCCATGGCTCGCCTCGGCCGGATGGACGAAGAAGGCGGGGGTGCCGGTCGAGGCCAGCGTCGCCGCGATCTTGCGGCCGACATGGCCGGATTTGCCCATGCCGGTGACGATGACGCGTCCGCGCCCGGCGCGGATGAGCTCGACTGCGGCGGCGAACGGCTGTCCCAGGCCGTCCTGCATGGCGCTCGCCAGCGCCGCGATGCCGCCGGAACCGGCGTCGAGCGTGCGTAGCGCCGAGTCGATCAGGAATCGCTTGGACTTGCTGGAACTCGCTTCCACAGGACCCCCTCGACCGCGGACCGATGCGGCGCGGCTTACGCCAGATAGCATGAATGGACGGGCGCGGCGACCGCCGGAGCTTCCTTTGGGCGGAGCCATCAACCCCTCGTTAACCATACTCATTTTATCCCCGTTAACCAATGCGTACCGATCGGCCGGGCCCGAGGACATCAACCGTGCCGCGCCTTTGTCATGCGCTGGCTGCTGCGGCATCGGGCGCGGTCCTGGGCGTGGCTGCGCTCGCGCCGGCATGCGCGCAGACGGCGCAGCGACCCAATCCGGCGCTCGCCGACGACGACCTGTTTCGTTTGCCCGATGCCACGACCGTGTTCACGCCGCGCAAGCTCGACAAGCAGGATCTGCGCGCGCCCGGGCGCTTCCGCCGCGCCACGAAGCCGGCCCCGCAGGGCGGCGGCGCTCCGACGACGTTCGGTCAGATCCAGGTCTACGGCAATCAGCCCGCGTTCGGCGCCGGCGCAACCGGGTTCGATTCCACCAACGCCAAGCGCCGCAAGGCGCGCGCCGCCGTGCATCAGAGGCCCGGCGTCACCCTGCCGTTGCGTCCGCTGCCCGGCGTCGTGCCCGATCCGGTGCCGGCGACCGTGTCGACGCGGCCGTCCGCCCGGGACAATCGGCGCGGCGTATCGGCCGTCGAGGTGCCCGTGCAGACGCTCGTGCCAACCATTCAGACGCCGACCAAGCGCAAGCCGCTGGTCGAGGAGGATCCGTTCGCGCCGACCGGCATCCGCGCCGGCGCCTTCACGTTCTTTCCCGCCGTCGAGCTGACCGGCGGCTTCGACAGCAATCCGGCGCACGTGCCGGGCGGCAAGGACTCGTTCCTGTTCATCGTCGCACCCGAGCTGAAGGTGCGCTCCGACTGGGAGCGGCACGCGCTCAACGCCGACATCAAGGGCAACTACCTGGCCTACTCGCAGGACTTCTCCTCTCCGCCGGTCGGCTGCAGCTGCGGCACCGGCCTGGTCGCGAGCGGCGTGCCGAATTCGCTCGATCGCCCGACCCTCGATAGTCGCGTCGACGGCCGCCTCGACGTGACGAGTCGCAGCCACTTCGATATGGAAGGCCGGCTGCTGATCGGCACCGACAACCCGGGCAGCCCCAACATCCAGGCCGGGCTGGTGCGCCTGCCCATCGTCACGACGGTCGGAACCACGCTCGGCTACACCCAGGCCTTCAACCGTTTCGAGCTCACCGCCAAGGGCACGTTCGACCGCAGCGTCTGGCAGGCCTCGACCTTGACCGATGGCACAACCTCGGACAACGACGACCGCAACTTCAACCAGTACGGCGGCTCGCTGCGCGTCGGCTACGAGCTCAAGCCCGGGCTCAAGCCGTTCGCCGAGGTCGGCGCCGACTCGCGCGTGCACGACATCGCCTTCGATCGCAACGGCGAGCAGCGCGACTCCGACGGCGTCTACGTCAAGGTGGGAACGACCTTCGAGATCACCCGCAAGCTCACCGGCGAGGTCTCGGTCGGCCAGCTCTCGCGCGACTACAAGTCCCCTGCGCTCAACAGCATCGGCGGCCCGACCATCGACGCCTCGCTCGTCTTCGCCGCGACGCCGCTCACCACGTTCACGGCGACCGCGAAGTCGAGCGTCAACGAGGTGATCCTGCCGGGCGTATCGGGCGATCTTGCGCAGGACTTCGCGCTGCAGATCGATCATTCGCTCCGCCGCTGGCTGATCGCCACCGCCCAGATCGGCTACGGCACCGACGACTACGTCGGCCTGGACCGCTTCGATCACAGGTATTTCGCGTCGTTCCAGCTCCTCTACAAGCTCAGTCGCGACGTGCAGCTCAAGGCACAGATCCGGCGCGACTGGATCGCCTCCTCGGTGCCCGGCATCGACTACACCGCCGATCAATTCCTGCTCGGCGTCCGCCTGCAACGCTAGCGCATTCGCATGGAACTTTTCGGGTCTCGCCGCGTCATCTAGTGCGTCAGCGGCCTCATTCACCGCCGTCATCGTCCGCGAAAGCGGACGATCCAGTACGCCGCAGTGCATCAATAGAGCACTGCCGGCGCCCCATTCTCGCTCCGTGAGTACTGGATTGCCCGCTTTCGCGGGCAATGACGCAGTAAGTGCAGCTAGGGAGACGGGCGATGCATCTGTCGAACGAAAGCCTGCTGACGATCCTGATCGTCGGCCTCATCGCGGGCTGGCTCGCCGGCCAGATCACGCGCGGCTACGCCTTCGGGCTGATCGGCGACATCGTCATCGGCGTGATCGGCGCCTTCATCGGCGAGTGGCTGCTGCCACGGCTCGGCGTCCACCTCGGGACCGGCCTGATCGCCGCGATCGTCAACGCGACCATCGGCGCCGTGGTGCTGCTCCTCCTCATCCGCCTGGTGCGCGGAGGATCATGGGGCTGGGGCAGCCGATGGGGAGGGCGCCGCTGGGGCCGGCGCTGGTGAGGCGCGAGCCCGCCTCCAGACGCAGCCTCAGTCCAAAATCTTTTTGAGCTCTTCCCGGAACGCCGGCGCGATGTCCTTGCGCGCGAGCGCATAGGCGACATTGGCGGCGAGAAAGCCGATCTTCGAGCCGCAGTCGAAGCTCTGGCCGGCGAACTTGAACCCGAGGAACGGCTGCGACTGTGCCAGGCGAACCATCCCGTCGGTGAGCTGGATCTCGCCGCCGGTGCCGCGCGGTTGGTTCTCGAGGACGGAAAAAATCTCCGGCTGCAGGATGTAGCGGCCCGTGATGCTGAGGTTGGACGGCGCGTCTTCACGCTTCGGCTTCTCCACCATCTCGGTGATCTTGAATGCCTTGCCCATGGTCGCGCCGACGCCGACGACGCCGTACATGTGGACGCGCTCGGGCGGGACTTCCTCGACCGCGATCATGTTCGCGTCGGTCCCGTTCTGGCGATAGGCCTCCATCATCTGCGCGAGGCAGCCGGGAGTGTGCTGGACCAGCACGTCGGGCAGGAGCAACGCGAACGGCTCGTCGCCGACGATCCCGCGCGCGCACCACACCGCGTGCCCAAGGCCGAGCGGCAACTGCTGGCGCGTGAAGCTCGCCTGCCCGGCTTCGGGCAGGGCCGCCTCGAGCTGGCCGAGCTCGGCGCGCTTCTGGCGCTCCTGCAGAGTGAGCTCGAGCTCGAACTGGCGGTCGAAGTGGTCCTCGATCACGCCCTTGTTGCGGCCGGTGACGAAGATGAAGTGCTCGATGCCTGCCTCGCGCGCCTCGTCCACCACGTGCTGGATCAGCGGCCGGTCGACCACCGGCAGCATCTCCTTGGGCATCGCCTTGGTGGCGGGAAGGAACCGGGTGCCGAGGCCGGCAACCGGGAAGATCGCTTTGCGAATGGGCTTCATGGGAGCTTCAGGGGTGCAGAGGCGGGATGGTTCCGGCAGGAGGCGGGACAAAAGGGGAGAATCGAAGGCGGGCTTACCATAGGGCAATCTGGCCCGCGGCAAATGCCCGGGTCAACGAATGGCGCCCGGGCCGGTTCGCGTCGGTCCCGTCCGATGTTAAACATACTGAAACCACATCTGGGTCCCTAATAGCGGCGGGGCACTGCACGGGTACCAGCGCACGTTCCGGCCAAGTGGAACATGCGCCAAATCCAGAGCCACGAAAGCACGGGAATGTCGGGCGCACTACGGATTCTCCGCCTCGCAGCGGCGGCCGGGCTGATGCTCGCGCCGTTGGCCGGCAACGTCAGCGCGCAGACACAAGGTGGCTCGTCCGGCATCGCCGACCTGTTCACCGGCAGCATCGGGCCGTTCCATCTGTTCGGCAGCCAGCCGCCCGCCGCGTCGCCAAGCAACGACGGCTGGAGCGGGCAATCCGGCGCGTCCGGCCATCCGCTCATGCAGGCCGACGCGATCCGCGCCGCGGCCGCGAATTTCCCCAACTGCGTCGCCGGCTACTGGCCCGAGGCCGCGCGCCGCGGCGTGACGCGCGAGGCCTTCGAGCGCGCGACCGCCGGGCTCACGCCCGACCTCAAGATCATGGACCTGATGGACGCCCAGCCCGAGTTCACCAAGGCGATCTGGGACTATCTCGACATGCTGGTGAGCGACGCCCGCATCAAGCGCGGACGCGAGATCCTCGCCGCCTACAAGCCGACCTTCGACGCCGTCGAGCGCGCCTACGGGGTCGACCGCCATGTCGTCGCGGCGATCTGGGGCATCGAGTCTAACTACTCGACCGCGATCGGCGAACGGTCGGTGCTGCGCTCGACCGCGACCCTCGCCTGCGTCGGCCGCCGCCAGGGCTACTTCAAGGACGAATTCCTCTCGACGCTCGAAATCCTCAACCGCGGCGACCTCACCCCGGACGAGCTCAAGGGCTCGTGGGCCGGCGCGTTCGGGCCGACCCAGTTCATGCCGACGGCGTTCAAGCGCTACGCCGTCGACTTCGACGGCGACGGGCGGCGCGACGTGGTCGCCTCCATCCCCGATCTCGTTGCCTCGACCGCCAACAACCTCAAGCTCGATGGCTGGAAGGCGGGCGAGACCTGGGGCTACGAGGTCGTGCTGCCGCAGGGCTTCGATTATCGGCTCGCCGACGGGCGGCCGATGCCGGTGCGCGACTGGGAGCATCGCGGCATCGCGCGCGTGGGCGGCAAGGCATTTCCCCGCCCGGGCGACAAGGCGTTCCTGCTGCTGCCCGCGGGTGCGCGCGGTCCCGCCTTCCTGATGCTCGGCAATTTCCGCGTCATCATGCGCTACAACCCGGCCGAGGCCTATGCGCTCGCGATCGGCCATCTCGCCGACCGGCTGCGCGGCGAGCCGCCGTTCGTGCAGCCTTGGCCGCGCGACGAGCGCGTGCTCAGTGGTGTCGAGCGCTACGAATTGCAGCAGCTCCTCCTCGCGCGCGGCTTCGACATCGGCGGCGCGCCGGATGGCCGCATCGACGCGCATACCCGCAAGGCGATCAAGCATTACCAGCTCTCCGTCGGGCTCGCGCCGGACGGGTTCGCGACCGCCGGGATGCTCGAGCGGCTGCGCGCCGGCGGCTATGCGCAACGATAGGTTCATGCGCTAACCATTCCGCGGCCTTGTTTTCGCGGCCGCGCATGCCATGGTATCAACCCAATGAGCGCGTAGTGCTGGTTTCGACAGGGAACGGTCGGCTCGCACAACGCATTGTTCTGTCATGGCATTCGGGTTTCCCGTGGTGGCACGCAGTACCCTCTGGCGGCGTCTTGTGGGCGCGCTCGTGCTCGGCCTCGCCGAAGCGGCGGTGGCCCTCGTGCTCGCCATGGCCGTCACGACGCCGGCCGCCGCCCAGCAGTTCGACGACCGCTTCCCGTTTCTCGACCGTCGCCAGCACCGCGGCGGCAACAACAACAGCGGCAGCTGGTTCGGCGGCGGCAGCTTTTTCTCCTTTCCGGATGAGCGCCGCCCCGCGCGGCAAGCACCGGTGGAATACAATTCCAAGGCGCCGGCGCCCTCGCGCAAGAGCGATTCGGTGCCGCTTACCTCGGTGGTCGTGCTCGGCGACTCGATGGCCGACTGGCTCGCCTACGGCCTGGAGCAGGCCGCCGCCGACTCGCCCGACATCGGCATCCTGCGCCGGCACCGCACCAATTCGGGTCTGATCCATATCGAGGTGAAGAACGATCCGCACGGCGAATATCCCGATTGGCCGCAGGCGGCGCGCGAGATACTCGGCGCCGACAAGGCGAACTTCATCGTGATGATGATCGGCCTCAACGATCGCCGGCCGATCCGCGAGAAGGCGTCCGCCAAGTCGTCGGCGCCGGCGTCTGCGACGCCGGCCAAGAAGGACGGCGAGAGGAAGGAGCCTGACAAGGAGGACGCGACCAACGAGGCCGAGCCGCCCGAGGCGGCGGCCCGGACCGCCGAGGCCGAGCGCGCGGTGCCCGGCACGGTGACCTACGAGTTCCGATCGGAAAAGTGGACCGAGCTCTACATCAAGCGGATCGACGAGACGATCGCGGCACTCAAGTCGAAGAACGTGCCGGTGTTCTGGGTCGGTCTGCCGCCGGTGCGCAGCACCAAGATGTCCGCCGATCTCAGCTACCTCAACGATCTCTACCGCAGCCGCGCCGAGAAGGCGGGCATCACCTACATCGATACCTGGGACGGCTTCGTCGACGAGCAGGGCCGTTTCGTCATGCAGGGTCCCGACTTCGAGGGGCAGAACCGCCGCCTGCGCTCGGGCGACGGCATCCACTTCACCGAAGCCGGCGCGCGCAAGCTCGCGCATTACGTCGAGCGCGAGATCCAGCGCGCCCTGATGGCGAACGTGGCGCCGGTGACGCTGCCGGCCACCGACGAGCCGGCGGCGGCGCCGCAGACGGCCACGCCGCGGCCCGGCGCCGCGATCGCGCGTCCGCTCGCCGGCCCCGTGATGCCGCTCACCACGCCGGCCGAGGCGAACGAGCTCGCCGGCGGCGCCAACGCGCGGCAGGCCGCGCCCGACGCGGTTGCGGCGCGCGTGCTGGTGCGCGGCGATCCGAACCGCGCGCCCGCCGGCCGCGCCGACGACTTCGCCTGGCCGCGCCGTCCTGTCGCGCCGGTCGGCACCGATCCGGTGGTCGCGACGACGACCCTTCCGATGACGCCGATGAAGCCGTACGAGGAGCCGCGTCAGGTTGCGTCGGCGCCGACGGCGCCGAACAGCCCTGCCGCGCCGCTGCACCGACCCGCGCCGGTTCGCCAAGCGGCGACCGCCCCGCGCCAGCAGCAGCCGCGGCGGATCGCGCCGGCCTCGCAGCCGTTCTTCTTCCCGTTCTTCGGGCGGTAGATTTCACGCGACGTCGTCAAGCCACGCCGCCACTTGCCGCCGCTCAAGCGCGGCGCTGCGTCTCTTGGGATTTCTGTCCCATCGGCGGGGATGTTTCCTTGTAAATAACAGGCGAAATACAAGGGACGCATGCTTTTGCGACCGCGCTCTCGCGCGGCGGGCGGCGGCTCACACAAAGTCCAAGACTAGGATTTCAGCCATCGCCGAATTGGCGCGGAAGCGCAAGCAAGAAGAAAAAAGCGCTCCCGTTATCCCCGCCGCAAACGGGCCGGACCGGGCAAGCCGGCTCCCTTCTTCGCCGCCACGCCGTCGTCGCCTGCGAAAGGGGGCGACATGGTTACGCCAAAAGCGCGATCAGCTCGCGCACGTCGGCGACCTTGTCGAGCGACCAGACAAGCTCGCACGCCTGGCGCGCCCGCTCGGCGCCGATCACCGGCGCCGCATTGGCGAGGAATTTCGCCTCGATCGCGGCGTCGCTCATCGGATTGTCGGTCGTGCCGCTCGCGTGCGCGACATGCGCCGCATGGCGCGCACCGCCCGCGACGACCGCGGCGTGCGCCTCGTCCTTGCGCAGCGTCTCGTCCGCCACCGCCGTCACTTTGCGGCGCAGCGCCGCGACGGCGGGATCGGCGGCGCGTTCGTCCGAATACTGCGCGACGCCGGCGGCGCCGTCGGCGAGCGCGACGGCGGCCGAGTGGCGGAAGCTGAACTTCGATTGCAGCCCGCTCGTCGGCTCGGTGACGCCGGTGATCGTGTGCACCAGCGGATGCAGCCGCAGCTCGATCGCGCTCACGGTCGCGGGATCGAGGCGCTCGCGGTCGCGAATCGCGATCACGGCATCGATCAGCGGATGCAGCACCACGCCGCACGCATAGGGCTTGTGCCCGTTCGTCTCGATCAGCCATTCGCGGCCGAGGTCCACGGTCAGCGCCTCGGGCGCCGCGACGTCGCTGTAGATGCGCGCAAAGCCGCGCTTGCCCTCGACGATCTCCTGGCTCGAATCGAAGCCGCGCTCCGCGAGTAGCGCCGCGAGCGCGCCGTTCTGCGCCGCCTTGCCGGCGTGGAACGACTTGCACATGGTGCCGCGGTTCTGCTGCATGCCGGCCGCCTGCGTCGCCGCGATGCCGAGCGCGTAGGTGAGCCGCTGCCCGTCGAGGCCGAGGAGCCGGCCGCAGGCCGCGCCCGCCGCGATCGAGCCGAGGGTGCCGGTGAGGTGCCAGCCGCCCTGGTGATGGCCGGGCGCGGTGCGTCCCGCGCGCACGCCGGCCTCGAAGCCCACCGCATAGGCGAGCATCAACTCCTCGCCGCTCGCTTGTCTGCGCTCGGCGAGCGCGAACAGCGCGGCAAGCACCGGCGACGACGTGTGCAGCACCACGCCGCCCATGTGCGTGTCGTCGAAGTCGAGCAGGTGGCCCATCTGCCCGTTGGCGAGCGGCGCATCGAGCAGGCCGAGCTTGAGCTTGCGTCCGAGCACGCTCGCCCGCGGGCGTCCGCCGGTCTCCTGCAGCACGTCGATCAGAATATCGATCTCGGAATGCGCGCTGCCCGCGAGCGCGCAGCCGATCCAGTCGAGCACGCCGCGCCGCGCCGCCTGGCGCGCCGCGGGGGTGAGATCGGACGGTCGGACGCCGGCGAGATGCGCGGCGAGCGTTTTTGTCAGCGTGACCGCGTCGGTCTTGAGATTTTGGTCCATCAGCGCATGTCCCGGCGAAGTGGAGGCCGGTTCGCCGATTAGGACATGCGCGAGCACATAAGTCTACTGCGGCTGGATGCCGGCGTCGCGGATGATCTTCGTCCAGCGCGCGACGTCCGCCTTGATGCGCGCCGCGGCCTCCTCCGGCGTGCCGCCGATCGGCTCGTAGCTGAGCTTGCGCAGCTGCTCGATCAGCGCCGGCGTCTTCAGCGCCTGGTTGAGCTCGCTGTTGATCCGGTCGATCTCGGCCCGCGGCGTCGCGGACGGTGCCGCGAGCCCGTACCAGCCGACGATGTCGAAGCCGGGCAGGGTCTCGGCGACCGACGGAATGTCCGGCGCCAGCGCCGAGCGCTTGGCCGGCGTCTGCGCGAGCACGCGCACCTTGCCGCCCGTCGCGAGCGGCAGCATCGCGACGGCGGGCGCGAACATCAGCTGGATCTGCCCGCTCATCAGGTCCTTGATCGCCGGCCCGCCGCCCCGGTAGGGCACGTGCAGCATGTCGATGCCGGCCTCGCGCTTGAACATCTCGCCGGCGAGATGCAGCGTCGATCCGATGCCGGCCGAGCCGTAGGTGAGCTTGCCCGGATTGGCCTTGGCATAGGCGATCAGCTCGGCGACCGATTTCACCGGCAGGGCAGGGTTGACGGCGAGCACGTAGAAGCCCGCGACCGCCGCGATGATCGGGGCGAAGTCCTTCACCGGATCGAACGGCAGGTTGCGATAGAGCCCCGGCATGTAGGCCATGCCGCTGTGGTCGAGCACGACCGTATAGCCGTCGGGAGCAGCCTTGGCGGCCTCGTCCATGGCGATGCTGCCGCCACCGCCGCCGCGATTGAGGCTGACGACCGGCTGGCCGAGCCGTTCGCCGAGCGCCTGGGCGATGACGCGCGCGACCGGATCGACGGCGCCGCCCGGCGGGAACGGTACGATCAGCCGGATTGGCCGCTCCGGGTAGGCGGCGCGCGCGGCGCCGGCCAGCAGCATGGCGCAGGAGGCGAGGGTGGTGGTGACGAGCGTGCGGCGCGAGATCGGCAAGGGCGGGCTCCTGGAGTACGTCATTGCGAGCGGAGCGAAGCAATCTCGCTCAGCTCGCGCATGAGTCTGTGGATCGAGCTTGCTTCGTCGCCCTTCGGGCTCCTCGCAATGACGGGAAGACTATCGCGGCAGCAGCGTCGATCCCATCAGGAACTTGTCGACCGCATGCGCGGTCTGCCGGCCCTCGCGGATCGCCCATACGACGAGCGACTGGCCGCGCCGCATGTCGCCGCAGGCGAACACCTTGTCGAGCGAGCTTTTGTAGCTCTGCGCCCCTTCGGTAGCGGCCTTGACGTTGCCGCGCGGGTCGAGGGTCAAGCCGAGCGACTTGATCATGCCCTCGTGCACCGGATGCACGAAGCCCATGGCGAGCAGCACCAGATCGCCCGCGATCTCGAATTCCGAGCCCGGCACCGGCTTGAACTTGGCGTCGACCTGCACGCAGTGCAGCTTCTTCACCTGGCCGTTCTCGCCGGTGAACTTCTGGGTGAGCACCGAGAACTCGCGCTTGGCGCCTTCCTCATGGCTCGACGAGGTGCGCAGCTTGAGCGGCCAGTCCGGCCAGGTCAGCAGCTTGTTCTCCCTCTCGGGCGGCATCGGCATGATCTCGAAATTGGTCACCGTCAGCGCGCCCTGACGGATCGAGGTGCCGATGCAGTCGGAGCCGGTGTCGCCGCCGCCGATCACGATCACATGCCTGTCCTTGGCGAGGATCGGCGGGAGGTCGTCGGCCGGCGCCGGCTCGTCCGATACCCGCCGGTTCTGCTGCGGCAGGAATTCCATCGCGTAGTGGATGCCCGCGAGCTCGCGGCCCGGGATCGGCAGGTCGCGACCCTTCTCGGCGCCGCCCGCCAGCACCACCGCGTCGTAGTCGGCGACGAGCTTCTCGGCCGGCACGTTGACGCCGACATGCGCGCCGTAGTGGAACGTCACGCCTTCGCCTTCCATCTGCGCGACGCGCTTGTCGACGTAGTGCTTCTCCATCTTGAAGTCGGGAATGCCGTAGCGCAGCAAGCCGCCGGCCTTGGCGAATTTCTCGTAGACATGCACGTCGTGGCCGGCGCGCGCGAGCTGCTGCGCGCAGGCGAGCCCGGCCGGGCCGGAGCCCACGATCGCGACCCGCTTGCCGGTCTTTTGCGCCGGCGGCTCCGGCACGATCCAGCCCTGCTCGTAGGCGCGGTCGGCGATCGCGCACTCGATCGTCTTGATGGTGACGGGGTTGTCGTCCAGGTTCAAAGTGCACGAGGCCTCGCACGGCGCCGGGCACACGCGGCCGGTGACCTCGGGAAAATTATTGGTCGAGTGCAGGTTGCGTGCCGCCGTCTTCCAGTCGCCGCCGTAGACGAGGTCGTTCCAGTCGGGAATCTGGTTGTTCACCGGGCAGCCGGTGTGACAGTACGGAATGCCGCAGTTCATGCAGCGCGCCGCCTGCTCGCGCGTCTCCTTCTCGGAGAGCGGCAGCACGAACTCCTTCCAGTTGCGAACACGCTCCTCGACCGGCGCATAGTCGCGGTCGACACGATCGAATTCGAGAAATCCGGTTACCTTGCCCATCTGAAGTTCTTAAGTCTCGTCAGTCGTCCGTTGCGCCGACGGTCGGCGCGGTTGGCGGTGCAGCGTCGATGAAGAAGCCGCGCGCCGCGGAGTGAGCCCGATCACTCCGCAGCCTGCATGGCGGCCGCTTTCTCCTTGGCGAGATCGCGCAGCGCCCGGCGGTACTCGACCGGCATCACCTTGCGGAACTTGGGGCAATACG
>Ga0126371_10003690_pt1 | contig 13439 bp, 10 predicted proteins | sample PanSoiMetaPlot_4_FD_110145 | JGI IMG/M metagenome (GOLD analysis project Ga0126371, IMG submission 110145) | Tropical forest soil microbial communities from Panama - MetaG Plot_4 | ecosystem: Environmental > Terrestrial > Soil > Tropical forest > Bulk soil | place: Panama | collected 2016-02-17
GTCGATCTATATGCTGATGTTCCTGGTGCTGCTGATCCGGCCGCGCGGACTGCTCGGCGAGCGGATCGAGAAATTCGAATGAAGACCTCGGCCGCCGCAAAGTACCGGCCGCTTGCGCTCGCAGCGCCCGCGGTGATCGCGCTACCTTTTGCGCTGAGTGGACTCGGATTGTCAGTGAACACCGGAATCATGGTCGTGGCGTTGTCCGTCGCGGCCATGGGGCTCAATCTCTGCATCGGCTACACCGGGCTTGTATCTTTCGGCCACAGCGCATGGTTCGGCATCGGCGCCTATGCGGCGGGCCTGATGCAGCTTCATTGGTTTCCCGGCGAGATCTGGCTGCCATTGCTACTCTCGATGGCCGTGGTTGCGCTCTCTTCCGCTGTCGTCGGCGTCATCATCCTGCGGCGGCGCGGCGTCTATTTCTCATTGCTGACGCTCGCGCTCGCCGCGCTCACCTATACGACTGCATTCCGCTGGAGCAACGTCACCGGCGGCGAGGATGGCTTGGGCGGTTTGAAACGCGGCACCATCGGCCCATTCTATCTCGACAATCCCCTGACCTATTACATCGTGGTCGCCGTTATCGGGCTTTGCGTCCTGTATGTCCTGCTGCGGCTGGTCCGCTCGCCCTTCGGCCATGTACTGGTGGCGATTCGCGAGAACCAGCAGCGGGCGACATTTCAGGGCTATCCGGTCGAACGCTATAAGCTCGCCGTGTTCGTGATCTCCGCCGTGGTCACGGGTGTCGCGGGCGGACTGATCGCATTCCAGAACTATCTGGTCTCGGCGGACTCAGTTTCGGTCCCGTTTGCCGGCGAACTCCTCGCGATGGTCGTGATCGGCGGCATGCGCAGCATGCTGGGACCCGCGCTCGGCGCGCTGTTCTTCATCCTGTTTCGCGAATTGTTCTCGATCTGGACACCCAACTGGCTGCTCTGGTTCGGCCTGACCTTCGTTGCCTTCGTGATGTTTTCGCCCGACGGGCTGGTCGGCATCTGGACCAAGCTCGTCCGTCGCTGGAGGCCCGCACCGCACGAGGCGGCCGCGATGAGCAAGCGCAGGATTTATGACGGCTTGCCGATGCCGGCCTTCCTGATGCCGAAGAGCGTCGAGGGAACCGTGCTGAACGTCAAAGGCGTCTCGAAGAAGTTCGGCGGTATCCGCGCCGTGTCGAATGCGAATTTGCAAGTCCGCGCAGGCGAAATTCACGCGCTGATCGGCCCGAACGGCGCCGGCAAGACCACGCTCTTCAACCTGGTCTCGGGCCTCTATCCGGCCGATGGCGGCGCGATCAGTCTCAATGGCCGGGAGATTCAGGGCGTGCCATCGGACCTGATCTGCCATCAGGGGCTGGCGCGCTCCTTCCAGATCACCAATCTGTTTCGCGGGCTTTCGATCTACGAAAACCTGAGGCTGTCGCTGCAGGCCCAGAACCCCGCGCGCTTCAACATCTGGCGCGACATCGATCATTACACCGGCATCCATGCCGAGACCGCGGAGCTGATCAAGTTCCTCGGCCTTGAGGGCATCGAAAGTATCCGAGGCGGAGAACTCTCTTATGGCGGCCAGAGGCTGGTGGATTTGGGCATCGCGCTCGGCTCGAAGCCGCACGTGCTGCTGCTCGATGAACCCCTCGCAGGGCTTGCCGCCGCCGAGCGCGAGCGCGTCTCGAACCTCGTCAGGAACGTCGCCGCGAACATTCCGGTCCTGATCGTCGAGCATGATATCGACCGCGTGCTCGGCTTCTCGCAAATCGTCACCGTGATGAACCAGGGCGAAGTGCTGATGAGCGACACGCCCGACGCGGTCCGCGCCGACCGCCGCGTGCAGGAGATCTATACCGGCAAGGGCATCCCCGAGATCGAGCATCGGCGCTGTGATGAAAGCCGACGCGAGGCCGCGCCCCTGCTGCGTTTCGAGCGCGTCAATGCCTTCTATGGCAAGAGCCATATCCTCAATGACGCGACACTGGACGTCCGCGAAGGCGAGATCGTCGCGCTGCTCGGCCGCAATGGCGCCGGCAAGTCCACCCTGCTGAAGACGTTGGCCGGTCTCGTGCCTGCGGCGTCCGGCACAATCGAATTCGAGGGCCGCGATATCGCCCATCTCCCCGCGCCCGACATCGCGCGCGCCGGGATCGGCTACGTGCCGCAGGGCCGCGGACTGTTCGCCGGGCTCACGGTGCGGGAAAATCTGGCGCTCGGCCGACTCGCACGCAAGACCGACGGCAGCCATGGCGTGGTGTGGAGCGAGGAGCAGATCCTCGACTATTTTCCGCGGCTGAAAGAGCGCATGAATGTCGCGGCCGACTATCTCTCCGGCGGCGAGCAGCAGATGGTGGCGGTTGCGCGCGCGATGTCGGGCAATGTCAAGCTCCTGCTGCTCGACGAGCCGTTCGAGGGGCTCGCGCCTGCGGTCACTCTCGAACTCTTCAAAGTGTTCGACCTGTTGCGCCGGCACCTCTCGATCGTGATCGTCGAGCACAATCTCGATCTGGTGCTCGCGCTGGCCGATCGCGTCTTCGCGCTGGAGCGCGGCGCCGTGTTCCACCAGGGGCCTGCGGCGCCGCTGCTGACCGACCTCGATTATCGCAAGAAGATCCTCTGGCTATGACGGCGCATGACGATCCCTTGATGGTTTCGGCGCCACCTCGTCGTGGGACGACGGTCCGCTATCGCGGAAAGCCCAGCAGGCTTCCTTCGGCAGGCAGACCGGCGCTTCGCCGCCGATGTCATGGCGAGCCGCCGTGCCGAGTTCCAGCGCCTCGAGCCGATGGCCGAACAATTCGATGTCATAGATGGTCTGCGTGCCCTGATAGCGGCGCTCGACGATGTTCGCGGTGAAGGCGTTCGCGCCGTCCTGCCTGCCGATCGCGATGTTCTCCGGCCGCAACGCGATCCGAACCTTGTCGCCGGGAACGAGCGCCTGCAACAGCGCCGCCTCGGCGCGGCGTCCGTTGCCGAAGTCGACCACGCCGAACGTGCCGTTGCGCGCCACCAGCGTGCCCGCGAGCTCATTGGTGGCCCCGGTGAAATTGGCGACGAAGAGATCGGCGGGCCGGTTATAGATCTCGTCGGGCGAGCCGATCTGCAACAGCTTGCCGTCGCGCATCACGCCGATGCGATCGCCGAGCACGACCGCCTCCGCCTGGTCATGGGTGACGTAAAGCGCGGTGATGCCGGTCTGCTTTAGGATGACGCGCAGGTCGTCGCGCAAACGCAAGCGCAGCTTGGCGTCGAGGTTGGAGAGCGGCTCGTCGAGCAGGAGGAGCTGCGGCCGGTAGACGATGCTGCGCGCCAGCGCCACGCGCTGCATCTGTCCTCCCGAGAGCGCCACCACCGGCCGGTCAGCGTATTCGGAAAGGCCGACCAGTTCCAGCACCTCCTCGACTTTGCGCTCGGCATCCGCGCGCGCAATCTTGCGGTGCTTGAGGGGATAGACCACGTTCTGTCGCACCGTCATGTGCGGCCACACCGCGTAGGACTGGAACACCATGCCGAGGTCGCGGGATCGCGGCGGCACCAGAATGCCGTGCGCGGGCGAGGACACGACCTTGCCGCCGATCGCGATCTCGCCACCGGTCGGATGTTCGAGACCGGCGACGCAGCGCAGCGTCGTGGTCTTGCCGCAGCCGGATGGCCCGAGCAGCACGACGATCTCGCCCGCAGGCACGGAAAAACTGACGCCGTCGATCGCTGGCCGGCCGATCGCAAACTGCTTGCGCAGGTCGATGACTTCAAGCGGCGCCGTCATGATTTCAGGCCCAAGATGTCTGCCACCGCAACGGTCACTGGCGATAACCGAATGTCTTGTCCCAGTCCGCGACCCAGGCGCCATGCAGCTTCACATATTGATCGAAGTTCGGATACCAGACCTTTTCCACTTTGGGATCGAAGCCCTCGGGATAGACCGGCGCGACCTTCAGCGAGGTGAGATTGCCCTGCTCCTTGATCATGAAGCTTTGCCCTTCTCTCGACAGGCACCAGTTCAAATAAAGTTTCGCGGCATTGGGATGCGCCGCGGTCTTCGGGATTCCCGTCGCATACGGATTGGCCGGGACGCCTTCGGGAGGAAACACCACCTTCAGCGGCGCACCGTCCTTTTGCTTTGGATAGACCGCGTTGTAGAGCAGCGGTCCGAGACCGATTTCGCCGCGCACCAGCGCATCCGACATCGGCGCGCCTGAGGGATAGAGGATCGGGTGGGTCGCGGCCTGCTTCGCCCAGTAGTCCTCGCCCAGCACCTGGCGTTCGAACATGATGCGGGTCCAGGTGGTGCCGCCGGATTGCGCGAACACCTGTCCGGTCAGCTTGTCATATTGCGGCTTGGTGAGGTCCATCCAGGTTTTTGGCGGCTCCTTGATGATTTCCGTGTTGTAGGCAATCGACCACACGGCGGTGATGCGCGGCCAGTATTTCGGCGACACCAGCGAAGCCGGATCGTAATCGGCGGCATTCGGCGGCGCGTAGTCCTGGAACAGGTCGGCAAGCGGCAGCATCAGCGCACGGTCGGAATGATCGACGATGTCGGCGATCAGCTTGCCCGCCGCGGCTTCGGTCTTCACCCGCGTAATCAGTTGGCCTCCAGGCGCGCGCACCATCTCGATCTTGATTTCCGGAAAACGCTTGTTGAACTCCTTGATGACGTCCTGCTCAACCTCCGCGTAGTTCGCGGTGTAGAGGATCATCTTGCCTTCGGCTTTTGCCGCAGCGATCAGTTCCGGCGAGCCGATATTCTCGTCCGCCCGCGCAGGAACGCCGGCAAGCGCAAGCCCAAAGCTGGCAATGCCGACGATTGCCGAAATGAATGTCCTGCTCATGGCGATCTCCCTCCTGTCTTTGTTATTTTATCCTTTGCGCAATCCCGCCTTGGGAGGCGCTGCGCGCGAGCCAATGCGCGCCGCCAATCAAGACGCCGAGCAGAACCATCTGCACCAGGCTGAACGCCGCGGTCTTGCCGACATTGCCGCCTTCGTAATAATCGAGCAGCAACACCGACATCACCATTGTGTCGCTGGTGTAGAGAAACAGCGACGAGCCGAGCTCGCGGATCGACAGCACGAAGAGCAGCGTCATCGAGGCGATCACGCCGGGCCGCGCCAGGGGCAGCACGACGCTCGCGATGGTGCCGAGCACGCCCTTGCCGCAGACCCAGGCGGCTTCCTCAAGCTCGCGATGAATCTGCAGGAACGAGGTCGACAATGATTTCACCGTATCCGGCATGAAGCGCGCGATGAAGGCGAGCGCGAGTATCCAGATCGTGCCGTAAAGACCGCCGGGAACGCCGATCCACGCCCAGAGATAGGCGACGCCGACCACGAGGCCGGGAATGGCGATCGGCACGGTCGATATCAGATCGATCGCGCGGCGGCCGGGCAGTCGCGTGCGATGAATAGTGTAGCCGAGCGCGAACGCCAGCGTGCCGCCGACCAGCGCGGTGATGATGCCGACTTCGACGGCATTGTAGATTGAGCGCATTGTCAGCGGATTGTCGAACACGGCGTTGAAATGCATCAGCGAATAGGCCCGCATGTCGAACAGCGCGTTGACATCGCGGATGAACATGAATTTGCGGAACGCCGCCACGATCAGCGCCAGCATCGGCAGGATGACCACGACCAGCAGATAGGTCAGCCCGAGCACGAAAGTGAACCAGCGCCAGCGTCCGAGCTGGAGCGTCCGCGGCCGGAATGCCTTGCCCGCGACGGTGGTGTAGCTGCGACCGCTCAGGACCATCTGCTGCAGGAACACGAGCAGGCCCGTCACCACCATCAGGATGATCGCAACCGAAGCCGCCGTATTGTAGAGCGGCGGCGACCAATTGGTGAGCTTGAAGATGTAGGTCGTCAGCACGTTGATGTTGCTCGGCGCACCCAGCACCGCCGGCACGCCGTAGATGCCGAGCATCACGATGAAGGACAAGAGCATCCCTGAGACGATCGCCGGCATGATCAAGGGAAAGGTGACCGAGAACAGCGTCGAGAAGGCGCTCGCGCCGGAAATCTCCGCGGCCTCCTCAAGGCTGGGGTCCATGTTGCGCAGCGCGGACGAGGTGAACATGTAGACGTAAGGCGCGTAATAGATGCCGAAAACGAAGATCAGCCCGGAGAGCGAATAAAAATTGACGTGCCAGTCGACACCGGCCCATTTGAATGCGGTGTTGATCAAGCCGGTCTTGGGCGAGCCGAGGATCGACCAGGCGACGCCCGCGACCAGCGGCGGCGCGAACAATGGCAGGATGCTCGCAGCGGCAATGAGGCCTCGCAGCGGCGTGTTGGTGCGCACGACCACCCAGGAGAACAACAACCCGATCGCGACCGCGATCACCGTTCCGCCGCCGCAGACGATCAGCGTGTTGAGCAGTGCTTCCCCTACATTCGGGTTGGCGACCACGGTGAGGAAATTGGCGATCGACAGATGCTTCAGGCTCAACCCATCGACCACCGGATTGGTGTCGGTCAGCGCGCCGAGCAACAAGGTGAGAACGGGGTAGATCACCAGGAAGCCGAGGATCGCCAGCAGGAAGGCGACCCAGACGCTCGCCATCACGTCCCGGCGCTTGCCCTCAATGCCGCTCTGCGCGGCCTCGATGCGCCGGCCTATGACCTGTCCATCCAATGCGGCTTCCTCCCGGCGGACTTTATCTTGTCATTGTGACCGCCTCGGGAAACGAGACTAGTCGATCGTTCGCGGCGCGGGAAGTAGCAGAAAGTCGGCACGAAAAGGACGCAATGACGCATACGCATCATGCAGCGGGATGTCTGGGGATGAGGCCGTCTCCGTAGTAAACGCCGCGCATGCAGCAGCCGCATCGCCTTCCCGACGACCCCCCGATGTCCATCGACAAAGCCGCCGCGGCGCCCTCCGGCGCCGCAAGCGCGAGCGTCCCTGATGGATTGCCTCCCCAAGGATTGCCTCCAGATGGATTACCTTGGGAGCGCAGACGGTGGGCCGTGGCGGCGATCTTCACGGCGCTCGCGATGGCCTCCCTCGACACGGCCATCGCGAACATCGCGCTGCCTGCAATTTCATCAGATCTTCATGTCAGCCCGGCTGAAGTGGTCTGGGTCGTCAATGTCTATCAGATTGCACTGGTTGCGACGCTGTTACCGCTCGGCGCACTCGGCGAAATTGTCGGACATCAGAAAATCTATCTTGGCGGGCTGGTGCTGTTCACGCTCGCTTCGCTCGGTTGTGCGTTGGCGTGGTCGCTACCAAGTTTGCTGGTGGCCCGGACGCTGCAGGGTCTCGGCGCCAGCGGCTTGATGAGCGTGAATAGTGCACTGGTCCGCTTCGTCTATCCGCGTCGGATGCAAGGACGTGGCTTCGGGCACAACGCCCTGGTGGTGGCGACCGCCTTTACGCTTGGCCCGACCATCGCCTCCGGAATCCTTGCGCTGGGGCCCTGGCCTTGGCTGTTCGCGGTCAATCTTCCGTTCGGCCTCGCCGCTTTATTGATCGGGCTGAAGACCTTGCCATCGTTGCCGCGCGCCACTCATGCCTTCGATTTTCCCGGCGCTGTCCTGGCCGCGGCCTGCCTTGGCCTTTTCAGTATCGGAATCGGCGGCGCCGCCCATGGCACACAGCCAACTCTCGTGGTCCTTGCGCTGATCGGCGCGCTGCTGCTCGGCCTGATCCTCATGCGCAGGCATGCGGACCATCCGGCGCCAGTGCTGCCGATCGATTTGTTTCGCCGAGCGCTATTCGCATTGTCGGCCTTGACCGCCATCTGCGCGTTCGCCGTTCAGGGATTGGCCTTCGTCTCGCTGCCGTTCTACTTCGAGGATGTGCTGCAGCGCTCGCAGGTCGAGACTGGGTTCTTCATGACACCCTGGCCGCTCGTGGTCGCGATCATGGCGCCGATCGGCGGCCGCCTCTCCGACCGGTTCGCGGCGGGGCTGCTTGGCGGGCTCGGCCTGCTGATGCTCGTGCTCGGCATGACGCTTCTCGCGACCCTGCCTGCCGCGCCGAGCGTTGCCAACATCGTCTGGCGCATGATGGTTTGCGGCATGGGCTTCGGCTTCTTTCAAACGCCGAACATGAAAGCCATCATGACCAGCGCGCCGCCGCATCGAAGCGGGAGCGCCAGCGGTATTGTCGCAACCGCCCGCTTGATCGGACAAACGACTGGCGCGGCGCTGGCGGCGCTGTGCTTCAGTCTGGCCGGCCGCGAGGGCGCGACGCTGGCGCTTGCGCTTGGTGCCGGGTTCGCGGGCATCGGAAGCGTGATGAGCTTCCTGCGCCTGGCAGTCGGCGCGCCGCGCAAGGCCTGATCATCGCGTTTGCATGTAACACCGGGGCATCGAATATCTTCCCGCAAGGCTCGAATTTTCATATCAGTCGCATGCCGGGAATCTTGATTTGAACCGTTGCGAGTTCCGGTCCAGGATTCCCGCGAAGTCCAATCGGTGGATTGGACCAATACAAGGGGATCGCGATGGCAAACCTCACAATCAATGGCAAAACTTTCAATCTGGACGTCGAGCCTGATACGCCGCTGCTCTGGGCGATCAGGGAAAATGCCGGCCTGACCGGAACCAAATATGGATGCGGCATCGCACAATGCGGCGCCTGCACCGTTCATATCGATGGCGTTGCGACACGCTCTTGCGGCGTTGCCGTGAGCGAAGCCGAAGGCAAGCAGATCACCACGATCGAAGGCCTCGCGGTCAATGGCGTCTTGCACAAGGTGCAGCAGGCCTGGATCGAGAACGATGTTCCGCAATGCGGCTATTGCCAGCCCGGCATGATCGTGGCCGTCGCGGCACTTCTCAAGGACAATCCCAAACCGACTGATCAGGACATTGACGACGCCATCACCAATATCTGCCGTTGCGGCACCTTCCAGCAGGTGCGCGAGGCAATCCACGCAGCCACGAACGTTTGAGGAGCAGAACCATGAACAAGCATGTTGCGCCTCAACTCAACCGCCGCGCCTTCGTCATCGGCACCGCCGCGATCGGAACCGGTCTTGCGCTCGGCCTCGATCTTCCCTTCGGAGGCCCCACCGTCGTCCGCGCGGCCGACGGTTCGCCGGAGGTCAATGCCTGGGTCGTGATCCGGCCCGACGACACCGTCGTGATCCGTATAGCGCGCTCGGAAATGGGTCAGGGCACGCTGACCGGCCTCGCCCAGCTCGTTGCCGAGGAACTCGACTGCGACTGGTCGAAAGTGACGACCGAATTTCCGTCGCCCGGCCAGAGCGTCGCACGCAAGCGCGTCTGGGGCGATTTTTCAACGGGTGGCAGCCGCGGCATCCGCACCTCGCAAGACTATGTCCGCAAGGGTGGCGCGACCGCGCGCATGATGCTGATTCAGGCCGCGGCGAACGACTGGAAAGTGCCGGCCTCCGAATGCACCGCCGCCAATAGCGTGATCACGCATGCGCCGTCCGGCAGAACCACGACCTATGGCAAGGTCGCCGAAGCGGCCGCCGAACTGACGCCGCCAGCGGACGTCAAGCTGAAGGACCCGAAGGACTGGAAGATCGCCGGCAAAGGATTGAAACGGCTCGACACGCCGGACAAGGTCACCGGCGCGACTGTCTACGGCATCGACGTCAAGCTGCCCGGCATGCTGAATGCCGCGATCAAGGATTGCCCTGTCACCGGCGGCAAGCTGAAGAGCTATGACGAAGCCAAGATCGCCGGCATGAAGGGCGTCAAGAAGGTAGTGAAGGTCGGCGACACGGCGGTTGCCGTCGTCGCCGACACCTGGTGGCACGCCAAGACCGCGCTCGATGCGCTGCCGATCGTCTGGGACGAAGGCGAGAATGCCAAGGTCTCGAGCGCCTCGATCGCGCAATGGCTCGCGGAGGGACTGGAGTCCGGCCCGGCCTATGTCGGCAACCAGAGCGGCGACGCGAAGGCGGCACTTGCGAGCGCGGTGAAGAAGGTCGAAGCGGTCTACAACTATCCCTATCAGAACCATGCGACGATGGAGCCGCTGAACGCGACCGCGCTCTATACGGCCGACAAATGCGAGGTCTGGTGCGGCACGCAGAATGGCGAAGCCGCTTTCGCCGCGGTACTGGAAGCCTCGGGCCTCCCCGCCGGCAAATGCGAGGTCCACAAGCTGATGCTTGGCGGCGGTTTCGGCCGTCGCGGCCAGACCGACTATGTCCGGCAGGCAGTCGAGATCGCCAAGCAGATGCCGGGCGCACCGGTCAAGCTGCTATGGTCGCGCGAAGAGGACATGCAGCGCGGCCGCTATCATCCGATCACCCAATGCAAGATGACGGCGGGCTTCGATGCCGACAACAATCTGACCGCATTGCACATGCGGATCTCCGGCCAGTCGATCCTGTTCAGCCTGCGGCCGGAGGGCCTCGTCAACGGCAAGGACCCGGCTACTTTCGCCGGCCTCAATGCCGAGGGCGATGCCGCGTTCGGATATTCGGTTCCTAACCTGCTGATCGAACATTCGATGCGCAACCCACACATCATCCCGGGCTTCTGGCGTGGCGTGAACGTCAACCACAACGCGCTCTATGTCGAGTGCTTCATGGATGAGCTGGCGCATGCGGTCGGTCAGGACCCGCTCGAATTCCGCCGCAAGCTGATGGCCAAGCATCCGAAGCACCTCGCCGCGCTCAATGCCGCGGCCGAGAAGATCGGCTGGGGCACACCGGCGCCGCAGGGCATCTATCGCGGCCTTGCCCAGTACATGGGCTATGGCAGCTATGTCGCGGCGGCGGCCGAGATCTCGGTGACGGATGGCAGCAAGATCAAGGTCCATCGGATCGTCGCGGCCACCGATCCCGGCTATGCCGTCAATCCGGCGCAGATCGAGCGCCAGATCGCGGGCTCCTTCGTCTACGGCCTGACCGGGCTGTTCTATGGCGGCTGCACGGTCAAGGACGGCCGCATCGAACAAACCAATTTCGATACCTACAATTCGATGCGGATCAACGAGATGCCGAAGGTGGAATCGATCGTCATGCCGAGCGGCGGCTTCTGGGGCGGCGTCGGCGAGCCGACCATCTGCGTCGCGGGCCCCGCGGTGTTGAACGCCTATTTCGCGGCGACCGGCAGACGCATCCGCTCCGTGCCGCTGCGCAACCAAAATATTACCTTCGCCTGATGTGAATGCGCGGCGGCCCCAACGGCCGCCGCACTATTTTCTCGGATTCGTGCTCATGGACGCATTGCGACCGGTGACGCGGAGAAACGTCGCTGCTGGCATCGCGGCGTCCGCGGGACTCCTTGCCATGCCCTCGATTTCGAGGGCGCAATCGGGCGCGCGCATCGTCGTGGTCGGCGGCGGGTTTGGCGGCGCGGCTTGCGCACGGGCCTTGAGGCGGCTCGATCCGAAGCTCGCGGTGACGCTGGTCGAACCCAACCGGATCTTTACAGCCTGCCCTTCCAGCAACGAGGTGATCGCGGGTCTGCGCGCGATCAACGCTCAGCAGTTTGGTTATGAGCGGATCGCCGCCGAAGGCGTGACTGTCGTCGCGCAGGCCGCGGCGAAGATCGATCCGCGGGCGCGCACGGTCACGCTCGGCGGCGGCAACTCGCTTGGCTACGAGCGGCTCGTGCTCGCACCCGGCATCGATTTCAGGTTCGACGCGCTCGAAGGCTATGACGAGGCGGCGTCTCTGAAAATGCCGCACGCCTGGAAGGCGGGAGAGCAGACGCTGCTGCTGCGCAGACAGCTCGAAGCCATGGACGATGGCGGCACGGTCGCGCTGGCTGTCCCCGCGAATCCGGCGCGCTGCCCGCCGGCGGCCTACGAGCGCGCCAGCCTGATCGCGCATGACCTGAAAATGAATAAGCCGCGTTCCAAAGTGCTGATCCTCGACGCCAAGGACACTATCCCGCAACAGCGCCTGTTCGAAGACGCCTGGAAGGAATTGTACGGCGACATGATCGAGCGCGTGCCGCTGTCGCAGGGCGGCCGCGTCACCTCGGTCGATCCATCGACCAACACGATCGTCACCGAGTTCGGCAATTACACCCCGCAGGTCGCAAACGTCATTCCGCCGCAGAAGGCCGGCCGGATCGCCGATATCGCGGGCGCGGCCGACAGAACCGGCTGGTGTCCGATCGATCCCATGACGTTCGCCTCCACGCTGGTGCCGGATGTTCATGTCATCGGCGACGCCTGCCTTGGCGGCGGCATTCCGAAATCGGCATCGGCCGCAAGCGCGCAAGGCAAAGCCTGCGCCGCCGCGATCGTGACCATGATGGCGGGCAAGGCGCCTGAGACGCCGAGGCTGACCGGCATCTGCTATAACACGGTCGCGCCGGGCTACGCGTTCTCGCTCGCCGGCATCTACCGGCCGAAGGACGACATCTTCGTCGAGAGCGAAGGCGGCGGCGCGAGCGCGGTCGATGCGCCGCGCGAGGTACGCGCGCGTGAAGCCGACGATGCGCAGACATGGTATCGTACAATCACGATGGAAGCCTTTGGCTAGGCCGGTCCAGATAGCGCTGCTTGTCGCAGCCGCCCTTGCCCTGCCCGATGCGGCCGGAGCGCAGGCGCTTGCGTCCTACACGGTCGTCGGCGATGGCATTCCGGACTCGCTGACGGGCGCGCCCGGCGACGCCGCGCAAGGCCGCGCGCTGGTGTTGGATCGCAGCAGCACTTGCATCCTCTGCCACTCTGGGCCATTTCCGGAAACGAAGTTCCAGGGCAACCTGGGCCCGAACCTCTCCGGCAGCGGCAGCCGCTGGACGACGAGCCAGCTTCGGCTTCGGATCGTCGATGCCTCGCGCCTCAATCCCGCGACCATCATGCCGTCCTATTATCGCACCGACGGGCTCGTGCGCGTCGGCGCGAACTGGCGCGGCAAGCCGATCCTGTCGGCGGAACAGATCGAGGATATCGTGGCGTATCTTGCAACGCTGCGTGATAAGGAGCGTTAATCTGCCATGCCCGACTTAGCCCCATCGACGCGCCGCCGCTTCCTCGGCCTTGCCGGGAGCGCCGCCATATGTGGCACGGTCCCAAGCGTGACCGTGCGGCCGGCGGAAGCGACCCCCGCGATGCTCGCTTCCGCCATCCGCAACGTGGTCGGCGAGGCCGAGCTGCACACCGGCAAGGTCAAGCTCGACATTCCCCCGCTGGTCGAGAACGGCAACACGGTGCCGATGACGGTGAGCGTCACAAGCCCGATGACGCCGGACGACCATGTGAAGAGCATCCACGTTTTCAACGAGAAGAATCCGCAGCCGAACATCGGCAATTTCTATCTCGGCGCGCAGGCCGGCCGCGCGCAGGTTTCGACCCGCATCCGCCTTGCCGACAGCCAGAAGGTCGTCGCCGTCGCGCAGCTCTCGGACGGTTCGTTCTGGTCGACCAGCGTCGACGTCGTGGTGACGCTCGCCGCCTGCACCGAGGAGGTGCTCTGATGCCCGCAGCGCTGATCAACGTTCCGAAGAAGGCCAAGCGCGGCGACGTCGTCGAGATCAAGGCGCTGATGTCGCATATCATGGA
>Ga0126371_10003691_pt1 | contig 13438 bp, 9 predicted proteins | sample PanSoiMetaPlot_4_FD_110145 | JGI IMG/M metagenome (GOLD analysis project Ga0126371, IMG submission 110145) | Tropical forest soil microbial communities from Panama - MetaG Plot_4 | ecosystem: Environmental > Terrestrial > Soil > Tropical forest > Bulk soil | place: Panama | collected 2016-02-17
TGCGCGCGAGATCGTCCCATATGAAACCCGTGATGGGATCGTCAACGTCCGGCAGATTGTATTCGAGAGGAAATTCGTCTGCGTTTTGTCCCTGGAAGTCGTAGGTGCGTTCTTTCCCGCGATACGCGATCTGCCAGGTTTTTTCGTTGTAATCGGTCGTGATCGCCGCTGTGGACCAGACGTGGCCATCGCCCGAGACTTCTCCGCTGTCATAGAAGTTGTCCAGCACCCCGAACCGCAGCGCCAGCTTGTGCTCGTTGGGCGTGATGTCCTCGCCGTACATGGTGAGGGACGGGTCACCGTTACCGACTTTCAGATCGCCGAGAATCTGATCATAGGTGCGGTTTTCTTTGAGCACGTAAATGACGTGCTTGATCGGATTGCGGCCTCCGGCGAACTTGATTGTTCCGGGCTTGGCACGGAAGAGATTGTCGGCTTCCACCATCGGCGTGTATTCGGGGAGCTTCTCGAGGGTAGACGCGATGTTAAGGCGGGCAATCGATCCACGCAGCAGCGTAGGAATATAGGGATGGTCTTTGTGCTTGGTTTCGTAGACGGTCTTACCCATCTCTTTATTGGCGCGCGTGCCTTCACCTTTCGCAGTGGCGATGAGAAGGTCGCCTTCGTGGACAGCAAGTGCCGACGGATACCAATCTGTCGGGATGAAGCCGACCGCCTCATCGGTACTGATAACACCGGCGTCCGCATCAAGGCGAGAGATGTTAAAAACGGCAATGGCATTCAGAGAAGAATCGGCGACAAACAGAAACTTGCCATCGGAGGATTGCGCGAGCGCCGTCGGAGAACTGCCCGAGAAGTCCGAGGGCATGGTCGTAAAGAAGTGAATGTAACCGGCTGCGGTCGGGACTGCCGCCACCACATCTGCATTGGATAATGCAACGAATAACCATTTCTCATCGCTGCTGAGGAGCATCTCTGTCGCATGCGACTCTGGCGCCAGGGGATCCTTGTGTTGCTGGATCGCGATCCAGCGAGTCACTCGGCCGGTGGCGAGATCGAGTTCAGCGACGCGCGACGAATTCCACACACTGCACCAGGCGCGGTGCCCATCGCGACTTGCAACAACTGTGTAGGGATACGCCGCCGGCACCAGATCGCTCGTGCTCAAGTCAAAAGTCTGCAGGACCTTGCCTTCCGCAGGATCAAGCACCACGACGTTGTCCGACAGATTGTTCGCGATCAGCAGCTTTTCTTGACCGTTGTCAGAAATCACCGTCATACCCGCGGGATACGGAATTGCCATATGCGGCGGCGCTTTCAGTCCAACCGCCAACTTCTTCCCAGGTGGCAATGTCTGCAGCGGCATTGCAATGAATCTCTCCGGCGTGACCCTCCCTGCCGCAAAGCTGTAGACCGCGATGCCATTACCTAAGTCGCCCTTTCGTTCACCGGTGGGATCCGTCAGCGAGCCAACCGACGCGTAGAGATGCTTCCCGTCCAAGCTGAACGCAAGGCCGATGAAATAGCTCTGGTGGGCCTCATCGCCTAAGCGTGCATCAGGAAAGTCGAGGATCTTGTTCGTGTCGAGATTCAGGATCGAGATTGACTGGTGCGCAAGCGTCTCCTGCGTGCCGTAGCCGTCGTTGAGCAGCGCGGCGTAGTGTCCATCGGAGCTGAGAATTATCGTCGCCGGAAAGCTGTTCGTACTACCAATGCGCCCCGGGGACGGAACTGTCAGCATCTTGCTCGTGGGAAGCGGGATGGGTGGACGTTCGTTTTCAGGGGTTTGCGCTTGAAGAGTAGCGGCGTAGATCAGCCAGAAAGCAACAAGCGCACGAAAAGAGAAAGAAATCACAAGGCCTCCGCGGATGACGTTCAGCATAATGCGAGGAGGCGTTAGAAGAAAAGCAGCCTTCAGCGGAGCCGAGTCCTTCCCAAAATCTCTCAGAGGCGGAATCTCTACAGACCCGAGGCGCGCGACGTGGGTTGTTGAGTAGAGTCTGGCGGTTGGGATTCTTCCGGATGCACATTGTGGCGAACGTCCGAGCCCTGCACCCAAAAGATGACATCTTCCGCGATGTTGGTGGCATGGTCGGCGACGCGCTCCAAATTGCGGGCAACCAGCAGCGCATCGAGCGCCTGGCGCACCGCGTCGGGACGCTCATTCATCGCCTTTACCAGCTGAATAAAAGCGTCGTCACGCATCCGGTCGATGACATTGTCCATTTCGAGCACGGCTTGGGCGAGTTCAACTTTTCCTTCAATGAAGGACTCCAAGGCCCTGCGAACCATGGCACTCACGGCCGTTCCCATTCGCGCAATGTCGACCGGTAGGTCGGCGGCCGGTAAGTCGACCATGTCCATCACGCGCTCGGCGATGTTGACCGCTTGATCGCCGACGCGCTCAAGATCGGCATTGATTTTCGTAACGGCAAGAATGAATCGCAGGTCCACCGCCATCGGTTGTTGCATGGCGAGCAAGTCGAACGCGATTTCGTCGATCTCGCGTTCGGCCAGGTTGATCAGGCTTTCGCCTTCGAGCACCATCTGGCAACGGGTAAGGTCACGCTCCACGTAGGCCTGGCGTGCGCGGTCGACCGCCTGCTCCGCCAATCCTCCCATGCGAAGCAACCTCGTCCGAAGATCGTCAAGCCCTTGCTGAAAGCGCGTACGCATTTACGGACCCTTTCCCGGATCTATTCTTATCCAAATCTGCCGGTGATGTAATCTTCCGTTTTCTTATCCGACGGCTTGGTAAAGATCTTCTCCGTCTTGTCAAACTCGATCAACTTGCCCAGCAGGAAAAAGCCGGTAAACTCCGCGACTCGGGCGGCCTGCTGCATGTTGTGAGTCACAATTACGATGGTATACCGCTCTTTGAGTTGAAAGATCAACTCTTCGATTTTGCCCGTGGAGATCGGATCCAGAGCCGAGCAGGGCTCATCCATCAACAGGACTTCGGGTTCCACGGCAAGGGCTCGAGCAATGCACAGGCGCTGTTGCTGTCCTCCGGAAAGGCTCGCTCCAGATTTCTTGTGCAGGTGATCTTTCGCTTCTTCCCACAGCGCCGACGCTTCCAGCGATTTTTGGACGACTTCATCCAGCTTGCGGCGATCGCGGAATCCGTTGAGCTTCAGTCCGGCCGCAACGTTGTCGTAAATCGACATCGTGGGAAAAGGATTCGGCTTCTGGAAGACCATGCCGACGCGCCGGCGAAGCTGGGTGGGAGAAGTGCCGTTGTAAGCATCGATGTCGCCGATCCGAACTCGCCCTTCCACGTGCGCTTCGGGAATCGTCTCGTGCATGCGGTTCAAGCAACGGATGAAGGTCGATTTTCCGCAACCTGAGGGACCGATCAGCGCGGTGGCGTGATTGGCGGCAACGTTCAGATTAATGTCGTAGAGCGCCTGGCCCTTGCCGTACCAGGCGTTGAGTTTTTCGACTTGGATTCCAACGCCCATGTTATGCCGTCCCCCCAAGCGTACCGCGTCGTACGACATAGCGTACGGCAGCAACAGATGTCACGATAAGCACGATCAGCACAAACGAACCTGCCCATGCCTGCCGATGCCAGTCGTCATACGCAGAATTGGCATACACATAAATCTGCAGGGGCAGCGCGGCTGTTGGTTGATCGTAGCGCAAGTTCCAGAACTGGTTGCCCAGCGTGGTGAAAAGCAGCGGAGCCGTTTCACCGGCTATACGCGCAAAAGCCAGCATGATGCCGGTGATGACCCCCGAAGTGGCGGTCCGCAAAACAATCGACAGCGTCGTCCGCCAGCGCGGAACGCCCAGACCATAGGCAGCCTCGCGCAACGCCTGCGGAACTAGCAGCAGCATTTCTTCAGTGGTGCGGCAGATCGTCGGAACCATCATGATCGAAAGCGCCACTCCGCCAGCCAGCGCCGAGAAGTGGTGCTGATAAAGCACCACGATCGCGTAACCCACGATTCCAATCACGATCGACGGCACGCCGTTTAGCACGTCGGCGGTGAAGCGGATTACGCTACCCATGCGGTTACGGCCAAACTCCGATAGATAAATGCCCGCACCGATGCCGAAAGGAACCCCGATGATGCTGGCGATGCCAAGAATCATCAGCGAACCAACAATGGCGTTGGCCATGCCGCCGCCCGGTTCACCCACAGGCTTTGGCATATGGGTGAGAAATGCCCAGCTGATGGAACCGATACCGCGATAGACCAGATATCCAAAAATGGCGATCAAGGGGGCCAGCACGATAAAGACCGTCAACACCGCCAACCCTGTCATCACGCGATCCGTCACGCGACGACTCAGACTGATCGGTGGAATCTTTGTGGTATGAACAGCCGACACGGTCTCAGGCATTTCCCCTCGTGGGCTGGCCGCGGGTCACTGTCCAAACCATCAGGCGCGCGAGTGCGTTCACGATGATGGTTACCAGGAACAGCGCCAGGCCAATTTCGATCAGGGCCGAAAGATATGTATCGCCGGTGGCCTCGCTAAACTCGTTGGCCAGAACGCTGGCCATCGTATATCCGGGCGCAAAGAGTGATTTAGAAATCTCCGGCCGGTTGCCGATGACCATGGTGACGGCCATCGTTTCGCCTAGCGCCCGGCCCAGGCCGAGAATAATTCCTCCAACAATTCCGGCGCGAGCGTTTCGCAACACGCCTAACCGGATCATCTCCCAGCGGGTGGCCCCTAAAGCGAGCACCGCTTCGCGCTGATGCTGCGGTACAACCTGGAGCACTTCCCGCGCGATCGACGAGATGATCGGAATAATCATGATCGCCAGGATAATGCCGGCCGCCAACATTCCAATCCCGTAAGGCGGCCCGGAGAACAAGCCCGTCCAGCCCAATGTGCTCGCCAGAAAAGGCTGCACGTATTGACTCAGCAGCGGAACCAGCACAAAGATGGCCCACAACCCATAAATTACGCTGGGGATTGCGGCCAGAAGTTCAACAAAGAAGGAAAGCGGGCCCCGCAATCTCTTGGGGCACATCTCCGTGGTGAATACGGCAACCCCAAGCGAGAGCGGAACCGCAATCACAAGCGCGACGAGCGAAGACACCAGCGTCCCATAGACAAACGGCAGAGCGCCAAACTGTTCGTTAACCGGATCCCACTCGCTCGAGGCAAAAAACTTGAACCCGAATGAGTGCCAGGACAGCGTCGAGCGCCTTACCAGCTCATACACGATCAGGCCCAGTACACCCAAAACTGCCAAGCCGCAAGCCGTGATCGCGGATTGAAACACACGATCGCCAGATTCGCCCCCCGAAGCTCGCAGGAGCGGCTTGGACTCCGCGGCGTCGGCCGTAACTTTCGCTGCTGCAACGGGTTGCGGACCAGGCATATCAGGCCGTGGGAATGCAGGATTGGCCATCAGTCCAAACCTAGCAGAGGCTTGTTACAAAGGTGTTAAAAAACCCGACGCTTTTTGAGGATTAGCTCATCAGTCCACGCATTGTGTGCCTCCGTGACAGCTGCAGAATTTGTCCCAGGGTTCGGCGCACCCCGTACACCTGCAGATGCATGCCGGATAGAAAGCGAGGCCTGATGAACAGCGAGGAATGCGGCGGTTTGTATTGACAGCTCCTGCTGTCTTTGCTGGTTTGCCTGATCGCCGCCTTTAGCCGTGCGACCGGTCCCTGATACTCGTAACTCTCCCGCTGCTCTACTTCGCCCGTTGCAATGTCGATAACTTCGGGTTTACGCGCATTATTTCTCCGGATGGAAAGGTTCCCAGGGCTTGGTTCTGTCATGTGCCACGCGAGAACCAATCGTTTCGAGGTTGTTGTTCAGGAACTGCGAATGCACTCATGCGGGTAGCAGCCTGCGTGCCTACGTGGCAGATCGGTGCTACGGTTCTCGGCCGTGATTTAGCCGTGTGGTTGTAAAGTTAGACTCCAGAAAGGCGGGTTCATCCAGTGCGACAAACCTGGGATCGCAGTAGAAGTGAGCCACGACCGGCTGGAGGGCAGTAACTGCGTTTTCGTGTGCAGCGATCATATAAGACAATGGCAAGAAAGCGGCCCTTGTGCTTCGTATCCTAGAGGGAGACGATAGCTACATTCCCAAACGTCCACAACTAGAGGAGAAGTTAGCCTAATACTCGTGCAATATTTGCACCCGTCTGTTTGGCGAGCATTCCCATAAAGAATTCGATGATCACTGGGACCAAATCGAGGCGCCGAACCATCGCCTCGTCCCCAAGGGGAGCGACAAAGGAACGCATCGCCCACCTGAAGGGCAGGATATGTGGGCCGTCAATTCTGGCAGCATTCCCAACAGGAAATAGGATGTTTGCATAAATCAAGACATGAAAAGAAATAAGGCGAAGAAGGAGGATCTACGTCAATTGCGAGATTTGCGCCGTAAATTCAGCGAGCACTCGCCTGAGTATGAGACTTGCGTAGATCAAATCATCGAAAATAGCGTTTGAGGGCGCCCTGCACTATGACTCGGATTGTGCACCCTCACGGCGGAACGGAATATCTATTCGGACAATTCGCTTAGGCTGACGGGCCAAAGTACCCGCCAGAGTTTCGAGCAGATATGGCCCCTGACAAGTGCAGCATCTGCCAAAGGCTTTTCGGGGAGCACTCGCCAGGAAGAGTTTGAGGCCTGTATGGATGAGATGTTCCGAGAAGCCAGGCACCTCCGAAACGGGGAGTAAAGGCCGCTCCCTTCCCCCGATGGGCGACCTTTGCCCCAAGCAACTTACTCTTTCCCGGCCAATTTCACGCGGCCTATCCCAGTTGCGAACTGGCAGAAGTGACAGCTCTGTTCTTTGCGCTAGGACAATTTCCAGAGCAGTTCACCTATGGCAGAATCGCCACGGCCAGTAGTGACGGAATTCCATCACCCGGCCTAAGACTCAGCACGGCAGCAGCGCAATCAGTGAGGGGAAAGAACAAGGTCCTAGTCTCCAGCTCTGCGGGTTGGATTTCGGACCTCGTCTCTGCCCACCCAAAGCGAAGCGTCATGGGCATGACCCCGCAATGGAGGGGAGTTCAAAAGGGTGACGGGTCAGAACAGCGGATGCGGCCAAAAACGCAGCGAAGCCATATTGTCATACTTCGATGGATTCGCGTGCAAATTCCCGGTAAACTCCGCTCGACTCTGACAAGGCACCATCATCCCCAATCCAGGGTGGGGTCATTTTCTTTGCTCTGAGAGGGCCATGCTACTGTTTCCGCCCAGGCACTCGGCCTACGCGGCGAAACAAACGACTGACGGGCGTCGGGAACTCTTCAACGAAAAGGCAGCTGGGCTAAAACGCCGTATGCGCGACCTCACAGAGTGGCACCAAAAAGAACGCGATGCTTTGATGAAGGAAATCCGGGAGGAACTTCACTTTTCGATTGGGGGCAGGCCCTTAGGACGCACAGGAATTCGGATGGCAAGCCCTCGTGAATGGTGGCAGGGCGCCGAGCGAATGCTCGTCTCATCATTGCTTATGGGCGCAGTGATATGGGCGATCTTGGAGATCGGCAAAGTTGTGACAAGGAAATGAACTCGTTTTGGGCTCGGATTCGACTGCGTAGTCACCGCCGGGTATCAAGGTGGCCTGGGTCGGTGCAGGCATGACGAAGCGTGACCTGCACAAAATGCAGCAGCTCTTTTGGGAGGTGCCCGAAGATGCAGGCACGATGAAGATGGGAGCAATGGCGGTGCTGATTCCCCTATGCCTGTACCAGCTCTATTAGATAATTCGGTGCAGTCCGCATGGGTGATGATCTGACGCCAGAATTCCTCGGAGGCCTCGCGCGACATTCGAGTCAGCCGTAACCCATGCCATCCCGTAAGAAGATCGATCTGCACAAGGTCCTCGCCAGCCTCGATATCATTTGCCCGACGTGTGGAAGGGTTATTGAGCCGCAGGAAATCCGGCGCGTCAACTTTGAATTGATGATCTGTCCGGCCTGCGGTGAGCGCTTCGATGCAAGAAGCCGTGACGGCAATCACATACAAGAATGAATCCGTCTCTCTCCTGACAGAGAAATGGCCCCCGATCCTGCATCGTAAGTCGGAGGAGGAAAGGGGGCCATTCGCGTTGGGGGAAGAAAAAGCCCCGAGTCTCCCCAGGAGCCCAAGGCTTTTTCGCGTTGATTGTGGAACGAGCAGATGATGGAATGACCCTGCCAGTCGATCAATAGAGGGAAGACCTGAAACCAAGATCAAAAAGGCGGGAGTCGACCAGAGGGGCCAGCAGACTCCCGCGTGTTCGCTTTGGTAGGAAATTGATCCTGACCGATTGTGCAACTCCGGCCCTTATGCGCCAACTGCCGAATGTACCGGAGCCCATTGCAAATTGCTCTAGGCTACCCTGCGAGTTTTAATCCTATCGTTGTTGACAGGTGACGGCCTTGATGGGGGCTGATAATGTTTTCGATTAGGATCAAGAATGCCAGCGAGCCGTTCAACCGAGGCACTAGGGGAAGGCTGCCGAGGTGGACGGATTCTCTCTTGCCATGAGCGTGCGCTGACTGTGCTCTGCCCTGTTTTTGCTTTACGAAGTTGAAGCTTTGGGAAGCAGGGAGAGCAGTATCTTTTCCGCTCTCTCTGCCTCAGAGATGCTGCTCGGACACATGTCAGTTTTGGAGTTGACTGGCCGGAAGTAGGGCCCATGTCGCGCGCATTCAAGCCCGGGCACGTTCAGCTTCGGAAGAGTAGTGGGAGGCGGCTCCGGAGCAAGTTCAGGTGCAGGTGCTACCGTCTGGAGCTCTGCGGAGACAAAGCCCAACCGATCTAGAAGTTCATTAGCCTCTAACCGCCCGTCCTCACTCCTACGAATTCGACGTTTATCGAACTCGCCGCGTCTGCGATTAGACGATCGGGAGCCTTACCTTGCTTCCCTGTCAGTCAAATAAACCATTGTGTGCAATCGAACGTCATCGGATGACGAGTTCAACAGGTGGTCCCAAATTTAACTAAGTCGAAATGGCCAGGATATGGTGCGCAGTCATCGCTGGCCATTCCTCGATTGCGATGTCGAGCCGGTATGCGCATCCGTCCGCAGACAAGGTTCTCGATGCAGTGGCGCTGTTAGGTGGGCACAAAACTGGGAACAGCGGGGACCGCAGCGAACAAGGCCTAGATTCACAACAGGAACAAGTGGCTGTACTTACAAGGGCTTAATGGTGGGCAGTGCAGGACTCGAACCTGCGACCTCCTGCTTGTAAGGCAGGCGCTCTAACCAGCTGAGCTAACCGCCCAATGACTTACGAGGAATGGTGCCTAATTTGGTGCCTAAGCTTAGGCTGGCGACCTCGGCGACCTGGGAAAAATCCTCGCAAAGAGAAAGGCGACCCGACGATTGTATCGGATCGCCCGTTGTGGAGAAAGGCCCACGCCGGGTGCGCCTCAGTTCTGCTGCTCTCTCGGAACGGCGATTGGCCGCGCGAATACCGCCTGGGCCGTTAGCTTCTGTGCGTCCTTCATCAGGTGAACATACGTGTCCATTGTGATGCGGGAACTGCTGTGCCCCAGCCACTCCTGAGCGAGCTTTACGTCGGCGGTGCGGCGATAGACCAGCGAGCCTGACGTGTGGCGCAGAAGGTGCATCCCATCAGCGCGGGGCTGATCGAACTTTATCTCCAGCTTCTCCAGCGCCGACTGTAATACCTCGCGCAATGTGTCTGGGTTCATCGGCCGCCCGCTGCTTGAGGCAAACACATAATCCTCCGGCCTAGTGAAGGCGCTCATCGCCTTGTGATTGAGGAGGGCCGTGTATAGCTCATCTACCATCGGACGCGGGCGAATGGAGCCGCTCGTTTTCGGCGTCGTTTCCCCGCCCCTGTAAATCGCGCGCCGGATGTTCAGCTGATGACTGGCAAAGTCAACGTCGGCCCACTTCAGCCCCAGCGCCTCGCCCGTTCTGATGCCAGTAAACGCGAGGGTCATGTAGAAGGCTTTGTGGCGGATCGGCACGGCGTCGAAGAGAGCATAGAGCTGCTCCTCGGTCAGGGCGGGCTTCTCAATCTTGTCCTGCTTGGGCGCAATCCCCTTCTTGACGGGATTGCTGGGAATCAGCTCCAAGTCGTGGGCGTAGGTGAACATCTTGGTCAGAATGGCGTGAAGGTTGCGGCGCGTTTTCTTGCCAACCTTTTTGGCCTCCATCGCCGTGTGAAACTCGACAATGTGTGAGGGCTTGATGCGGGGAAGGAGCATCTTCTCGAAATAGGGCACGATGTGAACGCGGACGAAGCTGCCCTGGGTGATTTGCGTTGAAGCTTTCCAGTTGTCGCGCACGTACTGTGCCCACTCACGCTGAGCGTAATCGCCAAAGGTGCGCTCGACAGGCGCTGTAGAGTCGACTTCAGCGGGCGGCCTGAGCTTAAGCGACAGCTCGGATTGAGCCTCAACATAGTCGCGGGTAGTATGTGGCGACGGGAAAAACGGCTCCACGTAACCACTTAACAATGATTTGCTCATGTAGTTACCACTTGATTAATGACGCCTGACGCGCGCGTGTGTGAGCGTGCGAGTGGACCGCGTGCGTTTGAACGCGGTTGGGAAGTTGGGAATGCGCGATCTAGATGCTAGCGGCCCTCGTTTCCGCTGCGTGCTCGAGCGCGGAGCGGCTGGCGCGTGCGAGGGGCTCGTGCGCTTGTGCGAGTGTGAGTGGGCGCGCGGGTGTGGGGGCCCGTGCGTGTGCTGGGCGCGTGCGCGTGGCCAGATATTCCCAGCAACAAAGGTTCAGATGTGAATCGAACCGAAAGGAATTGAAATTTGAGTGAGAACGCCTGATTTCAGCAATTGATTTCAGCAATTGACAGTCGCGAGCCACATCGGGGACGAACGACCGTGGAATCTGGTAGGAGTTCCACGGTCCTTCGCACCGATTACCCCTTGAAGCTATCGTGTGACCGTACCGGCGAACACACCGGACGCGGTCAATGTAGCCATATCGATATTCACCCGGATGGAGATGGTGCCGGTTGCGTTGGCGTACGCTCCGGTGCCGGACGAAATCGTTCCCTTGCCCGCGCAGACCGCTGTCGTTTGGCTCGTAAACCCACACTGTTCGTCGAGGTCGATCATGATCACGTCATGACCATCATTTTCGGCAGGCGTAATAAACCAGTTGCCGGCAAGGTGCAGTGTTAACAAATTCACGGTATGCGGAACTGTTATCGTGAAGTGCCCGGTGGGGCTGGCCTCGCCCGACCCCTGGGCCAAGATGAACCAAGTCGGCGGAGAAGAGGAAACCAGCTTGGGTGCGGTGAACACCGCTTCGAACCGGCCTTTGAAAGGTTCGCTTTGTTGAGCGAGTACTGGTGCGGTAGTGCAGAGTAACGCAACAACCAAGGTGAGATATCTCTTTGTCATGTCATCCTCCCGAAGCGGAATGTACTTCTCGGTGATTCACGTGCTGCACTGTCGCGCGACCAAGACCGTGGATCAAGAACCAGGCCGGTGGTTTTTTAGTTCTCTCGCAAGTTGCTGATTCTGTACCACAAGAACGGCTAGGTGCCTGGGAGGCCGCTCTTGGAGCCGTGATAAACTGTGCCCGCTTCCGAGGTGACTCGGATGGATCTCACGCCCCTCCCATCGCGCATCCTCAAATTCGGCGTATTTGAGATCGACTTGGAAGCCGGTGAGCTCCGCAAATCCGGTATGCGGCAGAAGCTCGCCGCCCAGCCTTTTGGAGTGTTACGGGTCTTGTTGGAGCGTCCACAGCAACTCGTCACGCGCGAGGAACTGCAGCGGCGCATCTGGCCAAAGGGCACGTTTGTTGATTACGAGCTTGCTCTTAAGAAGGCTGTCAGTCGCATTCGTGAGGTGCTTGGCGATTCAGCTGAGAATCCTCGGTTCATAGAAACCCTCTCTCGTCGTGGATATCGTTTCATAGCGCCGTTGAACGACACCGTAGCCGAGCGACGAACCGCGCCCGCTTTAGGTGTCACGCGTGATTCGATCGTTGTTCTTCCGTTTATCAATATCAGCGCCGATACAGAGAACGAATTCTTTGCTGACGGTATTACTGAAGAGATCATCAATGCACTGGCGCAGATCAATGAACTCCACGTCGTGGCACGAAGTTCGGCGTTTTCCTTCAAGGGAAAACACATCGATCCCCGTGTCGTCGGGGAGCAGCTCAACGTACGAACTGTCCTTGAAGGAAGCGTTCGGAGGGTTGACAACCGGCTCCGCATCACGGTGCAGCTGGTGAATGCTGCGGATGGATACCATCTGTGGTCGGAGCGGTACGACCGCGAGACGAAAGATGTTTTCGAGATTCAGGACGAGATTGCGCGCGCGATTGCAGAGCGGTTGAAGGTCACGTTGGAGAGAGGCGGGCAGGAGCCGCTAGTTAAGGCTGCCACAAAAAACCTGGAAGCCTACCAGCTTTACCTCAAAGGCCGCTCCCTTCTTTACAAGCGTGGCCTAGCAGTGCCGCGCGCCTTAGAGTGCTTCAGACAGGCAGTTGCACTCGACGACCAGTACGCGCCCGCCTGGGCCGGTCTTGCGGATTCGTATTCGACACTTGGTTACAACGGGTTCGCACATCCCGCGACAACTATGCCAAAGGGGATGGAAGCCGCTCGACGCGCGGTAGCGATCGATCCCTCCGTTGCAGAAGCACACAGTGCCCTGGCAATTGCCTGCTTGATGGGCACTTGGGATAAAGCTGAAGCCGAGCGGGAGTTTGTTCGTGCGCTGGAACTGAATCCGCGGTACATCCAGGCCCGCGATTGGTACGCGTTGTTCTATCTCCAATGCTGTGAAGAACGACTTGAGGATGGTGTCGCGCAAGCCAAGCTGGCTCTGGAATCCGATCCTCTCTCAGCTTATGCTAATGCAGTTTTCGGATTCACCAACTGCATTGCCGGACGAGCTGTCGAGGGCCTGCGAGCATGTGAAGGTGCGGTGGAATTGGATCCGGAGTCTTTTATCGTGCGCTGGTGCCACCACGCGGCGCTGTACGTCAGTGAGAGGTTTGAGGAAGCGGTTGGTGTTGGTGAAATCGCAGCGGCAATGTCCGGACGGCACCCATGGGCCATGGGAACGCTCGCCGCAGCGTTGGCGGAGTTGGAAAAACCTTCCGATGCCGACGCTATCTATGCCGAACTGATGAGCCGTGCACGACGGTCGTATATTCCACCCTCCGTGCTCGCTATGGCGGCTGCTGCGGCTGGAATGCAGGACCAAGCCATTCGCCACGCCCGCGAGGCTTTCGAGATTCGTGACCCTATGTCCCAGTTTTTCCTATCGAGGGTGGCAGCGGTGGGCAGCACAGCCCGCTTACTCGCGGATCCCCGCTTCCAGGAGATGTCCGTTGATATGGGCTGGCTGTTGAAATGACGTCTCTGCCGTTAGTTTCCTCCGAGTTCGAACGAATGTAAGAATCCGCAGAACCATCATTTTCATAACAGCAACATAATCACCGGACATTGATGCGCGGGGACGTAAGTGTTGTAACATCCCGATCTATAAAAGGGAATGTCAAGGAAATACTTCTCCCCAGACCGGAAGCGAA
>Ga0126371_10003693_pt1 | contig 13436 bp, 22 predicted proteins | sample PanSoiMetaPlot_4_FD_110145 | JGI IMG/M metagenome (GOLD analysis project Ga0126371, IMG submission 110145) | Tropical forest soil microbial communities from Panama - MetaG Plot_4 | ecosystem: Environmental > Terrestrial > Soil > Tropical forest > Bulk soil | place: Panama | collected 2016-02-17
ACACCTGCTACGGCGGGGCCTAACGCAGTGACTACGCTAAACCCCGCCGTCACGCTAATGCTGACAACCTTCGTACGACCGCACCTCGCTAATCAGTGCCCTAACCTTACGCAGATAGTCAGCGTGACACGTCTCACAGTCAGGAAGATGTACTTCCATCAGTGCAACAGTCAGAAACACTGCACCAGCAGTGTCTATAGAGATACCATAGACCTTCTTCTGCTTAGTAACTAGCCTAAGATACACACCGTCATCTCTGGCGTTTACCTCTAGCTCTACCGGACGTATGAACTCAATCATCTAAGTCACCTCCCTTCAGTTCGATAGCCTACGGACACGCTGAGCCAGTTCCCTGATAGCTTCGTCTGGACTGTTATCCATCCAAAGCAGCCGAACATGATGCTTAGCCATGTCTGGATGCTGGGCAGCCATGCTAGCCCAGTCGTGCGCACGGTCAGAGACATGGTTAGCCAGGATATGCGCCAGCCAGACAATGAACGTTTCATCTTCAACCGCAAAGCTAAGTGCCATGCGAGCGAAGTCATCATACGTCAGGTCTTCATCCATCTTACTTCACCTCCATTCTTAGCTGAACCGTTCAGCTACGGTGAAGCTTAACGCAGTGGTTAAGCTTCACCGTAATCAAAGGGTTCATGACTTGCGATGCGTGATCCGCGTAGCCTGCAACATGGCCTGATACTCGCCAGTTAGCAGCTTCTCACGACCGCACAGGCAGATAGCGATGACTTGACGCGGGTCGTCAGTGTCGATTTCTTCGCAGTAGTCCAGTGTTGGCTTAATCCAGTCAGGGTCACCGTTAATCTTCTCGATTTCCCGGTTCAGGATCATGGCCAGTGTCTCGCGTGACGGTCGGCCAAAGCCTATCTTGTTCGTCATGCGTGACTCTAGCGCGCCAGCCTGCATTGATTCGAACAGTTCATAGTTGTTCACAGTGCAGATGACCAGCATCTTAGTTGACCGCTGGATAACGTCACGGGCTGTTGTCTTCCGAATCTCAGCCCGAAGGTCAGCCAGACCTAGCAGCCATTGAAGACTGCTGCTGTCGGCCTTCTCGATTTCTTCCACGACCATGACACGCGGCAGAATTTCGCGTTCCGTGATTTCTTTGATAGCGCCAGCAGCGGTAGTTGACGTTGCGTCGAATTCCATTACCGCGTCATCGCCAAGTGCAGCCTTCAGGCTACGGCAGATGTCTGACTTCCCGCATCCTGGCGGACCTGTCAGAACGGCGTGGAACCTGTTCTCCCATTTCGACTCGATGCCAGCTTCTAGCGCTGACCTGACTAGTGCGATGTGCGAGTTAAGCCCGTACAGGTGACTGAAGTACGTGTCCCAGTCTTCGGGAATCTCTATCGGCGCATATTCTTTCATGTCAGCGGTGGTACCGACACCTGGTTCGCTGTCCGCTGGCATCTGGTATTCGTCACCGTTAACAGTGGCCAGTAGCCAGCCACCGTAGTTCGGCTGAATGGCACGCTTGGCGAACGTGGTGAGGATACGACGAAGGTCATCTTTGTCATATGACTGCGTGTCAGACACATACACTAGCTTGGCGTACATCAGGAACAGGTAGTTACCCTTGTCGTCATAGGTCTGACGCCAGTTATGCGTTTGCAGGCTGTAGTCTTCTTGCGGGTTCAGCGTGACTGACCAGCCTTTGACGCTTAGTGATTTGGTTTGAACGCTGCTGGTCAGCTTAATGACCTGACCGTCTATGATGTTGCCGCGTAGCGCGCGTTCCGCTGACTTGTGCAGAACCAGTTCGAACGTGTTACTGAACGATGACATTGTGACTCACTCCCTTTGTGAACGGTGATGGCTGATACCATCCTAGGGCCACCGTACCGCGACGGTGGCCCGAAGTTGCATCAGACGTCTGCTGGATGAACTGAACAACGGGTAGAGTGCTGACCTGGCGTCAGGACGTTCTGCGCACAACATTCTGCTTCGTAGGCTGGACCTATCTTGCTGTTCAGGAATTCACGAAGCAGGTTAGCTTCGCGTGCGGTCAGGGTTAGTGACTGGCCATCGGCGCTGATGTAGGCGACACCGATAGAGCTGATTTCTACGGTAACACCGTCGGTGATTTCGGTACGGTCGGTAACAGTCCACTGAATGTTTGACATGGTGACTCACTTTCCTAGTTGTGACTTGCTTAACACTAGGGATGCTGGCAGACCCTGTTGCCTTTCGGTCGGTCGGTGGCGATACGGCTAGGGCTTACGGGATGATCCGGCTGCTTTATCGCGTGCAATACGTGACCCTAGTTCTGTCACTCCATGTTCAAGCGACTGTGTTTTACCGTTCTATCTGCCAGCATCCTTAGCAGGATGCAAGTCTAGAATTTCCGCCTCCTCTAGTGTGACCTAGTCGCGTTGGCGGGCCATTCCAGACCTTGTCGCCGGGCTACCGAACTGAAGTTGTTTTGAAGTTTGTTCCCTACTAAGTACATACTAAGGCCAGACTATAGTTAGTGTCTACAGTCTGGCCAAAGTTTCTTACTAAATTTATCTACGTTAAGGCCTACGCTAACGCAGTACCTTACGCCAAAGCTTGCACCACATCCACGGTTGAATAAAGCCACGGACACGGGTACAGCTAGCACCACGGTAGAACCTACAGTTACCGCAATGCGTCTTAGCCATGCCGAACGAATACCGTACCGACTGCTTACTAACCTTTACGGGCACCTACACCGCCAAGCTTCAGCATGTCATCACCGATAATCGAAATATCGACTACGCCACCGTTTAGCTTCTGGTCAAAATACACCTGGTAAGCGACAGCGTACTGGCCAGTAACAAAGCCAGGATTGACTGACCCGTTAGCTACCCAGTTACGTGCAGCCTTGACTTTGGCGACGAAATCGCCAGCGCCGTAGACGATAAGCAGGTAGCCCAGTGTGTTAATCCGCTGACTGAACTTACTGACCCAGACAGGTTTCACGGTCTGTTCGATGTCCAGCACGATAGCCCGTGAATGGTCATCGCGCCAGCCCAGTTTCTTAGCTGCTGCTGCTGCCTTCGTTCCACTGACGATAGGGTCCGCTGTTTCCTGGTCATCTACCCAAATAGGGAACTGGCGCAGCGAACTGAACCGTTGCCATTCCTTCGGTGTCCAGACATGAGGTGTGTCACCACCGATGTAACCAGCTACCGCGCCGAACCCTGGCGGTACCGTCGTAGGAATACTGGCACTAGCGTCAAACATTCTCACTAGTCCGGTCATCTGTTTCACCTACCTTCACTTCTGCCTGTAGTTCGTTATATGCCTGTGTCAGTCGTGCTATCTCTGCGTTCGCTAGCTTCAGCAGAACATGAAGTTCGCCTACTTCCGCTAGGACTTGGCGGATGTCTACCGCTATCGGTGCTGGTTGTGACATTTCTTCCCTTCCTATGGGGCGATAGGTACCGCTTCAAGGTACCCTGACGTGATAGTGAAATGGTCGCCTACAGTGCCTTCAACTGCCTGAACTTGAAGTGTTCCGTTAGATGACGCTACTCCCACACCTTCAAAGTGCCAGAAGTCACCACTACCGTTACGTAGTGTCGGACTGGTCTGGTTACCACCGATGCCTGTAGCTATGTTGTTTACAGTAGCGCCAGAGATGAACCAGCCGTTTAGCTGCTGGTTCGTAAACCCTGGCGTAGTCATGCTGAACACTGCTGTACCAGCAGCCTGACCGCCAACATAGCGAAGCATTCCACGTATCAGGTATTTGACACCGTTACGTAGCGGTACTGACATGTTCGGTACGTTCTGTGCTGCACCAGTGCTGTTAAAGGTGATGTTGCCTGAACCATCCATTACTTTACCAGCGATGTAAGTACCACCGTCTGATGCTATGAACTTCAGGTAGCCAGACAAGTTACTAAGAATTGTAAACGTCGTAAATAGACCACTGAATACTGCTTGTGCTTCCTGGTTGTTAAGGCCATCGGCGTTAATGGTCAAGATGCTTTGCGGTGTGCCTAGGCCTACCGCGCCACCGCCAATAGTCAGATTACCTAGTGTTGTAATGTTCTCGTTAGCGTCAATGGTGACGCTAGCACCGACACCAGAAGACTTAATGTTCAGTGTATTGACAGACGTGACATAGAAGTTAAAGCCAGTACCAGCAGTGCCGATAGCCTGCCCGGCTTGCAAAGCTGGAATGAACAGAACACAGTTGAAGAATTCAAATAGGCACGTAGCGTTAGCCAGTATGCCGTTAGACTGCAAAGTGACAGAACCAGCAGTACCAGCGAGAGAAGAACCAGACGACAAAGTGATAAGACTAGCAGCACCGATGTTGCTTGACTGTAGTGACGCTGGGCTAAGCGTCATAGCAGCGTTATTGAAGAACAGTCCACCACTGTTAAGCTGGCTACTGGTTGTAGGTGTGCCAGCTAGGTAAGAAGTAAAGCCTGACAGGCCAGCGTTACCGTAGCTGTCGTTATGTGCCGCGATGGCGATAGACAGCGCGAGATTACCAGCAGCGCCGCTAGGGCTGTAGAAGTATTCTGCTGACCTGCTACCGTCAATGATTATTTGAGGGTTGGCGGTGTTAGCGAACCATTGAATAGACGGTGTGAACGGTTCAATCTCGATAGCGTTCACACCTGACTTAATTGTCAGGTCACCGAACTGGTCAACATTAAGGTACTGGTTACCAGCGAGGTTACCGACAGTCAGAACAGGCAGAACAGTATTACCGTACAGGTCAGTAGTCGTACCTGGCGCGACTGCTGACAAGATAGGTGGATTACCTAGTGACCCTGTACCGTTGTAGACGAACAGGCCAGCGCTAGGGCCTTGAATAATGACGATGTTAGCAAACGTGACAGGTGGCTGCGTAAAGCCAATACCGCCACCTTCAGTGAAGTTCGTAGTCAACTTAGTGACCTAGTGAATAGGTGCCATAGACAGTCATAGTGGCTTTAGCGCCAACGTCGCCACCTGACCAGACTACCCAGACAAACATGCCGGGCTGTATGTCCTGACTGCCTAGTCCGCACGTATCGCCGTGACTGCCTGAAGCGGTAGCGCTAACAAACGTGTCAGCGCCGACATGACTCCCTAGATAAGCCTTAGCTGATGCTTCTTTGTTCGTGCTAGCGACAGCGACACTGACACTGACAGGCTGCCAATGTTCCCGTACCCGTATCGGGCCAATTTTGGCGGTACCGTTACCGCTACCGTCTAGGATGACATCAGCGAAGCCACCGCCAGGAGCGCTACGTATCTGGCCGACAATTTTAGCCATAACACGCTACTTGTCAGGTGGAAGCCATGACACTTCAGGCAGAAATAGATACGTGCTTCACGTCTGCGCTGGTTAACAGGAAGATGTATCAGGACACGCATAGCGTGTAGACGTGTCCTGTACACCTTCTTACCGCACGGGTTACGGCGCGGCACTGTTCTAGTATTGCCAGCCAGCGCCAGCAGCCTTCTTCTGGCCACCGCTAGTGATGCCCAGAACGTTAGAAGGCTTCTTATCTGGCTTCCCGTCACCGTCAGCCCATGACGTAACAGCCTTATGACCCTTACGGGACATGACTTCAGACATGAACGAACTGGCTTCGTCACCTTCCAAGCCCAGCCATTCAATCATCTGGCCGACAATCGTCGCGTCTTCTTGCGCAGACATCCTATCTCCGTTTCTTACGTCGTTTCGCTAGATGGATAGCGACTATCTGTTTACGGGTATAGCGCTTACCTTTACGGTAGTAGAACCTACCCCGTTTCTTGTACGGCATGAACTAGTTTCTTAATACGGTCAGCCAGAACGTTACGGTTCTGCATAACGTAGAACGCAGCGAACATGCCTAGTGTTGACATAAAGCCAATCACAAAGCTATCGGCGTAACTAGTCTTACGACTAGTACCTGTTACCTGTGCTTCCACTATCCCACCTTCCGCTAGACTCACTTTCCGCTTCATACGGCAGGTCATCGAATTCTGTTTCTTCTTCCGCTGGCGCGCCGATAGCAGCCTGAGACTGGTCAAGCGTAAAGACTGTAGACACTCCACCTTGACAGCCTGCGAAGCATGGCATCTGTGATTCCCATTCAAGGTTAAGCGGAAGAATGCTGGCAGGCAGAACCAGGCCTTGACCGTTCTGTACATAGTCAGGACGGTGACCTAGTACGACGCCAGTAACGCCACTGTTAGCGCTACCGTTCGGTGTAGCGGTAATAGTGGCACCATAGACAGCAGCAGCCGTTGCGTTGTTCGGGTTAGTTACACTGATGTTGTTACCTGCTGCTGGCGTAACAGTGAATGTAGGTTGCGGATAGTTGCCTACGACGCCAGGGAATATACCTACCTGGCGGACTGTGCCGATAGGCATGACAACTTCCATGTTGTTAGCGTCACCAGCAGCGATAGTACCCTGAAGCGAGTACGTAACCTGAATAGTCCACGTCGTGCCTATCGGTGCTGCTGCCAGAAGGCTAGCAGCACTGATACTGGCAATGATGGTATTGGCTGCTGGCGCTACACCTGACACACCAGTGGCGCTAACAGCCTGACCTGTAAACCCGTTAGCAGTCGCAGACGGTACAGGTACCAGAATACGTGCCTTCTTACGGGTAGGCCTACGTGTAAGAATCTGCACAGGTACAGACGTAGCCAAGTTAGGAACAGGCCAGGTTGACCCTACGCCGAATTCAACAGCCAGCGCTGTCAGTTCTTCGTCTGACTTCTGAATGACTACAGGTATCGGGTTAACTTCCATTTGTTTCATAGGAGCGTCGCCATTCCTGCTGCTTTGACACCTTTCTTAACTGTCTTCCCTGCTGGCGTATTCTTCGTCAGGGCTATCACGCCGATAAGAATAAGCCCTATCCCTACGACACCTTCAGCAGCCCTGACGAAGAAGTTACCTATACCACCTGACCCGATATTACCGAACAGCGCGTTCTGGATAGGACCTGATACAGCGCCAGCAGCCTGCTGACCTAGTGACTTGTTAGCGCCAGCAGTCGGACCTAGCACACCTTTATGTTGCAGGGCTGCTGCTTCAGTCGGGTACGGGCCATGCCAGTACGGGAAGCCAGCATTAGGAATCGATTCAATGAAATTCTGATGAACCACGTCACCAGTAATATCATCGTAATACCAGCCAGCACCGACACCCATTGCTAGCTACCCTGTGCGTAATCCTGTGCGGACGTGTTATCAGGCAGGTTATAGATCATGGCACCAGGGCCAGCATCGCTACCGCCAGTGTCCAGTTTACCACCTACAGGGTTGATAGCGTTGTGATGCTTCACGCTGTAGTCAAGGATAGCGACAGTCGCGCCACCGATGATGAACGTATGCAGGTCACGGGTAACCAGCGACACAAGCGCAACTAGCGCGGATGACTTAACAGCAGCGCCGCGCCGCGCTGACTCAATATCACCGTCGTTCGGGTTACCGACCCTGATGTCAGCGTGGCTAGGCAAAGCCTGATTGTAGATCAGTCCGACAGCGATAGCGGACAAGACACCGACCGTGACACCTTCGCCAGGTCCGCTAAGAAGTGACTTAAGCATGTTCCTACTCTCTTATCCGCGTTGTATTGGCGCTGGCGTACCGGGACGCCGTAGCCCTGTCTTCTGCCTGATAGTCAGGTCAACCGTACTTCCACGCTGCGCTTTGGTACCGCCAGCAGGTGACTGTGACGTAACAATGTAGGCTTTGCCAAGCTTACGCTTCTCGCTTAGCTTGTACTTAAGGCCTACTGTTACCAGTTTCCCTATCGCTAGGTTAACGCTGTCGTTAACGCAATGCGGTACGGTAACGCTACCTTTAGCCGGTGGTGGAGGTGTACCGCCACCACCACCGCCACCGCTACCTTGACCGCTTCCACCGCCACCGTCAGTCAAATGCGGTGGTGCTGGCGGGTTAGGTGGCTGGCCTTCAAAGCCGATAGCAGCCTGAACGATGTTGTACTGGTTCTGTGTCAGGCCTAGACCAGCGAGATATGCACCTAGCGCACCTGTTACCGTTACAGGGTTGTAGTTCTGGCTGACCAGGAACGCTTCAGCAGCCTGAGCCCATTCCGCATTACTGGTAAATGTAAGCGTAGTGGTCCCACCTGGCGTAGTGGCGTAACCATATTCCTGTGCATACGGTACGCCAGTATTAGGGTCTATCGCACCTAGACCGATACCTGACAGGCCAGCGCCACCGTACCCGTATTCTTCGGCGTACGGTACGCCAGTGTTAGGGTCTATAGAAGGGTCCTGGCCTGTCGTATCGGTACCCTGGCCGCTAGCGGTACTCGGGTGGCTGTGCTTATACCAGATGACGATACCTAGACCGACAGCGCCACCGACAGCGAACAGAACTACCTTCTTCTTACCTACTGGCTTCTTAGTTCCAAACGAAGGTGCCATTAGTAGAACACCCCACCGTCTTCATAACTGTAGCCATAAGTAGGTGTAAGACTGTAGTCATACCCGTCACCTTGTGCAATACCGGGTATTGGTCCTAGTTCAGGATCCGGTGCCGGTTCACGCTGCAACGCTGGCGATACATACATTTCGTTAACAGCGGCCCATTCACGGTAACCAGTACCAGCCTGACGTGACAAGAACGGACGAAGATAGTCTTCCTGTTCGTATGGCAACATGTCCCAGTGACGTGAAGACCATTGCGCGCTGTACGTCTTGACCTTCTTACCTATGACCCGTGACTCTATCGGCGCTGCATACTCTGACTGACTGCCAGCACGCTGACTACCTTCCCTGACCTTGTAGCGCTGAGTCATAGACGTTTGCATGAACACTTGACTGTCATCCGCTGGCCTAGAATCAGACGGGTTACCTTTAGCCTTATTCTCCCAGCCTTGCGCAACATCTTCGTTTGGCAGAACCCTGGCAGATACGATCATGTCACTACCACGGCGAAGCGCACGAATGAAACGACCACCTGGCCCGGTAGGCCTGCTACCACCGTCCCACTTCTTACTGTCGTTATTCCAGCCAGGGAAGTCATCGCCGGTAGCGTTCTGGCTAGTGCCACGGGTAACGACGATAGGCCTACCCGGTACCTGCGGGTTAGGCAGGCCAACGCCAGCGACAGGACTATCAGCGTCCGCCATGTCCTGACCCCATGAAGGCCTGTCTTTAGTACCTGTGCTGTCGTTAGCAGCCCAAAGACTAGGGTCAGTGACGTTATACGCTTCTAGGTTCGGGTCATCGTTAAACGTGTTCTGCCACGCGTAGTCTTCAGCGATGGTTTCTGTGTCTTGTCCGCCAGGTGGCGCTACAGGGTCAATGTTCAGCTTTGACCTTGTAATAATGTTAGGGCCTTCAGTACGGACAGAATGAACAGGGTTGACACCTGTACCCCATTTAGCAGCGCCAGTGTATGACGCTGCTGACACAGAAGCAGCGCGCCAGCTACCTGTATATGGCCCAGCCATTAATACGCTGCACTTTCTAGGTTATAGCTACCAGTCGCATGATTCTCCATATCAGGCAATGGGGAAGCTTGCCCGCTACGAATAGCGTACTGATATTTGACGTACATAGACGTAATACCCAGCGTTACACCGATAAGCGGATCAAATGACTTATCTAGCAAGCTACCGAAGATTCCCCATGCGATAGCTTCACCTACATTCAGGTTAAGCCATTTGTTCAGAGTCGGCGCACGCTGACCAGCGTTCAATTCGAACGTTTGCGGTGAAGACAGGTTAGCGCTTGTCAGGTCATAGGCTAGCGCGCCGAATACACCTATCTTGACGGCGCGACTGTTACCATTCCCTGGCAGCATTAGTGACCTTCAGCCTTCGCAAACAGGTTACCGCCAGCCTGACCAGCAGCCTTAGTAACACCTATGGTCTGCTTACCAGGTCCGACTAGCGCTGTAGCCATGCCGATAGCGACAAGGCCAGCTACGAATATCTGTGCTGTCTTACCCACGCTTAATACTGCCACTTCCGAATAGATGACTTACCGTTATCAGCGGCGAGTCTTTAGCTTCTGCTACAGGTGTTATCAGGACAGTGACTAGCATGATGCTAGACAGTCCTACTGCTAGTGGCTGGCTTATCTTCTCCGCGCCAGCCATAAACAGGGTTAGTACAAGGCCAGCAGCGCCAGCCTTCCAGTTCAGTTTGTCTGTCTGTATCCATTCATTAGCTACGACAATACCTGTCGCACCTAGAACGATACCTGTACTAGCAGCCATCAGCACACCGACCAATAGCCAACGTCAGCAGGTGCGCTAGGGCCAGCAGACCAGTCGTGAAACGCTTGATATGACTTCCCGCACAGACCGTTACCGCCACGCAGGTCTTTAACGATGATGCTAAAGTCACTACCTAGCAGTGTCTTAACTGTTGCTGCTAGTCCTTGTGCTTCGCTAACGTAGTTCTTAACTCCTACGCTGTTGTAATCCGTTGCACCTGGCGCGCTTAGCGTAGTGTTCAGCGGATTGAACAGGCCACCTGTGTTCTGACCGTTGCCAGGGTACACAGATTCTTTGCTAATCCAGCTAGACAGGCTGTTAATGTTGGCGTTAGTCGCTGGCGCACCTAGGGAAGTCAGAAGCGCTGTAATCCAGCTACGTTCACTGGATGACGTAGGGTTAGTGACCTTTGGCAAACCTAGGTTACCGGTCGCTCCTGACTGTGTAATGTTCGGTACTTGTGCCTGACCTTGTATCTGGTTCGCTGATTGCGCAAACTTTGGGTTCTGACCAGCGAGTATCGCCCGAATGGCAGAGGATACTGACTTACCCCTAACGGCTGAGTAAGTCAGTATCGCGCCGCTTGCTAGGGCTGCTACACCGACTAGCGAAACTTTAGCCATCTGAACCAGATGCTTCTGTGTCAGGTCACTTAGCGGGCAACTTCTGGGCCACACTAGGCGCAAATCGTGGCAGTAGCCAGTGCGCCAGAACGGCGTACGTGACCATACCTCCGATGAAGACGCCAGGATGTGCGCGAACTGAACGAATCATGCCAGTTCTGTCCCTTCTTCTTCTGATGCTGCTTCGGCTGCTTCTGCTTCTGGCTTAGCGTCACCTGACCAGCCCGTGTCAGCGTGATAAGTCTGTTCACCGTCAGCGGTGACCAGTTTCACATCTGGCGTAGGAACGTCAGAAGGATGGCCAGGTGGCTCTACGTGAGGACGCGGGAAGTTACGTTCTACGAACTGCTTAGCGTCCGCTACCAGTCCTTCGTACAGAACCCTGGCCCGGCTAGGGTCAGTGCTTACTACTTTGGCCCTGTCATCAGCCATCATGCGCCACCTGTCAGGCTAGCAGTGTCGGAAGAAGCCCTACCGCCACTGGCGATGTAATTGACGATGCTGAACAACGTACCAGCGCCGCCGATGTTGCCATTGAAGATGAAGTTAGACCCTGGCGACGTAATAAGGTAGTTACGCCGTGTCTCTGAACCTGGCTTCATAAATGCGAATTCCTTGTTCCAGTTCAGGACATACACACCGTTGTTCTTACCGGGAATAGAACCAGCAGTAAGAACATCAGCGGTCGGGTTAACGTACCCGTACATCTTCGCCATCATCTGCTGCCAAAGCAGTTTCGGATACTGGCTGAGAAGAAGGTTAGCTTCGAACTTCAGCCCGATAAGAGGGTCAGGCCAGTTCGTTTCACCGTTAGCCCTTGAACCAGTCGCGTCACGAAGCATGAACAGATACGACCGGAACGGATAGCCCAGCCCGGTAATCAACTGGCTGTTGATAGTGCCGCTACCAGCGATAGCTAGCGAACCCTGTGTCCAGTACTGTGTCGTACCTGGCGCTGGCGGGTTAGGACTGATAGGCCTTCCCTGCTTGTCAGCCTTCTTAGGCTCCCAGTAGAACAACTGAGTGCCACGGACACGCACAGACAGGGTACCGGTCGGTGTCGTAAACACCGTAGTAGTAGCGTTGTTCGACAGCTTCAGGGTAAGAGAAGCAGTGTTGTTAACGCTAGCGACTGGCCCTAGCGGGTCACGCATCACAATTTCCAGCGGAATGTACATCACAAACGTGAAGTTGTTTGCGCTTGTCGTACCGCTGAGAGCGAAGATAGGTTGCGTGGCCGGGTCATCCCAGAATGCGTAACCACCGAACTTGTTAGTGAGATACGCGGTGTAGCCATCGAACGGGCCAAAGATGGCTTCATTGTTCACGTCATCCAGTTCAACATTAGAGAAGATGTTGAATGGCGCGTCACCCGTTGCTGTACCAGCCGTAAGGCCTGTTCCCTGAACAAGCAACGCCAGACCACGAAGCCAGCCCGTAGCCTGTAGTGTCCAGGGAAGGAATGAACCAGCGTTAGTAGCTGTCACCGTCTGGTCATAGTCGCCACCTTCTACGACGTCCTGTGTTCCTACCAGGAATGACCTAGGCTTCTGCTGCTTCTGCTGCTGCATTCCGCGCTGTTGTGTTCCAGCAGCCATGATGTATGGTCTGCCCTTTCTACTCTGTGCCTACGATGATAAGACGTGGCCCAGCCCTACGGATATACAGGAATTCGCTTATCGTATGGCCTTCGCTTGTCTCATAGGTCTTCAAACCTGACGTGACTTTAAGTATCACCGCGGGGTCAACACCTCCAATCTCTGAGTAGCGCTTCTGGTTCGATAGGTCATCGTCTTTGAATATGATGACTTCTTCAGGAGCGTCATAAGCCAGATAAGACATGTAACGACCGCGCTGTATCAGGCTACTTTGCGCGCAATCCGGCAGACCTGACATCAGCGGTGCTTCGTATTCTTCGTTTAGCTTGTAAATGTTGCATATCTTGTGCGCTTCGTCGCAGACAACTATGACAGGCCTGCCGCTACGGTTCGCGTAGCTGTCAATCATCGCCACCTGTAGCACATCACGAACATGCTTCTTGTCACCTGGCAGATCGGTCAGCGTTTGGTGAGGCCTGACCAAATATCCGTTGTATTTGCGGTGACGGTGGTAACGCCGTGCGCTAGCGCTTGGCGGATAGTCTTCTACTTCAACTAGTCGCAGGTCATGCGCTAGCTTGTTCATCACAGGGTCACGGTGTGCTGGCTTAGTAGCTAGCACTACAGCCTGTCTGTCTGGCGTTATCTCGCTAGCTAGTATCTGCTTCTCTGTTGTCGTCTTCCCGCGATGTGTTGGCCCAATGTGCGTGCGGTGGTGGAAGCCTTGACCTTTCATCGTCTGTTTACGCCATTTAAGCCAAGTCTTACGGTCCATAAACTGAATGTCGTACCGGCGCAACACATCAGCCCGTGACGCGTGTCTTATATCGTCACGGGTAATGTCATCCGACTTACGGAGAAGGTCAGCCACGTACTCTGCCGTTCTGGCTTTGTTCGGAAGGCCACGCTACGTGGATACCTTGCCTGTCTAGCGCTTCAGCGATAGCAGGGTTACGGAATACATGCTCCATCATGTAAGACGGCGGGTAGCTGTTGCTATTCACTACCTTAAACTTGAAGCTAA
>Ga0126371_10003694_pt1 | contig 13435 bp, 7 predicted proteins | sample PanSoiMetaPlot_4_FD_110145 | JGI IMG/M metagenome (GOLD analysis project Ga0126371, IMG submission 110145) | Tropical forest soil microbial communities from Panama - MetaG Plot_4 | ecosystem: Environmental > Terrestrial > Soil > Tropical forest > Bulk soil | place: Panama | collected 2016-02-17
GCAAAAAAGCCGCTGGTGCGAATCTTGCGGCTGGGGCGTTCGACCGCGGGGGCGACGTTGAAGAGATCGGCGTTGCCATAGAGAGTGACTTTGGCGTCGGGAAAGGAAACGCCCTGGGCAAAGGGGGCGCGCACGAGGACCAGCGCGGCGGTTTCGGTGGCGTTTTCGGCAGTGAATCCTGCAGCGGCTTCTTCAGTTTCGCCCAGCACGTAAGGGACTTCGTATTCGCGGCAGATATCAGCGTAGCGCTCGAGTTCGCCGAGGCTGGCGGCAGTGAGGTAGACGGTGCCGCCGGAAGCGAGTTGTGATTTGATGTCGCCGAGGCAAGCCACCACGTCGCCATGAAAGCGCATGCTGGGGCGGGAGCTTAGCTCGAAGCGCTGGCCACCGTTTTGCGCGAAATTGAGCTGCTCGAGTTCGGCGCGCGAGGTTTTTGCCAGGGCGCGTTCCCAATCGGCGTCCGGCCAGAAGTAATGGGCCACTTCGGGCGAGTTCGCATGGCCGTGGCGCTCGTAGTTTTCGGTTGCTGCGTCGAGGAGTTTTTTAGCGGCCTCACGGAGCGCGACCGGCTCATCGAGAAAGACCACCGGCTTCAGAGAACTCTCAGCAAGTTCAAAAAGGGCGCTGCCTCCGGGTTCGCTGCTGCTGCCGCCGCCTAGCCAGCGTCCGGGTTCCCACTGTTCCGCTTCGCGACTGCCGGGGGCGGGGACGCTCCATTCGGCGAGGGGAAGAATGGTGGTCTTGTTGACCGGCGCGATGGAGCGTTGTGTGCGCGGGTCGAATTCGCGCACCGATTCCACGGTGTCGCCAAGAAGCTCGATACGCACGGGGCGCAAGGCTTCGGGCGAGAAGACGTCGATGATGCCGCCGCGCACGGCGAACTGGCCGGGCAGATCCACCATTTCGGTGCGCGCGTAGCCGATGCTGCCCAGATGGCGGATCAAGGCTTCATGGGAGATTTCGGCATCCTTGGCGAGGACTTGCGCGAGGGTCAGATAAACGTAAGGGTCCTGATAGCGCCAAAGCGCCGAGGCCATGGGCGCGATCACGAGCGAGACTTCGCCGTTGGCCAGACGGTAGAGGGTGGCGGCGCGGCGTTCGAGGATGTCCGGGTGCGGCGCCTGGGCATCCCAGGGGAGGCTATCGAGCGCGGGCAGGACCGCGACGCCGCCTGTGGATCCGGGAAAGATCTGCGCGAAGAAGCGGATGCTTTCGGCGAGCTCTTCGGCGCGGCGGTTGCTGTCGGTGAGAAAGTAGGCGGGACGCCGCAATTCGTGGGTGAAATAGGCGGCACAAAAGGCTTTGGCAACGTCTTGCAGCCCGGAAAGGCCGATGAGGCCCGCGCCGGAGCGTAGTTCTCCCAACGCGCCATCCAGAGAGGGGTGGCGCAGCAGGCGCTCCAGACGTTCTCGAACCGCGGGCAGTATCATGCTGCTGACAAAATTTGGGATGCGGTGCAAGGCCTGCCCGAACTGCCCGGCATCGCGAAACTCATTAAACTTCAAGCGCGAACTTTGCGCAGAATTTCCGTCGTAGAATAGCCGAGAACCACATCAATCAATTCCACACGGCCTCCCGCTGCTTCCACCTCTTCACGGCCCACGACACGCTTGTCTCGCCAATCTGCACCCTTTACCAAAACATCCGGGAGCAAAGCAGATATAAGATTCAACGGCGTGGGTTCATCGAAAATCACCACTGCATCAACCGCTTCGAGGTTCGCGAGTATCTCCGCTCGTTCAGCTTGTGGAATAAATGAGGAGCTCAGGCCTTTCAGTTGTTGCATACTCCTATCACTATTAAGTCCCACTACAAGTACGTCGCCCAGCGCGCGGGCTGCCTCAAGCAATTTAATGTGACCCGGGTGCAAAAGGTGAAAGCATCCGTTGGTGAAAACAACGCGCTTTTCGTTGCGTTTCCCTCGGCCAAACCGCAAAATGAGTTGCTCGAGTGTCAACACCGAGGGGTGCAAAGGGTCTCCATGCTCGTTCCTTCCGACAGCAACGCCAATCCACGGAAAACACAATTCTATCACGCCGCCTCCGGGCGGCGCCGCCCATGAAGCGTAAATCACTGTGGCAGGCACTTGCGGGAGTGGCGCTGCTGGTCGTGGGAGGCTTGTGGGTATTGGTCTCCTCACGAGGATACACGGAGAAACACGTAGTGGCAGCGGCTGGCGCCTGCCGCGTGGACATGAGCATCGTAGAGAAGCGCGGCAACACGCCGGATGCGAACAGCGGCGCGGTGGTGCTCTTCCATGGGCTTGCCGCGAACAAACTCATAATGTCCTACCTGGCGCGAAGCTTAGCGGAACTCGGCCTCTTGGTGTATGTGCCGGACTTGCCGGGACACGGACGTACGACCGGGCCGTTCGCGGCGCAAAATACACAGGATTGCGCACTGTCGCTGGTACGCGGTCTTGCGGCGCGCGGATTGATTGCGCCGAACCGGACGATTCTGGCGGGACATTCCATGGGCGGCGCCATTGCGCTGCGCATCGCGGCGGAATTTCGTCCCGCGGGCGTGATCGCCATTTCGCCAGCCCCGATGAAGGTGGCGCACGGCGTGACCCCGGAAAACTTGCTGTTCCAGAATCCGCCGGCAATCCGGCCGAACACGCTCATTACCGCCGGACAATTTGAGCCGCCGGGACTGGCGGGCAACGCTGAAGATTTTGCCTCCGGGAATGCGGATCCAAGTGTCGAATTCCATCGCCTGCCGCATGAGACGCATGTGAGCGTGCTGTTTTCTCCCGGCGTCGCACGGTTGGCGCAAGCATGGGCGGCGCGCGTACTGAATCTCTCGAATCCCGCGCGGCTGCCCAGTTTGTTGTTCTTTGGTGGAGGACTGCTAGGCTTTGCAGGCATCCTGCTGCTCTCCGGGCCATTTCTGCGTGAGATGGCGCCCCAAGCTGCCGAAGAGGTTGCGGGCGGCCGGGTTCCCGCTACGCTGCGCTTTCTGGTCGAGATGGTGGCTGTCGCGTTCCTGGCGCTTTATGTGTTAAGGGAATCGGTTCCGCTTCGCTCGATAGGACTATTCGAGGGTGACTACCTTGCAAGCTTTTTTCTGCTGGTGGGCCTTTTGCTCGTCCTTGCGCATCCGCGTTTAGCGCAGTCGAGTTTTCGCGCTAAACCCGCGGCAGTTTTCGGCGCTGCGCTGGCAGCGCTGATTCTGCATCTGCTGGTGACCGGATGGTTCGAACTGACCATGACCGGAGCATGGCTAAGTTGGCAGCGATGGATTCGATTTCCGCTTCTCTTCCTGAGTGCGTTTCTGTTCTGCTATGCGTTGGAAATCCTGCTCGGGCCGGTGAAGCAGCCTCGAAAGCGATTAGGAATCGACTTGCTGGCGATTCTGCTGGCGTGGCTGGTGCTGGCCTGTGGAGCGCTCTATTTGCATAGCGGCCAGATTCTGGTGGTGCTGCTGATGCCGTACTTCGCGTTGTTTTTCCTGTTTTCGCGCATGGGTGCACGATTGGTACGCCAGCGCACGGCTTCCGCAACAGCCGCGGCGGTGTTCGGTGCTATACTGCTGGCGGGTTTCTGCCTGGTGCTCTTCCCTGTGTCCTAAAGCGCCTCAGGTCGCCCACCGTTTTGTCGGCCCCGCTCCGAAATGGAAAGTTACAGGTGCAAGGAACGCATGTCTGAAATTGTGATTGTCGGCGGCGGGCCGTCCGGGGCCATGTGCGGAGAGCAGTTGGCCCGCACTGGTCATTCGGTAGACATCTATGACGAGCATCTGGCGTGGGAAAAGCCTTGCGGGGGCGGGCTGACCTACAAAGCCACGGAGCACTTCCCTTTCCTGCTGGACAATCCTCATCCGAAGAAATTCATTCATCACGTCGAGATCGTGAGCGCGGAAAACCAGCGCGTCAAGCTGGACCTGCAGCATCCCATCGTCATCTATTCGCGCCGCGTTTTGAACGGATTCCTGCTAAATCGCGCACGTGAGGCGGGTTGCCGCGTGCATCCTTTGCGCGTGCAGAAAGTAGACGCCTCAACGGACAAGCCGCGCTACGCCGTGGACGGTGATTGGCGCAAGACGGACTTCCTGGTGCTGGCCTCCGGAGCGCGCAACCAGATGCTTCCCGGCACCCGTCCGCTTTCGGCGGAAGAACTGGAAATGACGCAAGGGTATTTCGTGCCGCAGACGGCGGACGAAATCATCATCAAGTTTCTTCCGGAATTCGAGGGGTACATCTGGTCGTTTCCGCGCGCGGACCACATTTCGCTGGGCATCTGCGGGAGCATGGCAGCGCATACCAGCGCGGAACTGCGCGGACACCTGCACCAGTTTGCAGCGGCAGAGCGCTTCTCGACGGAAAACGCGAAATTCTACAGCCATGTGCTGCCTTCACCGCAGGAACGCACACTTTCGAACCGCCCTGTGGTGGGCAAGAACTGGGCGATGTGCGGAGACGCGGCGGCGTGGGTCGATCCGCTGACGGGCGAAGGATTGTTCTATGCGATGCGCTCCGGTGAAATCCTGGGGCGCTCGATCGCAGAGGGCCGTCCGGAGCTGTACCCGTCTCGAGTACGCGCTTCGTTTTCGTTGGAACTGGAATTCGCGGCGCGTATCGTGCGGCGCTTTTATCGCGGATCGTTTTTGGGCTGTTCGGTTACGACGCGTATGGTGCAGTTTTTGCAGCGCAACGCGGTGTTCCGGCAGTTAATGAGCGACTTGTTCTGCGGCACCCAGAATTACACTTCGCTGAAGCAGCGCGTGCTGGGGCATCTGGGCGGCACGCTAAGCCAGTTCGTTTCCAGCGTGTTGAACATTGAGCCGCCTGCGAGCAAACTGCGGCGCACAATTCCCGCCGCGGATTGAAGCGCGAGCCCCTCATCCCTAGGGGCTAAAACCCATATTTGCAAGACCCTTAGGTGCGGCTGAAGCGTGCCCTCCCCAAGACCATTTATGAATGGCTCATCGTCTTTCTTCCAATTTCCGCCTCGGTATCTCTGGATGAAACGCATCGGCTGTGGCAGCCTGAAGACAGAACATGCGCGCTGGAGAGTTTCGTGATCAGGCGTCTTTTGAAGCGGTATCCCCGTTTGATGTTCAACCTGTACCCGCCGTTGTTGGGCGCAGGGATCCGTATCACGCATATCAGCGCGGATTGGAAACAACTCGACGTGCAGATGAAGCTCCGCTCGTGGAACGCGAATTATGTGGGAACGCAGTACGGCGGTTCGCTCTATTCGATGACCGATCCGTTTTTCATGGTGATGCTGATTGAGATTTTGGGGCGTGATTATATCGTTTGGGACAAATCCGCTGCGATCCGGTTTCGGAAGCCGGGACGCGGCACAGTGTACGCGAAATTCCGCATCGCGGACGAGCAGTTGGCCGATATCTGCGCGGCATTAAGGACCGAAGAAAAGATTGAGCGGGAGTTTCCGGTCAATGTGACGGATGCGCAGGGCGAAGTGATCGCAGAGGTGAAAAAGTTGTTGCATTTCCGGAATCGAAGGGCAGCGTAAGGGAAGAAAAATCAGCCAGAGCGGCCCGCCTCAGAAGGCGGGTCCTGCAATCTCGCCAAGTCGCGAAAGCGGCGCAGGCGGGAATGCCCGTGGCACTAAGCGAGGACCTCGGCGAAGCGTTCGTACGCCCAGTCGATTTCGTCGCGGGTGATGACCAAAGGCGGGGCGATGCGGATGATGCGGCTGTGCGTTTCTTTGCAGAGAATGCCCTGCTCCTTGAGGCCTTCGCAATAGGGCCGCGCATCGGCGTTGAGTTCGATGGCCATCCACAAGCCGCGACCGCGGATTTCGCGGATGGCCGGATTGCGCAGAGAGCGAAGTTTCGCCAGGAAATAGGCGCCGAGTTCGGCGGAGCGTTCCACGAGTTTTTCCTCGATCAGGATGCGCAGCGCAGTGCGTGCGAGGGCGCAGGCGAGCGGATTACCGCCGAAGGTGCTGCCATGATCGCCCGGCTGAAAAACACCAAGAATTTCCTTTGGCGCGAGAACCGCGGAGATCGGATAAAAGCCGCCCGCCAACGCCTTACCGATGATGAGTACGTCCGGCCTAACGCTTTCATGGTCGCAGGCGAAGAGCTTTCCGGTGCGCCCGAGGCCGGTCTGGATTTCATCGGCCATCAACAGTATGCGATGGTCGCGGCAGACTGCCGCCGCTTCGCGCAGGAAGCCGTCGCGAGGGATGCGAATACCGGCTTCGCCCTGAATGGGTTCAACCAAAAATCCGCACGTGTTGGGCGTGATGGCCGCGCGCAGCGCCGCCGCGTCGCCGAAAGGAATCGCGCGAAAACCCGGCGTAAACGGGCCGAAGCCATTGCGGTACTGTTCTTCGGTCGAGAAACTCACGATGCCAATGGTGCGCCCGTGGAAGTTGTTTTCGCAGACAATGATTTCCGCCTGCCCTTCGGGAATTCCCTTCTTCGTGTAGCCCCATTTGCGCGCAGCTTTGATGGCCGTTTCCACAGCTTCGGCTCCGGAATTCATCGGCAGGGTCATGTCCATGCCGGTTAGGCTGTGCAAATCCCTGTAGAGCAATGGGAGTTGCGCATTGCGGAAGGCGCGGGAGGTCAGGGTAACTTTGCAGGCCTGCTCGGCGAGGGTTTGCAGCAGCTTGGGGTGGCAATGGCCCTGGTTGACGGCGGAATACGCAGCCAGGCAATCGAGGTAGCGCTTCCCTTCCAGGTCATAAACCCACACGCCCTCGGCTCGCTCAATCACAACATCCAGCGGGTGATAATTGTGCGCGCCGTAAGTCTCTTCGAGGGCGATGAAGTCCTTGGTTCCCTGTAGTTGCAGTTCGCCGGCAGTCATGGCCATGCCTTGTCGTTTATTATTTCAGGTTTCCAAACGCCGGCGGGGCGACTCGAGCGGCTTTGAGCCCGGCAAAACCTAATAGAAATATGATGTCATCGGGGCGGAGATTCGGCAATACATTCCCAATCGCACCGCGCTTTCGTATGATGTATCTGCCTGCCCGCCCAACACGTCCAAAAAACAGGGGGCACCCATGAGCAAACGAACCTTGGCGCTGGTGGCTATTGTGTGCTGCGCGACGCTGGTGGCACTGGCCTTGCCTTCGCACCGCGGACTGCCCGGGGCCGACGATGTACACGCGTTGCATGTGAAGATTCAGGAGTGGTCTGTGCCGAGCAAAGGCGGCCATCCCCACGATCCCGCGGTGGGACCAGACGAAGCGTTGTGGTTCACCGAACAGATGGCGAACAAATTGGGACGATTGGATCCGAAGACAGGGGCGATTCAGGAATTTCCGCTGCCATCGGACAAAAATGCGGGGCCACATGGCCTAGTGGCCGATGAAGACGGAAACATCTGGTTCACCGCCAATTTTGGCGGCTACATCGGAAAACTCGATCCACGAACGGGAAAAGTGACTGAATACAAGATGCCGTCGGATAAGGCGGACGATCCGCACACGGCGGTGTTCGATGCGCATGGCATTTTGTGGTTCACGGTGCAGGGCGGAAACATGGTTGGGAGGCTGGATCCGAAATCCGGGAAGATTGAGTTGAAGGAAGTTCCCACCGACGCGGCGCTGCCCTACGGGATTCAAATCAATAGCAAGGGCGTTCCGGTATTTTGTGAACTGGGAACGAACAAGATGGCCTCGATCGATCCGGGCACCTTTACGATTCGAGAGTATCGGTTGCCGGCCGTAGTGCGACCCCGGCGGCTGGCGATTGCCGCGGATGACACCGTGTACTTCACTGACTTCAAGAGCGGGCACCTGGGGACATTGAACCTGGCGACCGGCGCGGTGAAGCTCTACGATTCGCCGGGCGGCCCAGAAGCAAATCCATATGGCATCACGATTACGCCGGACGGGATGGTGTGGTACAGCGAGTCTGGTGTACATCCGAACACCATCATTCAATTCGATCCAAAAACGCAGACCTTCGCGCGGGCAAATATTCCCTCCGGGGGCGGCGTGGTGCGCAACATGGCGGCAACGGCGGATGGGCGCGTGTACATCGCGTGCAGCGGCGTGGACAAGGTGGGCATCGTTACGCCGACAAAATAAGCGCTCGGCGTGTTTATCTCCCCAAAATTCCGAAACGAGAGGAATTGCCTTGAAACGTTTCCTGCATTCGCGGCGGAAACACAAAGACATACCTGCAATTTCGGGCTAGTTCTCCATGGCCAACCGGCGCCGCACAGACCACCACCGTTTTCAACTTTTTCAGCCGCAACCCGCTCTGTACGTGCGAGACACCATTTAGGCCGCCTCCTACCGCCAAAGGTCCTCGTAGATTTTTGGAGGCTTGGCGCATCGAACGGGGTATCCTGACAGCGAGATGCGGAGAACATGAGCCTGCGGTCAACCTACACACCGACAACGATTAAGGGAGGTAGCGGGGAACGCAGTTCGGGCCGGCATGGCTCGGGCAGCGCGGCCGGCTCAGCCGAGACCGCCGATAAGAAAGCCAAGAAAATTGATTGGAGTTCCCTGCCCGAGATTTGGGCGCTGATGCATCCACGGCGGGGGATTCTGCTTCTTGGGCTGCTGCTGACGGGTGTCAATACCCTGGCCGGGCTGGTGCTGCCGCTTTCTAGCAAATTCCTGTTCGACAACGTAATTAACAAGCGCCAGATGCAGCTGCTGCTTCCACTGGTTCTGGCAGTCGTTGCGGCGACAGCAATCAAAGGGCTGACATCGTTCACGCTGACGCAGTTGCTCTCCAAGTCGGCACAACGAATGATCACGGACTTGCGCAAACAGGTGCAGGCGCACATCGGGCGGCTCCCTGTGACTTTCTACGACGCGAATAAGACCGGGGCGCTGGTTTCGCGGATCATGAGCGACGTGGAGGGCGTCCGGAACCTGATCGGCACGGGGCTAGTGGAGTTCGTCGGCGGGGTGATGACCGCCATCGTGGCCCTGGTGTACCTGCTCTTTGTGAATGTGCGGATGACGCTGCTGGCATTTACCATCCTGGTGGTGTTCGCACTTTTTCTGAATAAGGCGTTTTCGACGATCCGGCCGATTTTCCGGGCGCGGCCAAAGATCAACGCCGAGGTGACGGGAAGGCTGACGGAGTCGCTGGGCGGCGTGCGCGTGGTAAAGGGATACCACGGCGAGGAACACGAAGAAAACGTGTTTGCGGGCGGAGTGCAGCGACTGCTCGACAATGTATTGAAAACGCTCACGGCCACTTCGTTGATGAGCTTATCTGGCGCGATGCTGATGGGCTTAGTCAGCGCGCTGATTATGTATCTCGGGGCGCGGCAAATCCTTGCGGGCGCGATGACCACGGGCCAGTTGGTTTCCTACTCCGCATTTCTGGTGATGCTGATCGCGCCGGTTTTTCAAATCGTGGCGATCGGCACGCAAATTACGGAAGCGATTACGGGGCTCGAGCGAACGCGCGAGATTTTGAACGAGGCGAAGGAAGACCAAGACCCACGGAGGACGGAGACGCTGAAGCGGATTACGGGGCGGGTGGAATTCGAGGACGTGCACTTTTCGTATGAAGCGAACAAGGAAGTACTACACGGCGTGAGCTTTGCCTCGGAGCCGGGCACGGTGACGGCGCTGGTGGGGCCCTCGGGATCGGGGAAATCCACGATTATCGGGTTGGTTTCCGCGTTTTACACGCCGACGCAAGGGAGCATCCTGGTGGATGGGGTTGACCTTTCCTCGGTGAAGCTCAGTTCGTATCGCACGCAACTTGGCGTGGTGCTGCAGGAGACGTTTTTGTTCGATGGGTCGATTCGGGAAAACGTGGCGTACGCGCGGCCGAATGCCACTGAGGAGGAGATCCTAGCCGCGTGCCGGATTGCGCGTGTGGACGAGTTCGCGGAGACGTTTGAGAAAAAGTACGACACGGTGGTCGGCGAGCGCGGCGTAAAGCTTTCCGGCGGGCAGAAGCAGCGGGTGTCCATCGCGCGTGCGATTCTGGCCGATCCGCGCATCCTGATTCTGGATGAGGCGACATCGAGCCTGGATTCCGAATCGGAGGCGCTGATCCAAGAAGGCCTGCGGTACCTGATGCGGGGGCGGACGACGTTTGTGATCGCGCATCGGTTGTCTACGATCCGGCGGGCGGAACAGATCCTGGTGGTGCAGGATGGGGTGATTCTAGAGCGCGGGACGCATGAATCGCTCTATGCGGCACGGAGACGTTATTTCGAGCTTTATACGAAGCAGTATGCCGTGGAGACGAACCTGTTTTTGGCACCGGGCGAGGGAGACAAGATTGAGCAGGAGCAGGAAGATTCCCCGGCTGGGAATGGGAGCCGCGGGGTTTTGCCTGAGGCCTTGCAGGCGATGCGGAACCGGAATGTATGAAAGAAAGTGGCGAGTGACGAGTGACGATGGGCGGGAACGAAAGAAAACGAAAAAGAGAAGAGTGGCCTTCTGACTGGAAGACCCACGCTCAACTACAAAGGAACTTTAGTCTCACAGTGGCTAAACAGGCAGAAGTGCCTCTACCACAAAGAAAGCGGCCCGCCTCGGAGGGCGGCCCTACGAAATCCGAGACAAAACTTAAGAGTTAGAGGGAGGGGCGGCGGAGGACCGGCTTTTTGGCTTGCGCCGCGGCCTGGGTGGGCAGAAGCGTAGCCATTTTCCGGATCATGGCCAGCACGAGACGCTTGTCGCCCTCGGAAAGCGTAGTGCTGTACTTTTTGATTTCGGCGAGGAAGCGGATTTCGTCCTGGCTCAATTCGCCGAGCATTTTCTGGGTTTCTTTGTCGCGAGGCGTTTCGGTGCCGGGGAAAAAGTCGGCCAGGGAGATCTCCATGGCTTCGGCAATCTTCGCAAGGGTCTCCAGCGAGGGCACGGTGTGGCCGTTCTCAACGCGGGAAAGGTAACAGCGCAGCAGACCGGTGCGGCGCTCGATGTCGCCCTGCGACAATCCGCGCTGGCTGCGGTAGGTTTTGATAACTTCGCCGATGTTGACCTGTGGTTTCTCTTTAGGCACGATTTCCCCCTTACGCACCGTTAGCTTAGTCGCTAACAGTAGACCCGGCAAGAGGGAAAAGGGGGTTGCTGGTGGCCAAAGGATAACGGGCGGCGAAGTGGTTGAAAAGGCGGGGGGTTGAGTGTAGGTGGAGACTCCGCATGTCGCCTGTACTGCGAGTTGCTGTTGGATTGCACACAGAGGACACAGAGAAAGAGCACAGAGACCACAGAGAAGAATAATGTGGTCCCGGCGAATGCAACAATACTTGTCTGCCGGAAGCAGGCGCTACAGGCGCTCTATTAGAAGCTGTGCGGGGCTATGTTATAGCCTTCAATTCCAAGAGCGGGGTGGTTTCCATGGAGATCAGCGGTAGCGAAATTTGCGGTAATGGTTTTCTCTTCGCCGGGCAACAGTGAAAAATAGTTGTCTGTCCAAAATACCGGTGTCACGTCCTCACCATCTTCGAGTCGATAGGCCCTCAAATGGATCATAAACGCAACGCTTGCGCTTGGATTCCTAACGTATACGGTAGACAGTTCGGCCCCTCCCCTGCTGCTTCCAACCGCCTGGATATCGAGTTTCACCTGCGGCAAGGAATTGAGGCCGGTGAGGTCGGCGAAGTCTTTTTGCGGCGTGTAGACGGTGTCTTTTTTGCGCTTCCAGTCCATGGTGTCCGGTTTGGTGGAGAGCCAGTAGAAATTGTCGCTGACCGGCGTACCGGACGGGTCGTACAGCCAGAGCTTGAGGAAATAGGTGCTGGAGAGGTTGTTTGGCTTCGGTAGATCGAAGGCTTTGGTGGCCGCGTCGGCCGCGAGATCAATCTTGCCCTCGCGCGAGCCGACTTCCTTCGCATCGATGTTGTAGAGCTTCGCGGAAACCTTGTAGGCCTTCAGCTCTTCGTATCTCCCATTCACGACCGAAACAGAATTCGTATCCCAGTCATATTGCACGTGGACAAGTTCCTGGGCTTTTTTCGTGCCGAAATAGCCGCCGGCAGGGACGAGATAGTAGTCATAAAGATGCCAGATGAGCGAAGGCCAAGCATTGTTGAGCATCCACTGGATGACGCCGGTGGAGACGTATTTGTTGCGACCATAAGCCTCGTACATGGAGCGCTGGTTGTCATAGGTCATTGCCTGCGCTTTGCGCTCGAAGTCGTCGAGCGATGTGGGAGCGCCATAGCGTTTTTCGAGGGCGTCGCGAAAAATGTCGATGGTGGTGAAGCGCTCGCCGCCCGCGTGAAAATTCCAGTAATCGTTGATGGGCCATAGATGTTCCTTGGGGATGAACTTGGCCAGACTCTCTTTCGTTGGGATCGCAGGACCGGGGCTGGTTTCGGTGTTGTAGCTCCACGCGCCACCGGCTTTGGTGTCGGCGAACCAATAGACGGGCGGGACATACTCGTATGGTCCGGTCATTTTGACGCCGGACGGGCCGGTAACTTTCGTTGGGGTTGCCGAAGCGGAAGAGACAGTGGGATTAGGCCATTCGAGATTTTTGAGAATGTCGAGATACATGGTCTCGATTTCGGGCGGCGGAGGATTGTCGCTGCCATAGAGCCAGACAAAGACGCTGGGATGGTTGCGGAGGCGGGAGATCTGCTCGACGAGAGAGGCGGCGGCGATCTTTTTGGTTTCGGGAGTCCAGATCTTCCAGTGCTCCCACATATCACAGCAGATCCAGCCCGGCATAACGAGGAGCCCGAGGCCGTCGGTCTTGTCAAAAAATTCGTCGCGGTCGGTCTTCCCTTCCAGGCGAATGGCGTTTAAGCCCATGTCTTTGACGTAGGCGAGATCCGCATCGAGTTTCCTGGAATCCCAGCGCAGGAGCATGTCGGGCGCCCAGGCGGCACCGCGAATTAGTACGCGTTTGCCGTTGACCTTGAAGAGACGTCCGCCGGATTCAGTGAGTTCGGAGGTGACTTCGCGAATGCCGAAGTTGATATCAGCCGAGTCGGATGGAGCTTCACCGACGCTTACCGAGAAGCGCGCTTTGTAGAGATACGGCTCGCCCATTTGGTAGGGCCACCATAGGTGAGGATCATTGAGTTTGAGTTGCGCGAATTGTTCCGGAGAAAATCGGGCCACTTTGGATTCTTTCGCGGCAAGGTCGACCGACTGCGTGATGAGAATGCCAGGAAGATGCACTTCGAACTTGGCTTTGATCGGATGATCGGTGTTGTTGCGGAGTTCGGCAGAGAGAGTCAGCGCGGCGGACTTGTAGTCGGAACCAAGCTTGGCGTTGGCGAACGGGCGCTGCAACGTAACATCACCGCTGGAGGTGAGAAAGACTTCGCGCCACATGCCGGCGTCCTTGTCCGGGGGCGTGGGATTCCAGTCGACCCAAGTCAGGGCCAGGTCGTTTTTCTCCGGCGCGAAGATTTCCACGGCAAGCGCGTTCTTGCCGGTTTTGTTAAGGAGTTCGCCGATGCCGTACTCGTAGGCGCGGTAGGCTCCAACGACGTCGTCGCGGGTGGCTAGTTGTTTGCCGTTGAACCAGATGTTTGCACGCTGGTTGATGCCGAGAAAATGGAGCC
>Ga0126371_10003695_pt1 | contig 13434 bp, 10 predicted proteins | sample PanSoiMetaPlot_4_FD_110145 | JGI IMG/M metagenome (GOLD analysis project Ga0126371, IMG submission 110145) | Tropical forest soil microbial communities from Panama - MetaG Plot_4 | ecosystem: Environmental > Terrestrial > Soil > Tropical forest > Bulk soil | place: Panama | collected 2016-02-17
ACGCCGCTTGAACGAGCTGCACGCCACATTGGACCCAGTTCGTCTGCTAAAGGAGATCCGTGCGGCCCAGCAGGAACTCGTCGCAATAGCAGACCGTCCCGTCCTCGGTGATGCGTCGAAACCTGGCTCCCCGACATTGGAGCAATTCCTCTCGGGGCTGCGCACGGCATGGAAGGAGGGTGAGGTACGGCCGACGAGCGTAACAAGGCCGAAACCGAAGCGATTGCGCCGTCGACCCGATCCATTTGCGGCAGTCACGACCGAGCTGCGAGGATGGTTTGAGGCAGAGCCGTGGCATACCTTGCGCGAGCTATTGGAGCGCTTGCAGGCTCAATACCCCGGCGTCTATCCGGAGGGGCAACTGCGGACATTGCAGCGTCGCCTGAAGGAGTGGCGCCGAGAAGCCGCGCACCGAATGGTCTTCGGAACCATGACCGCCGATCCTGGCCTTGCGCCGGTCGGCGCCGGCGGCAGCCTGCTCAACAATGGTGCGAATAACCGTTTCAGCGATCGTGAAAGTGGCGCGAGAAGCCCTGTGGATTTGCCGCTGCGCTTGGACGACGCTGCCGCGTCGCCCACAACTCCACAGGGCCAACATCAACAAGCACTGATTTAGAAATTTAGAAAAAAGGAGCTTCGGCTCGACCGCAGGATCAATGAGGCAACGGGAGCACGCTTGGTGAGGCAACGCTTGAGATCTCGGGAACATTCTTCCGTGAGGCAATACGCACATCTCGCATTATTGTCATCGATCAGCTGTGGCGGGTTTCCGACCGTTCTTCCCGATGTCTATGATCTCGCCGCCGCAAACCGTTGGGTAACCGATCGGCAATCCGCGAATTCTTTCGCCATGTCACAAATTGTGCCCGGGTCGAACATGATCCTGATGATGAGCTTTGTCGGGTTAAAGGTCGGCAGCATCGGGGCCGATCGCGAATGCACTCGCCACCTTCGTCCCGCCGCGCGCACTCTACTTTGTCTCATATCGATTATGGGACAGTTCTCGCGATAGGCCTGGCAGCGCGTTATGCGCCGTGCTGCGTCTCTGATGATCGAGTAACGTAAAGTTGTGATTAGAGGGAACACATGGTCGACCTGTCGGTTGTCAAGGATTACGTAGTCGGCGATCCTTTGGCGATCATTCTAGCGGTCGTGGCAATCGGCGGGCTCATAGCGCATTTTCTGTTCAGGAGACATCCGTCAGGGCGGGCGATTGTGCGGGTAATCTGCCTGCTTCTGCTGACGGTTGCTCTTCTGCATGCCGATATTGTGCCCTACCGGCCGCTGGCATTGACCGGCTCGGCTTTTCTGGATGCGGTCCACGCAATATTAAAGATCGCCTGGTGGGTCCTCGCGGCATGGTTTCTCGTAGGTCTGCTCCGCGCTGTCGTCGTCTTTCAACGCAGTCCGCGCGAGACAAAGCTGCTCCAGGACCTTTTCGCGGGGCTTATTTATCTCGCCGCGGCTTTCGCGATAGTCGCCTATGTCTTCGATCTTCCGATTCAGGGTCTGTTGGCGACATCGGGTGTCGTCGCGATCATCCTTGGCCTCGCCCTCCAGAGCACGTTGGGTGACGTATTTTCGGGCATTGTGCTGAGTTTCAGTCGGCCTTACCGGCCTGGTGGTTGGGTCAGCGTCGAGGGCGGCACCGAGGGTCGGGTCATCGAAATGAATTGGCGCGCGACCCATGTTCTAACCGGGCGCCGCGATCTTGCGATCGTGCCGAACAGCACGATCGCAAAGTCGAAGATTGTCAACCTCAGCTCGCCGAGCCGCGTTCACGGAACGTCCGTGACTGTTCAACTCGACGGGAAAACGCCGCCTGCGACGGGTAGCGAAATCCTCGAGAACGCACTTTTGAACTGCAAGCTCATCCTGGCGACGCCGAACCCGAGTATCACCGTAAAGACGATCAATGCGAGTTATGTCGAATTCGAGATCACTTTTTTTGTCGAAGAGCTGGCTTCGACCGTCAAGGCCCAAAACGAATTTTTCGATGCTGCGTTCCGACATCTCATTGCCGCCGGCGTCGATCTCGCATCACCTCAGAATCGATCCGACTACTTGGTTGAAGCTAAGCCCCTCCAAAAGGCAAAGACCGGCCGAGAGAGGCTGCTCGATCTGGTAACTATTTTCGCTACTTTGACCGCAGAAGAGCGGGCAGCGATCGCAGCTAAACTCCAGCCTCGATCCTTTGACGAGAGCGAGACCCTGTTCGAACCCGGAGTTGTGCTGAACTCGCTGTTTATAATCGGTGCAGGCGTGATTTCTCTCACTCGGGATGAAATCGAAGGCGAGTTGGAAGTGATGCGGCTCGGCCCCGGCGATCATTTCGGCGAGATCGGGATGCTGACCGGGACGCCGGCTACGGCCAAGATAGCTGCTCTCACGCCGGCTACCGTCTATGAGCTCGCAAAGGGAGACTTCGCGCCAATTCTCGAAGCTCGACCGCAAGTATCACAGGACCTTTGCCGCGCGCTGGCACGACGCCAGGCTGCGGGCCGATCCGACGCGACCGATGAGGTCGCAAAGACCATCCCGGTGCATCGACTGACTAGCTGGTTCTCCGACCGCGTCCACAGATTGTACGACATCGCTAATGCCGAATAAGGTCGAGCTTGCCGCCTTCCAAGCGCCAGCGAACTAGATGCTCTGGACCCCCCGGCCCGATTTACCGATGTCGCGGCGGCAAAAGCCGCCTTGCCAATCGATGAGATCTACCGCAGCGTAGGCGCGGGTGCACGCGTCCGCGATGTTGCTGCCCAGCGCGGTGACGCCAAGCACGCGACCTCCTGCGGCGAGAAGGCGATCACCATCGCGGCGGGTGCCGGCATGGAATATCTTGACCTTGGGGTCTCTGGACGCGGCATCGAGGCCGCGGATCTCGCTGCCGGTTTGCGGCTCGCCCGGATAGCCGTTAGCCGCCATCACCACGCATAGGGCAGTGTCGGAGTGCCAGCGCAGATCAACCGATTTCAGCACTCCGTCCCGCGCTGCGATCAAGGCCGGCAGCGGATCGCTCATGAGCCGCATCATCAGTACCTGACATTCAGGATCGCCAAAGCGGGTATTGAACTCGAGCAGCTTAGGGCCCGTTTCGGTCAGCATCAGGCCTGCATAGAGTACGCCCTTGAGAAGGCGGCCTTCACGCTGCATGGAAGCAACGGCCGGCAGAATGATGCGCTCCATCACGGCGCCTTCCAGCGCGGCGTTGACGCGCGGACTGGGCGAGGGGCCGCCCATCCCGCCGGTGTTTGGTCCGGTGTCGCCATCGCCAACCCGTTTGTAATCCTGCGCCGTTGCAAGCGGCAGCGCATCTTTGCCGTCGACGAGCGCGAAGAAGCTGGCTTCTTCACCGATGAGAAAGTCCTCGACGACGATCTCGCTTCCGGCTGTCCCAAATCTGGCGTCGACGAGCGCTTCGTCCACTGCTCGGTAGGCTTCGGCAAGATCGGCCGCAACGGTGACACCTTTGCCTGCCGCCAGGCCATCGGCCTTCACAACAATCGGCGCACCGTGTGCCGTAATATAGGCTTTTGCCGCTAGTGGATCGCGGAAACGGCGGTAGGAGGCGGTCGGGATTTGCGCGCGGTCGCAGAGATCCTTCGCAAACCCTTTTGAGCCTTCGAGCGCCGCCGCGGCGGCGCTTGGCCCGAAGGTGGGTATACCTTCGGCTTCCAGCGCGTCGACAAGCCCGAGCACGAGCGGCGCCTCGGGGCCGACGACGACAAAACCGATCGGCACACGCCGGCAGAATTCGACGATCCCTCGAATATCATCGGCAGCGATGGCGACGCATTCAGCTTCCTCCGTGATGCCAGCGTTCCCTGGCGCACAGAACAGCGAATCGATCAGCGGCGAGGCCGAGAGCGCCCAGGCGAGAGCATGCTCGCGTCCCCCCTGCCCGACAACCAGCACCCGCATCGCGCTTCCTCCTGTGCTCGGCTATCATATGGTTATGGATGATACTGCGATCGCGGCGTCGCCCCGCCCCAATCTTGTCGAATACACCGTCTCCGAACTGTCACGAGCGCTGCGCCGCTCGATCGAGGAGAATTTCGCCTATGTGCGCGTGCGCGGTGAGATCTCCGGCTGGAAGCGGCACAGCTCGGGTCATTGCTATCTCGCCCTCAAAGACAGCGATGCGGTGCTTGACGCCGTGTGCTGGCGAACCACCGCGATAAGGCTCGGGGTCAAACCCGAAGACGGGATGGAAGTGGTCTGCACCGGGCGGCTGACGACGTTTCCCGGGCGTTCGAAATATCAGCTCATCATCGATACGATCGAACTCGCCGGCTTCGGCGCTCTGCTCAAGCTCCTCGAGGACCGCCGACAGCGCCTCGCCGCCGAGGGACTGTTCGCGGCCGAGCGTAAAAAGAAACTGCCCTTTCTGCCTGGCGTGATCGGCATCGTCACGTCGCCCTCGGGAGCGGTGATTCGCGATATCCTGCATCGGTTATCCGACCGTTTTCCGCGCCGGGTTCTGCTCTGGCCAGTCGCCGTCCAGGGCGAGGATGCGGCCTACCAGGTAGCGGCGGCGATCAAAGGTTTCAATCGCCTTTCCGAAGGCGGGGCGGTGCCACGGCCTGAGATCATCATTGTCGCGCGCGGCGGCGGCAGTCTCGAGGATCTGATGCCGTTCAACGAGGAGATCGTCGTGCGTGCCGCCGCGGCCTCTGCCATTCCTCTGATCTCGGCCGTCGGCCACGAGACTGACACAACACTCATCGATCATGCGAGCGACCGTCGCGCACCGACCCCGACCGCAGCCGCCGAAATGGCGGTTCCTGTACGGCTCAACCTGATTGCCGAGCTCGGCGGAAAAACCGCCCGCATCTCCGCCGGCCTTTTCCGGTTTCTTGCCGAGCGCCAGCTACAACTCACCGGGCTGGCGCGCGGTCTTCCCGATCCGCAAGATCTGATCGGCGCTGCGGCGCAACGCCTCGACGACCGCGCCGAGCGGCTTCGGCTGGCTGCCGACCGGCGTCTGCGCGTAGCGCAGCATAGCCTCGACCTCGCGGCAACCCGGTTGCGGCCTGCGGTCTTGTCGGCCGATCTCGACCGCTGCCGTGCCCGAGTCAGCGAGGTTGAGCCGCGGTTGCGCGCCGCGATGGCGCGGTTCATCGACAGGACCCACCATTCGCTCGACAACTTCGCCGGACGTCTCGCGACCCATTCGGAACGACACGAAAGTCTGCTTGCCCGCGGCTACGTGGTGGTGCGCGACGCCGTCGCTAAAGTCGTCACCGAATCCGGGGGCATCAGCGCCGGTGCGCCGCTAGATCTCGAATTCCATGATGGTAGGGTCGGTGTCGTCGCGGGGAGCCGAGCGCGGCCTCGGACGCGGCGGGCGACCATTGCGCCAGGGCAGGGCAGCCTGTTCGAGTGGTCGTAACGTGGGAAAGGGTGGTGGGCGGTGACAGACCGGCAGCGCTACTCGCGCTATCAAGAGCGGTCAAATCCAATGGTCGCACGGGCCCGTCCACTGTGGCGCACCTATGTCGGGATTACCGGCCTGCTGCTGATCATCGTCGTGGCGTTGGCGGGAGGTATCATTTGGTACAACGCCAAAAAAGCCAACGAGCTGGCGATCGCCGCCGCCGAGAGAATGATGTCGGGAGCGACCGAGGACATTTCTGACCGGATTGGGCTGCTCTACGACCCGATGTACGCGATCGTCGGCATTGCATCGCTAGTACCGGAGCTGACATCGCCGGCAGTCAAAGAAGATCCGCGTGCGATGGCATTGTTCCTGCGGGTATTACGGACCTATCCGCAAATCATGTCGCTCTATGTGGGTTTCGACAATGGCGACTTTTTTATGGTGACCCATATCGTCGGCAATAGCAGTGCGGAACTGCGCGCGGCACTGAAAGCCCCAAAGGACGCCGCTTTTGCGAATGAGATCATCACGGCGGATACCGGCGAACGCGCGACGCGGTGGGTCTTCCTTGCTGAAGATGGTACTGTTGTCGGTCACCGCGATCCGGTTCCCGCGGAGTTCGACCCGCGTCAACGGCCATGGTTCGACGCGGCAAAACACAGCGATTTGGTCGAGCAAAGCGAGCTGTACATTTTTGCGACGAGTGGGGAGCCGGGCTTCACATTGAGCCGTGCCTTCAACGGGCAGACACCGGGCGTCCTGGGCGCCGATCTCGCTGCTATCGATCTCGCTCGCTTTCTGCACGAGCAGCGTATCACTGCGTCGACCACATCCTTCATCTTCACAAAGACGGGCGAAGTTGTCGCATTGCCGGATGCCGGCCGGCTCACCAAGGCGGTTCGCGCATCCGGCGAGATGATGGTCATGCCGCCTAAGATCGGGTATTTGAATGATCCGATAATCGCCGGTCTCGTCGCCGCCTATGAGGACGGCCGGATGTCCGGAACCCGCATCTACGATGTAGAGAACCGAACTTACATCGGCCGAGTGGTCGATATCCCGCCCCGTTATGGACGGGATCAGCTTCTCGCAATCATGGTTCCAGTCGACGAAATAGAAAGGCCAACCGTCGAGATTCGCAACCGAACTCTTCTCTACTCAATCGCGTTTCTGGTTTTTGCTTTGCCGCTTTACATAACCCTGGTGGTGGCATGGATCGACCGCCGCCTCGAAGGCCGGCTTCGCTGGCCCGGATCTAACGACGGCGTGTGAGGCCAGCCCGAGGCCCGCCAATTTCAAGGCTAAGCTTGTTGGCCGAGTTCTCAACCATTAAGATAGATCTCGGTTAACGTGGGAGGACATCGATGGACAACGACATTACTCGGCGCGTTGTCGCTGAGTTCTTTGGCACGTTTTGGCTGGTGTTGGGCGGCTGCGGCGCCGCTGTCTTGGCCGCGACATTTCCCAATACGGGGATCGGGTTTCTTGGTGTTGCATTCGCGTTTGGTCTGACGGTGCTGACGATGGCTTATGCCGTCGGTCACATCTCCGGAGGGCATTTTAATCCAGCGGTAACCATTGGCTTGTGGAGTGCTGGGCGTTGCGCCAGCAAACACGTCATCCCATACATCATCGCGCAAGTGATCGGCGCTATCATCGCTGCTGCGATCTTGTGGCTGATCGCGTCCGGGAAACCAGCTTGGGTTGCTGGTGGATTTGCAGCGAATGGCTACGGCGACCTGAGTCCTGGCAAATATGGCCTTGGAAGCTGTTTCCTCGACGAAGTTGTGATGACCTTCTTTTTTCTGTTCATCATCATTGGCACGACGTCGAAAGGAGCGGCCGCGGGTTTTGCCGGTATTCCAATTGGCCTTGCTCTGACGCTCATCCATCTCGTCTCGATCCCGGTTACCAACACCTCTGTCAACCCGGCGCGCAGTACGGGACCGGCCTTATTTGCCGGCGGTGAGTATATCGGCCAGCTCTGGCTATTTTGGATCGCGCCGATCATCGGCGCAGTAATCGCCGGGTTGCTCACTCGCTGGCTGTACGAGACGGAGGCGATCATCGGCACCACCGTAGTCGAGGAACGGCGGGTGACGTGACCCGAAAGCTTGCGCCATTGGCGCCGCTAATCGGGCCAACGGCGGTGTAGCCAGAACCATTCCTCCGGTCGATCGCGTATCCAGATTTCCAACGTCTGGTTAACTTGGGCCATCAAAGCGGCGACATCGGCGTGATGGTCGCCGCTGCGGGGCAAAAGCAATGGCGGGAAGATCGTCAGCCGAAAGCGTGCACCCGCAAGCCGCTCGACCCGTGCAGGCAGGACGTCGCAATCGAATCGCAATGCGAGAGCCGCGAGGGCCGACGTCGTCATCGCTATTCGGCCAAAGAACGGTACCGCAATCCCATCGTTCATCTTCTGATCAGCAAGCATTGTGAGATGGTCCCCGCGGCGCAGCGCTGCAATCGCGCGCCGGGCGGCGATCGCGCCCTTCGGGATTAACTCGCCCGCCTCGCCGCGGAAGCGCCTGATCATTCGGTCGATGCCTGGGTTATTGGCCGCGCGGTAGATCTGGGCAACGCCGATCCCATATTGGACGGCCGCCAGCATGGCGATCTCCCAATTGGCAATGTGACCCGAGAAAATGATCATCCGGCGTCCCGCGGCGATGGCGCCGTCCACGTGCTCGAAACCGCGGGTCTCGACCCGCCCTTGGGGATCAAAGACGCGGATTTTTCGTAGATGCGGGTATTCGGCCACAACCCGACCGAGATTATCCCACATGTCAGCCGTGATTCTCTTAATTTCTGCGTCTGTAAACTCGGGCAGAGCCCGGCGGAGGTTGAGCCGAGCTCTCTTCGAAATGCCAAGATGTGGACCCAGTTTGCGCGCCGCGGCGCCGCCAATTGCCGATGCCCAATCGATCGGCAACGACCCGAACACGGCAACGCAAATGGCTGCGCCCCAAGCCTCTACTCGGTGTGCGAGCCGCGGCGAACGTCGCCGCTCAGTCGAGTTGATCAGCAGTGCCGCGTCCACTGCGGCGGGCCGCGCTCACAAGGGGCATCAACAGCGCCTTGAGCTTGGCGGGATCGTGCCAGCGAACTTCCACTTCAAGGACCTCGATCCCGCTGTGATTTGCCGACGGCACTCGCACGATGTCCTTCGCGGTGGTGACAAGGCGGGCTTGCGCCCGCTCGGCATCGCGAATCATTCGTTCGACTTCCGCCTTTCGAAAAGGATGGTGGTCCGGAAACGCGCGGGTGCCGACAAGCACGGCGCCCAGCGCCCGCAGTGTTGCAAAGAACTTCTCAGGTTGCCCAATCCCGGCGAAAGCCAGCAGGCGTGTGCCCGCCAACCGCTCACCCCGGATAGGGCTCAGAACCGCCGGCAAGATCGGTAACACCTTATTGAGCGGCAGTTGCACAGAGGCGATCGCGTGATCGCTCTTGAGCAGCACGACCGCATCGGCGCGAGCAAGCCCGTTGTCAACACTCTCGCGGAGCGGCCCTGCCGGAATTACTCGACCGTTCCCGAGGCCATATGCCGCGTCGACCACGACGATCGAAAGTGTCTTGGTGACATCCGGGTTTTGAAAGCCGTCGTCAAGCAATACCACCTGTGCTCCTGCCGCGACAGCAGCGCGGACACCGTCGGCGCGGTTGCGCGCAACCCAGCAAGGCGCGCGCAGTGCAAGCAGCAGCGCCTCGTCACCAACCGCAGCGGCGTCGTGACAATCGGAATCTACCTGTACAGGCCCTCGGAGGCGGCCGCCATATCCTCGCGTTACGATGTGCACTGCGATCCCGCGCGTAATAAGATCTGCACCGAGGGCCAGCGTAACTGGGGTCTTACCGGCACCGCCGGCTACCATATTGCCGACGCATATGACCGGGATCGGCGGGCAATAGGGGTGGACCAGAGCACGTCGCAAACGTCCAGCAGCGCTCCACACGGCGCCTGCCGGCCATAGAAGTTCGGCAAGGACACCCGGAGGCCGAGCCCAGAAGCGGGGGGCGACGGCTCGCATCAGGCGCGTAACGAACGAGGGGGCGCACCGACAGCGCGCACTGGCGAAAGCGGATCAAGCCATGGCGCGAGACTGTCCAGTACCGCATCGAGGACTCTAGAGGTCATCCCCGCGACGCGGGCGGCCGCAGCAGCGCGCTCCGCTTGCAACCGACGGTTCGTGAGCAATGTAGAGACCGCTTGTGAGAGGGTCTCAACACTGGTCACGGTCTCCGAAGCACCGTCGGCGGCGAGAGCGGCCACCATCCAGGAACAGTTGCTCATATCGGGACCGTGCAGGATAGCGCAATCAAGTCGAGCTGCCTCGAACGGATTATGCCCGCCTCTGTGGACCAGCGAGCCGCCAATGAATGCGATTGGGGCGAGCCGATAAAACAAGCCAAGCTCCCCCATCGTGTCGGCGAGATAGACGTCGGTCTCGTTAGTCAGCGGCTCGCCGAATGCGCGTTGGACAACGCTCAGCCCGCGCGCGCGCAACATTGTAGCGATCGCCCCTCCGCGCGCTGCGTGGCGGGGAACGATGATCGTCAGCAAGCCTGGATGGGTCACAGTCAGTTTCTGATGAGCGCGCGCTGCGATCTCTTCTTCGCCCAAATGGGTACTCGCGGCGAGCCACACGGGTCGCAGTCCGATGCTGCTGCGCAGGTGCGAAAGTTCGGAGTGATCAAACGGCAAATCTGCGGCCGCGGCTTTTAGGTCTCCAACCGTGGCGGCGCGGGGCGCGCCCAGCGACGCAAAGCGCTCGACTTGAGTTTGATCCTGGGCGAGGCAGAGATCGAACGCTCTCAGCATCGGACCGACCAAGCCGGGCCACCGCCGCCAACATTCGTATGAACGCCTCGATAAACGGCCATTGACGAGGACCATTGGAACGCCGCGGGAGTGGGTCTGCAGTACCAAATTGGGCCACAGTTCGGACTCGACCCAAAGAGCGAGATCAGGACGCCAATGATCGAGAAAGCGCGCAACCCATTGCGGCATGTCAGCGGGGACGAATTGGTGTTGGACGCTCACCGGCAACCGGCGATCGATCAGGCGAGCCGATGCAAGGGTTCCGGTCGTGATCACGATTTGCAGCCCCGGCCGCGAGTCGATTAAGCGATCCAAGAGCCCCAACATGGCCGTCGATTCGCCGACACTTGCCGCATGTACCCAGATCAGCGGACCTTGCGGTCGCACTGCGCTAGCGTGCCCCAGACGCTCTCGGTAGCGGACAGGATCTTCCTTCCCGCGTCGGCGCCGATGCGAGAGGTACAAGGCGGCGACCGGCGCCAGCGGCCGGGTTATTGCATTGTAAAGGAGCGGAAGCATCATTCGCCGGCTACGGGTGCCGTCGATTCCAAATCGGCGGCGGTTAGCGGTCGCGGCGACCGGTGCCCGACGCGCCGATCGGCTTCAATCGCCATCTCAACCATTCGCGCCTCGACAAGCCGTCGAACGAGTTCGAGTCCGTTCTCGTCGAGCTCGTCGGGGATCGTGATCGGCTCACCCCATAGATAAACGCCGCGGCTGAAGGGCCACGGAAGGTGGAAGCCGTCCCAAGTCGCCAGTATTCTCCGGCGGCTCGTCGCATAGGTAATCGGGAGGACCGGCACCCGGGCGAGGCGGGCGAGATTAACGATACCGATGCTCGCCGTCATTGCCGGACCGCGCGGTCCGTCAGGCGTTATCCCTACGCAGTCACCATCCTTCAGTCGTTTCAACATCGTGCGGAACGCAGCCGAGCCGCCGCGACTCGTCGAGCCTGCGACCGAATTTACTCCGAAATATGTGACGGCATCTGCGATGATTTGGCCGTCCGGGTGGGCAGAAATCAGCATGTGCATCGGCGCGAGCCGCTGCCAGGCCATTGGGATCATCAATAGGCGACCGTGCCAGAACGCCAATATAAATGGCCGCCCCTCGGCGCGCAGGCGACGCGGCCACTCGGCCCCTTCGACACTCCAGCTGGTGGTCAGAGCGACAATTCGAATGTACCAGTGGATACACCAGCAGGCCGCCCGCCGCAGCCGTGCATTGCGCAGAAGGCGTCGCCAAGCGTTCGGCCGGGAGAAATTCGGCACGTCCGCTACCCGGCGACGGCGGCGCCGATTGGCCGGTGTCGCTCGGCAAACTGCATTGCATGAAGGCGCGCATACAGTCCATTGCGCGCCAGCAGCTCGGCATGACGGCCCATCTCCGCGATACGCCCGCCATCGACGACGTAGATGAGGTCGGCAGTCTGGATCGTCGATAGGCGGTGCGCGATGACCAAGGTCGTGCGCCCACGAATGAGGGTGCTTAGCGCGCTCTGCACTTGCCGTTCGGATTCGCTGTCGAGGGCCGAAGTGGCCTCATCCAGCAGGAGGATCGGTGCGTTTCTGAGCATAGCCCGCGCGATTGCAATCCGCTGCCGCTGACCGCCAGAGAGGCGAACCCCGTGCTCACCAACCACCGTATCGTATCCTTGTGGGAGGCCGTGGATAAAACCTTCTGCCGCAGCCGCCCGCGCGGCGACCTCGATTTCTGCCATCGACGCGTCGAAGCGGCCATAGGCAATATTGGCACGCACCGTGTCGTCAAACAGGCTCACCTCTTGCGCGACGAACCCAATGGCGCCGCGAAGCGAGGCGATTGTAACCGAGCGGACATCCTGGCCGTCGATCGAGATGCTCCCCGCATCAACATCGAAAAACCGCGGGATAAGGTTAAGGATCGTTGATTTACCCGCTCCCGACGGGCCAACCAGGGCGACAGTGCGGCCCGCCAGGACCTTGAGTGATATGCCGTCGAGCGCTGTGGTCTCGGGATGGTAACCGAATCGCACATTGTCGAACCGGATTTCGCCACCGTCGATATGGAGCGGCCGCGCATGGGGCATATCGCGGATCGTCGGCTCGATATCGAGCACCTCAAAGATCCGCTGGGCAGCCGCGAGACCCTCCTGCAGAGATGCGTTCAAATTGGCCAGGCTCTTCAACGGCTGGTAAGCGAGCAATAGCGCTGTGATGAACGAGAACAGGGCGCCGGCGGTACGGGCTCCGCTGATAACCTGGTGACCCCCGTAAAGGATAACGACGGCGATTGCGGCGCCGCCGAGAGTCTCCATCATCGGCGAGGCCCGCGATCGCGTTCGGGTACCGCGGTCGATCAGCTCGAAGAGGCGCTCGATGAGCGTCGCCGCGCGACCTTCCTCGTATTGCTCCATGCCATACGCCTTGACATGGCGGGCACCCTGAAACGTTTGGTTCAATAAGGTCGTGAATTGGCCGATTGCGGCCTGGGTGCTCGCAGAAACGCGGCGAATGCGCCGGCCGATTCCGACAATCGGGCGGATCGCGAGCGGGAACACAAAGAAAGAGACGAGCGCGAGCAGCCAATCCTGATAGAACATAACGCCGACAAGGAGCATAACGGTGACCGCGTCCTTGCCAATCGCGCCGAGAACGCTGGCGGCGGCACTGCGCAGGAGCACCGCGTCATTGGTAAAGCGCGAGATCAATGTGCCCGACGGATGGGCATGGAAATAGGCGAGATCGGCCCGCATGAGTCGCGCAAAAAGCGAGATCTGCACATCGGCAATGACGCGCTGACCCACCCGCGTCATCAACACGGCCTCGCCGTAATCGGAGAGCCCTTTGACAACAGCAAGAGCGAGAGCGCCGCTGGCGATCAGCAGCAACAGCGCTGCCTCACGGGCGACAAAGATGCGGTCGAGCACAGGCTCCATGAGCCACGCCCTCCCCGCCGTACTGCCGGCCGCCAGTCCCATCAGTAGGAAAGCTGCGACAATGCGACCGGCATGCGGCCGCATGAAGTTACGCGTCAAGCGTCCGACAAGCGCCGCTGACCGCCCGCCTTTCCCTAAGATCGCCGGTTCTATTCGCATGGTTCCCGCCGGCTCTGTTAGAGGCGTCAGGCCAACTTGGCAAGCGCGACACGCTAAGACCGATTTGCTCTCGAATGAACTATGCTTAGTTCGATAGAACAGAGATGACGCTCGATACACTCACCTACATCAAAGCCCCGGAGGCATCTG